>Ga0184612_10000745_pt1 | contig 15316 bp, 14 predicted proteins | sample PLM3_60_coex_FD_133163 | JGI IMG/M metagenome (GOLD analysis project Ga0184612, IMG submission 133163) | Groundwater sediment microbial communities from an aquifer in East River, Colorado, USA - PLM3_60_coex | ecosystem: Environmental > Terrestrial > Soil > Riparian zone | place: USA: East... | reverse complement strand
CCGTAGGTGTAGACGGGGAACCCGCCAATCTCAAACAGGATGGGATGCATGGCTGCGTCCGAGGCCGATCATGTCGAGGAGAACGAGGGCCGCGCCGATGGTGATGGCCGCGTCGGCGACGTTGAAGGCCCAGAAATGTGCCGCTCCCCAGTAGACGTCGACGAAATCCACTACGTGGCCGAAGACTGCCCGGTCGATCAGATTGCCAAAGGCTCCCCCGAGGATGACCGCGAGTCCCACACGCGCGAGCCGTTCGTGGAAGCCAAGCTGCGACGCGTAGGCGGCGATGGCGATGAGTGCCATGCAGGCGATGCCGATCATGACGGCGGCCTTGTACGGAAAGTCAGCCGCGTTGAGGAGGCCGAACGCCGCGCCCGTGTTCTGCACGTGCGTGAGATCCAGAAACCCGGGGATGATCTGCACCGGCTCGCCGTGGAGCGGCAGCGTCCGGCGCACGATCTCCTTGGTCAGCTGGTCGAAGACGACGATGACCGACATGATCATCAGTTCCGTCGGCTTCGCGTACGTGCGGGGCCCGGCGGTGTCCACCGTGGCCGCCGGAGCGTCGGCAGCCACCGGCGCGGTCGCCACATCGAGGGCCCGGTCGGCGTTGGCTGCATCGCCGTGGTTGGGGCTCTGATCCGGCATCATCGGGCGACCCCTCCGGCCGTCATCGCGTCCACGCAACGTTCGCACAGACCGAGGCTCTCTGGAGCTGACGAGACCGCAGGCACGATCCGCCAGCACCGCGGACACTTCTCGCCCTCTGCGGGCGAGGCGTCGATCGCCCACGTCCGGACCGAGCCGTCCGGCGGCGTCTCGAGCGAAACGGGCCCGGCGCTCATGGCCTGGGGCCCAAGGGTGACGCTGGACACGATGAACAGCATCGGCAGCATGTCCGCGTAGCGCTTCAGCAGTGCCGCGGCCGAAGCGTCGTTGACGTCGATGGCCACGCGCGCCTGCAGCGAGCTGCCGATCGCTTTCTTCTCTCGCAGGGCCTCGAGCTTCGCGTTGACCGCCGACCGCGCTTCGAGGAGCACTTCCCACCGCCGTTCCAGTCCATCATCGCGCATGCGGGCGAGGTCGGCCGCCGGCGGGAACTCTGCGATGTGCACGGACGCCTCGCGTTTGCCCGGCAGATGCCGCCACAGCTCGTCGGTCGTTACCGGCAGGATCGGCGCAAGCAGCCGGACCAGGCCGTCCGCAATCGTGTACATGGCCGTCTGTGCCGAGCGGCGCTCCAGCGACGCGGCGCCGAACGTGTACAACCGGTCTTTGGAAACGTCCGCGTAGAACGCGCTCAGATCGACGGTCGTGAACTGATTGATCGTCTGGAAGATCGTCGGGTAGTCGTAGCGGGCATAGGCCTCGACCACCGTGCCGGCCGCCGCGGCGTAGCGCGCGAGCGCGTACCGATCGACTTCTTCCATCTGGTCGAGCGTCATGCGATCGACCGGGTCGAAATCGTACAGGTTCGACGCCAGGTACCGGAGCGTGTTGCGGATCTTCCGGTAGGCTTCGACAACGCGCGCGATGATCTGCTTGCCCAGGCGAACTTCTTCCCGGTAATCGACCATCGCGACCCAGAGCCGGACGATCTCCGCGCCGCTCTCGTTGATGATGTCCTGCGGGAGGATCGTGTTGCCGAGCGACTTCGACATCTTCTTCCCGTCTTCGTCGACGACGAAGCCGTGCGTGACGACCTGATTGAACGGCGCGCGGCCCCGTGTACCCAGGCCGACGAGCAGCGAGCTCTGGAACCAGCCTCGATGCTGATCGCTTCCTTCGAGGTAGAGGTCCGCCGGCCAGGTCAATTCGGGCCGAAAGGGGAGAACGGCCTCGTGGCTCGAACCCGAGTCGAACCACACGTCGAGGATGTCGCGTTCCCGTTCGAACGCCGTGCCGCCGCACGACGGGCACGTCAGGCCGTCGGGGATGAACTCGGCGATCGGCCGCTCATACCAGGCATCGGCGCCGTGCACATCGAAGACCCCGGCGGCGCGCTCGACGAGCGCCGGCGTCAGGATCGCGTCGCCGCACGCCGTGCAGTCGACCGCAGGGATCGGCACGCCCCAGGCGCGCTGCCGCGAGATGCACCAGTCGGGGCGATGCGCGATCATGTTCGACAGACGCTCGCGTCCCCAGGACGGCAGCCATTCGACGTCACGATCAACCGCGCGCAGCGCGGCAGCGCGAAGACTGGTGTGGGAAGAAGCGAGGTCGCCGTCCATCCGGATGAACCACTGCGACGTGGCCAGGAAGATGACCGGATTGTGGCAGCGCCAGCAGTGCGGGTACGAGTGCTCGAAGACCTCGTGGTGCCAGAGCCGGCCCCGCGTCTCGAGCGCGCTGACGATGGCCGGGTTCGCGTCGAACACGCGCTGGCCGTTGAAAAGCTCGACCGTGTCCAGGAAATGTCCGCCCGGTCCCACGGGCGCGTAGATCTCCAGCCCATATTTCACGCCGGTGGCGAAGTCGTCGCTGCCGTGGCCAGGCGCAGTATGGACGGCACCGGTGCCCTGCTCGAGCGTCACATACTCGGCGAGGACGCCGACCGAGTCGCGCGCGTACAGGGGATGCTCGAATCGCAGGTGCTCCAGCTCCGCACCTTTCATCTTCGCGACCGGTTCACCGAGCGTTCGGCCGGTCGCCTGGGCCACTCTCGGCGCGAGCGGCTCGGCGAGGATGACAGCCCGCCCCTCGACCTCGTACGCACCATAGTCGAAATCGGGGTGGAACGCGATCGCCAGGTTCGACGGAATCGTCCACGGTGTGGTCGTCCAGATGAGGACCGACACGGGCCGCCCGCCGAGCGCGGGCACCCGCGCCGCCATGGCCTCGCTGCTCGCAGGCGCGAGCGGGAACTCGACGTAGATCGACGGCGACGTGTGGTCCTCGTACTCGACCTCGGCTTCGGCGAGCGCCGTCCGGCAGTGGATGCACCAGTGGACGGGCTTCTTACCCTTGTAGACGAGTCCCTGCTCGACGAACCTGCCCAGCGCCCGCGCGATCGCCGCCTGGTATCGAAAATCCATCGTCAGGTACAGATGGTCCCAGTCGCCAAACACGCATAGTCGCTGAAACTCGTCACTCATCACGCCGATGAAGCGCGAGGCGTACGCGCGGCAGGCGCGCCGGAAGTCGGCCAGCGACATCTCGCGCTTCTTCGGGCCCAGCTCGCGATCGACCTGCAGCTCGATCGGCAGCCCGTGGCAGTCGTATCCCAGCACGTACGGCGCGTCGTAGCCCATCATCGTGCGGGTCTTGACGACGAGATCCTTGAGGATCTTGTTCATCGCCGTGCCGATGTGGATTTTGCCGTTCGCGTAGGGAGGCCCGTCGTGGAGGACGAACTTCGGCCGCCCGCGTCGTGCCTCGCGAATCCGCTCGTACAGGCCCATTTCCTCCCATCGTGCGAGGGCCTGCGGCTCGGCCGTCTGCAGGTTCGCCTTCATGGGAAAGTCAGTGCGCGGGAGGTTGAGCGTGTCTTTCCAGTCCGCCATGTATCCCTTCATTGTAGTTCGGGATCGCGGAGTGGAAGAAAAAGGGCCGATGAGACGGGGGACGGATCGCTGATTCTTCAACGGGACGCGGATCACGCGGATTACATAGGCTTCAACGGGACGCGGATCACGCGGATTACATAGGCTTCAACGGGACGCGGATCACGCGGATTACATAGGCTTCAACGGGACGCGGATCACGCGCGGATTACATAGGCTTTAACGGGACGCGGATCACGCGGATTACATAGGCGATCACACGGATTGCATCAAGGCTCAAACGGGACGCGAACCTCGGATCGACATGGCTGGGGGCTGGCTAGTGTTCGCCCTCCATGTCCAGAGATCCGCGAGATCCGCGTCCCGTTAAAGCCTATGTAATCCGCGTGATCCGCGTCCCGTTGAAGAATCGGCGATCCGCGACGTCGGCGGAATCTGTGACTACCGTCGAGTGCGGCCGCCCGTTCGCACCTGGACCTGATACGCGCCCTGGTTGTCCGCCACGGTCGTATCGTTGATGCCGAGGAACAGCTGGCCCGCGGCCGGCGCCTGAATCCTGGTCTGAGTGCCGATCACGAACGGCTGGCCGTTGGCGATCCGGCCAATGAGCGCACCGGTCGACCCGTTCGGCAGCGGATTGGCGGGGTCCGTGCGTCCCGAGCCTCCTGGCGTGGACTTGGGATTGTCTCCTCCGCCGATCGTGATCTCGCCGCTCGCATTGACGGTGAACACATCGCCCCTGTTCAGCACAATGCCCGTTGGAGTCCAATGCTGCTGAGCCGACACGGTGAAGCCCTGTCCCGTCGCTGGTAGCGTGACGGCGCTCCCGCCCGATCCGCTGGATCCAGTCGACGGTTGACCTCCCGCGAAGTACACGCGAGCGACCTGATTGGATTGCAGGCGGCGCTCCTCGCCGTTCTCGGTCCTGAAGATGACCAGGAACGGGCTCGACAAGTCTGCCTTGTTCGTGTGGCCGAGCTCGATGATCTGACCCTTCTGGACTGAGCCGTCGCGCATCACGACGGCTTCCTGCGAGCCGCTGAGGTTCAGGTTGGACGGATCGGCGGTCCCACCGAAGTCGATGTAAGCCACCTGGTCCACGGGAATTCGAGGCTCGTCGGCCTGACTCGTCCGCACGATAACCTGCCGTCCATCGGCGCGGTAGGCGAGGTTCGTCCCCGTATGGCGCTGACCGGATTTTAGGACGGCGGTCGCCGTGACCTGGGCCTCAGCCCCCGACGGAGCGGCAGCCAGCAGGGCGGCAAACGACAGCAACAGTGGCAATCTCGTTGTCCGATGCATGACAGCTCCTTCTCAACAGGCGTCAACAGGTGCTCAGGTTTCGGTCTCTGACTGAACAACTGCAAAGACGCGGCCGTTCTTCAAGCCCGTCAAACGGTCCAGTTTACAGCGTGCCGCTGCGGCCGTGCCTCGAGGGGCCGCGGGATCAGCGCTGGCACAATCGCACGCCCCATGATCGGCCCCCATAATCGGCCCATATAATCGATAGATGGGCTCGGCCGAACCTTCCACACTGTCCGCCACTCGACGCGAGCAGCTCCCGAACGGATTGACCGTGCTCGTGCACGAGGTCCACACCGCCCCCCTCGTCTCGGTCTGGTGCTGGTACCGGGTTGGCTCGCGCGATGAGGGTCCGGGCCGGACCGGTGCATCCCACTGGGTCGAGCACATGAACTTCAAAGGTACGCGAAACATCCCTCGCGACCAGATGAAGGGTCTCGTCGAGCGTTTCGGCGGGATGTGGAACGGCTACACGTGGGTTGATCAGACGACGTACCTCGAAACGGCCGGGCGGGACGCGCTGGACCAGCTGCTGTTCATCGAGGCCGAGCGCATGGCAAACGGGCTCTACGAGCCCGAGGAGTGTGAATCGGAGCGCACAGTCATCATCTCTGAACTGCAGGGTGGCGAGAACGATCCCGACCAGCTCCTCGATCAGGAGGTGACGGCGATGGCGTTTCGCGCGCACCCCTACCGTCATCCGACCATCGGCTGGCTGCCGGACCTGCGGTCGATGACCCGGGACGACCTGTACGGCCACTATCGTCGCTACTACATTCCGAACAACGCCACGCTCGTCGTCGCGGGCGACGTGGATACCGATGACGTATTGCGGCGCGTGGAGCGGACGCTCGGTGCAATCCCTTCCGCGCCCGAGCCGCCGCGCGTCTCCATCGTCGAGCCGCCGCAGATCGGCGAGCGACGCGTGGTTGTCGAGCGGCCCGGCACCACGGCGTATCTCAAGCTCGCGTGGCACGCGCCGGCGGCGATGGATCAGGATTTCTTTCCGATGCTCGTACTCGACGCGGTGCTGACCGGCGCGAAGGGCATGAATCTGTGGTCGAGCTTTCGCGGCGCGCCACCGCAACGCAAGGCAAGGCTGTATACCCGTCTGGTCGACCAATCGCTGGCGTCGAGCGTGTCGGGTGTGCTCGTGCCGACGGCGCAGCCGTTCCTGTACACCGTCTCGCTGACGGCGATGCAGGGTGTCACGCTGTCGACGCTCGAGGCAGCGGCCGTTGACGAGCTCGACAGAGTGCGCGAGGTCGGCGTGACCGACGAGGAAGTGGGACGGGCCCGCCGGCAGCTTCGTGCCCGGTTCGTGTTCGAGACCGACAGCGTGACGAACATCGCGCACCAGCTGGGGTATTTCGAGACGGTGACGGGGCCTGGGTTCTTCGACGAGCTGCAGTCGCGTGTTGCGCGTGTCACCGTCGCCGACGTGGCGGACGTGGCGCGCCTGAGGCTTCTGCCGGCGAACCGCACCGTCGGCTGGTTCCTGCCCCTGCAGAAAATGGAGCGCCAGCCGTGACGACGGCTGCCGCGCGAGGGCTGTCACCGGTGCGGACGGTGCTCGACAGTGGCGCGGTCGTGATCGTCCAGGAAACGTTGACGACGCCGGCCGTGACGATCAACGCCACTGTCCGTGCGGGCAGCGTCCACGAACCCGCCGATCGGCCGGGCCTTGCGTACCTGAGCGGGCGGGTGCTGGATCGCGGGACGGAGCACCGATCGGCCGAGGTCCTTGCCGAAGAGCTCGACGATCGTGGCGTCTCCCTTCGCGTCGCGACGTCGCGGCACGCGACAGTCGTGAGCTGCACCTGCCTGTCGGAGGACTTCGACCACGTGCTTGCGATCGTACTCGACATCCTGCGCCACCCGGTGTTTCCCGAGCACGAAGTGTCGAAGCGCCAGGTCGAATGCCTCTCCGCGATCCGACAGGACGAGGACAGTCCGTCGGTGCGCGCGGTCGAGACGCTGTTCGAGATGCTGTACGGCGCGGCGCATCCGTACGGCCGGCGGGCCAAGGGAACGGTCGAGAGCGTCCAACGCCTCACGCGCGGCGATCTCGCGGCGTTCCACGCTGCGCGGTTCCGGCCCGCCGCCCTGTCGCTGGCGATTGTGGGGCACGTGGCGCCAGACGCCGGGCTGAGGCGTGCCGCGGTCGAGCTCGACGGCTGGTCTGGCGCGCCGGTCGAGGACCCGGCGATTCCCCCCCCGCCGCCGGCCCTCGAGCGACGGCAGCGCGTGATAGACCTCCCGGGAAAGTCTCAGTCGGAGATCGCATACGGGTTCACCGCCATCAGGCGGCTCGATCCGCGCTACGACGCGTACTTCGTGTTGAACAACATCCTCGGGCAGTTCGGTCTCGGTGGACGGCTCGCGGACAACATTCGCGAGCGTCAGGGAATGGCGTACTATGCCTTCAGCTCGCTCGACCCGAGCGTGGGCGTGGGGCCGCTCATCGTGCGCGCGGGCGTGGATCCCGACAACGTCGAGCGCACGCTCGAGGCGATCGATCAGGAAGTACGGGCGCTCGGGACCGAGGGGCCGACCGCGGAGGAACTGGCCCAGACGAGGCAGTTCCTGGTCGGGTCGATTCCACGGACGCTCGAGACCAACGCCGGGATTGCTTCGTTCCTGCAATCGGAAGAGCAGTTCGGCCTCGGCCTCGACTACGATCGGCGCCTGGCCGACGACATCCGCGCGGTCACGCTCGAGCAGGTCCGGGCGGCGGCTGCCGAGCTCCTGCACCCGGAGCGCGCAGCCGTGGCAGTTGCAGGTCCTTGCCAGTGAGTAGCGTGCTGGGCTGTCCTCCACATGCGGGCAGGCGTTGAATCAGCAGCGCCCGCGGCCCGCGCGAGGCGCGAAGTCGCCGAGCGCGAGCGAGCGGGGGTGGGGCCCCGCGAGCACTAAGTAATGCAAACAGAGTCGCATCGCACTCGAGCCGTCTTCTTCGACGTCGACTTCACGTTGATCTACCCCGGTCCCACCTTCCAGGGCGCTGGTTATCGCGACTTTTGTGCGCGGCAGGGTGTGACGGTCGACGCGCTGGCTTTCGATCGCGCGGTGGCCGCTGCGTCATCACACCTCGAGACCAGGGGCGACGTCTACGACGCGGAGATCTTCGTTCAGTACACCATCCGTATCATCGAAGAGATGGGTGGCGCAGGACCAGGCGTCGAGCGTGCGGCGCGAGACATCTACGATCAATGGTCCGCGTGCCACCACTTCGAGATGTACGAGGACGTGCCTGACGTGCTGCGCGCGCTCCACGCGTCCGGCCTGAAGATCGGCCTCATCTCGAACACACAGCGCTCGCTGACGGCCTTTCAGTCTCACTTCGCGCTCGAGGGGTTGTTCACGGCCGCCGTCTCGTCATTCGACCACGGCTACATGAAGCCGCACCGAAGCATCTTCGAAGCGGCGCTTCGACAGGTGGCGGCCGAGCCACACGAAGCGGTGATGGTCGGCGATAGCTTGCCGGCCGACATCGAGGGCGCTCGCGGGCTCGGCATGCGCGCGGTCCTCGTCTCGCGCTCGGGCATCACCGGCCGCGCGCACGCGTGTCCCGCTGATGTGCCCGTGATTCGATCGCTTCGCGAGCTGCCGGCGCTTCTCTAGCCCCACAGCTCATTTGAATTGGTGACACGAGCCGACGGCCTTTTCACGAAGATCACGATGATACGATGCTCACGAAGCTGCGTGTCGTTTGGTTCATCGTGTGCTTCGTGTCATCGTGGGCATCGTGCTGACCCCGTGATCCCTTTCCACCCACCAACGCGAGTGAGCTGAAACTCACATGCAGATCAGACCGCTCACGACGCTCCAGGAGTGCCGCCAGGTGGCGGCCCTCGAGAGAACCGTCTGGGGCTACACCGACGCCGAGGACGTCGTGCCGCCACCCGTCCTGATCGTCTCGATCAAGCGCGGCGGCATCCTGCTGGGCGCCTTCGACGACAGCGGCAGAATGCGCGGGTTCGTGTACTCGATGCCCGCGATCAAGGACGGACGCCCGACGCAGTGGTCGCACATGCTGGGCGTGATGCCGGAGATGCGCGCCGCCGGCCTCGGCGCGCGGCTGAAGCTCGCGCAGCGGCAGGCCGCGCTCGACATGGGGATGGACCTCATCGAGTGGACCTACGATCCGCTCCAGGCGGGAAACGCCCACTTGAACTTCGCCAAGCTTGGCATCGTCGTCGACGAGTACGAAGAGAACATTTACGGGGAGTCGAGCAGCCCGCTGCACGGCGGGACGCCGACCGATCGGCTCGTTGCCGGGTGGCACCTTCGGGAGCCGCATGTCGAGCGCCGAATCGCGGCACTTGGTGGCCCGGTAGTGCGCGACAGTTCGGTGGCTGGGGCGCCCGTCGTCAACCCGTCGCGCCCCTGGGAGCCTTGGCTGCAGCCAGGGCCGGCCGATCTGTCGATCGACGCGCGGCGGGTGCTCGTTGAAATCCCGGTCGGTTTCTCAGAGATGCTGCAGCGGGATCCCCGGCTCGCCCACGACTGGCGGATGTCGACGCGGGAGGTCTTTCAGACCTACTTCGCACGCGGGTACCGGGCCGTGGACTTCTTCCTCGCGCGCGAGGCGGGCCGGGGGCAGTACCTCCTATCCCACGCTTAGCCAGGCGGCCAAGCCAGCGTTCGTCCGCCGAGGACGTGCAGGTGGATGTGGAACACCGTCTGCCCGGCGTCGGCATTGCAGTTGAAGATCGTGCGGAAGCCGCGCTCGCTGTGCCCGTGGCTCGCAGCGAGCGCCGCGCCGCGCCGCACCATCTCGCCAACCAGTCCGTCGTCGTCGGCCGTGAGGTCGTTGAGGCTCGCGATATGACGGCGCGGTACGACGAGGACATGCATCGGCGCCTGCGGGTTGATGTCCTTGAACGCGACCAGCCGGTCGTCCTGATAGACGATGGCGGCGGGGATCTGTCCGCCGATGATCTTGCAGAAGAGGCAGTCGGGCATGTGTCCTCGTAGTGTCCGCCTTCCGCCTTCGCCAAGGCTTCGGCGGACCGCCGTAGCTTTAGCGGAGGCTGGTCAGGCGGACGTGTCGGTCCGACGATGTCCGGCTGAAGCCGGACACCACAAATCTCGACCTTACTTCGTCATCACTGCCACGCGCGGGATGCCTTGAAGATCCGCCTTGATGGTCACGTCCCGCCAGCTGGCCTCGCGTGCGAGCGCCTGCACCTGGTCGTCCTGTCCGAGGCCGAACTCCACGACGAACAGTCCATCCTCCCCCAGACGCGATCGAACCGACGTCAGGAGTCTCTTCACGAGCGTCAGCCCGTCGTGGCCGGAATAGAGAGCCACCGGGGGCTCGAAGCGCACAATGTCCGGCGACAGCTCCACGGCGGAAGGCACATAGGGCGGGTTCGAGACGACGACGTCGACTGAGCCGCGCATCGGCTCGAGCAGGTCGCCGCGGACAAACGTGACCCGCCGATCGACCTGATGCCGCATCGCGTTCCTCGCGGCGACAGCCAGGGCCGCGGCGGAGATATCGGTTGCGAGCACCCGCGCGCGTGGGAATTCGCGCGCCAGCACGACCGCGAGGCACCCGCTGCCGGTGCCTACGTCGACGATCGTCCGCACGTCGTCGCGGCGATGCCGCCGCTCGCAGACCGCCTCGATGATGAGCTCGGTTTCAGGTCGCGGGATGAGCACATCCCGTGAGACGTCGAAGTCCAGCCCCCAGAACTCGCGATAGCCGGTGATGAACGCCACCGGCTCGCGCGTGGCGCGCCGATCGATGAGCGCGAAGAAGCGCCGATCGACGTCGGTTGGCATTGGCTCCCGCCCGTCGGCGAGGAGCCGAGCGCGATCCCAGCCAAGCGCATGACGCGCCAGCACCTCGGCGTCGAGCCTGGCGTTCTCGACCGTCAGCCCCGCGCGCACGAGCGTCTGCCGGGCGTCAGCGATTCGTTCGTGGACGGAGGTCATTCTTGACGCTACACAGGAAGAGGCCGCACCCGAGCGGCCTCCATATTCAGCCTTCACTTCGGCACTCAGCATTCAGCATTCAGAATTGCCCTAGGTTCCTTCAATGCGATGGTTCTGATTGATAATGCGTGACGGCCTGATCGATCAACTCGCCGATATCGCCGTCGAGCGCGTTGGTGAGCTGATACATGCTGTAGCCGAAGCGGTGGTCGGTGATGCGGTTCTCTTTGAAGTTGTAGGTGCGAATCTTCTCCGAGCGGTCGCCGGTGCCCACCTGCGTACGCCGGTCCTTGGCGATGGCCTCCTGCTGCCGCCGCATCTCCATGTCGTAGAGCCGCGAGCGCAGCACTTTCATGGCCTTCGCACGGTTCTTGACCTGCGATTTCTCGTCCTGTTGCGAGACGACGAGGCCCGTCGGGAGGTGAGTGATTCGGACGGCTGAGTAGGTCGTGTTGACGCTCTGGCCGCCGGGCCCGCTCGAGCAGAACGTATCGACCCGTAAATCCTTGGCGTCGATCTGGACATCCACCTCTTCGGCTTCCGGCAGCACGGCCACCGTCGCCGTCGACGTGTGGATGCGCCCGCTCGCTTCCGTCGCAGGCACGCGCTGCACCCGGTGCACACCGCTCTCGAACTTCAACCGGCCGTACACGCCCTTTCCCTCGATGAGCGCGGTAACTTCCTTCGTCCCCCCGACGCCCGTGTCGCTCATGTTGAGGACCTCGAGACGCCATCCCTGCCGTTCCGCGTATCGCGAGTACATCCGGAAGAGGTCAGACGCGAAGAGCGCGGCTTCGTCGCCGCCGGCCCCGGCCCGGATTTCGAGGACGACGTTCTTCGCGTCATTTGGGTCCTTCGGGATGAGGAGAACCTTCAGTTCCGCGAGCAGCGTGTCGCGCCGCGCCACGAGCGACTTCAGCTCCTCCTGCGCCAGCTCCCGCATATCGGGATCCTTGACCAGCTCTTCGGTCGCGGCGATCTGAGCGGCGACGTCCTTGTACTCGCGGAAGTGCTCGATGAGCGGCTGCATCTCCGACAGCTCTTTGGAGTGCGTACGAAACTTGACCGTGTCGGCCTGGACGGCCGGATCGGCCATCTCCGCCATCAACTGGTTGTATCGCGATTCTGCAGCGCTCAGCTTGTCCAGCATGTGAAACCTGTCGGCACGCCTCTATCGTTCCAAGTTCCGTCTGAAGATCTGTGAAGTAATCCAGTTTCGTAGTGTCCGGCCTCAGCACTACGGCGATTTCTTCACAGGCTCCCAAGCCGGAAGCCACAAGTCACTGCGCTACCCGCCAGAGACGGGCGGCAGGAACGCGACCTCATCTCCCTGCTTGAGCGGCGTCGTCAGCCGGGCGTACTCTTCGTTCACCGCACACGAAATCACGGGCTCGTACTCAGCGAGCGCCGCGTGGTCGCGGACGAGCGATTCCCACGCCGTCCGCGCGACGGCGCCATCGGGGAGCTCGCGTCGCAGTTCCGACGCGCCCGCGAGCTCGCGTAAACGGGCGAAGAGCCGGACGGTCACGAACATGCGCGCTCGAATGCGGCCTGCTTCGCCGCTTCGTCGTCTGGATCGGCCGTGGCCCCCTCGATCCAGACGTCCCCCCCTTCGAAATGCTCGTGCTTCCACACCGGGGCGATCTGCTTGACCCGCTCGATCGCGTATCGGCACGCCGCAAACGCGTCCGCGCGGTGCGGTGAGGCGGCGGCAATCACGACGCTCGCCTCGCCAATCGCAATCCGGCCCATTCGATGGTGAATCGCGAGCGCGACCGACGGCCAGCGCTCCGCGGCTTCCGACCCGATCCGCTCGAACGTCTTCACCGCGAGGGCGGGATAGGCCTCGTAGTCCAGCCACTCCACCCGTCGCCCGGCATTGTGATCGCGGACCAGCCCGATGAACGTCGCGACCGCGCCGCACCGAGGCGACGACACCGCCGCGGCGATCGCCGAGGCGTTCAGGGGGTCGACGGTGACGGTGAATCTGTCCATGATTCAGGGGCCAGAGGCCGGAGGTCAGGAAAACCCGACGAAAACAGGAGCACCAAGCTCTTCCCTGATCCCTGGCCTCTGTCTAGTATAGCTGCCAGAAATGGCCGAGAGGGCCATGGCCCCGCCCGATGCCGGGCGCGTGGCGAATGGCGCCCTCGAGGTAGTCGCGCGCGCGGGAAAGCGCCGTGTCGTCGTCGAGTCCGAGCGCAAGGTTGGCGGCAATCGCCGACGACAGCGTGCAGCCTGTTCCATGGGTGTGCCTGGTCGCCACGCGGGGACCGCGCAGCTCGAAGTTCCCATGCGCGGTACACGCGACGTCCACCGACTCCGGTCCTTCCAAGTGGCCCCCCTTGACGAGTACGACGCGCGGCCCGAGCCTCAGGATCCGCTCTCCGGCCGCCCTCATGTCGTCCACCGAGCGTATCGTGAGCCCCGACAGCACCTCGGCCTCGGGGACGTTGGGCGTCACGATATGCGCCCGTGGCAGCAGCTCGGCCCGAAGCGCTGCGACGGCGTCCTCCTCGAGCAGGCGGTCACCACCCTTTGCCACCATCACCGGGTCGACCACTACGTGCGGCAGGTCGAGCTCGGCGATTGCCGCCGCCACCGCCTCGACGATGGCCGCGGTGGCGAGCATGCCGACCTTGACCGCGTCGGCCCCGATGTCGCCCGCGACCGCTTCGATCTGTGCCGTGACGAGATCCGTGGGCAGCGCCCGCCACATCGTCACTCCAAGCGTGTTCTGTGCGGTGATGGCGGTGATCGCGGATGTTCCGAACACGCGATGCGCGGCGAAAGTCTTGAGATCGGCTTGAATCCCGGCGCCGCCACCCGAGTCGCTGCCGGCAATTGTCAGTGCTGTGTGCATACAGTAAGATCTCGGGCCACGGACCTGCCGGCAAACCTGGGCAGGGCGAGCCACAATTTCAACGGTTCATTGCGAACGAGACGCCGACGGACAGCAGAGCACGCATGACCCACAGCACTGGCACGACGCTCCTCACGACGGTTTCATCGCGCACCGACATGTCGGGCGCAATTCGCGCGGCGGCCGTCCTCTTTGTCGCCGTGCTGACTGCCCTCGCCGCGCAAGTGAGTATTCCGCTGCCGTTCACCCCCGTGCCGTTCACGCTGCAGCCGATGATCGTACTCGTCGGCGGCGCCGCGCTCGGCGCGCGGCTCGGGATGGCCAGCCAGATGATCTACCTGCTGGCTGGCATCGCGGGGCTGCCGGTCTTTGCCAGCAGCCCAGTCCTCCCGCAGGGATTGCTCCGGCTGCTCGGACCAACCGGCGGCTTTCTGATGGCCTATCCCTTTGCCGCGTTTGTCGCAGGCTGGCTCGGCGAGCGCGGGTTCGACCGCCGGTATCTGACCTCAGTCATCGCCATGGCCGCCGGCCTCACGCTGATCTTCGCGTGTGGCATCGCGTGGTTCGCGTGGTTCGCGTCGCCGGCACCAGTCGGTCTGTCGAATGCGCTGCAGCTCGCTCTCTATCCGTTCGTCGGCATCGACATCCTCAAGATTCTGCTCGCCGCGACCGTTCTGCCATCGGTCTGGACCCTGACCGACCGCGCCCGAGGCTGATTCCACATCGCTTCTCGCTGCTCGCTTTTTCGCTTCACCCTTCACTTCAGCATTCAGCACTCAGAATTCAGCATTGCCCCGATTCACCTGACATACCCCAGACTCCGCAGCCTATCGATCATCTCCTCATCGAGCGGCTGTCCCGTGCGCGCGGCGGGTGTGGCCGATGGCCGCCCGTACGTTGTCACGAAGCGGACGGGGTAGCGAGCGGTGAACTGCGGGTCGAACAGCTCCAGCAGGGGAGCGCTTGGAAGATCTCGACCGATCGGAATGCCGAGTGCGTACAACACGGTGGGGGCGACGGCGGTGGCAGCGTTGGCGCTCCCGTCATGCGATCGGACGGCGACTCCGCGGGCCGATAACCGCGCACCTCCGTCTCCTGCGACGCGTCCAGGCTCTGTCACGACGAGGACGAGCTCGTCCGGCGCCGGCGTCAGGAGAGGGGCGAGCAGGCGATCGAGCGCCGAATAGTACGCCTTCAGCGCCTCCAGCCGGGCGGCGAGCGTCGATGCCGACAGGCCGGCCTGCTGATCGCCGAGCAGCGCGTGTTGGGCGATATCCAGGCCCGGAAGATAGACGACCGACAAATCGGTTGCCGGCGTCGCGACGCTGGACACGAGCGCGAGCTGAATGGCGTCGAGCTCCGCGGAGCGCCGAAGGATGGCGCGCGTCGCTTCCTCGGTGGGAAGGTCGAGCGCGCTTGCGGCCTGTGCGGCGGCGCGTGCCGTGATCTCCGGCCATCGCTGGCGCAGCGGCTCGTAGAGGCTGGCCGGCGCGAGCTCGGCATCGAGCGTGCCGCCACGTTCGAGCCGCAACGTCGCCCTGTCACTGAGCACGATGCCGGCATCCGGCGGCGCGGGCCACGTGGCCCACCAGTTGACGACCGACGTGCGGAGACCGGCTTCGGCGGCGACCTCCCAGAACGTTTTCGCGCGGCGCTCGCTGCCGCTGGCAATCGCCGGCCGCGTCAGGCGAACGAGATCCGT
>Ga0184612_10000744_pt1 | contig 15316 bp, 12 predicted proteins | sample PLM3_60_coex_FD_133163 | JGI IMG/M metagenome (GOLD analysis project Ga0184612, IMG submission 133163) | Groundwater sediment microbial communities from an aquifer in East River, Colorado, USA - PLM3_60_coex | ecosystem: Environmental > Terrestrial > Soil > Riparian zone | place: USA: East... | reverse complement strand
GTGCGAGTCGATCCCAAGCGCCTTGCAGAGCGCCGGCAGCAGATGATCCTTGTTCAACTGCGTGTAGCCCTGCACGGCCTCGTGCTGGATGTCCTTGGCGATCTCGCGCAGCTCCGCGATGGTCTTCTTCTTGAGCTCTTCGTATGTATGCGCCATTGCGCGTCTCCAGAAGCGTGTTGACGGGACGGCATCTTAATGCGAGCCGGCCGCGCGCTTCAAGTGCGCGGCGCGATTGCCAACCTTCCGTTCACGGCGCGGTGGGCACAGGCCTTGCTCCCCTTGTCGAGGGGTGCACATCATGGTTCTGGTTCCCGCCGGCCCTCAAAGCCCAACCGATTTGAAGGCTCTCATTCGCGCCGAGTATCTCGAGATGCCGGGGATGCGCCTCACGCTGGCGCAAGCGGCCCGGCTGTGGAATGTCGACCGGGATACCTGCTTTTCCACTCTCGCGTCGCTAATCGATACAGGGTTCTTGTACCAGTCAGGAGATGTGTATCTTCGAACTGGCGGTGTCCGATTCCCGCCTGATCCGCTGCCGAGCTAGCTTTCGGCGCGCGCGCAGCTGAGTTGCTTCCAAAGCCTGGCACTTTCTGTGGACTTGTCACGTATATTACCTTGTATAACAATATAGTTTGCGCTACCATTGCTTGCAATGACAGACGCCGGACGCGGAGAGGACCGGAAGGGCATCGGACGGGAGCTCAGGCGCGGATCGCTCGAGCTGATCGTGCTGCACCTGCTCGCGCCGGGCGAGGCTTACGGATACGAGATCGTGTCGAAGCTGGTCGCCGAAACCAACGGCGCGCTCGAGGTCACCGATGGCACGTTGTATCCGGTGCTGTACCGGCTCGAGCGAGCAGGTTTCGTCAGCGTGCGGTGGGAAACGCCCGAGCGGGGCGTGCCTCGAAAGTACTACCGCCTGACCGACGCGGGCCGCGACGAGCTCGCGCAGCTCACGCGCGAATGGACGACGTTTGCCGAAGCCATGGCGACGCTGCTCAAGCCAACCTCGGAGGGCATATGACGACCGCTGAAGACTACATCGGCAGGGTGCTGGACCACATGCCCCGCGCGACGCCGCTGCGATCGCAGATTGCACTCGAGCTGCGCGGGCACATCGCCGAACGCGTGGCCAATGGTCAATCGCTCGATGACGTCGTGTGTCAGCTCGGCGATCCCTCGACGCTCGCGGAGTCGTACCTGTCCGCGGTGCCCCTGGTGAGCGCGCCTTTCTGGCGTCGCGCGGCCGCCAAGATCCTCGATGTGCTGTCGTTTCTTGTCGTTGTCCTCGTGGTTGTCGTCCCCATCGCGTGGCTTCTGTGGTACTTCGAGTGCGAGTTCCTGCTCGTCTGGGTGCCGATTCTCACGCTGCTGTTTGTGAATCTGCTCTTCCTCGTGTACACCGTCGTGGCCGAGTGGCAGTGGGGCCAGACGCTCGGCAAGCGCCTCCTCGGCCTTCGCGCGGTGCGTGAGTCGGGCGCGCGGGTCAGCGTCGGGCAGGCGGTCATGCGACACCTGCCGGTGTTTCTCCAGGTCTTCTTCATCGACGCATTCTTCGCGCTGTTCACGGACAAGCACCAGCGTGCGTTCGAGCTGCTTTCGAAAACACGCGTCGTGCTCGTGTCGCCTCCGGAGGTCCCATGAAGAGCCTGAAGTCCGCAGTCCGCGTGGGCTGTCGCTCTGGTCGCGGCTTTCACTTCAGACAACAGAAAGGATGTTCGTCATGTTCAAACGGCTGCACTACCGAACGGCCGCCATCGTTGGCATCTTGACGGTGAGTCTCGTCGCCGTCGTCTCGGGTCAGATGGGCACGTCGCCGGCCCCGTCCAGTGGCCCGATGGAGCAGCTTCTGGCCGAAGTCCGCGGTCTGCGGGCTGAGATCCGTCAGGCCTCGGATGCCAGCTTTCGAGCACAACTCCTGGTCGCCCGGCTGCAGCTCCAGGAACAGCGCATCAATACGCTCGCACGGCAACTTGGCGACGTTCAGCGCCAACAGAGTGACAACGAACGAGCCCGCGGTTCACTGGCGGCGCCGATGGCGGCCTTCGCAGGAGACCAGGACAAACTATCGATCGCTGAGCGGGAAGAATTCGAGCATTACTTCGCGCCGCTCAAGACCCAGCTCGAGCTGCTGGACAAGGCCGATCGCGACCTCAAAGCGCAGCAGGCGTACCTCAGCGGCCTTATCGCCGAGGAGCAGGCACGCTGGACCACGTTCAACGCGCTGTTGGATGAGTTGGGAAAGACGGTCGAAGCCCGGACGTCCCGTTAGTCCGCAGCGCGTGCCCACACGGGTGGCAAGGCCCGACGGCGGCGCCAGGAGACAACGGCCCTATTGAGGGTGAGCCCCCCGTGCAAAGGATCTCCGAAGCATGTGTTCCGCTGTTGACCTGCTCAACCGAAATGGTCGATCCTCCGTCTGACGTTGTCAGGAGTTCGCATCGGTCGGTTCTGGGACGCGCGTGACGCGCGTGATGCCGATGTAAGACGGTCGATGTGCACAGGAGGCCGGTCCATGTTTGCAGCACGTCTGCTCGCAGATCTGCGGTATGGCTTCCGCCAGTTGCGCCTCAATCCCGGATTCGCGTGCCTCGCGATCGTGACGCTGGCGCTTGGCATCGGCGCGAACACGGCGCTTTTCAGCGTAGTTCGCAACGTCATCCTCAAACCGCTGCCGTACCCCGACCCGGACCGGCTCGTGCGGGTATGGATGGACAATCGTCGCCTCCAGATGCGGGAGGACTGGGCGTCCTACCTCAATTACCAGGACTACAAGCGGCTGGGCACGTCGTTCGAATCGATCGCGGCATTCACCGAACCAACGGTCAACCTCATCGGCGACGGCGAGCCCGAGCGCGTTCGCGGCGTATTCGCCGAGGCGGCGATCTTTGACGTGCTCGGCGTCAAGCCCATCGAAGGACGTCTGTTCACGAAAGACGAAGAGGCGGCTGGACGAGAGAACGTCGTTCTCATCAGTCAGGGATTGGCCGAGCGGCGGTTTGGCGCCGTTCGAGAGGCTCAGGGCGTCCCGAGCGTGATCGGCAGAACCCTCGACTTCGACGGCCGCCGCTTGACGGTGATCGGAGTCATGCCGATGGGCTTTGCCTTTCCTGCGAAGGACAGCGAGTTCTGGGCGCCCCTGATGGTCGGCGGACGGGCCGGGAGCCGCGTCGGCTATTGGCTCCAGATGGTCGCGCGCCTGAAGCCCGGCGTCACGGCAGTCCAGGCCCAGACCGAGATGGACATCGTTGGCACGCAGCTCGAGCAACAGTACCCGGCTGACAATGCCGGTTACGGCATTTACGTGAATCCGCTGGAGAATCACGTCGCCGGCAACGTCAAGACGCCGTTGTTCGTCCTGCTCGGCGCGGTGGGATTCGTGCTGCTGATCGCGTGCGTGAACGTGGCCGGGCTCTTCCTCGCGCGGGCCGAGGCCCGCGGCCGCGAGATTGTGGTGCGTTCGGCCATCGGCGCCAGCCGCAGAAGCCTGATCTGGCAGCTGCTGATGGAGGCGGGCGCGCTTGCGGCAGCCGCAGGAGCGGCCGGCGTTCTCGCCGCGTACGCCGGGATTCGAGCGATCCTGTGGCTTGCGCCTCCCGATCTCCCTCGCATCGACGAGATCGCGCTCGACGGAACAGTGCTGGCCTTCGCCGTCGGCCTCACGACAGTGACCGCACTCGCGTTCGGGCTGTGGCCCGCCTGGCGACTGTCGCGGGTGAATCTGCAGGAAGCCCTGCGCGAGAGCGGCCGGGGCATGTCGAGCTCGCACGCAGCCGCTGGGATGCGGTCGGTCCTCCTTGTCGTGCAGTGCGCGCTGGCCATCATGCTCCTCGCCGGCGCCGGCTTACTGCTGCGATCGCTCGGCGCGCTGCGCGGCATGGACACCGGGTTCCGCACTGGCAATGTGCTGACGATGCGCGTCAACGCGTCGCGTACCACGTTCGCGCAGCCCCCGCAGCTCAGGCAGTTCTACGATCAGCTGCTGGAGCGTATCGGCGCCCTGCCGGGGGTGAAGAGCGCCGCGCTGACGTCCAACCTGTTTCTCAGCAACACGCCGAGCTCGGGGACGTTCACCCTGGAGGATCGCCCGCCATTCCCGCCGTCCGAACAGATCGAAGCCACGACCGATACCGTGTCCCCAGGATTCTCCGACACGATGCAGGTCCGGCTGGTCGGCGGCCGCTTTCTGAACGCATCAGACAGGGACGGCGGTGCGCGTGCCATCGTCATCAACGAGACATTCGCGACACGATACTGGCCGAACCAGAATCCGGTCGGCAAGCACATGGTGTTTGGCACTCCAGGCGAGCGCAATCCGTGGATGACGATTGTCGGCGTCGTCGGCGACATGCGGCGCCGGGGCTTGCAACAGGGCGCCAGGCTCGAGACGTTCTTCTCCACGACACAGAACGTCGGACGGAACATGCAGCTCCTCGTCGCGACCGACGGCAATCCGATAGCGCTTGCGTCGAGCGTGCGCGCCGCCGTCCGGGCGCTCGACCCATCCAGCCCCATAACGGCCGTCAGCACCGTCGAGGCGCAGATCGGAGAATCGCTCGCGATTCGCCGCTTCCAGGCCTGGCTGCTCGCTCTTTTCTCGATGCTCGCCGTTTCTCTCGCGGCGGTCGGCATTTTCGGGCTCATGGCCCAGATGGTCGCGCGACGAACCCCAGAGATTGGCGTGCGCATGGCACTCGGGGCGAGTCCTCAGCAGGTACTGGCGCTCGTCGTTCGACAGGGCGTGGGGTTGGCTGCGGCAGGCGCCATCGTCGGTATCTGCGGAGCATTCGCCCTTGCGCGCGGGCTCCAGAGCCTCCTCTTCGGCGTCGGTGCTGCCGATCCGATCAGCTATGCCGGAGCAGGGGCTGTGATGGCCGTATCCGTTCTACTCGCGTGTGCCCTGCCTGCCTGGCGGGCGGCTCGCGTGGATCCTACGATCGCGCTCCGCTGCGACGGATAGCGCCGCTTCACTAACGCTGCTATTGACCTGCTAACCGAAACCGCCGATCATCCGACTAACACTGTTAGTGGGTTGCTTCCGGCGGCTTATGGGCAAACTGACGCTCCAGCATTTCGAACTGCAGGTCCTCCTGGCCATGCTCCGGCAGGCGGGCGAGACCTACAGCGTGCCGCTCGTGCTCGCGCTCGAGAAGCGCACCGGCCGCCCCGTTGCGCAGGCGGCGGTCTTCATCGCGTTGAGCCGGCTCGAGAAAAAGGGCCTCGTGACGTCGCGGCTCGAGGAGCCGGACGGCGGCCGGGCGCGCAGGTACTTCAAGCTCAGTAAACAGGGACTGGTGGCAGTCAAAGAGCACCGCATCGAGCACGTGCGCCTCTGGCGAGGGTTCAGCCGGCTCCTCCGGGAGCACAAGGCCTGACATGCGCTGGCTCCTGCGTTTCCTCATGGACGATGCGGATCGACGGGCGATCGAAAGCGACCTGGCAGAGCTCTACGAGTTGCGGCGCCGGCAGAGCGGGGATCGCGCGGCAGACCGCTGGCTCAGACGGCAACACCTGCTCTATCCACTGCACCTCTTCAGCGACCGCGTTCGCGCGGCCATTTCGGACCGGAGGACAACGATGCCTCATCTCTGGCGTGACTTCCTTTACAGTGTCCGAAGCCTGGTTCGCACGCCGGCCCTTGCGGCCACGATCATCCTGACGGTTGGCGTCGGCCTCGGCGCCACGACCGGCATGGTCAGCGTCGTCCGCGCGGTCCTCGTCAACCCGCTCCCTTACGCCGCGCCGGACGAGCTCTTCTGGATCTACACGGACAATCCGCCCTATCGGTTCCGGTTCTCCGTGGTCGACTACCGGGCGCTCGAAGCCGACCATCCGACCTTCAGCGCCGTGGCTGCCTACCAGACGAGCAGCGTCACGGTTACAGACGGCGGTGTGGCCGAGCGAGTGACCGCCAAGTCGGTGACTGGTTCCTATTTCCCGCTCCTGGGCCAGACGGCCCTCATCGGCCGCGTCTTCGACGCCTCAGACGACACGCGCGGCGGCCCCGTGGCCGTGTTGACCGCTGCTTACTGGAACAACCGCTTCGGGAGCGATCCCACAGTGCTCGGGCGGTCCATGACCATTGACGGCACGAGCTACACCATCGTCGGCGTGCTGCAGAAGACGGCTGGCCCTCTGGAGCGCAACGTCGCGCTGTTCACCGCAGCGCGCTGGCCGACGCCCACGCGCAAGGGTCCGTTCTTCACCATGGCGCTCGGGCGCCTGCGCCCCGAGGTGTCCCGGGCGGCCGCGCTCGACGCGCTGCATGCGACGAACAGACGGCTCTTTCCTATCTGGAAATCGTCGTATCAGGACGAGAAGGCCACGTGGCGCATACAGGATCTGAGGGCGCGCGTTGTCGGCGACGTGGGCTCGACGCTCGTCATCGTTTTGGCCGCGGTCGGGTGCGTGCTCCTCATCGCCTGTGCCAACGCCGTCAACCTGCTCATCGCGCGGGCGCTCAACCGGAGCCGTGAGCTGGCCATCCGCAGCGCGCTCGGGGCCTCGCGCGGTCGACTCCTGCAGCACCTCGTGGTCGAAAGCGGCGTGCTGACCGCGGGCGCGGCAGTCGTGGGCGTCGCAATCGCCGTTCTCGCCGTCAAGCTGGTGACAACTTACGGCGCCGGCTACATCCCCCGCATCGACGAGGTCCGGCTGTCGGGGTCGAGCCTCGGATGGCTGGCCGGCCTGGCACTCGGCAGCGGTGCCCTCATCTTGATCGGGGGCCTCGTGCCTGCGATCCACGGCTCGTGGCGGCGGATGGATAGTGCACTTCGATCTGGTGGGCGTTCCGCGACCGACGGGCCAGCTGCGCGACGATTGCGTCGCGCGCTCGTCGCCGCAGAGTTTGCGCTCGCCACGCCGCTCATCGTCGCCGCCGTGCTCGTGATGGCAAGTCTCGATCGCCTCAGCCATGTCAGCGTCGGCATCGACACGGAGCGCGTGCTCACCGGTGGAGTGTCTCTCTCGGGCCCGGGCTATTCCAGGGACACCGACCGAGAGGCGTTCTGGGATCGTGCGCTCGACCGGCTGGCTGCGCTGCCGGGTGTCGAGACCGTCGCGCTGGCCGACAGTCGGCCACCTGCAGACAGCGGAAACCGGAACAACTTCGATCTCGAGGATCGCCCCACGCCGTCGGGCCAGAACCAACCCATCTGCACTTGGGTTGCCGTGTCGCCTCAGTTCTTCAAGACCGTCGGCCTGGCGCTCGAACGCGGACGGCTGCTCGACGAGTATTCCCTGCGAGATGACGTCGTGGTCGTGGACCGCGCGTGGGCCAACAGGTTCTTCCCGGGCGAGGGCGTTCTGGGCCGCCGGTTCCGGAGCGGTGGGTGCACCACGTGTGAGTGGACGACGGTCGTCGGCGTCGTTGGCAACGTGAAGTGGACCGGCCTCGACGCAACCGAGGATGGCACGGTTTATTGGCCCTTCGTAGATTTTCCGAACGCCTATTTCGTCCTCCGCACGAACGTCGACCCCTCGTCGCTGAGCGCTGGCGTGCGGCAGGCCGTGCGCGAGCTGGATCCGGGGCTTGCGCTGTCGAACATCGCGACTGGGGACGATCTCGTATCCGAGTCACTGGCGGAGCCGAGGTACCTCAGCGTGCTCGTCGGGATGTTCGCTGTGGCGGCGCTGGTCCTCTCGGTCGTGGGCATCTATGGGGTGATGGCCTACTTCGTCGAGCAACACACGCGCGACATCGGCATTCGTCTGGCGCTCGGCGGCGAGCCGTCGGACGTGCGGCGCATGGTCGTTCTGCAGGGGTTGCGGTTTGTTGCCGTGGGGGTTGGGCTCGGCATCGGAGTGGCGCTCCTCACCGCCCGTTTCCTCACGACGGTGCTGTTTGATGTGAGCGCCACGGATCTGCGCACGATGGCTGGTGTTCCCCTTGCGCTCGTGGCGATCGCGGCCATCGCCTGCCTCGTGCCCGGCCGCCGGGCCGCGAGACTCGATCCGGCAGAGATCTTGCGGGAGAGCTGAGCGCCTGCGAATCGATGATTAGTAGTGTCCGGCTTCAGCCGGACCAGATCGAGGATCTTGTAGCGTCCTGCTTTAGAAGCCGGACCACGGCAGGTCCGCCTGAAGGCGGACAACCAGCCGCCGATTGGGTGACGTTCCGTGCGCTCGTGGGAGTAGCATGACGCATGACACGCCTCCTCGTTGCGCTGACGCTGGCCGGAGTCGGAGCGCTCGCCAACACACCCCCGCAGCGCGCTCCGGAGACGCGCACCTCGGCGCGCCTCCACATCAGTGCTGTCGCGCTCGATCGCGATGACAGACCGGTCACCGATCTCCGGAAAGGCGACCTGGAAGTCTGGATCGGCGGCTACCGCGTGCCCATCGAAAACCTGACGGCCGTCACGACCTCCAGCGACGCGCGGGATGGACGCCGGATCGTGCTGCTGCTCGACGACATGACGCTCGAGCCCGTTCTGACCGCCCGCGTGCGGGAGATCGCGCGTCGCTTCGTGAACAGAATGGCGCCGGGAGACGAGATGGCGGTCGTCGCGCTGAACGGCGACGCGATGGAGAGCACGAGCGATCCCGTCCGCCTGCTCAGGAGCATCGAGACATGCAACCTGCAGCGCGCCGGCATCGTGCGACTGGATGCGGCAGGCGAGCACGTCCTCGAAACCATCGCATCGCTCTCCCGGCAGCTCGCGGAAGCGTCCGACGGCCCCAAGGCGATCGTCGCGATCGGTGCCGGGTGGCTCTTCGACACGCCAATTCCGCCGCCCACCGTGGGCCGCGATCTCCGGCGCGAATGGACAGACGCGATGCGTGCGACGGCGTCCGCCGACGCTCAGGTGTATGTGATCGATCCGGCCGGGGTCGGCGCGTCGCGGTTCGGAGGCGGGTCGAGCGGCTTCGCGCGCGAGACGGGCGGCCACGCGTTCCTGAACACCAACGACTTCAGTGGCGCCGTCGATCGCATCATGCGCGAGACCTGGAGCTACTACGTGATCACGGTAGCCGATCCGCCCGTACGCCGCAAAGATGACCTGCGCGAACTGGATGTCCGCGTACTGCGCCGCGGCGTCACCGTCCGGGCGCGGCGCGCCATCCTGGGCAGGCAGTAACGCAACTATTGTCCGGGCAGCGCCGAAAGCGGCCCCTGAAAACGTAGTCCCGCGTCCTCACCGAATCCCTTTTCGCCGCGCATCACGTCGATTGCGCTGTCCAAGAAACACGAAGAACGAGATTCAATTCCTTGAACTCGCCGGCTCGCGCAGTGACGGATAACGAGCCCTGGGTGGGAGTTGTCGTTCCCGCATGACCAGTTCACGGGCCTTCGAGGCACGCCCGATGCAGTTTCTCCTCTCGCTCACCCGATTTGGTCGAGAGGAGATTCTTCATGCGGTGGTTCAAGCCATTCATTGGATTCGCGGGCGAATTCGCGCTCGCCCTGCTCCTGTCGTCAGGTGTTGCGACGGCGCAAACGACGACAGGCACAATCTCGGGACGAATTGTCGATAGCCAGGGACTCTCGCTTCCTGGCGTTACCGTGACGGTCGCTGGTCCCAACCTGCAAGGCACTCTCAGCGTAGTGTCGTCCGAGAACGGCGACTACATCGTCCCGCGCGTGCCGCCGGGCACCTACGCCGTGACCTTCGAGCTCAGCGGGTTCGAGCGGCAGCAGAAGTCCGTCAGCGTCGCCCTGAGCCAGGCGCTCACGCTCAACGCTGCGCTCGGCCCTGCCGCGCTGACCGAAACTATCAACGTGCGCCCCGGAGCAGGCGAGGTCCTGACGCACACGCCGGAGGTGGCCACCAACTTCAAACAGGAGCTGATGGCCATGCTGCCCACCACGCGCGACATCAACGCTGTAATCCTGAAAGCCCCGGGCGTTCACCCGTCGGGACCGAACGGCAGCTATTCCATCGCCGGATCGATGTCGTTCGAATCTCTGTACCTGGTGAACGGCGTGAACGTGAACGAAAACCTCCGCGGGCAGGCGAATAACCTGTACATCGAAGACGCCGTGCAGGAGACCATGGTCGCCACCGACGGCATCTCGGCCGAGTACGGCCGGTTCAGCGGCGGCGTCGTGAACGTGATCACCAAGTCTGGCGGCAACCGGTTCAGCGGCTCCTTCCGCGACTCGGTGTACAACGACGATTGGCGCGCGAAAGTCACCGGCAACGACGATCACCCGTTCACAACCGACACCAAGGTGGATGGCGTCATCTCGCAGTATGAGTACGTCTTCGGCGGGCCCATCCAGCGCGATCGGCTGTGGTTCTTCAATGCAGGCCGCTTCCGCACGGCCCCCGTCGGCCGCAACACCGTGGCCCCTCTCAGCATCCCGTACACCTTCGAGGACAGGAGCCAGCGCTACGAAGGGAAGCTGACCTACTCGTTGAATCCGAGTCATCGAGTGGACGGCGCGTACACCAAGATCGTCCAGAAGGAACAGAACGGCACCTTCAGTACCGCCACGTCGATGGACCTGAGGAGTCTCTACACGCGAGAGCTCCCGCAGAACCTCTTCACGGTCGGTTACAGTGGGGTTCTCTCGCCCTCGCTGTTCCTGGAAGGCCGCTACTCGGCGCGCCATTTCAGCTTCATCGGCTCTGGCGCGACGTCGACCGATCTGATACTGGGCACGCTGCTCATCGACAGCGCCCGCGGCAACCTGAGGTACTGGTCTCCGACCTTCTGCGGCGTGTGCGATCCTGAGAAGCGCGACAACGAAGAGGTGTTTCTGAAGGGCACGTACGTGCTGTCGACCAGGGGCGGTGGATCGCACACCTTGCTCTTTGGGTTCGACACCTTCAACGACAAGCGGTTCGCGAACAACCATCAGTCCGGTAGTGATTACCGGATCCTCGGCACGTCCAGCATCGTCCGCGGAACCGAGATCTATCCGCGGTGGCTGCCTGGCTCGACAACGATTCAATACAACCCGATCGCGGAAGGGAGCCAGGGGACGAACTTCAGAACCAATGCGCTCTTCTTCAACGACAACTGGCGCTGGACCGATCGTGTGACCTTCAACGTGGGTGTGCGGTGGGACAAGAATCAGGGCAAGGACAGCGCCGGCCGGACGGTGGCAGACGACAACGCGTTCAGCCCGCGGCTGGGCGTCGTCTGGGATCCGACGGGCAAGGGCCTCTGGGCGGTGACGGCCAGCTACGCGAAATACGTGGCCGGGCTGAACAACTCGATCGCGGATTCGTCGTCGGCGGGCGGCAACCCCGCGACGATTCAATATAGCTACCAGGGGCCCGCGATCAATCCTGACGTGACCGCGGCGGCGCTCGTCACGCCGGATGTCGCGCTCCAGCAGCTCTTCGCCTGGTTCAACGCCAACGGCGGCACGAACATGACGCCGACGAGCTCGTCGGTGCCAGGTGTATCCGTTCAGATTCCGAACTCGCTGACGTCGCCCAACGTCCGCGCGTACGCGGCGGGCGTCAGCCGGCAGCTGACGAGCCGGGCCGTCGTGCGGGCGGACTACTCATATCGCGACTACCGCGACTTCTATTCGTCGCGGATCGATCGGTCCACCGGGATCGTGGTCGACCAGTTCGGCAACCGGTCCGACCTTGCGATCATCGAGAATACCAACGATCTGAAGCGTACTTATTCCGGCGTCACCATTTCAGGCCGGTACCGCATCAACTCGAGAAGCGACGCAGGCGGCAGCTACACGCTCTCGCGCCTGTGGGGGAATTTCGACGGCGAGAACGTCGCGAGCGGTCCGCTGACGACGGACTTGTTTCAATATCCGGAGTACCGGCAGGCCGAGTGGTTTGCGCCGGAGGGCGATCTGGCGGCCGATCAGCGGCACAGGGCGACCTTCTGGCTCAACTACGGCGTGCCCGGGATCCAGGGCCTGACGGTGAGCGTGCTGCAGGATTGGGCGACCGGCGTTCCTTACGGAGCCGGCGGCGGGCTCCCCGTAGGGCAGTCGGGTTTCTCGGCCAGTGCGGTTGTCGATGCACGGCGGTACGTGCCCGATCTGGGCTACGCGACGCCTCAGGGCGGAGACCGCGAGACCTACTACTACACAGCGCGGGACGCCTTTCGCACGGAGGCATCTCGCCGCACGGATCTGGCGGCCAATTACACCTATCGTGTGCCCGGCAGCCGATCGCTTGATGCGTTCGTTCAGGCGCAGCTGCTCAACGTGTTCAACGTCCAGGACCTCTGTGCGTGCGGCGCCGACGTCTTCAACAACGGCGGAGGGGTGGCGGTTTCCCGGATCGGAAGCGGCGTGCTGACGCCGGTGAACACCCCGTCGCTCGCGCCGTTCAATCCGTTCACCACCACGCCGGTGCTGGGCGTGAACTGGAACTACAACACCAACTTCGGCAATCCGCTGAACCGGTTTGCGTTCACGTCGCCCCGAACGTTTCGAATGACGTTCGGCCTGCGCTTCTGATCGGCTGACGGAAGGTGGCAGGGAGGATCGGGCTGTCGCGCTACGATCCGCCCTGCTGCTTCTGCAGCGTCAGGATGTCGAGCGCCTTCAGGTTCGGGTAGGCGCTGTAGAACGGCGGCAGGCAGGTCAGGTCGTGTTTCTTGACGTAGTCGAGGAACTTCTGCCGGTTCGCCGACACGGGCAGCGGCGGCGCATCGGCCATGTGCGCGAGCAGCTGGTCGAAGATGCCGCCGATCGCATCCACGAACGCGTCGATGTAGTCGTCGAACGTCCCGTCGTAGGTCGTGATGACGGCGAGCTGGCGATCGTTGAGGAACACGAACCGCGCGAAGTGAACCGTGGCGAGCTTCGTCAGCGCGACGGTGATCGGGTTCTTGTCCGGCGGCAGGCTCTGAAGCTTGCCGAGCAGGGCCTTCAGCTCGGCGAAGTCCTGCGGTGACTTGATGGTCATGACGAGGGTCAGCGGACTGGCAACGGGTTCAGACATGGGGCCTCGCTCCTGGACAGTTCGTTGTTCACCGCGCGTTGTTCAGCGATTGTTCATCACAGGGGCGGCTTCGGCGCCCCCAGATACTCACGGTTGATGACGTCGGCAGACTCGGCGGCTTCGTTGGCGGTGCGCTGAGTGGCGGTCGCTGACTGTCGGAACCACCCGAAGTTGCGCACGTTCCACGCGTGCTGCGGCAGGTGACCCTGGTCGACGCCGGAAATACCAGCGGGCGGCGTGAAGCGGAAGGTCGCGTCGCCGGCAGGAATCTTCAGTATCGAGCGTCGCGTGCTCTCGCTGTGACAACTCACGCAGTCGGTGTTTCGGAAATGCGCCAGCGCCGGGTTCGCGATGATGTTCGGAATGTCCCGGTGCAGCGGACGTGCCCCGTCGGCAAAGACCGGCGTATCGAGCCTGCTCGTGCCGCTGGCATCCGGAAACAACACGCTCGTGCTCACGCCCTTGCCCGACACCAGATTGGTCGTCGACGGAGCGGGCATGACGGGCGTTCCTCCACGCAACGTCAACATCTGTCCGCCCTCGCCCTCTAACGTCGGATGCCTCGCTCGAGCGAACGATCCGTCCGGTTGCCTGCCCATGGCGTAGAAGATCCACGGTTCGGGCCTTGGAGCGAGCCCCACGAAGGCGACCGCCATCAGTCGCGGTTCGGAGACGCGACGTGTGATGAAGGCCTTCACTTTGTCCGTGAATGCCGGAACTCGTTTCTCCAGCCCGGGGTGCACGCGGAGGGGGCCGGAGGTCGTGGCGCCGGCCGCCTCTGACTCCGCCTTCAACGACTTCAGATCGTTCACGACCTCGCGGAACGCGTCCTTGTCGGGAACGAACCGCTCGGAATCCATTCCGCCGATGAAGCCGAACGCGAGATGCGCCGTAAGGTCGTGCACCTGCACCGTGTTGCCGTCGACGGTGACCGGTTGAAGGACGAGGCGTATCTGGGGGACGGCACCGAAGGCGGCCGTCAGCTTCGGATTGCAGCCTGGCGCGCACGGGTCGACCCTGAACGCGACGAGTTTCCAGGTGTGCGGGTTCGCGAGGGCTTCGGCGGGCGGCCCGAAGTCGATCCGATTCATGATGCCGGCGGAAGACTCCACGCCGACCGATGGCGCCGCCTTCATCACCGCGTCAAACACCCCTTGCGGCCAGACCCGCGAGACACCGTCCGCGAGCTTGTCATCGCCGGAGATGAGTGCGTCCACCTCCGCCTGCGTCGTCGCCACCGGCCACAAGTACGACACGTCGTTGACGTCGAACGTGATGTGCTGAGGTGATGATGAGCTCGCGCCGAAGACCCATCCCGCACACGCGAGCCCCGCGACCACGAATCGAATCGCAGTCTTCACAGCCCACCTCTGTTCTCGCGATGTAGACGGACCACTGGCGTCATCCTTATGAACGATGGCCAGACGGGAACCGAACGGCTGCTGCCCGCGCTAGAGCTTCCGATACATGACGTTGCGGTACTCGATCTTGAACGGCGGTCCCGTGTGCATCTGAAAGCCGAGGACGCCTTCGGGCACGGCGTGTGCGGAGTCTTCGTCGATCGCCACGCTCATCAGTTGGCTGTTGAGGAACTGCAGAATGACCGACCCCCGCGCGATGATGTGATAACGGTTCCACCCGTTGACGTTCATGACCCCTCGGAGGAGGGTCGAGTCGCCGATCTTCCCGAGCACTTTGTACTTGGGCCCGTCGACGATGCGCGTGGCCTGGCCGCGCGGGGACAGGATGACGTGGCCATCACCGCTCGGCGAGCGGCCGCGCTCGTCATGGATGTTGCCGACGAAGCCCTCGGTGAAGTCCAAATCAGCCTGGTAACCCTTCAGGACCCATTTGCCCATCGCCGGCAGCTCGACGCTTCGATATTGAATCCCGCTGTTCGTACCACTCAGACGGAACTCGACTTTGAGCTCGAAGTCCTTGACCGTCCCGCCCCGCCAGATGAGAAAGTTGTTGAGCTTCACGACCTTCTCGGGAGTGGTCTCGCCGACGATTGACCCGTTCTCGGCGCGCCAGAACGTGAGGTCGCCGTCCCACCCGTTCAGCGTCTTGCCATCGAAGATTGGCACGAACCCCGCGGCATCGTCGGGTTCGGTCTCGGGAAAGAGGCCGCCGCCTCCGCGCCCCTGTCCCGCCGGGGTGGTCGTTGGCGGTTGTTGCTCCGCAGCCGGCAGCTGCAGCGCCCCGAAGCACACAATGGCCATCGCACACGTCAGCCTTCTCACAGATCCTCCTTCGCTGTCGTCGATCGCCGCATCCTACTCCTTGCCGAGATCGGTGTCGACCGGCCAAATGGGCCCAAATGCCGCTAGGAAGGCTAGAGTAGCAAACGATGCCTGCCACCTTTCGCCCCTGCGTACTTGTGGTACTTGCAGTGATGGGAGTTCTCGCCGCGTGCGGCGGGCGCGACGCGCCCACGGCAC
>Ga0184612_10000742_pt1 | contig 15342 bp, 16 predicted proteins | sample PLM3_60_coex_FD_133163 | JGI IMG/M metagenome (GOLD analysis project Ga0184612, IMG submission 133163) | Groundwater sediment microbial communities from an aquifer in East River, Colorado, USA - PLM3_60_coex | ecosystem: Environmental > Terrestrial > Soil > Riparian zone | place: USA: East... | reverse complement strand
TGCATCTCGCGCTTGTCGAGGATGGCGACCTCGACCGGCTCGTCGGCCCGGAAGGTCTTGTCGAGCACCCGGCCGGTGCGGACGTTCTTGAGCTTGGTGCGCACGAAGGCGCCGCCCTTGCCGGGCTTGACGTGCTGGAACTCGACGACGTTCATCAGCGTGCCGTCGATGTTGAGGGTCATCCCGTTCTTGAGGTCGTTCGTGGTCGGCATGGGCAGCGATGCTACCACCGTGCGTCATCGTCCCCGGCGACGCCGGCGACCCACCGCTCGATCTCCTCGGCCAGCACCGACAGCGGGACGCCGCCGCCCAGCAGGACGGCGTCGTGGAAGGCCCTGATGTCGAAGCGGCCACCGAGGCGTCGCCGCGCGTGCTCGCGCAGCCGCTCGAGCTCGATGCGGCCCACCATGTACGCCAGGGCCTGTCCCGGCTCGGCGATGTAGCGGTCGACCTCGTTCTCGACGTTGCTCGGCGTCAGGGCGCTGTTGGCGAGCAGGTAGTCGATCGCCCGGGATCGGCTCCAGCCGAGGCGGTGGATGCCGGTGTCGACGACCAGGCGGCAGGCGCGCCACGAGTCGAACGACAGCATCCCGAGCCGGGCGAGGTCGCCGGAGTACAGGCCCATCTCGTCGGCGAGCCGCTCGGTGTACAGCGCCCACCCCTCGCTGAAGGCGGTCACGTACCCGAGCCGGCGGAACCGCGGCAGGTCCCGGAGCTCCTGCGCCAGCGCGAACTGCAGGTGGTGGCCGGGAACGCTCTCGTGGAACGCCAGCGCCTCGTACTCGTAGCGGGTCCGGGTGCGGGGCGCGTGGGTGTTGAGCCAGTGGATCCCAGGCCGGCGCCCGTCGTCGGAGGGGGGCTGGTAGTACCCGAGGACGGCGTCCTTGGCCTCCAGCGGGCTCATCTCGTCGACACGGCACGGCACGGCGGGGACCCGGTCGAACCAGTCCGGCACCGCCGCGTTCGCCCGCGCGAGCGCATTCCGCGCGCTCTGGAGGATCTCGCCGGCGGTGTCGAAGCGCAGCGAAGGGTCGCCGCGAAGGCGGCCGAAGATCTCGCCGAGGTCGCTGGTGCCGAGCGCCCTGGGCCCGAGCGCCCGGTACTCGTCCGCGAGGCCGGCGACCAGCTCCTGACCGAGCCGGTGGAGCTCGTCGAGGTCGCGCGGCGTCGTGGTGTGCCGGCGGACCGCGTTGCGGTAGACGGTTTCGCCGTCCGGCAGGAAGCAGAGCCCGCAGCGGTCGTCGGGTCGCGCGCGCGGGAGCACCTCCCGCTCGAGACAGGCCCGGTAGCCGAGCATGCCCGGCCGGACTGCGGCCGCGACGATCTCCAGGAGCCGGCCGCGCCAGCGGACCGGGTCGACCTCCGCCGGCGGGTCGGGCGCGAGCAGCGGGTCCTGCTCCGGCGGCGCGGCCAGGTACTCGTCGAGCTGCGCGATGGCCGCTCGAACGCCCCGCTCGCTCGGCGTCCTGCCGTTGTCGATGCCGGCGCGCAGGCGGTCGGCCGCCTGCCGCAGGTAGCGGTCGAGCTTGCCGCACCGTTCCAGGTACGCCCACGCCTGCTCGGCCGTGCCCAAGGTCACCTTGGGGACGGCCGCGATCACCGCCGTCTGGACCCCGCTCATGGTGGCGGACACGGTGAGCTCTGGCCATCGCGCGGCCAGCTCGTCCTGGCGGTCGCGGCAGGCGCGCTGGAGCATCGCATGGGTGATCCGGTCCTGCCGCGACAGCGCCGCCGGGTCGATCCCGTCCAGCCGCCGCCGGAGGCTGGCGAGCGAGGCTCGCTGCCGCGCCTCCGCCTCCTCGGTCAGGTCCGGGACCTCGGCGTCGAAGCCCGTGATCCCGAACGCGGTGGCCTCGAACGGCGACGCGGCCATCGCCAGGTCGAAGTACCGCTCGGCCAGCTCGGCGAGGCCGCCGGTCACAGCTCCAGCAGCTCCTTGGGAGCGGTGGTGAGCAGCTCGTGGCCGTCGGGGCGGACCACCGCCAGGTCCTCGATCCGGACCCCGCCGAAGCCGGGCAGGTAGACGCCCGGTTCCACGGTCACCGGCGTCCCGGCCGCGATCCGCCCTGGAGCCCCCTGCCGCAGCCTCGGCGCCTCGTGGATCTCGAGGCCGACCCCGTGCCCGGTGGGGTGGGCGAACGCCTCGCCGAGGCCGGCCTCGGCGATGGTGTCGCGGCATGCCCGGTCGACGTCGGCGACGGGCACGCCGGCCCGCAGGCAGTCCAGGCCGGCCGCCTGGGCGCGGTGGACCACCTCGTAGACCTCGCGCTGGCGCTCGGAGGCCCGCCCGAAGATCACCGTGCGGGTCATGTCCGAGCAGTAGCCGTCGACCCGGGCGCCGAAGTCCAGCTTGACGAAGTCGCCGCGGCGCAGCCGGCGGCCGACCGGGTGGTGGTGCGGCTCGGCGGCGTGCTCGCCGAAGGCCACGATGGTGTCGAAGGCGAGGCCGTCCCCGCCGAGCCGGCGCATGGTCAGCTCCAGCGCGACCGCGACCTCGCGCTCGGTGACACCGGCCCGCAGGCCCGCCAGCAGCTCGGTCAGCGCCTCGCTGCCGAGCCGGGCGGCCTCCCGCATGGTGGCCACCTCGCGCTCGTCCTTGACCTCGCGGAGGTCCTCGACCAGCGGCGGCGCCGGGACCACGGCGCGGCCGGGCACCGCCGCCCGCAGCCGCTGGCCGTCGCCCCAGGTGAGTCCCGCCGGCTCGAAGCCCAACCCGTCCCCGGCCGCCCGCAGCACGCCGGCGATGCCGCCGATCAGGTCACCGGGGGCGAGCACCACCTCGGTCCCGGGCACCTCGACGGCGGCCTGCCGCTCGTAGCGGCGGTCGGTGAAGAACAGGGTGCGGTCGTGGAGCAGCAGCAGCGCCCCGTAGCTGCCGGAGAAGCCCGTCAGGTAGCGGACGTTGGCGGGCTTGGTGACCAGCAGCGCCGACAGGTCGGCGTGGGCGAGCAGGGCACGCAGCGCGTGACGCCGTGCTTCGGTAAAGGCATGACCGGCGGGCACGCGTCTTCCTTTCCCCCGAGGTGCCGTTGCCCACCCCCATCTTGCCTCGCTCAGGTGCGGCGGGCCAGCAGGTCGGCGGCAGCGCGCAGGCCGAGGTCGTAGCTGGCCGGCCCGAACCCGGCGACGACGCCGGCGGCGGCGGGGGCGATCGCCAGGTGGTGACGCCAGCGCTCGCGGGCGTGGACGTTGGACAGGTGCACCTCGACGACGGGGATGCCGGCCGCCTCTACCGCGTCGCGGACCGCGTAGGAGGTGTGGGCGAGCGCGCCGGGGTTGAGGACGGCGGCGGCCACGCCGCGGCCGCCGGCGGCCAGCAGCGCCTCCACCAGCTCGCCCTCCCGGTCGGACTGGAGGCCCTCGACCCGCAGGCCCAGCTCGCCGGCGAGCTTGGCCAGCCGTTCCATGATCTGGTCGAGGTCCAGGGCGCCGTACAGGCCGGGGTCGCGGCGGCCGAGCGCGCCGAGGTTGGGCCCGTGCAGCACCAGCACCAGCGGTCCCTCCCCCGTCGCCGCGAACCGGCGCGTCATCCGGGGACCTCGGCCAGGGAGCGGATGGCGGCGACCAGCACGCCGCGTTCGGGGGCGGGGACGATCGCCGGCGCGCCGATGTCACGCAGCAGCACCAGGCGCGGGCCCTGGTGGTGCTTCTTGTCGGTCGCCATCGCCGCGAGCACCGCGTCCGGGTCGAGCTGGACCCCGCCCACCGGCAGCCCGACGGCCCGCAGCAGCTCGACGTGCCCGGCGGCCAGCCCGGGCGCGGCCAGCCCGACCGCCTCCGCGACCCTGGCCGCGAACACCATCCCGAGCGCGACCGCCTCGCCGTGGCGCAGCCCCCGGTAGCCGGCGAGCCGCTCCAGCGCATGCCCGAGGGTGTGCCCGTAGTTCAGGATGAGGCGACTGACGGGGCCCTCCACCGCCGCGGCTTCGCGCTCGTCGGCGCCGACCACCGCAGCCTTGACCCGGACGGCCGCCTCGACCAGGGGGGCGAGCGCCTCGGGGTCGCCGTCCGCGGCCGGCCCGGCCGCCCCAGCCAGGGCGGCGACCAGGCCGGGGTCGCCGACCAGGCCGGCCTTGGCGACCTCGGCGAGGCCGGAGCGGACCTCGACCGGCGGCAGGCCGGCGAGGGCGTCGAGGTCGGCGACAACCGCCAGCGGCTGGTGGAAGGCGCCGACCGTGTTCTTGCCGGCGGGCAGGTCGATGCCGGTCTTGCCGCCGATGGCGGCGTCGACCATGCCGAGCAGGGTGGTGGGCAGGTTGACCAGCGGCACGCCGCGAAGCCAGGTGGCGGCGGCGAACCCGGCCACGTCGGTGGTCGCCCCGCCGCCCACCGCCACCACCGGGTCGGCCCGGTGGGTGGGGACCCGCGCCAGCCGCTCGTACAGCCCGGCCACCACCTCCAGCCGCTTGGCGTCCTCGCCGGCCGGGACCTCCAGCGGGTGGACGGCGAGCCCGAGGCGGGCCAGCGCCCGCGCGACCCGGTCAGCAAGGTGGGCGACGGGCGGGGCGAAGACGGTTGCGGCCGCCTCGGCGCCGGGCAGCGCCGGCAGCAGCGTGTCGAGCCGGCCGAGCAGCCCGCGGCCGATCCACACCGGGTAGCCACCATGGGTGGTCATAACGATCACCCTGGCGGCGGTCGTGGTCTGGTCGGCGGCGCCGGGCGTCACCGGCCGGCCATGGCGCCGACCCGGCGCCGGTACCACTCCAGTACCTCCACCGCCGTCTGCTCCAGGGTGAGCCGGTCGGTGTCGATGGCGACGTCGCCGGCGGTCTCGTAGATGGGGCCGCGGGCGACCAGCAGGTCGCGGATGCGGCCGACCCGGTCGCCGGTGTTCAGCAGCGGCCGGTCGGTGACGCCGGTCAGCCGGCCGGCCAGCGTCTCCGGGGTCGCCCGCAGGTAGACCAGCAGGCCGGCCTGCTTGAGGGCGGTGCGGTTCTCGGCCGACAGGACCGCGCCGCCGCCGACGGCGATCACCCGGCCGGGCACGGCGATAGCCCGGTCGATGGCGGCGATCTCGCGGCGCCGGAAGCTCAGCTCGCCCTCGCGCTGGAACAGCTCCCCGATGGTCATGCGGGTGGCCCGCTCGATCATCTGGTCGGTGTCCACGAACTCGCGGCCGAGCGCCCGCGCCACCAGCCGGCCAACCGACGTCTTGCCGGCCCCCATGAAGCCGATCACCACGATGGTCGGAAGGATCTGGCGCACGCCGGAAGCCTAGCAGCTACCCGCCGGCCAGGGCGGCAAGGTAGGCGTCGAGGTTGCGGCGCACCTCGGCGAGCGAGTCGCCGCCGGTCTTCTCCAGCAGGGCGTCGGCCAGCACCAGGGCGACGACCGCCTCGCCGACCACCGCGGCCGCCGGCACGGCCGTCACGTCCGACCGCTGCACCACCGCGCTGGCCTTGGCGCCGGTGGCGACGTCGACGGTGTCGAGCGCCCGGACCAGGGTCGACAGCGGCTTCATCGCGGCCCGCACCCGCAGCACCTCGCCGGTCGACATGCCCCCCTCGATCCCGCCGGCGCGGCCGGTGCGGCGCCGTGGGCGGCCCTCCCCGGGGACGATCGCGTCGTGGGCGCGCGACCCGGGGCGGGCGGCGGCCGCGAAGCCGTCGCCGACCTCGACGCCCTTGATCGCCTGGACGCTCATCAGCGCCGCCGCCAGGCGGGCGTCCAGCTTGCGGTCCCAGTGCACGTAGGAGCCGAGCCCCGGCGGCAGCCCGTGGGCGACCACCTCGAACACGCCGCCGAGGGTGTCGCCGGCCGCCTTGGCCGCGTCCACCGCCGCCACCATGCGGCCCTCCGCCTCGCCGTCCAGGCAGCGGACCGGCGAGGCGTCGATCTCCTCCAGGTCGGCGGGGGCCGGGACCGCCCGGGAGTGGGTGGCCACCGGCCCGACGCGGACCACGTGGCTGAGCACCGCCACCCCTACCTGGCCGAGCAGGGCGCGGGCGGCCGCCCCCGCCGCGACCCTGGCGGCCGTCTCCCTGGCGCTGGCCCGCTCCAGCACCGGCCGGGCCTCCCGGAAGCCGTACTTCTGCATGCCGGTGAGGTCGGCGTGGCCGGGCCGCGGCCGCGTCAGCGGCGCCCCGCGGCCGCTGCGGGTGGCCTCGGGGTCGTCGACCGGGTCGGGGGCCATCACCTCGGTCCACTTGGGCCATTCGCTGTTGTCGATGCGGATGGCGAGCGGCGAGCCGAGGGTCAGGCCGTGCCGCAGGCCGCCGAGCACCTCCAGCCGGTCCTCCTCGAAGCGCATGCGCTTGCCGCGGCCGTAGCCGAGGCGGCGCCTGGCCAGGTCGCGGGCGAGGTCGGCGCTGGTCAGCGGCACCCCGGACGGCAGGCCCTCGAGCACCGCGACCAGCGCCTGGCCGTGCGACTCGCCGGCGGTCAGGTAGCGCAGCATCCAGCGGATGCTAGCCGAACCGCGGGCCGCGGGCCGCTACTTGAGGATCGCCTCGCCCTCGCAGAGCGTGAACCGGCCGGATCCCGACTCGAAGACAGCGCAGGTGCCGCCGATATCGACCACCAGGTAGTCGTCGGCGAAGCGCTGCCCCTCGGTGGCCGTGTAGGAGGTGCCGTCGACGGCCACCTTCACATAGCGCTTCCCCGACCGGCTGGACACGTCCTCGAGCACGACCTCGCGCGTGGCGGTCGCGCCGCTCCCCGACACCGTGGCGGTCCCGGAGGTGCTGGTGGCGGCGCTGGTGGTCGTCGTGGCGCCCGTGGCCGCGGTCGAAACGGTCGTTCCGGCGCCGACCGCAGGCCGGAACGGGTCCTTGGCGGTGGCGGCCGTCGGGCCGGCGACGCTGGTTGACGGGCCGATGAGCTGCGCGACGGTCGTCGGCGTCGCCCCGGCCGTGACCGGCGGAGCGACCGGCGCCGCCGAGCCGCCCAGCAGCAGGGGCCGGGCGAGCAGCCCGACGAGGACGAGCAGGAGCACCCCGGCCAGCGCGAGCACGAGCACCCGCTGGCGGGAGCCACCCGCGGTCACCTCTGGTTGGATGGCCATGACGGCGTCACCTCACCTGCGTCGCACCGGTCGCGGCCGCGCCCGTGGCGGGCGCCTGTGCGGCCGGAGACCCTGCGCGCTGGAAGACGGTCAGGGCGATGGTGGCCTGGAGCTGGCTGGCCGGGGCCGACGTGTCGGGCGTGGTGGCCGCGCCGACGCCGGTGCCAGCTTCGCCCGAGCCGCCGGTCACGCTGACCGACTGCACCAGCAGCGAGCGGGGTGGGACGCGCTCGGGATCGGCCCCCTTGACCAAGTTCTCCACACGGGACAGGAAGTCCTCGATCTGGAAGTAGCCGCCCATGATGTTGACGCCGGTGGCGATCTCCGCCAGCTCCGGCTGGTCGGTCGAGGTCTTCGGGGGCTCCGGCGTGATCGATACCAGGTCCACGCCGGCCTGGCCCGCCGCGTCCTGCAAGGCGTCCACGAGTCCCGGCAGGTTGGGCGTCGACGGGAACTCCGCCTTGGCCAGCTCTGCTTTCGCACGCAGCTCGTTGGCGTCGGCCTTCAGCGCCTCCAGCGCGCGCACCTCGTCCCTGAGGGCCTGGCTCTCGGCGAGGGCGCCGTTGCGGTCGGCCCTGGCTTGGGCGACCGCCTGCTGCTTCGGACGAACCAGCAGCAGGGTGCCGACCGCGAGGACCAGGACGATGCCGACCGTGGCGACGAGCAGCTCCGTGCGGCGGGTCATGGGGCCACCGGCCCTTGCTGTCCGGCGGGCTGGAACCGGCCCGAGAAGGCCGACTTGCTCAGGTCGACCGTGGCGGAGAAGGTCACCGTGGTCTCGCCGCCTTCCTCGCCGCTCTTCTGCGACGCCGTGAAGTAGGGGTTGAGGTACACCGTGGAGCCGCGCTTCCGCGGCCCGGCCGCCAGCGCCCGCATGAACCCGCCAACGTCGACGTGCTCGAGGCCGGAGCCGGTAAAGGTGATGCTGGCGACCGGGGAGCCGGCCCCAGGGCTGCCCGAGATGAGGGTGGTACCCGCGGCACCTGACGTGGCCGGCGCAACGGTGCCCGCGGCCGCGGCGTCGTTCTTTTTGACGGCGAGGCTCATCTGGGTGAGCCAGACGTCGCTGGGGATGATCGCCGAGATGTCCTGCATGATGCCGGAGAAGCGGACCTCGCGGGCGTACACCTTGGCGCGGAGCTGCTCGGCGGCGGCGATCTGGCTCTCGAGCGCGGCGTACGGCTGTAGCGCGGCCTTGCGGCCACGCAGGCCGTCCGCGACCGCCCGCTCCCGGTCGGCCTCCTGCCTCGCGTCGGTCAGCGCCTGCGACTCGCGCAGGTACCAGATCCCGAGCAGGGCGATCAGCACAACGAAGGCGACCGCGATGCCGCCCCGCTGCCGCTGCAGCAGCCGGCGTTCCTTGATCTCCTTGGGCAGCAGGTTGACCCGGGGCAGGCTGACCCGCGGGTCGCTCCACGAGCTTCCCCTGGCCATCTATGCCACCGCCCCGAGCGCCAGGCCCACCGGGATCGCCATCTTCGGCTCCAGTTCGGCGAGCTGCTCCGCACGCAGGCCGAGGCGACCCACCTGGACGCCGGCCAGGGCGCTGCCACGCTCCACGGGCACGCTGCCGGCGGCCTGGAGCCGCTCGACCAGCGGGCCGAGCTGGGAGCCGCCACCGGAGACCAACACCCTGGCGAGCGGCGTCGCGTCCTGCTGGGCGCGGTAGAAGTCGAGCGAGCCACGGATCTCCTCGACCAGCACGTCCAGTCGCTGCTCGACCAGCTCCGCGGCCTCCGCGTCGACGTCGAGGCCGGTCGACACCGCGAGCTTGGTCCGCTCCGCGGCGTCGTGGTCGACTTCGAGCACCCGCTCCAGCGTTGAGGTCGTGTCCTCGCCGCCCATCAGCAGGATGCGCACGAAGCGCAGGACGCCGTTGTCGTGGATGACCATGTTGGTGATCCGCGCGCCCACGTCGACGACCGCCTCGGCGCCGTCGGCCAGGCCCGCCGGGGCGGCGAGCGCGCGCAGCAGCGCGATCGGGCTCAGGTCGATCCCGACCGGCTGCAGGCCCGCGGCGGTGACCGCCTTCAGGTGCCCGGCGAGCATCTCCTTCTGGGCGGCGACCAGCAGCACTCGCAGCAGGCGCTGGCCGCCGGCGTTCTCGAACTCGCCGACGACGTGGTAGTCGAGCTCGGCCTCGTCGACCGGGATCGGCAGGTAGTCGCCGGCCTGGTAGGCGAGCGAGCGTTGCAGCTCCTGGGGTTGCATCCAGGGCAGGTCGACCAGGCGGACGACCACCCGTTGGTTGGCCACCCCGACGATCACGTGCTTGCTGCCGATCCGGGCGTGCCGCCACAGCGCCTTGATCGCGACCGCGACGGCCGGCGGGTCGGCGACCTCGCCGTCGACCACCGCGCCTGGCGGCAGGCCGGTCTGCCCGAGCCGGTCGAGCACGACCCGGCCGCGGCGGACCGATAGCTCCGCCGCGCGCACGGCCGTGGTTCCGATGTCGAGACCGACAATCTTCCGGGCCACGTCTCTCGCGCCCCCCTGCATGTCTACGTCGGGCACTCCGCCTCGTGGCCGAGGATGGCCGCTACCGCCGTGCGGCGGTACGGAGTCGCGCCGGGCCGCTGTCGGCAGCCGTGGAAGTGATCGACCCGGTCAGGTTGGACCTTGAGCGCCAGCAGCGTGTTGCGAGGTCCGGCGCCGAGCAGCGCGCCCGCGACCGGCCAGGAACCGAACGGCAGTCTGCCGCCCAGCCCCGCCGGCGGCAGGAGGAACCCGCCTGCGGCAGCGGCCGCGAGCCGAGCGGAGGCGAGCGACAGGGTCCTGTCCGGCGCGGACCGGCGGGCGGCGGTCAACAAGGGGGCGTCTGGCCGGCCGGGCACGGGGCCAGCTCCTGCCACGACACCTGCTGGAGCTGGGTGCGGCCGAAGCCGAGCGCGTTGGCGATCCGCGGCGTGTAGTTGATGTTCAGGTTGTTCTTGGCGTCGACCGTGTTGGCGTAGAAGGCGCCGTGGTTGGTGTCGTTGCATTCGTCGGAGTTGCAGTCGTTCTTCAGCTCGAGGATGCCCGCCCTGCTGTAGAGCAGCACCGCGAGCTCGGGCGCGAACTGGATCTTGTTGCCGCCGTAGATCGACGGGCAGTTGCCCACCCCGCCGGTGCAGGGGTTGCCCGGGTAGGCGCTGATCACCTGGAAGGTCGGGCAGGCCGGTGTCCCGGTCGGCGGCGGGTCCTGGATCGAGCAGGCCTGCGCCGCCTCGATCCTGCTGGTGTTGCCGAAGTCGACCGGCACGTTGGTGTAGATCACCGTGTTGTCGGCGATCCGCAGCGTGCCGGCGTCCAGCTGGAGCGCCGGCGGGGTGGTGCCGGTCGCCTGGTAGGCGGTCAGGTCCTGCCAGATCACGTAGGTGCGGTCCAGCCCCCCCAGCGCGTTCGCGGCCGCGATCGCGGCGTTGGCGGTGGTCACCGCGGCGGCGGACGGCGTCCCGTACCCCGTGGGCTGGCCGAAGTAGGCGACGTTGGCGTACAGGTCGGGGTCGAAGGTGTAGTCGGGCATCGTGTAGGGGGGCGGGTCGTTGCACGCACGGCCGCCGACGGTCGCGCCGCCCAGGTTGAAGCCCTGCGCCGCGGCGCTCACCGCACCGGCCGGCCCGGCCAGGCACGGCGACAGGCTGCCGCCCCCGGCGAGCACGTCACCGTGGATATTGTTGCTCGTGTCGACCGCCTCGCCCTCGACCGTGGCCGGGCAATTGGGGTTGTTGGCGCCGCTGAACTCGCGGATGACACCGTGGGCCGAGAACAGCGACCCCCGCGCCGTGCTGGTGCCGGCGATGGTCGTGTTGTTCTTGAAGAAGACGTCGCCCTGGGCGTAGACCCCGCCGACGATGCAGGCGTTCTGCTCCAGGGTGAGGCTCGAGTCGGCGTAGAGCGCGTAGGTGAAGCTGGCCGCCGGCCCGATGACGACCCGCAGCGTGCGCGTCGGGCTGCTCGTCTGGGCGCCCTGGCCGGTTGAGAGGATCGTGAAGTACCCGAGCTTGCTCGGGTTGGTCGGGGTGCCCCTGCGTACCGTCACCGTCGCCGTCCCGGTGCCGCCGCTGCCGTCGGCGACCGGGACGGCGCGGTTGTTGACGACCGCGGCCGCGGCGTTGGCCTCGAGCGCGGCGAGCGCCCAGCTGACCCCGGCCTCGGCCACGCCGAGTGCCCGCGCCCGCCTGGCGCCGACGGTGGTGGCGGTGTTGTTGTGGAGGGCCTGGGCGAGCACCACCACCAGCAGCAGCGTCAGGATGGTGATCACGGTGACGGTGACCACCATGGCGTAGCCGTCCTCGCCCCTGACGGGTGTGCTCAACCGGTGTGGCTGGCGGGTCATCGGCTGCTCCTGTCTGGTCATGCCGGCTGCGGGATCTGCAGGTTGCGGAGTTGCACCTGGGTCTGGGTCGAGTACGTCGCGCCGGGGTCGACCAGGTCGACCGTGACCGTGACGGTGATCTGCCACGGCACCGGGGTGCCGGTGACGGCGTCGGAGCCCTGCAGCACGTCGCAGGAGAACAGGTCGGGCACGCCGGCCCCGGGCGGGGTGACCGCCTGGAGCAGGGCGAGCGTGCCGGCGCTGGTGCCGTCGGGCCGCCACTCCTGCCGGCTCAGGGTCGTCCCCGACACCCACCAGCGCACGCGGACCGGGACGTCGGGGTTGACCGGCGTGTAGGTCAGGAAGTCGAGGTCGTGGCCGGTCCAGGAGCCGGAGGCCGGGAAGGTGGTGTTGAAGCGGGTGACCTGGCGCAGGTCCTTGGTGAGCCGGTCCATGGCGAGCCGCACGTCGTCCTGGGTCTGGCCCCGCCGGCCCGAGAAGGCGGTCGCCCGCTGGCCGGCGACCAGCACCGCCATGGTCGCGCTGACGATCAGCAGCAAGATCGCCGAGGTCACCATCAGTTCGACGATGGTGAACCCGGCCTCGCTGCCGTCCCGGCGCTGTGAGGTGCCCATGTCAGCTCGGCGTTCCCGTGTGATGATTGGACTCCGGGCTGCTCTCGTTGCCTGCCCTGTCGACCGCCGTGACCCAGTAGGTGTAGGCCTGCCCGTCGGTGAGCCCGCTGTCGCGGTGGGTGGTGCCGCTGACCACCGCGATCGGCATGGTGGTGCCCTGGTCCAGCCGGTAGACGCGGTAGTCGGCGATCCCCGAGGCGCTCGCCCCCGGGTCGGTGACCGCGCTCCAGCTCAGGTCGATCCGCTTGTTGCCGGGCGTCCCGGTCAGGGTGGGGGCCGGCGGGCGGGTCTGGTCGAGCACGATCGTGTCGCTGATGACCGCCGGGCTGGTGTTGCCGTTGCAGTCGGTGAACCGCGCCCACACCTGCTTGGTGCCGTCGCCGGCGGGGACCGGCCAGCCGCTGTAGAGGGCGCCGTAGGCGGTGGCCGGGCTCGGCGCCCAGGGCCCACTCGACCCGGTGTTCGAGAACTGCATCGTGGCCATGCCGGACGCGCCCGACCCGTTCGGCTGGTCGGTGACCGAGTTGTTGATCGCCAGGCCGGTCTGGTTGGTGTAGCCGGCCCCGCCCGCCAGCGTGATCGAGCCGGCCGGTCCCTGGGTGTCGCCTGCCTTGGGGACGCAGCCGGCAGGCAGGGTGGTGGTCGTCGGCCCGGCGATGGTGGTCGTCGTGGACGTGGAGGTGCTGGTCGAGGTGGAGGTGCTCGGGGAGGACGGCGCCGGCACGTAGCCGAGGCTGAACAGCGACGAGGCCCGCACCAGCCGTGAGATGCCGCCGGTCGGGGACGGGAACCGCACCATCACGGTCACCCGCTTGTAGTAGACGTTGCTGAGGCCGTCGACTGGTGCCCAGGTCACGAACACCCAGCCGGAGTAGGCGACCGCCGGCGTCCCGGGCGCAACATGGTCGTTCGCCCCGCCCACATGCACCAGGTGGAAGTTGGGGTTGGCGGTCTCGGTGGCGCAGGTCGCCGCGGCGTTCGGCGGGGTGTACCAGTCCGCCACCACCAGGCGCTCCCAGGACGGGGTCGCCGCCGTCCCGGTGTTGAACTCCAGGCAGTTGCTGGCGTTGCGGCGCAGCAGCAGATCGGGGTTGTCGGTGTCGCCGACGGGGACCGCGGCGACGGCCGCGTCGATCGCCGTGCCGGTGCTCGACAGGCCGATGGCGTCGTAGTTCTGGTTGCGGGCCAGCTCCATCAGATGGTCGGCCCAGGCGGTGGCGGCCGCCCGCTGCCTGGAGGTCGCCTGCAGCCGCAGGCCGCCGTAGAGGGCCGTGAACACCGCGGTGGCGACGACCAGCAGCAGGAACGAGGCGACCATCACCTCGATGACGGTGAGGCCGTCCTGTGCGTGGCGATGGCGTGGTCGCGTGATGGCCATGCCTCCTGGGCGAAGGTCGGTTCGTAGGGTGGTATCGACCGGATCGACCCCGACCTGAGCGGAACCCGGGGGTGTCTGGGGCCCTTTGGAACAGTCACCGGCGGGGCGGCGGCCAGTCGCTCGTCCGCCAGGCCACTCCGAGCGAAACCGCCGACCTTGTCCTCAGGCGCCGAGCAGGGCACGGCCGTACCAGCCGGCGACCTCGCCGCCGGCAAGGACGCCGAGCAGGGCGCCCGCGACCAGCCACGGACCAAACGGCAGGAGCGACTTGCGGGACAGGCCCAGCGCCAGCATGCCGCCCAGCCCAGCGAGGCCGCCGAGCAGGAAGGCGGCGAACACGCCCACGGCCACCGCCCCCCACGACAGCCAGCCGAGGGCCAGGCCGAGCGTGGGCGCGAGCTTGACGTCACCGAGCCCCATGCCACGCGGCGAGACCAGCGCCAGCAGGAAGAAGAAGCCGCCCACGGCGGCCGCCGCCAGCAGGCCGCGGCCGAACCGGCCCAGGTCGCCGAGGCCGACGCTGGCGACCAGCAGCAGGCCGGCCATCAGCGGGAAGGCCGGGTAGGTAATGCGGTTGGGCAGCAGCCGGGTGGCGGCGTCGATCATCGCCAGCGCAAGGCAGACGAAGGCGAAGGCCAGGTAGGCAGGGACCGCCCAGCCCAGGCCCGCGGCGGCCAGCCGCAGCGCGACCACGAACCACAACAGCCCCATGGCCAGCTCGACCAGGGGGTAACGGACCGAGATGCGCGCCCGGCAGGAGCGGCAGCGGCCCCGCAGCAGTAGCCAGCCGAGCAGCGGGAGGTTGTCGCGCCAGGCGACCGGGGTGCCGCAGGCCGGACAGCGCGACCCCGGCCGGACCACCGACTCGTGCCGCGGCACCCGGTGGATGACGACGTTGGCGAACGAGCCGGCGGCCAGCCCGAGCAGCCCGGCCAGCCAGGCGACGGCGAGGGGGCTCATGGTCGGGAGCCTACCGGCTGGCTTCCCCGCGTGCGGCCACCCATCCCCATCCCGCGCCCTCGCCTACTGCCAGCCCGTCGCCGTGAACGCGCCGGTCGGCGCGCTCGGCTGGTCGCAGTCGGTGTTCTTCATGTAGCTCGTGCCGCTGGTGGCGGTGTCGCGGACGTAGAAGCAGGTCCCCGTGGCGCTCTTGGTCGCCAGCGTCACCGTGGCCCCGCTCGCCGCGTAGGCGACGCTGCCGGCGGTTGGCGCCTGGTCCGCGGCAGCGTCGAAGGCAAGCGACGGCTCGATCGCGGCCAGCTCGGCCACGACCTGGGTGTAGGCCTGCTCGTCGGCGAAGTGGGCCTTCTCGGCGCTGAGGGCGTTGCGCAGGTCGGCCTGCGCGGCGCGGTCACGGGCCCGGTCGCGGGTCGCGGGGAAGGTCGCCAGGGCGAGCGCGACCAGGATCGCGATGATCAGGACCACCATCATCAGCTCGACGAGCGTGAAGCCCTCCTCCCGCCGGACTCCGAGCGCCTTCGGCAACGGCTGATGACCCCCTTCACGGGTCGGGGACCCGGGCGACGCCCGGGTCCCCGATCGGCCAGCTGGCTAGGTCCAGGCCGGGGCGGCCGCCGCGTTCGCGTCGGTGCCCGAACAGGTCGCTGCGGTGCCCGACCCGTAGGTGGTGCCGGCCGCAGTGTTCTCCTTGATCCAGTAGCACGTTCCGCTCGCCGACAGGGCCGCCGCCGAGAACGTGGTGGCGGTCCCGAGGACGCCGATGTTGTTCTGGCCGGTGGAGTCGGTGACCGCGTCCGCTGCGTAGGTCAGGCTCGGCTCGACGGCCAGCATCGTCGCCGCGTTCACGCCCGCGTAGCTCTGGGCGTCGGTGTAGATCGTCTTGGCCGCCGTCAGGGCGTTGCGGAGGCTGGACTGGGCGGCCCGGTTCTGGGCCCGCTGCCTGGCTCCCAGGAAGGTCGGGATGGCGATCGCGATCAGGATGGCGATGATGAGCACGACCACCATCAGCTCGATCAGCGTGAAGCCGCCCTCCCGCTGCTCCCCCTGGAGCCGGCGCCGCATGAGCTGC
>Ga0184612_10000739_pt1 | contig 15373 bp, 21 predicted proteins | sample PLM3_60_coex_FD_133163 | JGI IMG/M metagenome (GOLD analysis project Ga0184612, IMG submission 133163) | Groundwater sediment microbial communities from an aquifer in East River, Colorado, USA - PLM3_60_coex | ecosystem: Environmental > Terrestrial > Soil > Riparian zone | place: USA: East... | reverse complement strand
GTCGCAGGTGCGCAGGTCAGCCTGCTGGTAAATGGCCGGAATCGGTTCCGCGCGCGGACGAATGCGAGCGGCAGCTACAGCGTCGTCCTGAAGAAGACCGGCAAGAAGGCGACCACGAGGTTCCAGGCGCGTGTGGCCGTCACCGAGCGCGAGATCACCGCAACGGGCTGCGCCTCGCCCTCGCTGCCAGGCGTGGCGTGCGTCAACGCGACCGCGTCGGCCTTCACGGCGGTCAGCCGGATTATCCGGATCAGCCTCTAGGACAAGCAAGCAGGCACGAGACGGGGCCGCTGGGCCCCGTCTCGTATGCTGGCATCTGTGGCGGTACGCATCGGGACCTGCTCGTGGGCCGACGAGGCCCTGTCGAAGCACTGGTATCCGAAGGGCACTCCGGCAGGCGAGCGGCTCGCCTATTACGCGCAGCATTTCGACACGGTCGAGGTCGATTCGACCTACTACCGGCTGCCCTCCGAGGAGATGGTCCGGAAGTGGGCCGAGCGGACGCCCGACGACTTCGTCATGCACATCAAGGCGTTCGGGCTGATGACACGACATCCCGTGAAGCTCGAGGCGCTGCCGCCCGATCTGCGTGACGACGCGCCGACCGACGAGCGCGGCCGGGTGGAGCGTCCGTCGCGTGAGTTTCGCGGCGAGGTGTTCCGCCGGTTCCTCGAGGCACTCGAGCCGCTGCGGGCAGCCGGCAAGCTCGGGGGCATCCTGTTCCAGTTCCCGTCGTACGTCGTCTACAAGGATCGCTCCCTCGATTACCTGCAGTGGGCACGGGAACAGCTCGGAGACGATGAGATGCTCGTGGAGTTCCGTCACGTGAGCTGGCTCGACGACGAGCACCGCGACGACACGCTGCGCTTCCTCGAGGAGCTCGGCGCCGGGAACGTGATCGTCGACGCGCCGCGGATCGAAGGCGCGAAGAATCTCGTCCCCACGGTCGCGGCGCTTACGAGCCCGACCGCGTACGTCCGGTTCCACGGGCGCAATGCGGAGACGTGGAACAAGCGCGGCGGCAGCGCCGCCGATCGCTTCGACTACCTCTACTCCGACGACGAGCTCCGCGAATGGGTCGGCCCGCTGCGCGAGCTCGCCGAGGAGGCGGAGAACGCCTACGCGTTCTTCAACAACAACGCCACGAGCCCGGACGCGCACGGCGGGCGCATGGCGCAGGCCGCCGCGAACGCGAAGGCGCTCCAGCAGCTGCTGCAGGCCGAGAAGGTTCCGATGAGTACCCCGGCCTGATGGACGTCCTGGCAGTCATCCACGGCGAGAAGGTCCGCTCGGGCGTCTTCGGCGACGTCGTCTCGGAGCGCGGACACCGTCTCGAGGAATGGAGCCTTGCCTGGGGAACGCCGCTCCGGCAACCGTTGGACGCCTACGGCGCCGTGCTCGTCTTCGGTGGAGCGATGCACGCCGACCAGGCCGGCCATCATCCGTGGCTGCTCGACGAGAACATGTTCCTGCAGCGCCTGCTCGACCTGCACACGCCCCTGCTGGGCATCTGCCTGGGCGCGCAGCTCGTCGCGAAGGCCGCGCACGCGCCGGTGCATCCTGCGAGTGAGTTCGAGATCGGCTGGTACGAGGTCACGCTGAACGACGACGGCGTCGACGACGAGCTGCTCGGGCGTCTGCCGCACACCTTCGAGGCCTTTCAGTGGCACTACTACACGCACGCAGTTCCGGGAGGCGCGGTCGAGCTCGCGCGCAGCGACACGTGCACGCAAGCGTTCCGGCTCGGTGACAACGCGTGGGGCGTCCAGTTCCATCCCGAGGTCACGCTCGAGCAGGTGGAGGGCTGGATCGAGGAGGAAAGCGAGCTACCGGTCGACGGCGACAAGCTTTTGGTCGACACGCGCAAGCGCATCGAGGACTGGAATGCGATCGGCCGCCGGCTCTGCGACGCGTTCATCGACGCGGCAGAACGCGTCGCGACTCCGGCGTAAGCAACGTCCCGCACGTCAGCGGCTGATCCCCCAGCGGAGGCCCGTCGACTCGGATCAGTCGTATCGGGTGACGCGCACCTCTGCGCCTGTGTTATCCGCGGAGAAGCTCGCGATCACCTCCAATGCGATGCGCCGCGCTTCTGTGGGATCCCGAGCAAGTGGAACATCGAACGTCAACCGATGGCCAGCGGCCCACCGGCGGCATTGACATCCATTGGCTCGCGCGAATGCGACGAATCGCTCCACCTCGCCCGCGGGCTGAACTTCGAGTTCCATGCAAGAAGCATAGGGCCGTACCTCAGAGACGGCCGAAGCCGTTCGGGGGACATTCGTGAACGCTGGCCCAGGCGAGGGGCTACTTCGAATCCGCGACGCCGCTCAGCGCGTAGGACTGATCTAGTCGGTCAGGGAACCGCCTGTCGCTGGGGCTTTCCGTCGTAGCCCAGGTCTTAGTCGAGATACGGCGGGGTGCCAGCGGAGAGGTAGCAATCGATGATGGGCCGGTGAGTTACTACTAGATCAAGCGCGCGCAGATTCTCCCGCGCGACGAAGCGCAGATCCTTCGATTCCGCGCTCGGACGGAGGTGTCCAAAGTCTTCGACCTCGACAGTGAACGCGACCGTGATCACCTGAAACGTGTTCCCGTCCGCGTACTGGACGATCCGCGACGGGTGGGAGAAGACGCCGAAGAGTTGATAGTCCGTCACGACCAGGCCGGTCTCCTCGCGAACTTCGCGCTGGAGCGCGTCAGCCAGGGATTCGTGATCTTCCATCCGTCCGGCCACGAGCGCCCATCCGGGTGGATCGAGCCTCCGGTCGAGTAGGAGCGAACCATCTCGTTCGATCAGCGCCGCCGCGCCCGCGAAGCGCGGGCGATTCGGCTTCGGCGCACTCGGGTCCTTGAAGTAGAAGCCCGTCATGCGCGCGATCTTGGCATGGGTCTCGGGGGACACTCCCGGACAGTGGCCCATTGGAGTGTGGTGTCGTCAGCCGAGCCACGGAAAGTGCGCTAGCAGCGTAGCCAAGTCAGTACGGTCCGTTTCGTCTGCTCCCGGTCGCTCACGCTCACGAACCTGCAGTGCAACCGAGGCGCATCTGACGGGGCGGCCTCCGATGTGTCCCCGGGCGCATGTCTCGTCTCGTGGATAGTTAACGATCCGGCCGCCTGCTAATTGCTGACGGTAGTTGCCCTCAAATTCGTCGCGAACAAGCAGAAGATCCAGCGTACGCCCGGCCGGGTCACGAAGCTGGACGAAGGCAGGGGATTGTCATCGCCTACGCGGCGAAACGATGCAAATCGCCGCTCAATCCTCGGGAGGTCGGTAAGCCATACAGCCACATCAAGATCCTTGTGTGGCCGGGTGCGCTCTCCGAGAAGGGCGTCCACCACCCCAACCTCCGAGGACCCACCAATCGACCCCCAGATCATCGAACGCGTCGAGAATCTCCACCACCTCGGCCTCGCTCATACGAGAAGCTTGCCAGCGACATCCGTCTGCACCTCGGGGAACATTTCTGATCCCTGGCCCAGCCCACGACCGCCGCACCCGGATGAGGGTGTTGCATCATGAGCCGATGCCGGAACAACGCTTCGACGGTGATCCTGCTGCGACCATGGTCGGTGGCCGCGCTTGAAGATCTCGTCCGACGAGCTGTACGGGGAGCTCTGGGCGGAGGACCCGTCGGCACTCGAGGTCGAGCTCGGCCGATCGCTCGAACCACGCGCGACGACGATGCTCTACGACGAGGTCGCCCGCCTCGGCGTCGGTCCCGAGAACATCGTGCTCGACGCGGGAGCGCGCGACGCAGTTCACGCGATCGAGCTAGTGCAACGGCTTGGTTGCCGTGCGATCGCCGTCGACCTTGTTCCGCTGCACGTGGATAGCGCACGTGAGCGTGTTAGAGCCGCGGGGCTCGATGACCGGATCGAGGTTGTCCAGGCAGGGATCGAGTCTCTTCCACTCGAGGACGCATCGATCGATTACGTGTGGTGCCGGGACGTCCTCAACCACGTCGAACTAGACCGCTCCCTCCGAGAGTTCGCACGTGTCCTCCGCCCCGGCGGCTCGCTGCTCGTTTACCAGACGTTCGCGGAGCGTGCGTGCGAGCCCGAGGAGGCACAGCGCCTGTTCGCGGCGACCGCGAGCGTCGCGCAGAACATGTCGGCCCAGTTCTTCGAAACGACGGCACGCGAGGCGGGGTTCGAGATCGTGGGGACCGAGCGGATACAGGGCGAATGGCGCGAGCGGATGCTCGAGGATGGAAAGTGGGATGTCGCCGCGGACCTGCTTGCGCTCTCACGCCTGAACCGCCGAGAGCGCGACCTCGCCGAGCGACACGGGGGCGCCCGAGTCGAGGCCGTGCGCGGTGACCTCCTGTGGGGCATCTATCAGCTGCTCGGAAAGATGTGCCCGACGATGTACGTTCTCCGGCGTCCCGCATAGCGTCGCTTCACCCTGCCGCGCTGTCTTGCGAGCCCTACACGCGAATGGCCCCACCTGCGACACCCACCGAGGGACCCCTCACCTGTAGACGCGGACCACGAAGCTGAGGCTGGCCGTCCCTGCCGTTCCGGTGACTCGCCAGCAGCCCGGAGTGGGAAAGATGATCGCGGTCGACTGAAACCCAGTCTGTCCATAGCCACTCGGAACCCGTGCCCGCAGCGGTACAGCGGGCTTGTCTAGCCGATGGCCGCTGATCTTTAACCTCCCAGCGACGCCCCGATACCAGGGGAACTTGAGATGTATCGACCCGTCTTCCCTGACCGTGCCTTCACCGTAACGTCGCGCGTGTATGACTCCTCTGCGCTCCTCAGGGAAGGCGACCCAGAGCTTGCCATTCGAGTAGAAGTAACTACCAGCCATCAAGCCTGGCGGGGACGGGCTTTTCGCGATTGAGACGGGGCACGTGGTCGGCGTTGCCGATCCGTCGGCTTGTAGCGCAAGCACCAACGCGGTGGAGCCAATAACGAATCCAAGGCGCATCGGAACGTCTCTCCCTGCAGCCAGTCGTTGCTCTCGGTTGCTTATATGCCGCTGCGGCCGACATCGTTCCACGCAGCGGACGTGTCGAGCCCTAGCCGGGTCCGCGACGCATGACTAACGTGGGGGAAGTGAAACGGATCGCCCTGACACTCTCGCTCGTTGCAGTCACCGCGCTCGCTGCGACCGTAGCCCTCGCGTCGGGCGGAGGCTCCGCTAGCAGTCCTTCGCCCGCAGCTCGCGCAGAGGCGATAGTGAAGATGTGGCGAGCGAATCTTCGCTCGGGCGCGCTCGTTGATCCGAAGCGGCATTTCCCGAACCCGTCGCAGGCGACGCTCACGTCGCGCCTCCGGTTCGCAGCGAGCCGCTTCCACTTCACCGTCGCGAAGGTCGAGATCTTTCATCCACGCCAGACTGCACCGCTCATCGTGATCCAGGCGAAGGACAAACACGCGCTTGCAACTTCGACGCGCGCGATCCTGCATCTAATTGACCCGAAAGCGCGCACCAACGACGACCGCACCGGCTGGGCTTACGAAGGCTTCCTGTTCGAGGCGCGCGACAGCCACGGCGTCCCCTTCCTCGCCACCTTCAACTGGTGGCGCGGCCCTCACGCCGGTGGCGGTCAGTGGGCTGCCGATCCGGCTCTCGTGCCGTTCCAGCACGGCTAGGCGGCGATCTCATCGGTCGCCGGGTAGGCGCGGGAGGTCAGCGCCAGGTTCGAGGCGCGGGGAACGGGCGAAGGCGCTTGCTCAGCGTCCCGAACGCGCTCGTCACGTTCGTCGGCACCGTCCGCCAGTACACGTCCCGAGTGCCCGTGACCATTCCGACAGACGTCGTCTGCCGGATCAGGCCGCGTGAGGGGACGTAGAGGAATGACCAGTTCCAGCGGCGGTCTTCCCGGTAGCGAAACGTGACGGTATAGAACGGCGCGGGCCGAGGGCGAGAGCGCAGCTCAAAGGGCTCGCCGCTGTCGGCCAGTAGGTAGCGGATCTCGCTCGGGTCGTTGCCGTCGTTGAGGAGCAGGCACACACGCCTGGGCCGCAGCAGGCCCGATGACCCGATAACGCTGCTGCCGCAGACCGTCGTCTGCGGCGGCTCCTTGGCGCTTGCGGCCGAGGTGCCGAGTAGCGCGACCGCGAGTACGACCGGGATGGCGAGTCGGTTCACGAGCTTTCCTCCCGAAATGTACTCGTCCGAGGCGCCTAAAGGTTCCCGGGCGCGAGACGCGCGCATACTTTGAATCAGGTAGTTGATGTGTAGGGTGCGCGCCGTGGCCGAGGGCGTCCTCACGCTACGCGAGTTGAACCGCTCTACGCTCGCGCGTCAGTTCCTGTTGGAGCGGAAACGACTCTCGCCGACGGCCGTGATCGAGCGCCTGGTCGGAATGCAGGCGCAGTGGCCGTCGGCACCGTACGTCGGTATCTGGACGCGCACAACCAGCTTCCGCCGCGAGGCGCTCGAGCGGCAGCTCGCGAGCGCTGACGTCGTCAAGGCGACGGTGATGCGGCAAACGCTGCACCTCGTCACGCGGCGGGACTACGCGCTTCTCCGCGCAGCGCTCAGCGAGACGAACTTCCCGTGGCAGACGTCCGAGGCGAAGCGCCTCGCGCCGTTGGTTCGAGCGCTCGCCGCTGCAGGTCCCGTGACCACGTCGGAAGCGCTCGCACATCTCGAACACGAGCACGGCCTCACCGGCATACGAGCACGCCGCGCCTGGCGTGCGGCACGCGTGCGCGCCCACCTCCTGCACCACCACGAGACCGCGCTGTTGCACGGGCGTCCCGGCGGACGCTTCGTCGCGCTCGAAGAGCCGGAGGCGTACGACCCAACCGAGGCGCGCGCCGAGATCCTCCGTCGTTACCTCGCAGCGTTCGGGCCCGCCTCGCGCCGCGACATCGGCGCCTGGAGCATGATGCACGTCCCGGAGCTTGCGCGGGCGCTCGAGCGGCTCGAGCCGCTGCGCCGCTTCCGCGACGAGCAGGGACGCGAGCTCCTCGACGTCCCGCGCGCGCCGCTGCCGGACGCCGGAACCCCCGCACCGGTTCGGTTCCTACCGAAGTGGGACAACGTGCTGCTTGCGTTCGCGGATCGGACGCGTGTGCTCCCGGAGCAATACCGAAAGACAGTCATCCGCATGAACGGCGACGTCGCGCAGACGTTCCTCATCGACGGGTTCGTCGCCGGCATCTGGCGCGTCGAGAACGGCCACGTCGCAGTTGAGCCATTCGCGCGGCTGTCCCGTTCGGCACAACGCGAGCTCCAGGAGGAAGCCGGACGCCTGGAAGCGTTCCTCGCGACTGATGCACGTCGCGCATCTCCTCGCTTGCCATAATCGGTCATGGCGAAGATCAACGTGTTCAGCGCCGAGAACCCCGGCAGGATCGATGTGAGCCGGGCGGTGGGCTCGGAGGCGACCGCCATGTACGTCTACGACCTGTCGCCCGGTCGAAGCTCGAGCCCCTATCACTATGAGTACGAGGAGGAATGGCTGCTCGTACTTGACGGCACGATCGTCGTGCGCGTGCCTGACGGTGAGCAGACGCTCGAGCGCGGCGACCTCGTCTGCTTCCCGGCCGGTCCTGCGGGAGCGCACAAGCTCATGAACCGAGGCGAGTCGACGGCGAGGGTGATGATGTTCTCGAACGGGCGGGTGCCGGCCGTGTCCGTGTACCCCGACAGCGACAAGATCGGCGTGTGGCCCGGCGACGAAGCCAACGAGTTGATCTTCAAGCGCAGCACGGCGGTGCCGTGGTCGGAAGGCGAGGAAGGATGGGAGGACGCCGTCTAGGAGCGCCTGTCAGTTTCCCCAGAGCGGGCGGACCTCGATCGTCCCCGTCTGGGCGACAGGGTGTCCGGCCGCGATCTCGACGGCTTCCTCCAAGCTTCCGCACTCGATGATGTCGAACCCGCCGACCGCCTCCTTGGTCTCGGCGAACGGACCATCAGTGACGATCGTCTTCCCGTCGCGGACGCGGACGGAGCGGGCCCGGCGCGGGGGCGCCAGTTGGTCGCCGGTGATCCAGCTACCCCGCGCCCTAAGGTCGTCCAGCCAGGGGAAGCTCTCCTCGTCTGGAGTGTCAGTCGGATCGGGCTCGGTCTGGGCGTCCATGTTCTCGGCGTCCCAGCAGACCAGCATCAGGTATTTCATTGTCGCTCCTCTCGTCGTTCCGTCTTCAGCCTTTGAGGCGTTACCTACGTACGACGAACGCGCCGGACCGAGATCGACACCCAGCCCGGCGCGGCAGTAGATGGCTAGACGCCAGGAAGGACGACGTTGCCGTCGTCGTCCAAGCCGAAGCCTGGGTTGTGCGCGATTTCCCAGGCATGCCCATCGAGATCCCGAAAAGCACCGGCGTAACCTCCGTAGAAGGTGTCTGCGGGCTCGCGCGTAATCTCGGCGCCGTTCTTGCGAGCCTGCTCGATCACCACGTCTACCTCCTCCTGTGAGCGGACGTTCTGAGCCAAGGCGATACCGCTCCATCGCGCACCATCGTCGGAGATACCTAGGTCAGGGCCAAGCTTCTCCCGTCCCCACAAGGTGAGGATGATGCCGTTGCCCTGAAAGAATGCGGTTTCCTCAACCTCGAGCGCAGGTCGCCAGCCAAGCGCTGCGTAGAACGCCTTCGCTCTGGCGTAATCGGAGACACCGAGAGTCACGAGAGTTACCCGCTGGTCCACGTGCGAAAAGTTAACCGAGGGCAGCGGCGGGCGCGTCTCCGCCGCCAACGCTCTTTGGCTCGCTAGTCGCGAGAGCTCTGGGCTTCGAGCTTGGCCTGCGCTCGCTCGGCCAATTCGCGCGTGCGCTGCGCGTTCGCCAAGACGCGCTCGTGCCTCGCATCCCGCTCCGCGCGTTCAGCTTTCGTCAGTTTCTTCTTCGCCATCGTCTTCTCCCAGCATTCGCTCGATGTTCGTCAGCGCGACCGCGATGTCGCTCACGTTGAAGAGTAAGGCAACAACCTCGACGCGTTCGATTAGAGGGTCAGGCATCGGTTAAAGCCTCTGTACTGGCAGGCCGCATCGCAATTCGCTAATTCAGACACGCCGGAGGCGGGCAGATGCTCGGGCACATTCCAGAACGCCGGCCCAGGCCAGCGTCGTCTCGGCACCGCCGTCCGTCTAGGCTCTCGCTGAGAAGATCTTCAATCTCCACGGAGACGACTGGGACCGGACCGAGGAGCGGAAAGGCTGGCGCTCGAAGGACGCGTGGGTCGGCGCGCGCATCGGCGCCGAGCTCATCGGTGGAAGCATGTAAGAGCTCGAGCCCGGCGATCGGCTGTGGCCGTACCACCCCGGACTCGAGCTCCTGCCGGGGTCGCCGGGTAGCCGGTTCCACATGCACTACGGCGTCGAGGAGATGTTCTTCGTCCTCAGCGGCACGCCGACGCTCCGCACCGGTAAGGGCGAGGAGCCGCTTTCGCCGGGCGACGTCGTGTATTGCCCCGAAGGGATCGACGGGCTGCACACGATCTCGAACCCGACCGATGAGCCGGTACGAATCCTCGGCGTTTCGACGAAACGCTTCCCGGATGTCGTCGCCTACCCGGAGCAGGGGATCGCATGGGTGGCGACACGCCACCCCGAGCGCCCCGTCCCGGAGGGCGGCGACAAGGGGACCATCGCTCGCTTCGAGTTGCCGAGAGAGGAGTGAGCAGCGGGACGAGGCTCTCGCTCGGTGAAGTTGGGGGACGGCGCCCCTGAGAGAGACTGCGGCGGTGAGCAGGTGGGCGAACCCGGCGGCGTGGTACGACGTGCTGAACCCCTGGGGGCCGAGCGACGACTTCTACCTCGGCCTCGTCATGTCAGCCGATCGCGTGCTCGACGTCGGCTGCGGCACCGGCAGATTGCTGCACCGCGCACGCGAAGCGGGCCACACCGGTCGCCTGTGCGGGCTCGACCCGGATCCCGCCATGCTCGACCAGGCGCGCGTCCAAACGGACATCGAGTGGGTGCTGGCCGACGCTGCATCCGCGGCCTGGGATCGCGATTTCGATCTCGCGGTGATGGCGAGCCACGCGTTCCAGGTGTTCGTCGAGGATGATCAGCTGCGCGAGTCGCTCCCCGCGATCCGCGCCGCGCTCGTCGACGGCGGCCGCTTCGCGTTCGAGACCCGCGATCCGCGAGCGCGCTCGTGGGAAGGCTGGAACACATCGTTCGAGGTGCGCAATCCCGACGGCGAGCTGGCACGGGTCGAATACGAGGTCCAGGATGTGCAGGACGACGTCGTCCAGGTCACGGAAACCCTCTCAGGGCAGTGGTGGGACCGGCCCCAGACGGAGCACGGTGCGCTGCGGTTCCTCGGCCCGGAAGCACTCACCGTCTTTCTGCACGAGGCCGGATTCGTCGTCGACGCTCAGTTCGGGGATTGGCGTCGGGGCCCACTCACGGAAACAAGCGACGAGATCATCACGATCGCGCGGCGCGCTGCCCGGACCTAAAGGTGTTCATGAGTCGGGGAGCCAGCCGTCGCGGTATCGCGTCGGCTCGGTCTTCGGAAACCCAGCGTATGCCTGCTCCTCTTCAGTCGTCTCCTCGTCGACGCCCGCACCGTGTCGGAGCGCCGCCTCATCCACCGTGTAGGCGCCCCAGTCCTCGACCCACTGCAAACTGCCGTCGGGGCCGCGGGTGGTCTGATGCTCTCGCGCACCGACGGCGAGGACAGTGCAGGGCATCTCTCCGGCCCCGACGATCACGTGCTTTGTCCCGGCGGGGCAATGCACGAAGTCCCACTGCCGCAACGGCCGCTCCTCGCCCTCGACGATGAGCAGAGCGTCGCCGGAGAGCACGAGGAAGTCTTCCTGGTCGGTTTCCCAGTGGTACATCGCCATCGGCTCGCCCGGCCAGAGCACAACGAGGCCGATTCCGACTTGCGGGAAGTCCGTCTCGCCCTCGAAGAGCAGACTTGCCCTCCGCCCCTCGGTGTGTCGCCAGCGAGCCGCACGAGCGTCCAGGACGAACCAACCCTCGCCGGCCGCAACAACGCCGTGCTCGGTCTGCTTGAGCCGGGCCTCGGGAACCATCGTCCGATCATAGAAAGAGGCCGCCACACGACGGATGACCGTCCTATGGGAGGGGTGGCTTCCCTCCACCGTCGGTGCAGTCGGCGAGGTAGAGGGCTGTGCCGAGGTCGCCCGTCCAGAGCGTGTAGCGGCCGCGCCCGTAGTCCGACCGGCTCTGTTCCACTTGACGCGCAGCGTGCATCGCGAATGCGCGTGCCCGCGTGAGCCACCGTTCGTCTCCCGTGCGCTCGAGCAGCGCCAAGAATGCGTAGCCGTTCCCCGCGGTGCCATGGCAGAGGTTGGCGCCCTTTCGCAACGGCCCGGCCCGCCACGTCAACTCGCCGCCCGCGACCGCAAGCTCCTCGTCGAGGATGTAGGCGAGCGTCGCGATGATCCCCGGCGCGCCATGGCACCACTGCGTGCGGATCTGGCCGTCGCGCGAGCCTTCGCCGAGTCGCATCCCCGGGAGTGGTGGCCAGTTGACGCGCCCATCCTCCTCGACGGCGAGGCGTTGGAGCGTCTCCGAGACAGCGGCGACGTCGCCGAGCGCAAGCACACATCCTGCGAACCCGTGTGCCGGACCGAGATAGCGCGTGCTTCGCCCGTACAGTTTCTGCGTCCACAGGCCTTCCGCATCACGTTGGCCGTGCAACCACTCGATGCTCGCAGTCACATCAAGCCCGAGCTCGCGACCCGCGAGAATCGTGCCGGGACTGCCCCACATCAATTCGCAGCGTTCGTCTCGCTCGTTCGCCGCGATCAGATCGGACAGTCGCTCGAGATTGGCCCGCGAAGGTGCGAGCCTCTGCAACACCAGCCGGATTCCCGTCTCGCCCATCCAAAGGCTGCACTCGGCGTCCTCGTCAGGAAAATCTGGCTGGGCTTCGAGCGACCGCTCCAAATAGGGGACATAGTCCCGTCGCAACTCGACGAAGCCGCGCCGCGCGAGGCGGTGGAGCGCATCCACAACACCCGCGCCTCCGAGGTACACCGTCCGGAACTGCCTCGACGCGTCGTCGTGCTCGTCGACGTCCTGTGAATGCGTCGGCCAACCATCGTCGAATGCACTCTCCGCGTCGGCAACGATCGAGGCGATCGCTGTCCGCACCCTTTCAGCGCTCCACGTCTCGTCCGCGAGCGACTCGTGCGCTTCCGGCGTAAACAGCACCGGGCGAGTCTATTGACGCCTGCACGTCCTCCAGGCGACGGCTATGTCGCGTACTCGTCGAATTGCGGCAGGTCGTCAGTGATCTCGAACCATGGTGCCTTGGAGCCGACGAATATGTGCTCCGTCGGGCGGATGGTGGGAGCATCCACCAGCGACCCCATCGCGACATGCACGAAGGCGCCGTCCCGCACCACAGAGAAAAGGAAGGATCCGCACGCCCCGCACCGCGTGTCGTTGAGGTCTTCCTCTCCGAAGACGGCGATGTCGTCCAAGCCCTTGGTGATCGTGAGCTTCTCCCGCTCGATGCCTGCAAACGCCTTGAAGGCCGAGCCGGTTGCCGCTCGGCACTCAGAGCAGTGACAGTTCGCCGCATACAGGAATGCATCTGAGACCTCGTAGCGAACCGCCCCGCACCGGCACTTCCCCGTGAGCACGCGGCTGCTCGCATTGCTCTCGGAGGACTCCGTCACAATCGTCGGATCGTAGAAGACGGGCGTCTTACAGGCCGAACCGTCGAGGTAGATTCCGGCCGTGCAGAACGACGACGGCTACTTCGACGAGCGCGTCGCGGTGAGGTACGACGAGTCCGCAGCGGAGATGTTCGACCCGGCGGTTGTCGACCCTGTCATCGACCTCCTCGTCGAGCTCGCCGGAGACGGACGCGCGCTCGAGCTCGGGATCGGAACGGGCCGGATCGCGCTGCCGCTTGCTCAGCGGGGCGTGCCGGTGCACGGGATCGAGCTGTCCAATGCCATGGCCGCAAGGCTGCGCGCCAAACCGGGCGGCGAACAGATCGGCGTGACGATCGGCGACTTCGCGACGACGACAGTGGACGGGACGTTCTCCGTCGCGTACCTGGTCTTCAACACGATCATGAACCTGACAACGCAGGCGGCCCAGGTCGAGTGCTTCCGCAACGTCGCGGCGCATCTCGAGCCGGGCGGCTGCTTCGTCATCGAAGTAGGCGTTCCCGAACTGCAGCGGCTCCCGCCCGGCGAGACCATCCTTGCCTTCCACGTGAGCGAGGCGAGATGGGGGTTGGACGAATACGACGTCGCGAGACAGGGCGTTACGTCCCATCACTTCGAGATCGTGGACGGAAGACTCGAGCGCTTCTCGGCTCCCTTCCGATACGCGTGGCCGGCGGAGCTCGACCTGATGGCACAGCTTGCCGGGATGCGGTTGCGCGAGCGCTGGAGCGGGTGGAAGCGGGAACCGTTCACGAGCGACAGCCGCAAGCACGTCTCCGTCTGGGAGCTGCCGACCGTCTAAGGAGTACAGCGTGAGCCTCACTCAGTACTACACGGCGACGAGCCTCGACGGCTTCATCGCCGACCCCGACAACTCGCTGGACTGGCTCTTCACGCGCAAGCGCGAGCCCGACGGGCCGTTGAACTACGGCGAGTTCATCGCCGACGTGGGTGCGATGGCGATGGGGTCGACGACGTACGAATGGATCCTCGACCACGAGTTCGCGGACAAGGATCCGGCTGAGTGGAGGTGGCAGTACGACGTCCCGTGCTGGGTCTTCACGCACCGGCAGCTGCCGGTCGTGCCCGACTCGGGAGTCGAGTTCACGAGCGCGGACATCGCAACCGTGCACAAGGAGATGGTCGGCGCCGCTGGTGACCGGAACGTCTGGATCGTCGGCGGCGGCGACCTGGCCGGCCAGTTCGCCGATGTGGGGTTGCTGGACGAGGTCATGGTGTTGATTGCGCCGGTCGCCCTAGGAGGGGGCGCGCCGCTGCTGCCCCGCCGGATCGAGCTGCGTCTCGACGAGCTCGGACGGAACGGCGACTTCGCCTCCGCCAGGTACTCCGTCGTGCGCCAGGCGCCATGACGCCGGTAACGTCGCTGAACCGCGTGTTTGTGACCAAGGGAAACTGCTAGTGGCCGAGCCGTTTCCTCCGATCGACCCGTATGACCACGGGATGCTCGACGTGGGCGATGGCAACCTCGTCTACTGGGAGGTCTGCGGTAATCCGGACGGCAAGCCCGCGCTCGTCGTGCACGGGGGCCCGGGGTCAGGTTCCGGGCCCGGCAACCGCCGCTACTTCGACCCCGAGCGGTACCGCGTCGTCTTGTTCGACCAGCGCGGCTGCGGGCGCAGTACGCCGCACGCGAGCGATCCGGCGACGGACATGACCGTGAACACCACCCACCATCTGATCGCCGACATGGAGCGGCTCCGGGAGCATCTGGGAATCGAGCAGTGGCTGCTCTACGGAGGCTCGTGGGGATCGACGCTGATCGTCGCGTACGCCGAGCGTCACCCACAGCGCGTGTCGCAAATCGTCATCCTCGGCGCGACCACAACTCGCCGCACGGAGATCGACTGGCTCTACCGAGGCGTAGCGCGCTTCTTCCCTGAGGAGTGGGAACAGTTCCGTGCGGGCGTTCCCGCGACTGAGCGCGATGCGGACCTCGTCGCCGCCTACGCGCAACTGATGGAGGATCCCGATCCAGACGTGCGGGCGAGAGCCGCGGCGGACTGGGTGGCGTGGGAGGACGCCGTGATCTCCCTGGAGCCGAAAGGGAAGCCCAAGGCGTACAGCTCGCACCCGCCGGATGCACTGCTCGCGTTCGTGCGGATCTGCGCGCATTACTTCGCGCACGAAGCCTGGCTCGAAGACGAGGAGCTGCTACGGCACGCTGACCGCTTGGCAGGCATCCCGGCCGTACTGATCCACGGCCGCCTGGACATGGGCTCCCCGCTCGGAACGGCCTGGGAGCTCGCTCGGGCCTGGCCCGATGCGCGGCTGGTCGTCGTCGACGACTCCGGGCACACCGGCAGCGAAGCCATGAAGGAAGAGATCCTCAGGACGACTGCACGACTCGCACGCTGCTGACGCTGCCAAGGAAGTCGCCCCTCGATCAAGGATCATTGCGCCCTCTGAGGAGTACAGTCGGACCGGTGCGAAGAGAAGGGCGTGACTCACGCAAAGAGCCGAATGCCGGACGCGAAGGAGGACACGACCATGTCGAACGCCACTGAGGACGAAGCCTCGGTTGTCGCTCTCTGGCGCTACCCCGTCAAGTCGATGATGGGGGAAGAGCTGAACGCCGCTGAGGTAACCCAGCAGGGAGTGCTCGGCGATCGGCCGTACGCGCTCGTTGATGCCGATACGGGAAAGGTGGTCAGCGCGAAGGAGCCGCGCAAGTGGGCCAAGCTGTTCGAGTTCAGGGCTTCATTCGTCGAGCCGCACTTGTCTCGCGAAAGGCTGCCGCACGTGCGAATCACCTTTCCGGACGGACGCTCGCTGCCGACTGACC
>Ga0184612_10000738_pt1 | contig 15396 bp, 13 predicted proteins | sample PLM3_60_coex_FD_133163 | JGI IMG/M metagenome (GOLD analysis project Ga0184612, IMG submission 133163) | Groundwater sediment microbial communities from an aquifer in East River, Colorado, USA - PLM3_60_coex | ecosystem: Environmental > Terrestrial > Soil > Riparian zone | place: USA: East... | reverse complement strand
TATCCGAATTGCCACCAGACTATAAAAAAATTTATGCTACTCATAGGGAGAACAAGAACAAACGATTTGCAAAATACCTGACCACGTTCGGCATGACGGCAACCGCCGACAACATTCTAAACGACGATTCGATCCTGAAGGAAAATGACTTCAACCCCGTTAAGACATGGATCGAATATTTTAACCGGCTGGTTGGTGTCGTAATTGGTTTTTTGATTTTTTCGGTATTCGTGGCGTCGCTGCGATGGTGGAAAACCGAACGAGCCTTAACTTTAACGGCCTTTTTTACCTTTATACTGGTAGGATTCCAGGGATGGATCGGTTCTGTTGTTGTTTCTACTAATCTGATGCCGTGGACAATCACCGTGCATTTGTTCCTGGCACTCTTAATTGTTGCGCTCCTGATCTATCTGGTTCATCAGAGCAGTTATGGAAAAGAGATTAACTCCGCGTTAGGATTTTGGTGGCTGGTTGCTTCTATGGCCGTTCTCCTCGTTCAGATTTTAATGGGTACTCAAGTGAGAGAAGCGATCGACAGGGTGGCTGTCGCGGCAGGCCGCGAATCCTGGATCGCCAACCTCGGGGTGGAGTTTGTGATACACCGCTCATTCTCCTGGATAGTACTCATTTTACACGTGGGATTACTCCTAAAATTGCACAAAACTCAGGGATCAAAAGTTTTCGCCCTTACGCTAATCCTGCTAATTTTGGGGACAATTTTGACGGGTATGGCCATGGCTTATTTTGCCGTACCACCCTTTTTTCAGCCTGTACATCTGCTGCTCGCTACCCTTACTTTTGGAGTGCAGTTTCTGTTCCTGCTGAAGCTTAATAGAAAGGAAGAGCCTGTATTGGCGTAAGAAAAATGGTTGGACAGATCGATACTCTAAGCGGATTTGAATTTGCCGTGGCAAAAGCCAGAGCATACGGTGAGTTATTAAAATTCCGACTTTCATTTCTTGTAGCTTTTTCCTGTGGATTTGGTTTTGTCCTTGCGTCTCCTCAGGTTAACTGGACAAATCTTACCATGCTTTTTGCCGGCGGATTTTTGCTTTCCGGAGCGTCGGTAATCATCAATCAGATTATCGAAAAGGACCTGGATGGTCTTATGATCCGAACCATGAACAGACCCTTGCCGACCGGCCGTGTGTCGGTCAATGAGGCAGTCGTTGAAGCGGTTTTGTGTATGGCTGTGGGAGTAAGCATCCTTTTGCTTTACTCCAACGTGCTTACAACCTCGCTTGCCATTCTTTCAATGATCCTTTATGGTTTTGTTTATACGCCCTTAAAACGAGTTGGCCCTGTTGCCGTATTTGTTGGAGCAATCCCGGGGGCGCTTCCTCCACTGCTGGGCTGGACGGCGGCAACGGGATCTATTTCCCATGAGGCATTGATTATATTCGGAATTCAGTTCATCTGGCAGTTTCCGCACTTTTGGGCAATCGCATGGGTTGCGGATGATGATTATAAAAGAGCGGGGTTCAAACTGCTTCCTTCTGGTGGAAAGAAGGACATGAACACAGCAATTCAAATCATGATCTACACAATGTTTCTGATTCCGCTTGGCTTGTTACCTGCCACCTTCGGCATTACGGGAATTAATTCGGCGATCGTGGCTACATTTTGTGGTGTAATATTCTTTGCCCTAACATTTTCTCTAATGAAATCTGGTGACAGAAAATCTGCGTTGAAGATCATGTTTGGATCATTTCTGTATTTACCGATAGTACAGATTGCATATTTATTGGACAAAGTATAAACGAACCGAGGGCATAGGAAATCGTATGGCAGCTGAATTTAAAATAGTGGAAGAGGCGGGCGAACCGCAGGCAATGCATCCAAAAAAGTTTGCACTCTGGATTTTTATTGCCAGTGTTGTCATGCTCTTTGCAGCGTTCACGAGTGCGTATCTGGTGCGCCAGTCGGCGGGAAATTGGCTTGTCTTCGACCTCCCTAATTTGTTTTGGATTACCTCAGCAATAATACTCGTCAGCAGCGGAACCATGCACTGGGCTTATCTCTCGGCAAAGAGAGACAACCTGGAAGGGACAAAGCTGGCCATAAGCCTCACAACCATCCTTGGAGTAGCATTCCTGGTCGGTCAGTTTATGGCTTGGATTGAGTTGGTGGAACGCAGCGCCCACTGGGTTGGAAATCCCGCAGGATCGTTTGTGTACGTCCTCTCAGGGTTCCATGGCCTTCATATCGTGGGAGGAGTGGTTTTTCTGCTGATTGTCCTCGCAGCAACTTTTCAATTTAAAGTACACTCCAAAAACCTCGCGCAGATCGAAATGTGCGCCACATACTGGCATTTTTTGGATGGTCTTTGGCTATATTTGTTTGTTTTTCTATTATTGAACCGCTAATAAATTGAGCACACCAAACCACACCCTCGCCCACACCAAAACCGATTACTGATTACTGATTACTGATTACTGACTACTGATAACTGATAACTCACAATATGTCAAGCACAACAGCAACTTCTCCGGGTAGGAGCGAATGGGATGGTGGAGTATCACCGATGGGTGTAAGCTACGGCAAGCTCATGATGTGGTTCTTTTTACTGTCCGACGCATTTACATTCTCGGCATTGCTCGTTACCTATGGCCTGGTTCGTTCCTCACACGAAGCGTATACAGGCTTAGTTGGTGCGTTCAAGTTCTCGGATGCTTATTGGCCAATTCCAGAACGGGTATTTGAATCTGTTCCCTTATTGCATGGCGTTACAGCACCGCTTGTATTTGTGGGTATCATGACATTCATTCTCATCATGAGCAGTGTTACGATGGTACTAGCCGTTGAAGCTGGTCACAGGATGGATCGAAAAGCAGTGGAGAAATGGATGCTTTGGACTATTCTCGGTGGAATTGCATTTCTTAGCTGTCAGGCCTGGGAGTGGGCTCACTTTATTCATGGCTCCGAAACTGGAAAAGCAGTAGTTGAAGGCACAACATTTTTTGGAGCTAATCTTGCGCATAACCAATACGGGCCGCCAGACTTTGCAGCGTTCTTCTTTTTTATTACCGGCTTTCACGGCTTCCACGTGTTCAGTGGAGTCTGTTTAAATTTCCTTATTTACTACAATACAGTAATGGGTACATATGATAGACGTGGGCACTATGAAATGGTCGAAAAGGTTGGTCTCTACTGGCACTTTGTAGATTTGGTGTGGGTATTTGTTTTTACCTTCTTCTACCTTGTATAACTAAGTCAATTCATTTATAAATAGCGGATAACCATGGCACACGTTGAAGATCATGCACAAATAACGGTAATTCCACCTAACAAAGAAAAAATCAAGAAGCTTTGGACTGTGGCGGGAATATTGGGCGTCGTTACAGCCTTCGAATTTTTGATTGCCTTTACGATGCATCATGGACCACTAAAGACTTCCATCTTTATCGGCCTTACGATTGTAAAAGCGGGCTATATCGTAGGTGAGTTTATGCACTTGCGGTATGAAGTGAAAGTTCTTTTCTGGTCGATCCTTATCCCCATGATATTCGTGGTATGGATGCTTGTTGCATTTGTGTACGAAGGCATTGCGATATCCGTGGTCAGGTAATCAGCAACGATATAAAAAATAGTCTGGGGCTTGAGTGAAGACTTAAGCCCTTTTTATTGACAGCTGCCAAGGGAGGTAGAGAAAAATTTATGAGGCAAAAGAAAACGATTTTTCTTTTTCTGGCACTGTTGCTGCCTATATGCATATTCCTGTTTCTGAAGTTTTTTGGAAAGAACGAGATTGCAGTTGAGCCATTGTATACAGATACTTATCCCGATATTCCGGACGGCTGCAAGGAGGTTAGGATTCCTTACACAATCGACGATAGCGTAAAAAGCCTGCTTCCTTTAGAGGATGGGCTTGTTATAGTTGTTTTTGAAAAGGAGAGTTCCATGCAGACGAACCAGGTGAAGCGTCTTCGCGACGAAATCGCCTCTTTGCCCGTCTCCTTTTTGACGTTACCGCCGGCAGAGCGAAATTTGTTCTGGAGGAAGTGCGTTTTTTTCCTGAAAGAATCAGCGGATATTGTCATGGTGGACAGCGGCGGCGCAGTACGGGGACAATATTCGTCAGGAGATCGTGAAGATATAGACCGCCTTTTGACAGAATTAAGTATAATCTTAAAGAAGTACTGAGAATGGAGCAGAGCGTGAAAGAAGTTGAGATAAAAAAAACACCGTATAACAAACTGATCGTCGTAGTCTCGGTTTTGATTCCGCTTGTTATAGCTGTTCTCTTTGGCGTAAAAATACCAGGCTATGATTTTTCGTGTCTGCCGCCGATCTACGCAACCATAAATGGGGCTACAGCGATCCTTCTTGTTTCAGCGGTAATCGCGATTAAGCGGAAAAACCGAATTGTTCATGAACGACTCATCAAGACATGTTTGGCTTTATCTGCCACCTTCCTGGTGCTGTATGTAGCATATCATATGACGAGCGACTCGACCCCATATGGTGGGACGGGGGTTTTACGGTATGTTTATTTTTTTATTCTGATCACGCACATTTTGCTTTCGATCAGTGTTATTCCCATGGTTCTATTTACGTACATGAGAGCACGGCGGGGAGATTTTGTCAGGCATCGCGCCCTTGCTAAATTCACTTTTCCGCTGTGGTTGTACGTAGCCGTAACGGGAGTGATCGTGTATTTGATGATAAGCCCATATTATTCTTGAAAAATGAGCATTAATAAATCATACATTCGCAGAACATGAAGAGAGTAGTGTTGGTGGCATTGGCACTGATCATTTGCAATGGCAATCATGTCCTTGCTCAATGCGCCATGTGCCGGTCTACCTTGGAAAATAATTATTCAAATGGAAATCCAGGGATAGCTGCCGGGATCAATACAGGAATTTTATACTTGCTTTCCATGCCATACCTGGCCGTACTCGTAATAGGATATTTGTGGTATAAATCCAGTAAGAATGCTCAAAAGAAGTTACACAACAGCGCTTCTGCACGGTAAGTGTCCCCAGTGTCGTGAGGGTGATATTTTTAAGTACCCAATAAGCAGGGTTTCTAAATTTAACGTCATGAACGAGACCTGTCCTCATTGCGGGGTTAGGCTGGAGCCGGAACCTGGATTTTATCAGGGGGCCATGTACGTCGGTTATGGATTTACGGTGGCTGTAATAGTTATTGTTGGAGTTTTGTTGTTCGTATTAGGGGATCCCTCAGAATGGGTCTACATCGGAATCATTATTGGCCTTATGATCTTGCTGGCACCCTTAAATTACCGTTACTCCCGGATTGTCTACCTCACTTTATTTGGCGGGCTCAAATACAAGCCCCAGTTATCTCAACCAAAGTAATTTCTTAACTTTATTGATCAGTATCCCGTGATCGGCTTTTGAAATCAAAACTTTCAATTCTTGGATTTGGTTGCCTGTTCTTTCTGTTAACGGGTTTGTTGTTGTTATTCTTTTTTAACGGTCCCCATTCCCCACAGACCTTTACCCAGCGACTCTCCCTGAACCTTGAAGGCGAATTGAATTTGCTCGAGAAAGATGCAACCAGTTTAATCGAAGACTATAAGCAAAGGAAACGCGCTACGTCTGACAGGCAAACATCCTATCCATTTTTTGTCTATGATAAAGAGGATTTGGCGCTCTGGACTGATAACCATTTTGTACCCACGTATGCTTCGGTGGCCGACACTTTTAAGTTAAAGTTGTTAAAGGCCGGAAACGGGGATTACCTCGCATCAAAATGGAACGTTGCGGAAGGCCAGTTTGTGGTGGCGGTAATACCACTTCATCGAAAATACAACATCACCAATAAGTACCTTTCCAACTGGCGCAACGAGCGCATACTTCCCTCCGGTAATATCAGTATACTCGAGCCAAATTCGACCTTGGGGGTTGAGGTTTGTGTTCGTGGTGTATGTCCTTTCAAAATTAGTTTTCTTCAGGATGATCTGGCAGTCCACGAAAATATCCAGTTTGCAGTGATCATTTCTTTTGCGATCTCTATACTCCTGTCGATTCTCCTTGTTTTAGCACTGCTAAAAAGGATTCAATATGCAGAGATCAGTTTGTTGGCGTTGTATGTATTCCTGTACTCACTGCGACTGTTGATGATCAGCCTGAACTTTCCAAATTCACTCTATCCGTCGGACCTTTTTAATCCGCAAGTATTCGCATCTTCTCCATTGAATGCTTCCTTGGGAGATCTGATCCTCAATGAGCTTGCCTTGTTGCTCCTCTGCTTTCATTTATTCAGGAACTACCAGCGCTTTAAGATATTTCAGTATTTGTTCAAAGATAACTGGATTTCGTGGCTGCTTTCAGTGGTTGCCGCGCTGTGTATCCTTTTCGCGTTTCTTTTCCCATTTGTTGCCATTCAGACTATTTACAATAATTCAGCCATTACACTGGATATTGCCCAATCTCTGGACTTTGACAACATACGGGTGATTGCAATCGTGGTGATTCTGTTGTCAGGCGTGTGTGCTTTCTTATTTGCACATACTTTTATCCGGCTACTTATTGCAGATGGGAACTGGATGCGGGTGATGGTAGCCTTTACTTGTGCAATGATTTTATTCGTGTTGATCAATACTTTTACAGAGCAAAAATATTTTTCTTCTCTGGCGTTGGGAACAGCCTACTTTGTTCTGGTTTACTTCCTTAAACTATACGCCGGATTAAGGCGGCTGACGTTTGCCACGTTCTCATATTTGTTCATCGCCATTTCGTTTTTATCAGCGAATGGAGCGTACGCGATTTATGATTTCAGCAGGCGGGAAAAAATCGATAGTCAGTTTAAGTTTGCGGATAACTTTCTCGTGAACCGCGACATCTTTGGCGAGTACTTGCTTCATGAGACTGCACTACGGGTGTCGCGCGATGCATTTATTCAAACTCGTATAAATACTCCGTTCCTTAACCGAGATGCGATCCGTCAGAAAATCCGTCAGGTATTTTTACCGACGTATTTCAATAAATACGATGTGGAAATTTTCCTTTTCGGTTCTGCAGGGGAACCGTTGAACAACCGTTCCACGTCGACCCTTTCGGAATTTATCGGGGTGTATGATCAGGATGCATTCCGTACTCCCTACGAGGGAGTCTATTTCGTTAATAGTCCCTCCCACGATGTGGCACAAAAATACCTGGTGAAAGTCGCTATCACCCGTTCCGCCTCGACACTGGGATATGTGATGTTGGAGCTCTCCCTCAAAAAAATCATTCCGGAAAATGTATACCCTGAGCTCCTGGTGGATAACAGCGCCCAGCAATTTTATCATACCCAGGATATAAGCTACGCGGTTTTTTCTGATACCCAGATTCTCTTCAGTTCCGGAAAATTTAACTACGAACACAATTTTGAACCGGACTGGTTAGGCGATCCGGATCTTTACTCTAAGGGAATTGTTCTGGCCGATTTTTTACACATTGCCCAGGAAGACGAGAATGACCGGGTTGCCGTCGTATCGTCTCACCAACCGTCAAATATGTATGCACTGGCGAATTTTTCATTCCTGTTAGTGCTTGGACTGGCAATCATTCTGATTTTTTTGTTTGTTCAGGGACTCGCTAACTATGTTCGCGGTGAAAAGCTTTATTTTTCAGCGCGAATTCAGTTGTTGCTCAATTTTGCCTTTTTTCTGCCGCTAATTCTGGTAAGCGTCACCACACTTAATCTCACCAACCATTCGTCTGAAAATCAACTTAACGAGGAATATCTCAGTAAAGCTGAATCCTTCAGCGGTCAACTGTCGACGCAGCTGGATGATTACCTTAACGGGGATCAGGAAAGTGTCATGAGTTTTGAAAATCAGTTAACGGATTTAGCGAAGCTGACCAATCTCGACGCAAATGTTTATGATTCAAAAGGTAAACTACTCGCAACGAGTCAGCCGCTGATATTTGAAAGCAATCTCGTCTCAACATATATTAATCCCCAGGCGCTCGAAAAAATTACGAACGGAGAAAACGTAGTTGTGGAGACAGAACATGTTGGTAAACTGGAGTACTATGTATCCTATGCCAGCCTAAAGGCGCCGCTGACGGGAGAATTGATTGGAATTTTAGGAATACCTTTTTTCCAGTCTGCATATTCCATGGAAAAAGTACAGATTAATATTCTTGCCAACATCCTGAATATATTTTCATTGATCTTTATTGCGCTGGTTATCCTTTCATATTTTGTTTCATTGTGGCTGACATTCCCCCTGAAGTTCATTACACAATCCTTGCAGCGGACATCGTTGACAAAGATAAATCAGCCATTGAAATGGAAAGCCGACGATGAAATTGGCCTGATGGTGAAAGAATACAACCAAATGCTTTATAAACTTAGTGAGAGCAAGGCAGAGCTGGAACAAACGCAACGCGAGCGGACCTGGCGCGAAATTGCTCAGCAGGTGGCCCACGAGATCAAGAATCCCCTCACGCCGATGAAGTTAACCCTGCAACAGCTGCAGCGATCTGTCGAGACGGAAACAAATACCCCTGAAAAAACGGAGAAGGCGCTGTCATCACTGTTAACACAGGTAGATTCATTGAACGATATTGCCTCCTCATTCAGCACCTTTGCAAAGATGCCGGAACCCGTTATTCAAAAACTTGAGTTGGTTTCCGTGATCAAGCGAATAATTTTGCTGCACAGTCAATCCGGGGAACTGGTCTTTAATACTTCATCAAAGGAAGCTTTCGTTCTTGGCGACGAACAGTTACTGGGACGAACGTTTTCAAACATCATCTTGAATGCATTTCAGGCCGCGAGACCTGGACATCCGCAAGAGCTACGGGTTTCATTAGAAAAAAGGGATGGTAAATACCTGCTCATCTTTCAGGATAACGGTAAAGGGATTGAATCACACATTGCGGAAAGAATTTTCCTGTCACATTTCAGCACTAAAAAATCCGGATCAGGACTTGGGCTGGCAATTGCAAAACAGGCCATCGAGCAAATGCAGGGGAGGATTTGGTTCGATACCGTTGTTGGGCAGGGTACCACTTTTTACATTGAGCTACCGGCAGCCTGATGGGCATTACACTTTATGATGGTTGATACTGTTGGAACTTTATGGTAGTGCAGATGAGGCAAAATCTTAGTTGTAAACCGTAACAGGAGCCTGAACTCCGCTGATGTTCATTGCCCGCCTTGCCAAATACCAATCAAGTGAATCAAGGTCATTTTTTTGGATGAATACCAAACCAATACTCAATCCATCTATCTGTGATTTCGGTTTCAGTAAAGGTTGTGTCATAAGCAGGGGACATGATCGGAATGACCCGATCGATTTTCACCAATGCGATATTCTTTATTATATGGTTGGATCCTGCATTTCTGTAATAACTAACTATGTTGTCAAATAATACCCCATCTGAAAGCACCTTTGCCACACCTTTGAATCGATATCCCATTCTTGTAAAAATATCTACAACGTTAATTTCAGTAGTCGGATTAACCAAAAGATTATTAATTGTTCCCGGCGAATGGATGTCAGCAAAAACCAGGCATTCGTCATCCCAGGCAATAGTTGTTCCTTTTGGCGATAGATTTGGGGTACCATCGGGGCAAACTGTTGCAACAAAACCAAGTTTCTGTTTATTTACAAATTCCTTAATTTCTTGTGTGATGACTCCCATTTTGAATTCCATTTTTATGAATTCGGGGCAAATTCATTTCCGCTGACCTTTGTGCAAAAAAAGTAGCCCGATTAGAAGATACACATGTGCGATTCTTTTGTCAACGGATTTTATGTAACCAAATCCGATTCTTCCAGTATTAGGTATGCAACCCAAACATCGTCATAGTAGTCTTTTGCCCGAAAACCACCCGTCATGACCAAAAACTACATCCTCATAGCCTTTCGAAACATTTTTCGAAACAAACTATCCTCAACAGTTAATATCATGGGACTGGCTTTCGGGATCGGAAGCGCCCTGCTGATTTTTTTGTGGGTAAATGATGAACTAGAATATGATCACTTTCATGGCAACGTCGACCGGCTGTATCGCGTCATGGAAAACCAGCAGTACTCGGATGGAAGATTATACACCTTTCAGTCAACACCCGGACCGATGGCTCCATTTATTAAGGAAAAGTTTCCGGAGATTGAAAAGGCCACCCGCTATACCTGGGAAGTGAATTATTTGTTTCAGCAGGATGACAAGTCGTTTTATGAAGAAGGGAGGTTCGTAGATCAGGATTTTATCGAAATGTTCAGCTTCCCTTTCCTGACCGGCGATGTTAACACCGCGCTGAAGGATAAGAATTCCATAGTGATCACTGAAAAGGTGGCCAAAAAGTATTTCGGAGACGGCGAGGCATTGGGCAAAGACTTCCTCCTGAACACAAAATGGTCTTTTAAGGTTACGGGTGTACTAAAGGACCTTCCTAAAAGTTCGTCCATTCAATTTGATTACCTCTTGCCATTCCAGTTTTTTATGGATGAGAACGAAGGCTGGCTCGGTCAGTGGGGTAATAATAACATACGTACCTTCATCATGCTTCGTGCGGATGCAAATGTCCCTGACTTTTCAAAAAAAATTGAACATGAGATAAAGGAGCACGATAAAGAAACGAATGTCAGACTTTTTATTCAGCCTTTTAAAGATTCCTACCTCTACGGAGACTTTGAAAATGGAGTGCAGTCTGGGGGCCGAATTGAATCTGTTAAAATTTTCTTTGTTGTGGCGTCGTTGGTGCTGATAATTGCTTGTATAAACTTTATGAATCTCTCCACCGCACAGGCAACAAAAAGGGCAAAAGAAGTTGGCTTAAGGAAAGTGATCGGAGCAGTACCAGGTCAGTTGTTTCGCCAATTTATGGGAGAATCGTTTATTACGGTACTACTAGGGGCCATTATCGCAGTGTTAATGACTTTGCTACTGCTTCCAACATTTAATTCTATAACAAGCAAGGATTTAAATTTCGATTTACTTGACGCCAGGGTGGTGTTGATTTTTGTTTGCATAATTACCTTTACCGCATTCGTAGCTGGCAGCTATCCTGCATTGTTTATTTCTGAGTTCAAACCTGTCGAGGTCTTGAAAGGTCAATTAAAAAGCGGGAGCAGAGCCGGGCTTTTTCGCAAGGTATTGGTAGTCATTCAGTTTTCGATGTCCATTTTTTTGATCATCAGTACTGCCGTTGTGTTTCGCCAAATGAATTTTATGGAAAACCGTGATATCGGCTTTGATCGCGATAATGTTTTTTATGTGTCGATGGAGGGCGATGTACGGCCAAAATTCGAGACGTTCAGGACGAGGTTGTTAGCCGAACCAGGCATTGAAGGTGTTACGGCAGCTGGTTCGCTTCCGATGAATATTGGAAGTTCCACATCGGGTCTGCAGTGGGAGGGTAAGGACCCAAACGAACGAATATTGTTTAGCAATATTGATGTGGATTTTGAGTTCATCCAGACCATGCGGATGCGAATGGTCGAAGGCAGGCCCTTCGATCGAACCCGGATTTCCGATACATCAAACTACATTGTAAATCAGACGGCAGCGGAAAAATTTGGATTTAAGAACGGTACCGCTGATCAGGACCTGACCATGTGGGATCGCAAAGGAAAAATTGTTGGTGTAGTTAAGGACTTTAACTTCGGTTCATTGCATACTGCCGTGGAGCCATTGGTTATTCGGATGGCCATGAACAACGTTTGGGTCGTATTGGTACGTGCGAAGCAGAATGAGACCGCAGCTGCATTGCGTTCTGTTGAGAATTTATGGAAAGAATATGCGCCCGGCTATCCAATTAAATATTCCTTTCTGAACCAGGAATGGGAGGGGTATTATAAAACCGAAGCTCAACGCGGCAAGGTGTTCAATACATTGGCTATATTATCCATATTCATTTCATGCCTGGGTTTATTTGGTCTTTCGGCGTTTTCAGCGGAGCGAAGAACAAAGGAATTGGGTATACGTAAAGCACTTGGCGCGTCAACTAGTGGCCTCGTACAGCTGATGGGCAAAGAGTTTGCGTTTCTGGTTCTTGTAGCAACTTGTATTGGGTGCCCTACCGGGTGGTATTTCATGACGCAATGGCTAAGTAATTATGCCTACCATGTGGAGGTCGGATACGTCACGCTAATTCTGGCCGCCGCTATTTGTATGATGGTCTCGCTTTTAACAATTTCATACCATTCGATCAGAGTTGCTGCGAGTGATCCGGTGAAAAGTTTGCGATATGAGTAGTTGAGGAGATGAGGAGATGAGGAGATGAGTAGTTGAGTAGTTGAGTAGTTGAGGAGGTGAGGAGGTGAGGATTGATCCTGTTGGTGGGCTTTCCGGGTCTTTCCGTCTTCTTCGCACGCCGACCGCGTGCGCTAAAGCTATAGCGGTGGCGCAAGCTCTGTCTCAGAGCGAAGGCGGGTCGGACTTCTTCGCACGCCGAAGCCCCGACGCGTCGGGGCGAAGGCGGGTCACTCAAAATCTCAGCGTAAATACAGTTCTAACTTCTGGATCAGACTCAACAGTGATGGATCCGTTGTGCATTTGCATGATCTGGCGCGATAGACTCAGGCCAATGCCGGAGCCACTTCGTTTGGTGGTGTAGAAAGGCACAAAGATATGTTCAAGTGCTTCTTTTATGATGCCGGGTCCGTTGTCGATGATTTCAATTTTAACGGAATTTTCATCATAACGGCCTACTAGTTGGAGGTTTGGATTTTCAGTTTCGGCAAGTGCTTCGATGGCATTTTTTAACAAATTGATGAGCACTTGCTCAATCATCTCGAGGTCAGCCTGAATGGTAAGATATTCCGAACTGCACGAGTAACTGAAGGTAATGTGGGTCTTTTTCAACTCCGTCTTCATTAGTTGTGCAACGTGTTCTATAAGATCCTTCAATCTTACCGTAGCTATTTTTGGCTTTGGAAGTGACGTATATTCGCGGTACGCGTCGATGAACTTAATCAGACCTTTACTTCTGCTTTCAATAGTACTCAGACCTTCGCGTAAATCTTCGGCGCCTTCTTCTTTCAATTCAAAATGTTCGTTCTTTCGTGTCATGTCGTGATCAAGGATTTCGCGAAGCGTAGACGTCAATGACGAAATAGGAGTTATTGAGTTCATGATCTCGTGGCGAAGCACTCGCGTCAGGTTTTGCCAGGCTTCAAGCTCTTGTTTTTGTAATTCCGGCTGGATGTTTTGTAAAGTGACGAGCTTTACGTCGATTCCGCGTATCCGAAGCTCAGTGGCCTGAATCGTAAGGTATAGTTCATTACTTCCTTTGTAAAGTTCACTCTTCCCAGGCTCGACACTGTTGATGGAATGATAAAGCTTGGGATTTATGTTAATCAGCTCACGTATGTTCTTAATGCTGGTAATGCCCATCATCCTTTTCGCATTGGTGTTCATAAGCTGAACATTTCCCTCGCTGTCGAACGATAAGATTCCAGTGCGTACCTGTTGAACTATTGTATTTAAATATTGCCCATGCTCTTCTTTCTCAGAACGTGCTTTCCTAAATGCTTCCAGAACTTCGTTGAATGCTATATTGAGATCCTTGAACGATTTCCCTAGTTTATTATCAGAAGCAAAGCCGGAGATGAAATCGGAATATTTAACAGATTCCAGGAAGCGGGTAAGTTTTCTGTTCGTCTGACTGATGAATTTGAAGATCTCAACAAGTTGCAGGATGATAATTATACCCGTTAACATCGCCGCGAACAGCATGTTTGGCCGGGATACCATAAAAAGGAACAGGGCCATTGTGAGGCCTAGTAATACTACCCGCAGTACTACACGGGTACGAAAGTCATTAAATCCGAGGTTCAAAGTAACAGATAGATGTTCAGTTCCGGGATTAAAGTTCACGGTTTAAACCGTGTAAAGCAACTTGGAATGCTCAAGCTTATTGCCCCTTTAGGACCGTGGCGCTTTTAGATTTATTACAATCCGTACTTCTCCAGGCGCCTGTACAGGGATGATCGTGTAAGCCCCAGTTCAGAAGCAGCCTGCGTGATGTTTCCGTTATATTTTTTTAACACTTTGCGTATCAAAAGTTTTTCAACCTCTTCAAGATTATATTGCTCCAGGCTGAGTTGACCATCGTCCTTCGATGCTGTTGCTGCAAAATTGAAGTCTTCCGGCTGTAATACACTGCTGCCGCTGAGAATAATTGCCCGTTCAATCGAGTGTTGTAATTCGCGGATGTTTCCCGGCCAGGGGTGTTTGTGCATTCTGGCCATGGCTCCTTCGCTGATCTTTGAAACATGCTTATCGTACTTGGACGCATAATGTTTTAAAAAGTGGTTAGCAAGGAGGGGAATATCCTCAAAACGTTCGCGTAAAGCTGGTATTTCGATTTCAATCGTATTGATCCGGTACAACAGATCCTGACGAAATCTGTTTTCTTTAACCATCTCATAAAGCGGCATATTTGTGGCGCAGATCAGGCGTATATCGATAGGGGTATCTTTGTTGGATCCAACCCGGCTCACCTTACGGTTTTGTAACACGGTAAGCAATTTCGCCTGAAGGGGAAGGGAAAGATTTCCGATTTCATCGAGGAACAGGGTCCCGTTGTTTGCGAGCTCGAAACGTCCTGCTCGGTCTTCCTTTGCGTCTGTGAAAGAGCCTTTTTTATGTCCAAAGAGTTCACTCTCAAACAAGGTTTCAGTTATTGAGCCCAGGTCAACGCTGGCAAAGTTTTCATTTTTACGGGCGGAATTTCGGTGTATTGCCCTTGCAATTAATTCTTTTCCCGTTCCGTTCTCGCCAAGGATAAGTACGTTGGCGTCCGTTTTGGCAACACGATCAATAGTTTGAAATATTTTTTGCATTGCACTGCTTTGGCCGATGATCTCACTATATCGTTCATTTAGTGCCTGGTTGATTTCATGGTTTTTTATCGTCAGGCTTTCAATGACATCGCGGGATTCGCGCAGGCGCATGGCTGAGTACAAGGTGGCAAGCAGTTTTTCGTTCTCCCATGGTTTCAAAACAAAGTCTGTCGCTCCAGCCTTGATTGCTTTTACCGCCATCTGGATATCGCCGTATGCGGTAATTAGAACCACCACAGCCGAGGGGTCCAATTGAAGGATCCGCTCGAGCCAATAATAACCCTCGCTACCACTACTGACGTCCTTGGTAAAGTTCATGTCCAGCAGGATTACATCGTAGTCCTCGTTGTTCATGAGGGCAGGAATAGCTTCCGGGTTCTTTTCGGTGTCGACCTGAGCAAAATGGCGCTTGAGATGCATTTTTGCTGCTTTCAAAAGGTCTTCGTTATCGTCTACTATTAGAATCTTTCCTTGTTTCTGTTCCATCACCGTTTAGATTTTAGGGCTAAAAAACTGTATCATAACCAAACACAGTTGTCCGCTAGTGGGCAAAGCGCATACCGAAACCCAATTATGGCTAAATCCTTCAAAAACAGCGCATATGCTCGTTTTTAACGTTCGAATGCGGACAGACGCGT
>Ga0184612_10000736_pt1 | contig 15402 bp, 11 predicted proteins | sample PLM3_60_coex_FD_133163 | JGI IMG/M metagenome (GOLD analysis project Ga0184612, IMG submission 133163) | Groundwater sediment microbial communities from an aquifer in East River, Colorado, USA - PLM3_60_coex | ecosystem: Environmental > Terrestrial > Soil > Riparian zone | place: USA: East... | reverse complement strand
CGGAACAGTCAGGATGCCAGCCACTATCATTAGTTTCACAAAATCTTTTGACAAAAGAAGAACTATGTTGGATACCGTTGCACCAAATACTTTTCGAACACTGATTTCCTTTGTTCTTCGGTTAACTGCGTAGAGCGATAAGCCAAACAATCCGGAGCATGCAATGAGAATAGCGATGATCGTAAGACCCGACACAAAAGTTACAACCTGTTGTTCTGAACGGTACTGGTTGTCAAAATGCTGATCCAAAAAATAGTACCGGAAAACATTTTCTGCGTAGGCTGCTTCCCATTTTGCTTTTAGAATGGGAATAGTTTCTTCTACCCGCCCGGACGCAATTTTAACAGCGTATGCGGGACCCCTCGGATAACTTTGCATGTACAAAACCGGTTCGATCATGGTTTGCAACCCTCGATAATGATAATTCTTAACCACACCAATTACCTCAAACCTTCTGCTTCCGATAAAGATCAACTTCCCCAGCGCGTCATCATGATGAGAAAAGCCAAACATCTTGCACGCCTCCTCGCTAATAAGCATAGCTTTCTTATCGCTTTCAACGGCGGGATCAAAATTTCTTCCGGATACTAACCCTACTCCGAATACGTCGAGGAATTCCGTGCCGATCGCGATGATTCGGCTGTTGTATCTATAAGCAGCGTTCTCTTCACCAAGGGTAATATCGGTTCGGTGCCAGTCAATTTCTTTGCCCGGAAAACTAGAGGCATTGGTAACGCCTTGCACAGAACTCAGCGTAAGAATTTCATTTTTGAATAATTCATATTTTTCTACCGTTTTAGGCTCTGTCACTAACGCTTCTTCTATGATCATGATTTGACTGATGGATATTCCCAGATTTTGAGCCTGCATAAAACGAATCTGGCGTTGAATAGCAATTACACCGGTGACTAATGCGATGGATACGGAGAGCTGAACTGCGACAATCACCTTACGAAGTGTCGAACGGTCTGCAAAATGCGGCACCACTCCTTTCAAAGACTGTAGCGGTTTGAAAGATGAAAGAAACAGTGCCGGGTAAAGGCCGGCGCATAGAGCGCTTATGAAAATGAATCCGGTTACAATGATGTACGCCAGGGAATTATTAAAAAGAGTAACGGTGACGGGTTGATCCAGATAGCGCGATACATATTGCCAACCGGTGAAGAATAAAATGAGTGCAAGTGCGAACGAAATTATGTTGAATAAAAATGACTCGGTCAAAAATTGCGTCACAAGATGCATCCGGCTGGCACCAATCACCCTTCGCACTCCCACTTCTTTCATCCTCTCAAAAAAACGTGCTGTAGAAAGGTTCGTGTAGTTGAACCAGGCAAGCATTAAAACTACTGCGCCAAGAAGGATAAAAAAATTCACTATTCCAGCTCTTCCGCTGCCATCCATGGCATGCAGGCGGATGTCAGAAATGGGCTCAAGTACGTAACGATCTCCCAGGGCATCCTGATGATGCTGTTTTACAATTTCTGATAATCCTTTTTCAAGTCCTGAGGGTAGTTTGGTTGGCGCCAGCACTACATAAGTTGTTACATCGCTCCACGCCCAGTTTTCGTTCCAACCTTGTTCATTTTCCGGTGGCAAAACAAAATCAAAATGCTGGTGGCTGTTGGCAGGTATATCGCTGAATACTCCCTTAATCTGGTAGCGCACTGCTTCTATGCTGTTATTATTAAATCCAAAGTCAAGCGACTTTCCCGCGACGGCGGTCGTTCCAAAGTATTTTTTTGCCACAGACTCAGAAATTATCAGAGACTTCGGGTCTCGAAGTACGTTGCGTTTATCTCCTTCAATAAGATCAAGACCTAAAACTTCCACGATTGAAGGATCTGCAAAAACAATAGCATCCTCCTTGTCTCGAAGTTGTCTTTCCTGGTTAGACACGATAGCTCGTGTTCTATAACTTACTCTTGCAATTGCGTCGATACCAGGAATGGTCTGCTTCATGCTGTATGAAAGTCCTGGAACGGTTTCGGGAGACAATGACGTAAAAATGCCATTCTGTGTGTTATAGAGATTTATCCGATAGGTCCGCGACGCATTTTTAATGTGTCGCTCAAAGCTATATTCAAACTGAACAAATTGCGCGATCATCAGGCATACGGCGATCGCTGTTGTAAGTCCCAGGACATTGATGGCTGTGAAGGTTTTGTTTCCAGCGGCCTGTCGCGCGATAAGAGTTGTATAATTTCGCAGCATGAAATTTTGATTAGTTGAATAATTCAATTTGTTTCTCACCAGTATACCCGGTCTGAAAAATCGCACTACGTTCAAAATCAAATTTAACTTTGCCCTTTGTTCTCCAGACCATTTTACATCTCGGTGAAATCTTTGAATAAGATCGCCTTCAATTTCTTCGTACAAATGGCTCGGGCAGAACCACCGTAAAAAGCGTAACACAAAGGGGGGCGGCGATACGTCACTCATACTTTAATGCTTTCACGGGCTGTTTTAAGGCTGCTTTTATAGTCTGGGACGACACGGAAATAAAGGCAATCAGAACAACGGCAAGGTTTTGCAGGACTCATAGGGAAAATTGAATTTAAAACGGTCGTTACAGTCCTGACATTTTCAATTGTGGTACCATTTTCCACAATTCCAACCGGGTCTCTTTCATTGCCCTAAGCATGGCCATTCCAGCACTCGTAATCGTATAAATTCTCTTTCGACGCCCTCCACGTTCCTTAGTTCCACCGCCCATGCTGGACTTGATGTATCCTTTATCTTCAAGTCTGTAAAGCGTAACGTGAACGGCACTAAGGTTTACATCGCGCTTTAATTTTGTTTCTATCTCGTCCGAAATCGCCGCGCCGTAGGCATCTTCCTGTAGTGCTGCAACAAGGGTAAGTACGAGTTCCTCAAATTCGCCTAGATATTCCTTTCCCATATCCTTATATTTTGTCAAGTAAATAAATCAATTATTTTGTTAAAAGCAACAGAAACTACAAATCACAAAAGAATTTCAAAAGGGCGGGTCATGTCAGGCGCCACTTGTAAACGTTATCTCTCCTTTTAAATACCGGTCATCATTTTAAGGTTTCAGTAGAAGATATTTTGATTATAATTGGAATGTTAAACCTAACCTGACTTATGAACGCGCCAAAACAATGGTCTCTTCTATTCATTCTATTTTCCTCACTAAGCGCATTTGGTCAGCCCGATCAAAAATTGACCCGCGAAATTTTTAAGGAACTCATTGAGATAAATACCACGCATTCATCCGGCAATACCACCAAAGCTGCGGAAGCCATGGCTGCGCGGTTAAGGGCCGCCGGCTTTTCAGATAAGGACATTTTTGTAGGCGGGGCCGCGGAAAAAAAAGGCAATCTGGTTGCTACACTCCGTGGAACGGGGAAGCGTAAGCCAATTCTACTCCTCGCGCACCTGGATGTGGTCGAAGCACTTCGCTCCGACTGGACCACAGATCCATTCAAGTTTGAAGAGATCGATGGATTTTATTATGCCCGTGGTGCAAGCGACGATAAAGCAATGGCGGCAATTTTTATTGCTAACCTCATCCGTTTTAAACAGGAAAAATTTGTTCCTGACCGCGACATTATTGTGGCGCTTACCGCAGATGAAGAAGAAGGAGATGAGAATGGAGTTCAATGGCTTCTTCAAAATCACCGGGATCTAATCAACGCCGAGTTTGCACTGAACGAGGGAGGACGTGGACAGGAAAAGGATGGAAAGAAAATCCTCAATCAGGTACAGCTAAGTGAAAAGGTGTTCCAGAGTTTTACGCTCGAAGTTCATAATCGCGGCGGACATAGCTCACAACCCAGAAAAGATAATGCGATTTACGAATTGGCGCACGCGCTTGACAATCTTGCGAAGTACGATTTCCCAATGAATCTTAATGAAGGAACACGCGTGTATTTTGAACGCTCGTCTAAAATTGAAACCGGCCAGTTAGCCGAAGATATGAAAGGCGTTATTAAAACCCCATACGATCCTGAAGCATTGGCCCGCCTTTCGGTATATCCTAATTACAATGCCCTGTTGCGTACTACTTGCGTAGCAACAATGATCAGTGGGGGGCATGCAGACAATGCGTTGCCACAAACAGCCACAGCTATTGTTAACTGCAGAATACTTCCTAACGACGACCCTCAAAAAATAAAAGAGACATTAATTAAAGTATTTGACAACAGTGAAATTACGGTAACGACTAAAAATAAAGCGAACCCTAGCCCGCCGTCACCAATGAGCCCTGATGTATTTAAACCGCTCGAGCGTGTTACTCAACAAATGTGGCCTGGTGTTCCCCTGGTTCCAACAATGTCGACAGGAGCGACTGATGGAGCGATTCTTAGAAACGGCGGAATACCAACATACGTCGTAGGCGGGATTTTCTCTGATATAACGGATGTACGCGCACACGGTAAAGATGAACGAATCGGCGTCAAAGCTTTTTATGAAGGCCAGGAATTTTTATACCAGGTGGTCAAAGAATATTCGAGCAAGACCACGTTGAAGAGAGACTATTAATAGATACAGATTCAAATTCTTTCATCTTCACGGAACGCTGAGCTAACCCGAATGGCTGCGGAACTTTACGCGCCACAAGATCAATTCGAACCAATTGAGATGGATGTGGCGCGTGGGGTGAATTAATTACGTGAACGCTGGGTTAAAAAATATTCGTGGTAGGCTGATGTTGAACCCCGTTGGGGTTCGGCGTAACGACGCGTTTTTTGACCCCGCATTTCATGCGGGGCTATTGAGCTTCAATCCCGTTGGGATTGGGTTGCCAGCTTATACTTATCGCCCAGCGTTGACGTGTGGCTCGAATCCCGAAGGGGATTCACGTTCAATAGCCACCGATGAAATCGGTGGACTACCGAAATTGATGAAATCTCAACCCTGAAGGGGTTGAACAAAACTGTTTGACGAATACTCACCGACCATCCCCACCTAATTCATCTGAGTGATTCCTAACTTCAGCGAACAAACGCACTTTTTGCAAACTGGATCTTCCTTGACATGCAGATTTTTTCTAAATGCGATCGCTCCCGGGGAATTAATGATTTCGATAAAGTCCTTCTCATAAATGTTTCCGTACGGTTTGTGAAAAAAGCAGGGCATTACTCTGCCATCCGATTCAATAACAGCTGACACCCACGGAGCGTTGCATACTGTTCCCGGGAAATCGCCAAGTCCGTTGACGGCCTTATAATATTGAACGATCTTTTTCATTTTGGCGGGACTTTCGGCGATGAATCTGGTGTCATATTCTTGCTTCAGCGTTGAAAAAGAATTTTCAATTATTTTTTCAAATTCGTTAGTTTCATCAACATTCAAAGCCACTTCGCTTACCCTTTCTTTCGTCCAGGGCTCCAAATGATTAAAAGCGGTGGTTGAAATGTCTGCAGCCAAAAACGAAATCTGATCCAGGCCAATCTCCCTTGCAGATTTTACGGTGTTAATAAAGTCATCAAAGTTATGCCGTTGCAATACACAACGGGCTGTAACTCTATATCCAGGTTTTACACGTTTCAATTCCTTTACACCATCTGAAAGTTTGCCGAATCCACCCGGTATGTTTCTTATCCGGTCGTCAACCCGTTCGCTTCCATCCACAGAAACAATCACCTCCTTGCAGTTTGAGACAATTTCTTTTGCATTTCTTTCCAGCATCAACCCGGTCGAAAGCAGTGTGATCTCAATACCCTTCTCTCTCAGAAGAGAACAAAATCTCCAAAGGTTTGAATGCATAAGGGCTTCTCCCCCAGACAGGACCACCTCGCGCACGTTTAGTTTTCCAAAATTTTTTAGATGCTTTTGAAGTTCGTCGGCTGAAATTTCTTTTTTCTCGTGATTGGCCTTCCAGATGTCACACATCACGCAACGGCAATTGCAACGGCTGTGTGGCATCATCACCACAATCGGCAAATTATAAATTCGGTGAGTCGCAAGGGTAAGCAGTCGCTCGAGCATTCTTCAAGTTAGTGAACGACGGTTATTAGAAAAACTCAGTAAACAGATTTGTTACAGCTGTTACTCAAAGGATGTATTCCACACCTACGGCGATCAGTGCACCCACTACAGCCACAGCCATTTTCCGTGCGTTAAAGCGATGCTCGGGACTGCTTTCAAAAACTATTGTTGTGGAGATATGGAGAAAATTTCCGGACACGAGCGCATAAATGTATAATAATCCGGTGGTTGATATCACCTCGTGATTCGCAAGATATGTGCTAAGCAAGAGACCCATTGGTGCTGCAAAAGAAAATCCGATAAGGTGAGGTAAGGCTTTGGTACGCGAACGAAGTTGCGAAGCCAGCACGGTCATGAGTGCAAAAGCGGCCGGAGCCCGGTGCAGGGCAATTCCCAGCAAGATTGCATTAACATTATAAATAGAGTTCATGCTGGTAGGTTTTGCCAGCATTGCTCCTTCCAAAAAAGCGTGAATGCACAGTGCGAATAACAGCACCAACGCAGAGATCGACCTGTTGCTTTGGGACTGATGCTTGTGCTTGTGAAGATGATCGTGGTGGTGATCATGCGTATGAATATGACCGTGTTCAACCCCCGAGGTAAAATATTCCAGCAGCTGCTGAAGAAAAAAGCCGGCGAGTACAAAAAGGCCAATTAACTCCACTCCCAAACTCTGGCTATACAGTTCTGGTAAAATATGAATTACTGTAATCGCAAAAAGATAAGAACCTGCGAACACCAGTAACAGCCTGAAGTTAGTGTCTTTACTTTTCGGGATAAGAAAAATAAGCAACCCGGACACAAGCGGTGTTAATAACAGAACCAATAATTTGATTACCATGAATGTGTTTAGGGTTCAAGTTTAACAAAAGGAGCTATTCCAGGTGTCATAAAGGTTTGCATCTTACCGTCATCTGATGAATAGATCAATAACACGTCCAGTTCAGGATGTTTTTTCAGCAGCTCAATTGCTTTTTCGTGACCCATAACCATAAATGCTGTTCCCCAGACGTCTGCTGTTACACAATCCGAAGCAAAGACAGAAGCACTTAGTATAGCATGTTGAGCCGGAAAACCCGTTCCGGGATCTATTGTATGAGAATATTTCTTTCCGTCAATTTCTCGATAGTTAAAATAATTTCCTGAAGTTGTAAAAGATTTATCCGTCAAACTCACATAAGCTTTGAAGAATTGGTTTTCGTACGTAGAGTTAGGATCCAGAATTCCTATTTCCCAGGGTTTATTAGTCTTCAGATTTTTTCCAACTGCCATCCCCTCACCTCCTAGCTCCACCAGCATATTCTGCACACCTTTCGTTTTTAAAAAGTCTGTAATCACATCAGCTCCGTAGCCCTGCCCTACCCCACCGAAATCCAGCTGAACGCGGGGGTCAATTTTGGCGACGCTGTCCTTTGTGAGGCGGAGTTTATGGAACCCAACAAAAGCCCGGAGCGAATCCACTTGTGCGCTATCCGGATTGATTTGTTTACCAGGGCCAAAACCCCAGGCGTTAACTAGTGGCATAACCGTAGGATCAAACGCGCCCTCGCTGGCGTGGAAAACTTCCTCCGCCTTCTTTATTGGCGGATATAAATAAGGAAGGTTGAAGGCAACCCCTACAGTACTCTTATTAAAGGTTGATACTTCCGATGCCGGGTCGTAGTTATTTATAGATTTATTAACCATTAGCAGTAGGGAGTCAACTGAATTTTTGAAGTTCCTCTCCGTATCATCGAAATAGGTAATATGATACGTGGTTCCCATGGTCTTCCCTTCAATCCGAACTGGTTCAGCAGACTTGTTTTTGCGCAAAGTCCAGACAACAAAAACCGCCGCTAGCAAAATAATGGTGTATAAGATGTTTTTCTTCCGGACGTCCATAGCTATAATCGGCCGCAAGTTATAAAAATTGAGATAATGCAACATTGTTGTATGTTGATTCTCCTTAGTCACTATATTCGTCCTTACTAAAATATTGCAGACCTTTGTTTCGATTTGATTGGAAATGGTAATAACATCTAACTTTCAACCATGCGGGAAGATTATTTAAAGGCGGATAACGAAGAGCAAAGCGCAGCTGAGAAGGAGATTGAACGGGCCCTGCGTCCGTTATCATTCCAGGATTTTTCAGGCCAGCAGAAAGTGGTGGATAACATTAAGGTTTTTGTTCTTGCTGCCAAACAGCGGGGTGAATCGCTTGACCACGTACTACTTCACGGCCCACCAGGGCTGGGAAAAACAACTCTATCTCACATCATAGCGAATGAGTTAGAGTCAAGCATCAAAATAACATCGGGCCCTGTACTGGATAAACCAAGTGATCTGGCGGGTCTGCTAACGAACCTGGAGCCGCATGACGTTTTGTTCATTGATGAGATCCACCGGCTCAACCCGGTTGTTGAAGAATATCTTTATTCTGCAATGGAGGATTTTCGCATTGACATTATGCTCGATTCGGGGCCTAACGCAAGATCGGTTCAAATCGGACTAAACCCATTTACTCTAATTGGAGCTACAACGCGGGCGGGCCTGTTAACATCGCCGCTCAGGGCGCGTTTTGGAATTAACGCCCGGCTGGAATATTATGACTCAACACTTCTAACCAAGATTGTAAAACGTTCGGCAAGTATTATCGGAACTCCAATTGAAGAAGATGCCGCATTCGAAATTGCCCGAAGAAGCCGGGGAACTCCGCGGATATCCAACAATCTTTTAAGGCGTACGCGCGACTTTGCGCAGATCAAGGGCACTGGTGTGATAACCATGGAAATCGCTCAAATAGCGTTAAAGGCACTGGACGTAGACCAAAATGGATTGGATGATATGGATAACAGAATACTCCTTACCATAATTGAAAAATTTAAAGGAGGACCGGTGGGATTATCCACAATTGCAACAGCAGTAGGTGAAGAGGCGGAGACAATTGAAGAAGTATACGAGCCATTTCTCATTCAGGAAGGCTACCTTAAGAGAACCTCCAGAGGTCGGGAAGCTGCGCCAAGAGCTTATTCACATCTGAAGATTCTTCCCCCGGCATCGCGTGCTGCGGGTCTTTTCGACTAACAACTGTGCTATAAGGCCCTACCTCTCGTTCTTAACTTCTAAGGCCACCGGCAGTCCTTAACTCTTCCTGGTACATGGGAAGAGAAAAATAGAATGTAGTACCTTTCCCTTCTTCCGTTTCAAACCAGATTCTTCCTCCATTTTTTTCCACGAACTCCTTACATAACAAGAGGCCAAGGCCTGTTCCTTTTTCCTGGTGAGTACCTTCGGTTGTAATACTGGTCAGCGTGAAAAGGCCGTCGCGGTTTATCGGCGGAATTCCTACGCCAGTATCCGAAACTGAAATAACTATTTTAGCATCCAAACGATAAGCACTAATAGTTATCGTTCCGTTGGGTCGGGTGAACTTTATAGCGTTAGTCAAAAGGTTCCGAAGAACTGAGCGCATCATATTCAGATCAGCATATGCGTTCAGGGTTCCTTGCAGATTATTCTTCAGCGTTATTTTCTTTTGGAAACACTCGGGATCAAGAAGACGGACGGATTCCTGTGCGAGAACCAGGAGATCAAGCCTGTCCGGTTCGAAGGTTTCACCTTTCATCTGCAATTTCGCCCACTGCAGCAAGTTGTCAATAAACTCTGAAGTTTGTGCCAGTCGTATTTCCAGACCTGCCGATAGTTCCTGAAATTCTTCAGAACTTAAAGCTCCGGATTTCGCGAGGGTGAGAGCAAGATGCAACGAGCTTAACGGGCCTTTGATATCGTGAGAGACAACGGAAAAGAGTTTGTCTTTAACATTGTTTACTTCTTCGAGCTGGATGTTTTGTTTCTTAATCTCATTGGTACGCAGTAGAACTTCATTCTCCAGCCTTTCCTTTTCTTCCTGCTCCCGACGGAACTCCAGTTCTTTGGCTAGTTGATTTTCTTTTTCCAGCGTTCTCCACCGATCGCCCAGAGCGAACGAGATAAATAACATTTGAAGTACACATCCCGCCATTAACCCTGTGTAGTTCGTGCTCAGGTGGCTCGGCATAAAACCAACCATACTAATCGTAAAAATGCTACCAGCCACAAGCAACGTAAACCACGCGACCAGATAATATCGCGCCGGCTTATACTTTTTATAAAGGCAATATCCAGCGCTCGTGAGGGCTAGAAGGCAGTGAAGAAGAATGAGGTAATTATGGTACTGAAAAGAAATCTTCCTGAAAAAAATTGTCATTACCAAAGCGACGCCAAGGTCTGCAAACATATTTCCCAGGAGTAAGTTGTCGAGCAGCTTACTGAAATGCCGGAGATTTAAAAAAGTCCTGGTTAGCAATGTTGAACAAACGACAAAGAGCGGACCCGTCACCATCGCCAGTATGTCGTTAAATTCAGGATACGCGGGGTAGATATATAAGAACGAATAACCCTGAAAGAATGCCACGATATTCACGATCGTTAAAAGGGTGAGCACATAATAAAAAGTAATTTTATCCCGTATTGAAAAAAACAAAAACAACTGGTACAGTATCATCAGGAACATAGCTCCATAAAACAGTCCATTAAACAATTGAACCTTGTAAGATGTTCTTAGAAATGCATCCCGATTCCAGAACGTGATGGGAACCTGAACAGATGAAATGCTCTGTACGCGAAGGAATATAATCTTTGATTCGTTGGGTGATATGTTGAATGCAAATATCGGATGACGGTGTGAGATGTCCCGTTCTGCAATAGGATAATGATCTCCTGATACTTTGTGTGTAACCGTACCGTCGGCCTCCTGAATGTAGAAATCAATTTGATCAAGCGGCGCATATGCCACTTCGAGTAACCACTCATTCGTGTTCAAATCATTCTTAACTTCAATCTTAAACCAGTGGGCAGCGCGATCAAAAGCGATGTTCGGAGAGGATTTAGAATGTGGTGGAGCAAAGTTCATAACGCGAACCTGATCCAATGTAAGAGTCTTTCCTTCGTCCCGCAGATAACCTAATTGGCCATTAACCTCAATCCTGCCGAAGCCATTCAATTCGATAAGCTGAGCTGCTGCCGAAAAACCGGTGACGATCAGGGCAACAACCAGGATTATCCTGCTACGCATATTCATCGGATATTAGACACGGTAAGCGCAGCAAATTCTTTTGCAAAATAGGTAAGGATAACGTCAGCTCCGGCGCGTTTGATACTCAATAACGTTTCCTTCATCACCCGTTCCCCATCAAGCCACCCCTTCTGGGCTGCAGCCTTTATCATTGAGTACTCCCCGCTCACATTATACGCAGCAATTGGCAGGGAAGAATTGTCTTTGAGCAGGCTGATAATATCGAGATACGCTAGGGCAGGTTTTACCATTAGAAAGTCTGCTCCTTCCATTTCATCGAGATGCGCCTCACGAAGTGCTTCGTTTCGATTAGCCGGATTCATTTGATACGTTTTCTTGTCCCCGAACTTTGGTGCCGAATCCAGCGCATCGCGGAATGGATTGTAGAAACCACTCGCATACTTGGCAGTATAACTCATAATCGAAACATCGGTAAACCCGTTTTCATCCAGCACACTTCGAATATAGCCTACTCGTCCGTCCATCATGTCAGAGGGTCCTAGTATATCGATCCCGGTCTCAGCTTGAGCCAATGCCATTCGTCCCAGAATTTCAAGAGTCTCATCGTTAAGGATCTTCCCGTCTTTTACCAACCCATCATGGCCATCGGAGCTATAGGGATCCATGGCAACATCGGTCATTATACAGGCTTCCGGAAATTCCTTTTTGATCTGGCGCAGAGCTTTCAGATAAAAGAAGCCCGGGTCATAACTTTTAGTAGCAGTTTTATCCTTCCACTGATCCTCGACTGCGGGAAAGACATCAAATACATTTATACCAAGCCTCAAACATTCTTCTATCTCTTTCAACATTAAATCGATGGATAGCCTGAAAATACCGGGCATTGAACCTACTTCGGTCTTTTGATTTTTACCATCGATCAGAAACAAGGGTAAAATCAGATCATCCGTAGTCACCCTGGTCTCTTCCACCATTGCACGAATTGCCTGACTTTTCCGATTACGTCTCGGTCGCGTTAAAGAGGGTCCTTTGGACATAGGTCAATCATTATCACCGAAAGTTAACGCTTCCTACAAACGAAAAAAATAATCAACTTAATGATTATGATGTTATAACGTCAAAAAAACGAATACTTTTATCCATGAGAATATCTGCACTTTCAGCTGTTTTCCTCATTCTGGTCGCGTGCACCGGGGAAAAGTCTGTTAATCAAAAGATAACGACTGAGCTGGACAATTATTTGAGTCAACAATTTTCTCCCGACGAACCAGGTGGTGCAATCTTGTTGATGAAAGGAGACAGTATTCTTTTCTCGAAGGGATTCGGCCTCTCCGACCTAAAAACCAAAGACCCTGTTACAACCAATACTTTATTCAACCTTGGATCGATATCGAAAACGTTTGTAGCTAACGGAATTCTGGTATTACAACAACAGGGTAAGCTTAGCCTGGAAGACAGCCTTTACAAATTCTTTCCCCACTTTAAAAACAAAACCATCGCTCAGACCATTAAGGTCAAACATCTTCTGACTCATACATCAGGACTACCTGATATCAGGGATGTACAAAAGGATACCGCCTTTTTTCTAACAGCAAAGGATGAAGAAAACTGGTACCCTGTAACTCAGACCGACTCGCTCCTATTTGAACCTGGCTCACAGTTCGAATATTCAAACCCGGCATTCAACGGTTTAGCACTAATCATTGAAAAGGTGAGCGGTATGAAATGGCAACAGTCTGTTTCCGAAAATATTTTTAAGCCTTCCGGGATGAATACCAGTACCATAACGGATGGTCCACACCCGGATTCCGGCGTCAGTCATGCGTACGTCAAGAATAAGGGCGACTGGACTGAAGATGACTATGGCGAAGAGCCTACGTTTGCTGCCGCGGGAAACGGCGGAGTATGGAGCTCCGTAGAAGAATTGGCTAAATATGAAAAAGCACTTTGGCGATCAACCTTCTTACCTAAGGAAACGATCGATGATTCGCGCAGCGCAAAACATTTTCAGAACTGGAAGGGTACTATACCATTCGCTGCAAGCTGGTCATGGTTTACACCTCGCCGCGAGGGCAATACTTATCTTCCTATTGTTGGATGGTCCTGGTTCGTGACAACCACTCCCTCAGGCGCTAAGATGGTTGGGCATACGGGAAGTCAGGGTGGATTTCTTTGCAACTATGTCTCCATTCCGGAAACACAGTTGTTCTTCGTAATCCTCTGCAATTCACCACGAGACATCAATGGTATGTCCAACAAACTAATGGAGGTCGTGGAGAGTTATGGGTTATGAGTTAGGAGTTATGAGTTAGTGCGTGTGTGAGTGTGAGCATGAGTTGGGATAAATATTTGGTAAACTGTCAAGCACTCGACCACACCCACTCCCATGTCCAACTCATAACTCATAACTCAAAACTCATAACTGCCCATAGCGGTCAACAATGTCCTGGCTTATGAGCTTGTAGAGTTCGGCAACGGATTCGTCGTCTTTTAAAAAGGTCATGTGATTGTCCAGTGTTTCAAGGTCTCCTCGTCGGGCCGGGCCAGTCTGCGCATTTTCGGGACCAATTGCGAGACTCTTCGATACCATTTCCGAAATCAAAGGTTTAAGCCAATCAAAGCTTAAACTGTTTTCCTTCATAATTTCCTGTGAAATGAACAGCATGTGGTTCGTAAAATTTGAAGCAAACACCGCAGCGACATGAAGCGCTTTCCGTTCATCCGATTTAATTTTGAAGACACTTTTTGAAACAGACTTAGCCATTGCAAGGAGCAATTTCTCGGTGCCTGCATTTTCACTTTCTATAAAAAAGGGGACATCAGTAAAATCCACTCTCCTAGATTTACTGAACGTTTGAAGCGGGTAGAAGACGCCCAGATTCGGAGTAGCCGAATATCCCAGAACACTTATGGGCTGACTTCCCGACGTATGAACGAGAATTGCACCTTCAGGGAGCACAATTTCCTGAACAACTTCTTCAATAGAATCGTCGGATATTGCGATAATAAAAATCGAAGATGAGCTGGTCGAGAAATCCAGAGACGTTTTTATCTCAGCATCATAGAGACGCTCCACCAATGTCTCCGCGTGTTTTGGTTCCCGGCTGTAGACTTCCTTGACTGCAAATCCGGAATTGTCCAGGGCGGGAGCCAAATGCCATGCGAGATTCCCAGCACCGATAAACGAAACAGAGCTTGTTTTAGTCATTGCTTCAGTCGATGGGTAGAATTAGTATTTTGAAAAAAATGAATCACTGAAATTTAACACATGTCCATGTAAGATCAAGACAAGGTTCATTATTAACGAGACCCGTTCCCCTTTGTTTTATATATTTATCTGCAATCTTGATATTCCTGATCACCATTGTGAACAGCATCCCGTACCCTACACCTTTGAGGAAGTCTGCGTTCTCTACGTTCGCCAATCCGAAAAGTCCGTCTGCAAGTCCTAGTTTCTTTATTCCAGCTCCTCCGCATTGGGCCATTGCTTCAATCAAAATTACTCCTGGCACGAACTCCGCATCGGGAAAACTGCCCCTTAAAAATGAGTCGGAATCTGTGAACACTTTGGTACCGACAATTTCATCCTTTGATAGCGACACAAGTTTGTCTACAAACAAGAATGGAATTCTGTGTGGAATCAGGTTTTCGATCTCTTTCATTTTTTGATCACATAGATTTCTTTTGCCAACACTTTATTACGGAAGGTACTCATTATTCCAAACTCCGCAGGTCCAACGTAGCAGGGAATTGTCGCAGCCGGGGGTAAAATTTTACGGGCGAATCCCCTTAATGATTCTATCCTTTCCAAACAGATCTTTAACTAATTCAATTTCCGTATATCCCCACTTTTTCAAAAGCTGCATCACCTCCACTCCCCGATGCTCACTAATTTCAACGGCTAAGAGTCCATTTGATTGTAACATTTCATGAGCTTTTTTAGCAATAGTCTCGTAAAACAGGAGCGGATCGTCACCTGTAACAAACAGTGCCTGATGCGGCTCGTACAATAGTACATTATCTTTCATGGTACTCTTTTCTTTGACGCTGATATAGGGAGGGTTGCTCACCACCACATGAAGGTTGCGGCATGGAATGTCATCGGATAAAATATCGTTCTGAATAAATTCAACATTAACGTTCAAACGATTTGCATTCTCATTCGCAACCTCTAACGCGGCGACGCTGACATCGGTGGCAAAGATTTCAGCGTGCGGAACTTCCAATCCCAACGTAATAGGTATACATCCGCTGCCTGTTCCAATGTCCAGGATTCTTGAGCGTTTATCCTCATGGTTTTTTATGTGATCAATGACCAGACGTACCAGTTCTTCGGTTTCAGGTCGGGGAATTAATACAGAAGGATTTACGATAAACATCCTGCCATAAAATTCCGT
>Ga0184612_10000734_pt1 | contig 15407 bp, 12 predicted proteins | sample PLM3_60_coex_FD_133163 | JGI IMG/M metagenome (GOLD analysis project Ga0184612, IMG submission 133163) | Groundwater sediment microbial communities from an aquifer in East River, Colorado, USA - PLM3_60_coex | ecosystem: Environmental > Terrestrial > Soil > Riparian zone | place: USA: East... | reverse complement strand
GTTGCCGACTGTCGTTCGCAAACTGGGCCGGTTCGTTTTAGCCGTCTGTTCTTTTCCCCCAGTCACGGCCTTCTCGAGTTCCGTGATTTCACCGGTAGTAAAGAGATAGGTTTTCAACGCTTCATTGAATTTAGGGACGTTACGGCGAATCCATTCGAGCGCCATGGAAGCGTGTTCGATTTCTTCGTTCATGTTGTGCTCCAAAACCGCGCGTAGCTGCGAATCCGTGCAGGCTTCGGAGCGCTGTCGATACCAGTCGATGGCTTCAAGTTCTTCCATCAATGAGACCATGGCGCGATGGAAGTTTATGGTTTCGGTTTTGAGTTGCTCCGCAGGTTCATGCAGTGTCGTGCTTGCTTGAGGCATGGCATCTCCTTTTTCAATTTTAAAAGTTATTCTCGAGTTCGAACCTTCAAATCGTCCTTAAGACTTGAACCAGAAAAAATTTCGTTTTGCAACTACTGCACCATTAACCCTAGTGGCGACTTTTGGCTGTTGCTAGCCTGTTCGCGCACCGCGAAAAATCGGGCACAGATCAGTAACTATACTTTTTACTGTACACTTTCGCAGCTAGAAAAATAAGTGATCGACGTGATAACCCTTTTTCGCAATTTCTTCCTCTCAGAAGTTCGAAAGCATTCTACGCACGCTTCGACTCGAGAGCTGTACGGATTTGCCCTACAAGGGAAGCGAGCGAAAAATTCTGTAAGCGTTTCAATTTGAGTACTTACGCGCTGGTGGCACACGCATTGCGTTGTAAGCTGAAACTCTGAGTTCACACGATGAACTCAAAATTTACGTCAAGGAGAAAATTCATGGCAAAAGGCTTTTTCTTATGGCTTCTCGGAATTCCGTTCGGCTTAATCGTTGTCCTTTGGCTTTTTGGTTTTCTCACCTAACTAAATGCGAGAGCACAACAGGAGAGTAGATCATGAAACCAGCAATCTTTATTGGGATTGTCTTGATAGTCCTCTCGATCTTGTCTTTTGCTTATCAGGGCATCACCTATACAACCCGCGAGAAGGTGCTCGATATCGGACCCATCGAAGCCACCGCTGAAAAGCAAAAAACAATTCCGCTTCCTCCCGTCTTCGGCGCGATTGCGCTGATTGGAGGCGTCGCTCTGGTGATTATTGGTAACAAGAGCTAATCGGCAGTTTTCCTTCCGCCCGTTGGCGTTCGGCTCATAGCCAATGGCTCTTCCTTTCAATCGAGCGGCCTCCTCGCGATTTAGGAGGCCGCTTCCCGCATACCGCGCCGAGGTTTTCGGAACGCGAACTTTTAAAATAAGCGGACTGTTAAAGTACTGCGGTAATTTCGCCAGAGTTCGAGTTCGGTACACACAGCGGTAGATCTTGTTTTTCAAATCGGTTGGTTGGTTTGACAGGAATCATTCTGTGGCGATAAGCTCGCAACAACTCACTCCATACGTTATTAGACACGAGGCTCTAGAGGAGGCAGTGTGAGCTATCAGATCGTTGGGCAGCCGATACCGAGAACGGACAATACCGGAAAAGTTACTGGGGATACGCGTTACACTTCCGATGTGTTACTGCCGGGAACTCTCTGGGCGAAGACCCTTCGGAGCCCCTATGCGCATGCGCAGATTACGCACATCGATACTTCCCGCGCGGAGAAGGCGCCCGGTGTGCGCGCCGTGATCACTGGGGCCGACGCGCGCGGAATACTCTATGGGCGGCGGTATCGTGACATCACCGTGCTGGCCCAAGATCGCGTCCGCTTCATGGGTGAGCGCGTTGCGGCGGTGGCGGCGGATACACTTGAGGAGGCCGAAGAGGCGCTGGAACTCATTGAGGTCAGTTATCAGGAGCTTCCTGCTGTGCTCGATCCGGTTGCGGCTCTGCAGGAAGGCGCTCCCATCATTCATCCGGATGTGAACAGCTACCCTGGACTGCCCAAGCCTCTAGAGAGCCCTTCGAACGCTTTTGTTCGCGATGTTTGGACTCGCGGCGACATCGCCGAGGGATTCGCTCGATCCGATTTGATCGTTGAAAACACATTCACAGTCCCGCGCGTTCATCAGGCATTTCTGGAGCCGCACTGTTGTCTCGTTTGGATCGACGATCAGAATCGAGTGCAAATGTGGTCGCCCAACAAGGTGCCGCACGGACTGAAAGAAAGCATGTCCGCCGCCTTCGGGATTCCCGCGGAGAGAATCCGAGTTAATCCGGTGGCCATCGGCGGCGACTTCGGCGGCAAAGGTGCTCCCGTAGACGAACCGATCTGCTATTTGCTCGCCCTGCGCAGTGGTCGCCCGGTTAAAATGGTCATGGAGTACCGAGAGGAGTTTATTGCCGGCGCCCCACGGCACGCAGCGCTCCTTCAGCTAAAAACCGGTGTCAAGCAGGATGGGACGATTGTCTCCCATGAGATGGATGCCTATCTGGACAGCGGCGCGTACGGAGGATTTAGACCAGGGGCGGTTGTGGGAGGTATCGCTCATGCCGGCGGCTGCTATCGCGCTCAGCATGCGCGGATCAGCGTCTCGCGCGTCTATACGAATAATATTCCCGGCGGCCAGATGAGAGCTCCGGGCGAACCGCAGGGCTTTTTCGCTGCGGAATCGCACATGGATTGCGTCGCACGCAAGCTCGGGATGGACCCGTTAGATTTCCGACTTAAGAATTTGATCGAAGAAGGCGAATCGACGCTCACCGGTGGACACTATCGCGGAATAAAAGCAAAGGAGACTCTTAAAGCAGCGGCTAAAGCCGCCGGATACGACACTCCCAAGCCACGCAATGTGGGTCGCGGCATCGCGATGGGTTACCGTGGACCGGGGGCGGGAAATACTTCGTTGAAGATCTTGCTCAACCCCGATGGATCGGTTGTCATTCAGACATCTTTATTCGAACAGGGGACGGGTACCTATACAACTCTGAGACAAATCGCCGCCGAGGAGCTGTCGTGCGACCCCGACGAAATACAAATCGAGATATTGGATACCGATGCCGGCGTTGCTTTCGATAGCGGTATCGGCGGTAGCCGGGGCACCCGGGTCGCCAGTGGTGCAGCATTCCAGGCTGCACGGGCAGCCAAAGAGGAGCTACTGGGTCTGGCTGAAAAACTGCTCGGATGGCCAAAGACCGAGACGGCCTTCAAGGGAAGAGATCTCATCCATAAGAAGACACGAAAACGCCAACCTTGGGACGAGCTCCTCTCTCGCGTGGGCCGCTCCATCGTCGGAGAGTCGGTCAATCGAGACGACGACCAGTCTCCGGTAACCGCGTTTGCAGCTCAAGTAGCAGAGGTTTTTGTAGATACGGAGACGGGCGAAGTGAAGTTACGTTGTCTCACTACAGCCCACGATACGGGAGCCATTATGAACCCCGTCGGCCATCAGGGCCAGATCGATGGCGGTGTCGTTCAAGGAGTCGGCTATGGTTTGATCGAGCACCTTCCGGTGCAGGAAGGGCGCGTGGGAACAGCGCACTTTGGCGAGTATAAAATTCCCACCGTCAAGGACATTCCTGAATTAAAAACCGTGCTAGTCAAAGGGGAAGACGGCGTCGGACCTTACAAAACAAAAGGCATCGGCGAGAATCCGATTACGCCGGTGGCGCCGGCGATAGCGAACGCTATCGAAGACGCCGTCGGCGTGAGAATCCGCGATCTACCCATCACGGCAGAAAAAATTTACGCGGCCATGCGTGAGCGGTAGCCAAGCTAGGGCATCGCAGATGTCATTCTGAGGTGAAGCCGAAGAATCTAGACCCTTTGCTTTGCTCAGGGTGACACAGTGATGGAACGTGACAGAAAGGTTGCCTTCCACCCAACGCGCAGAGAATCTCGCAGATTAAAGCTGGGAGTGAGTCATATGTCAGCTTCTTTTCCTAATCTCGTTCCGTGCGGAAGAGCCCCAAGCTCTCCAACACCGGGCGATCGGTCACAGAGAAAATGATCGCCGGCTCTTTGCTGGATTTGTTTCTGAACTGATACCAATTCCACGATGGAACAAAGAAGCAGTCTTTCGCTCCCCAGTTCAAGTCATCTCTAACCGCTTTTTTTTCGCCGACGCTGGTGACGCCGTCTCCTTGGACGACATGATAGATGGTACTGCTGGTATGGCGCTGCGGCTTCGTGGTCGCACCCGGTGGAATGAGCTGCACCCAGCAACCGATGGTTGGCATGGTCGCCCCGCCGCTCAGCGGATGGGCGTACTCCAACAATACGCCGTCATGGGGATCGACTTGGCCGGCGGCGGCCATGTCATTTAAAGCATTCAGTGTGTCGCTCCATTTATAGGTATAGGGAAGGGCGCGGCCGTCGGGATTTGCCGTTCGCGGCCGCACGACCCCGAGCCCTTGGCGGCAATAGCCATCGCGTTTGATGATGGGCTGCGCCGGACCCTCGCCGTAGTTTTCATGAAATGAAGCGTCCAGATAGTTGCTTAAATGTGAATCCAGCACATCCAACCAGACGATATTATTTTTCCCCGGATTAAAATGGTCATGCCAAGTCCAATTCGGAGTGAGCACCAGATCGCCGGGCTCCATCAGCATTTCTTCGCCTTCAACGTTGGTGTAGCCTGTGCCGTCTCCTTCGACGACGAATCGCAGCGCCGCCGCCGAGTGACGATGGCATTCCGCCCGCTCGCCCGGTTTCACTAATTGAATCGACATCTGGATCGTGCGGCTGGTGGCCTTGAGATTCGTGATGGCGGGATTCACCAACTGGACGGTTCTTCGCTTGGCTGCATCGTCTATGCCGCCTAATTTGACGACTTCGCCCGACTCCATGAGGCAAGAGTAAATCGCCGACCAGGGCCATACCCACGGCTTCAGTTTCGCCGGCTTTTCACGCGACTGCCAATGCCCGCCCAACGAATTTTCCGCCAGGCGTTGATGCAACGCTTCCAATTCGGGACTTTCAGGTACAGCGTGTTCTTCGCTCATGGTATTCTCCCTCTTCAGTGTCTGAGAACGATATTATCATTGAAGGAACCGGCCCGTCATTTTCCTTTTGTGAGATGGTCTGGGTATTGGAGAATCTATAGTTGACGGGATCGGCTTGTCAATCAGAGTTGGCATTCAACCATGTAGAACGAAAGATCGGACTCCATCTTACTGGCTTATTTCCACCGAGCCACCGGAGTTTTTTAGCTTGACGTAGCAATACTCGGCGGGAACAAAGTTGGCTCGACAGCACTGGGGGCAAAATGATAGATCAGCCGTAAAACGCGGGTGATCAGGGTTTGGCTCGCAGCAGACAAACAGAAATAGGAGGAGCCGCGGATGCCATATTCATCGTTGGAAGATTTCATTAAAGCGGCGGACGCAATCGGGGAAGTGGAGTATGTCGAAGGAGCCGATCTGGAATTGGACGTGGGCTGCCTCACCGAGCTCTTGGGCGAGCGCGGCGGTCCGATGCCCGTCTTCGATAAAATCCCGGGTTATCCCCCAGGCTATCGGGTCTGCTCCAACACCATCAAGTCGATGCGACGTTTTTGCCTCGCGCTGGACTTGCCCCTCGACATTCATCCCTTAGAATTGCTGCGCCTCTGGCGCGACAAGCGCAAAACCGCCGCGCTCATTCCTGCCAAGGTCGTCAAAGACGGACCGATCCTCGAATGCATTCAAGAAGGCGACGGCGTAAATCTCGAAGCCTTTCCCGCGCCCCTCTGGCACCCTGGTGACGGTGGGCGTTACATCGGCACGGCGGACAACGTCATTGTCGGCGACCCCGATCAGGGCTGGATCAACGTGGGCGTCTATCGCGGCATGGTGCAAAGCCGGAACCGTATGAGTCTCTGGATCAATCCCATGAAGCATGGGCGCATTCTCGTCGAACGACACTGGAGCAAAGGACACGCGGCGCCGGTGGCCGTGGTGCTCGGGTGCGAGCCCGTCACCTGGATGTCCGGCTCCATGTCGCCGCCCTTGGGCACGTCGGAATACGACATCGCCGGCTCTTTTCGCGGCTCTCCCGTGGAGATCGTTTCTCTACCGTTAACGGGTTTGCCGGTGCCCGCCGGTGCGGATCTCGTGGTGGAAGGGTTCATTCCGCCGACAACCGAAGAAACGGCCCACGAGGGTCCCTTCGGTGAATGGCCCGGCTACTACACCCATCAAGGTCCGGAGACCGTGGTGCGCATCCAACGCATTTACCATCGAAAGAATCCCATCATCAACGGCGCGCCGCCGCTCCGGCCGCTCGGCTGGAGTAACATTCAGATCTTCGTTCAGGTATGGGAGCATTTGGAACGTTCGGGAGTCTCCGATGTAACCGGCGTTTGGGGCTTCTTCAACGGACTCATCACGGTAATCGCGCTGCGCCAGCGTTACGCCGGGCACGCCAAGCAGGCACTCATCACTGCGGCGGGTTTCCGCCAAGGCGACATGAAGACTTACTATGTCACCGTAGACGAGGACATCGATCCGACCAATCTCAATGAAGTATTATGGGCGATGTGCACGAGGGTCGACCCGGCGACTTCCATCGATATTATTCGCGACGCCTGGACGGCGGATCTCGATCCCCGAGTTTCGCCCGCCAGGCGCGAGGCCGGCGACCTGACCGTCGGACGCATGCTGATCAACGCGTGCCGGCCGTTCACCTGGCGCGATCAGTTTCCGAAGAGCAATGTATTCAGCTCCGAGGAGCGCCGCATCGTCGAAACCAAATGGCGTGACCTGTTGGAGAACGCGGCGAAGAAACGGTCGGCATGGTCGGGTGGGTCGTGACTGAACCTAGACCCATCGCATCGCCAGACGGTGTGACTCGTCATTCCGGTCAAGCTGGCAACTGCCGGAATCTCGGAATATATAGAGTTCAGGAAAGGAATCAGAATGGAAGCAGCAGCGGTAAAAGCAGTTGTCGAGGGATTGAAACAGGCAGGTGTTGATTTTATTTCTCTTTTGCCCGATTCGGATTTTTCAGATTTGCAGCATCAGGTGGCGAGCGATACGCATTTTACCTATGTCCCAGTGAGTAACGAGGCAATCGGAGTGGGAGTATGCGCGGGAGCGTACCTCAGCGGCAAACGGCCGGCGCTGCTCGTTCCTACCTCAGGGCTTCTGGTTGCGTCGTGGCCGTTGACGAGCATTTGCATGGCTTGGGGGCTGCCATTGCTCTTACTGATCCCCTACCGTGGAGACATCGGCGATGCTTTTTGGCTGATGGGACCGTATAAGGATACGACCGAACCACTATTGAAAGTCCTCAATGCGCCTTACAGTGTGATCTCGAAAAACGAGGAAATCTCGAAAGCGATCATCGACGCCCAGGGCTCGACAATAAGTTGGCAGCGGCCGGTTGCAGTTCTGCTTACGGGAGAAACGATTAAATGAAGCGTTTTGAATGTCTGAAAATATTATCCTCGATGATCGACCCCAAGACGATTGTCGTGGCCAATATCGGCCCGATTTCGCGTGAATGGAATGCGCTGAGACCCAGCGAGGCCAATCTATTGCAGGTGAACCTTGGCCTATGCGCCGCTGTCGGACTAGGGATATCCGTTTCATTGCCGCATCGGCAGGTCGTGATATTGGACGGTGACGGAAATCTGCTGCTGAATCTCGCAAGCTTAGCGGATATGGCCAATCAAAACCTGGGTAACACGGTCCATATTGTGCTCGACAATGAAGCCTACGAAGGCGGCGGAGGGCTCCGTTCAGCCACAGCGGGAAAAGCAGATCTATCCACCATAGCGCGCGGTGCGGGCGTGCCGAAGACCAGCGTTGTAACCACGTTGGAGGACTTCGAGGCCACCACAGGTGAAAGTCTAAAGACGCCGGGACATCATTTCATCGTCGCCAAAGTCGAGAAAGGGAGCGTGGCCAATCTTCCTACGCTTACCCTGGATGGCAAGGAGGCCAAGTATCGGTTTGCCCGTTATATCGAGAGCACCGAAGGGGTTCAGATTCTAAGACCGAGATACACGCATATCTAGAAGACTGGAGTACTGGAGTGGTGGAATAATGGAGTGATGCATTTAAAACGCAATACTCCATTACTCCCGTACTCCAACACTCCATTTGGCTCGTACGCCTCTGAGATCTTTTTGAACAGCAAGGAAACAAAGTTTTTAACGTGAGGGAACAAGTCCTTAGAGGTCTTATGATCAAACGCGTCATCGCGATTCTGGTTGTTGCTACGGCTTCATTCGTCATCAATCCATCGTTGCTAAGCGGGGCCGGCCCCGTCTTTGGAAGCAGCCTTGAGAAAAACGTTCCCGCATAGGAAGTCGTGTTTGTACCGCGTCGAACATAGCGTTACTGAGCGTCCTCGCCGACGCTTCCAACTCTTTCAAAGACGACGCACCGCACGGAATGACCGCGCGTATAGTCCCGTTCCATCAAGAATTGACTTCCCTTTGTAGTCACCCAGAGTTGGACCGTTAGCCCCCTTGCGACTTGAAATGAACCGGTGATGATCGCCCGCGTCTAGGCCGAGATACATCCCGACGTGGTCGATGCGCGTCCCGTCACTCTCATCCGCATCGAAGAGGACGAGGTCTCCGATGCCAATCTGCGAGAAGTTCTTACCCTGGACCCCTGTATTCGGGGTAATAATGACTCCCGGGGCGGCTGCGTAGATTTCAAAGGAGCGCCGTGGTATCGCGCTATGGGATTTCACAGGTTTCAAAGCGAGTGGCACGGTATCGGCATAACTACGACCCGGCAAGTGGTGACGATAGCCCCAAACCATTCGAATAAAGCCTGAGCAATCGACGCAATGAAGTTGGCGTTGCTCTGGCTCGTCTACTTGGTCTGGATACACCCACTTGATCCCGAGGTAATCGTTGAAGTCGGATCCCTCCTCACGCTCTCCATTCTTGAGCGGCCCGTAGGCGGCGTCGCCGGCAATCTGCAAGGTTCCTTCGAAAATCGCAGGTTTTCTTGCGATGTATTGCATCGCAATTGCCAGCACATCGGGAAGCCTCTTTTCGTTCGCTGTTAGTGCGTGTGTGAGCCAAGTCGTATCCACGTTGCCGTCAAACGGCCTGGGCAGGGTGCGAACCCAGATCGCGTGGGTTACCGAGTGGGCGGCCGTGGGTTCTTCAAACGTACGTTTAGGGCCAGTCAAAGTGACCGTGTATGCGCCATCGGTCAACACGGCGAGCCATTTGTTCTTGGAGTCTTTGACTTCTGTCCGATCAGGATTGGCGTGGCACCGTATGTAGGTTTTCATTTTTGCTAAATTGTTTTGGCGGCTTCTTCTTGCGCTTCCTCCCGATACAGACCGAACGCCTTGAGGATCGGAAGGTCATGCATCGAAAATAAAATCGCTTCTTCTTTGGCAGAGCGGTTGGCGTGCTCATGCCAGGACCAAAGCGGCACGATGAAAGTGTCGCCTTTTTCCCAATGAAACGGTTTGTCGTTAATCAGGGTCGTGCCGCTGCCGCGGAACGCGTGATAGATGCTGGTGCTGGTGTGGCGGTGAGCTTTGGTGTGCTCGCTGGGGCGAAGCATTTGAATCCAGCAGCCCAACGTCGGAAGTGTCGGCCCGCCCGTGGCCGGGTTTACATATTCAAGCGCGGCGCCGTCATGAGGATTGCCATTGCCGCGGGCTAATCGTTGGAGCGACGGATAGGTATCACGCCAGCGGTAATGAAGCAGTGGCATGTGGTCTTGACCCGTATCGCCGATGGGTCGAGTCATCCCATAGTAAACTTGGGGGTCGATGCCTTCGTTGACCGGCAGCCGCCCTTGGCGATAGGGCTGAAATGATATGACTTGCAGCGATTGAATGAAGGGGACGTCGAGACCGTCGATCCAGACCATAGGTTCGTCGCCTTCATGGGCATGTTCGTGCCATGCCCATTGCGGCGTGAGAATTAAATCACCTTCTTCCATGACCATTTTCTGACCATCGACGTTGGTGTAGGCTCCCTTGCCTTGCAGGATAAACCGAAACGCAGCCATAGTGTGGCGATGCCCCGGCGCCACTTCGCCGGGTTGTATCAGCTGAAACGAGAGGAGCATCGTATGACTGGTCATCTCGGTTTCGGCCATTCCGGGATTGACCAGGCGAATGACCCGTCGCTCGACGCTGCCGCGGGCTACGGAAATTTTTTCCCGCGCTTGAAGCAAGCTGTCGTAAATGGCATGCCACTTCCAAAGGTGAGGCTTTACGCGAGTTTTCGGATCGGACTGGCGCTCCGCGTGGTCGAGGTTCCAGAGGCCGGAAACCCAACGCCCGCGAAGTAAGTTATTGAGCTCTTCGATTTCTTTGGGAACATTCATCCGAGGGGCCCCTCCTCCCTAAGCACGAATCAGGTATAGCGCCGATAGACGCCATCGTAAAAGTTGCCGATCATCTGGACGGCGATGCGTCCGCAGTATTCCAGCGGCCAGCCGGCGCGCTCATTGCCATAACCCTCTTGCAATGCCACTTCCAAAATCGCCTGGTTCGTGCCGCCATGCTCCTCGTCAAGATCAGCCTCTTCATGAACCCGAAAGTATTTCATGTCTTCAGCGGTGAGCCCGTACTTCGGCAGGCTCTGACGAAAGTCTTGCGATATAAAACCAAAGATTTCTTCTTCCATGTGAACCGCGTAACACTCTGCGAGCGGAATGTCGATCCAGGAACGCACGAAAAAGTCCACCAGACCACGCGCTTCGGGAATCAGCTCGCACTCGATCATCTCTTCCGGGCGAACCCCGAGGGCTTTACCGAGAATCGGGAGCATGCGCGCATGGCCCCCGATGGCCGGTGTCGTGAATTCTTCACCGATCTTTTGCGCAATGCGATTTTCCAATTCGGGGTGTCGTTTAAAAAAACCGACAAATTGATGATAGGATGTCGCCATACCGGTGTTGACTTCGAGCGCGAAAGCATACCAATTCTTTATCCAACCCTGGAGACGTTTACGCGACAGAGTTCCTGCCCGAAGCTCGCTGAAAAACGGCGACGGTTTGACCTCGTTGTGATAGGTGTCGAGAATGATTTTCCTAATCGCTTCGGCTTTTTGTTTTGCTTCCTGCGCGGTCATTTTGATATGTTCGGCCATCGTTTCGTTCCTTCCCGACAAGTGATTGCTGATGATCCTCGACGTTAACGAAATAAGAACGCGGTTGTCAACGCTAACCGGCGAGCACGAAGAAGGGGCTTGAAACATATGACAGTCATCGGCACCAACGTGCGCCGCATTGACGGCGTAGAAAAAGTTTCGGGGCAAGGCCTGTACGCCGGCGATCTTCGCTTTCCGGGCATGGCTTATGCGAAAGTGCTGCGGAGTCCGTTACCGCACGCACGCATTCAGCGGATCGATTCCAGCAAGGCCGCGGCACTGACAGGGGTGGTCGCCGTTGTTAGCCGCGACAACTTGAACGTTGCATCCAACGCTTTTGGCGCTTACGTGAAAGACCAACAGATTCTGGCGACGGACAAAGTTCGCTACGTGGGCGACATGGTCGCCGCGGTGGCCGCGGTCGATGAGGCAGTAGCGGAAGCAGCTCTCAAGCTGATCGATGTGGAGTACGAAGAGCTACCTGCGGTTTACACGATAGAAGAGGCGTTGAGGGACGGCGCTCCGCTGGTGCACGAGAATTTGGAAGGCCGGAAAGATCCGCACTATGGGCGGGGCGGCGCTCACATCGTCCACAATCAGAGTAATATCTGCTTTCATTTCCGTCACCAGCGCGGAGAAGTTGACGAAGGATTTCGCGCTTCAGATTTTGTCTTTGAAGATACGTTCTCCTTCCCCAGCGCGCAGCACTATCCTATGGAGCCCCATGTTTGCGTGGCGCAGTTTGATGGGGAAGTTTTGCAAGTCTGGTCGGCGACCCAGAGTCCATTCCCGGTCCGGCAAGAATTGGCGCGGGTCTTCGGCCTTCCGTTCAGCGCCGTGCGCGTCATCGTTCCCTACGTGGGCGGCGGTTATGGCGCCAAGAGCGGTATCAAGACCGAAGGCATCGCTGCGTGCTTGTCGCGGATCGCCGGGCGGCCCGTGCGGCTTGCGTTCAGCGCGGAGGAGACATTCAAAACGATTTGTCAGCCACGGGCGAAGATGACCATCAAGACGGGCGTGAAGAAAGATGGGACCTTTGTGGCGCGCCAGTGCGAGGTCTATCTCAACGGCGGCGCCTACGCCAACTCAGGACCCTCGGTGACGGAGAAAGCGGGCTACCGAGCCCATGGACCTTACCGTATCCCACATGTGCTTACCGATGCGTATTCGGTCTACACGAACACAGTCCCGGCCGGCGCCTTTCGCGGCTTCGGCGGACCGCAGGTGGCGTTTGCCTACGAGACTCATCTCGACATGATCGCAGAGCGCCTTGGCATCGATGCCTACGAGATCAGAATGAAAAACCTCCTGGAGCGAGGCGAGAGCTTTGCCGAGGGTGATACGCCCATCGACTGTGATCTCAAGGTCGGTTTGAAAAGAATAGCCGACGCGGTGGGATGGCAATCGTCGAGAAACATGAGCGACGGGTCGAGTGGGCCGAAAAAGAAAGGCATCGGCATTGCCACAGCGGTGAAAGACGGCGGCGGCACCAACAAACCAGCCAACGCGGCGGTAAAAATATTTAACGATGGCAGCGTGCTGCTTTCTACGGGATCTGTGGAAGTCGGCCAGGGCATGCGGACGGCTTTCTTGCAGGTGGTTGCCGAAGAGTTGTCGATCCCTCTGGAGCGCGTTCGCGTGGCGGCGTTGGATACGCATTACACGCCCTTCGATAAAGGCACCAACGCGAGCAGCGCAACCTCGATTATGGGGCAAGCCGTGCAGAAAGCGGCTCAGGATGCGCGCGGGCAGTTTCTTCAGGCCGCCGCCGCAGTTCTTCGGGCGCCGATATCGGATATCCGCTTGGATAATGGAATGGTCGTTTGCGGGGAGCAAAAGTTGAGCTTTCCGGAGGTCATGCAACGCTACTTTAGAGATACGGAAGGGGAGATCTGGGGACGGGGTTTCTTCAAGGTCCCACGGGACGACAATGTTCCGTTGGGTTACCCTTCGCCGTTCTGGGAAATCGGTCTCGGCGCTGCCGAAGTCGAGGTCGATTCCGAAACCGGAGAAGTGAAAATTCTGCGCTACGTGTCGCTCACCGATGCGGGGAAAATGATTCATCCGCTTCAGTGTCATGCTCAAGACGAAGGGGCGGCGGTTTTCGGAATCGGTCAGGCACTGTTTGAGGATCTCGTTTATCAAGATGGACAGCTCATCAATGGCAGCCTTGTGGACTATCGCTTGCCGAGATTCGATGATCTGCCGGAATCGTTCACGACTTTTATTATGGAGGGCGGCGGTGGTCCCGGTCCCTACGGCGCCAAAGGCATGGGAGAAGGGGGAATTCTCGCCGTGGCGCCGGCGGTCGCCAACGCCGTGCACAACGCCATCGCAACAAGGATGCAGGCGGTGCCGCTGATTCCGGAGATGGTTTGGAAGGGGATAAATAAGGTCTAATAGGGTGTAGTGTCCTGGCTCAGAAGTTCGCAAAAGAAGTCGGTGGCCTCCCCGCCGTCATGCCCGCGAAAGCGGGCATCCAGAAGGATTTGATTGCCTGGATTCCGGCTCTCGCGTGCACCCGCCCGCTCGGCCGGAATGACGTCTGAGACACCACACTAGCTTAAACGGGTCGAACGGAGTCACGGATTGGAATCCAAAAACGAAAATCCAAACGCTGCTGCGAATTGACTTGAAGGACAAAGTCACCGGACAAGCACAATACATCGAAGATCTGCCGGATCGCTGCGCTGGTTATGGCGCTATTGCCCAATCGATTCTTGAAGCGGGCGAGGAATACAAGATTGTTTAGTGAATCGAGAGAGTTGATGGTGAAAACTTTTCTAGGGGTGTTTGCTGTTGTTGTGATCGTTTTGGGCGTGGAACCAGTTCGCGGAGCCGACAGAATCCGTTTCGCGTATCCAGCCAAAAGCCTCAATTACCTGCCGATCATGCTGGGCCGGGATAAGGGAATCTATCAAACCGAAGGGATTGATCTGCAGATGGTCCTTGTCACTTCGCCGGTGCAGGTGACGGCACTCACGACGGCCGATATAGATTTTTCGGGAGCTCAATCGCAAGTGATGGCCGGAGCGGCGCGGGGTTTGCCGGTGAAGGTCGTGGGTTTCATTACCACGAAGCCTTCCTTTTGGCTTATGGCCAAACCGGAGATTAAATCCATGTCCGAGCTCAAAGGAAAGATCATCGGTATCACCGCCATCGGTTCTTCCACGGACACGCTTGCTCGCGCTCTCTTGAGCAAAAGCGGGCTGACGCCCGATAAAGATTTTACGTTGTTTGGAACCGGTACGACCTCTAACATTCTGGTCGCCCTTAAAGGAGGCTCCGTAGACGCAGGCGTGCTCTCGCCACCGTTTAACGCTATGGCCAAGCTAATGGGATTTCGGACGCTGGCCTATTTCGGCGACCATTTCGAGCAATCACTCTCCGGGATCGGGACTTCGGATAGGATGGTGCGAGAGCGACCGGATACGGTGAAACGAGTGCTGCGCGGGACGTTGAAAAGCCTTCGCTATGTTCAACAGAATCCCACCGACGTTTCTCGGTATATAGAGCGAGAATGGAAGGTGGATCCGCCAGTGGCGGAAGAACTTTATCGATCGATGCTGCCGGCCTTTTCCAAGGACGGCGGGATGGATGAAAAGGGGATCAGGGACGCGCTGAAGCGGGAAACGGAGCGCATGGCGCTAAAGGAAGAAACTCCACTTGGCCGCGTGCTCGATCTACGGCTGCTCAATGAAGTGCAGAAAGGATTCTGAATAACGGTTCAAGCCGCGAAGAAGGCTCGTGTCATTCCGCGGTTGAATTTGACGATTTGAACGTCTTGAACGATTGGAACGATTTGAACCAACAGTTAGCATGGTGAACCGATGAAACAAGAAGACGGCCTCAGAAGTTGGCTTAAAGAAGCGGAAGCCCTGGGAGAGGTTCGGACGATTGAAGGCGCCGACTGGGATTTGGAGATCGGCGGTGTGGCGGATATTGTCACGGAGCGGGGAAGCTCGCCTGCCGTGCTATTCGATTCGATCACAGGTTATCCGAAGGGCTATCGCGTCCTGATTAACTCACTAGGCTCGACCAAGCGGCTCGGGTTAAGCCTAGGGATGCCGCAGAACCTGAGCGCGCTGGGATTCGTCTCGGAGTGGCGGAAGAGATCCAAGGCTCTCAAACATATTCCGCCAACCGTGGTTAAAGAAGGGCCCGTGCTGGAGAATATTCGTCGCGGCAAGGACGTCGATCTTTTGGCTTTTCCGACTCCGCGCTGGTTTGAGCTGGATGGCGGAAGGTACATCGGCACCGGCAGCGTTAATATCACCCACGATCCTGAAGAAGGCTGGACTAATTTAGGTACGGCGCGTGTCATGATTCACGATGAGAATACGGTGGGCTTCTATATCGCTCCGGGTAGACACGGCCGCATCCACCGGGACAAGGCTTTCCTTCGCGGTGAACCATTCAAAGTTGCCATCTC
>Ga0184612_10000733_pt1 | contig 15422 bp, 15 predicted proteins | sample PLM3_60_coex_FD_133163 | JGI IMG/M metagenome (GOLD analysis project Ga0184612, IMG submission 133163) | Groundwater sediment microbial communities from an aquifer in East River, Colorado, USA - PLM3_60_coex | ecosystem: Environmental > Terrestrial > Soil > Riparian zone | place: USA: East... | reverse complement strand
GTCACACCGGAGGTGGCCGAGACGTACAACCTCCCGGTCGAGAAGGGCGTCCTCGTCGGGTCGGTCACGAGCGGAAGCGGTGCGGGCAAGGCCGGGCTCAGGGGCGGCGACACGCAGGTCGTCGTCGCCGGAGAGACCTTCGTCCTCGGGGGCGACATCGTCGTCTCCGTCGACGGCAAGCGGATTTCCTCGGTCGAACAACTTCGCGACGCGATTGCAGCTCACGAGCCTGGCGACAAGGTCAAGCTCGTGATCTACCGCGGTGCGGACAAGTCGAGCGTGACTGTCACGCTCGGGCGGCAGCCCCCCTCCCCCCAGGGCTAGCTGCCGATCAGGCCCCGGCATCGACCGGGGCCTGGTCATCCTCGGCATGGGGTCCGACCGCCTGCCCGGACCCCTGCCGACCTTCTTTTCTCTACACGTCGTCAAGGGCCGCCCGGTTGGTCGCAAGCGCCTCGTCGGTGAGCTTGTATCCGCGCTCGATCAGCGCTCGCTTGTGCTTCTTGGGCCACGGTCGGTCGCTTCGGAAGGTCGGGTCGAGCCGGTCCTCGCCGGGGCTGCTACGGACGATCAGCGTCGGTACGTGCCGGTCGTGGCGGAAGGGGAAGCGGGCTGCGCCGAAGCGCGCCTCGAGTTCTTCTCGAAGACGCCGCCGCCGCCAGGGCGGAGCGGCCGAGACCGCAGCAGCGATGACGTCCGTGCGGAGCCGAGTGAGCTCGGCGACGGAGGTCTCACGCTCCAGGGCGAGACGCTCCTCGAGCACCGCGTTCCGCGCGAACGCGACCCGCATGAGCCGAACGATCAGCTCGCCGTAGTGGGCCGGCTCTCCGCGTGAGGCCCGCTCCTGTGCGAGGCGGACCTCCGCGAGGAGGGCGCGGGCTGGTGGGACGGCGCGAAACCGCTCGAGCCGCTCGCGAGTGCGCTCGAGGAACGTCGTGTCGGTCCGTGCGTAGCTCGGGACGTATCGGAATGCAGCGATCGCTGCCACCTCGGGATTCCGATAGGCATCTTCGAACGGGAAGTTGCGTACCCAGCCGCCGTCCGTTGCGGTGACGCCGTCCACAGTGACCGGGAGCACGAGCCCGCTGATGGCCGCGGACGCGAGAATGGCTCGCCCCATCGTTTCCGGGCTCGTCGAGCGGGCGGGGTACCGGAGCTCGAAATCGCGCGTCTCGTCGGCGTCCGGGTAGTCGCTCACGTCCGTGGCGAAGACGATCAGCTCGATCTCCGCGTCGGCGAGTGCGGTGCCCACCTCCTGCGGACCTCCGATGCGCTCGGCGATCGTCGCAGGGAGTGTGTAGTCGTGAAGCCCTCCGGGGAACTGCCAGACGGGTCGCGGCCTGAACGCATCCTCGGGCTGGAGCCCGAGGAGGAACTCCTCGAGGTCGTCGAGCCGGTCGAGCGCCGCCATCGTGCCCGCGAGCGCTCCTGCGGACGTTCCATAGATCCACCCGACGCGCGGCCAGAGCGGGTCCTCGCGAAGACGCTCGAGAAAGCCGAGCTCGAGGAGCACGCCGTTGATGCCGCCGCCCGAGAGGACGACTGCGAGGTCGCGTTGGCCGGAGACCCGCACGAGGTTATTGTGCCCCCGTGGAACCGGAGCTTCGCCGGGGCGTCTCAACGCTCTCCGACGTCGGTCTCGAGGAGGACGTGGAGCTGTGGGAGGACGACGGCGACGCAGATCACAGCGGCTGGTACTGCGTGCGTACCGATCCCTTTCCGTGCCCGGCGGAGGGGTGCTCGTTCGTCGCGGACTTCATGACCGCGGCCCATCTCGTGCTCGTCTGGGAGGAGCGAGACGACCCGAACCTGCTCTGGCACGCCCAGCGCGCGAAGGAGGTCGGAAGGAACCCTCGGGTCGTGGGGTACGAGCCGGGCTTCGGGCCCAGCGCGTCGTACTACGCCTGGGAGGCCGCGGGCCGCCCGGTGCACGGGGTCAAAGGAAAGCCGTAGTGCGGGGAGCACCAGGGCCGTCCTTACAATGGCGCTATGGGTGTCGTACGGGAAACGATCACGGTGAGCGGCATCCGCTGCGAGCGGTGTGTCGGACGGCTTGCCGGCGCGCTTCGCGGGCACGAGGGGCTCGAGCACGCGAACGCCAATCTCATGGGTGACGTCAGCCTCGCCTGGGACGAGGAACGGACGTCGCGGGACGCGATCGTGGCGCTGCTCGCCCGTTCCGGGTTTCGCGAGGTTGCGCTCGATCGGGAATAGCGCGTTCGCGGGGCTCGTTGCAGGCTCCTGTAACGCAAGGGTACGGTAGGCCGGTGAGCGAGCCCGAGCCGGAAACCGAGGCGCGCCGCATCGCAACAGAGGCACGCGATCGCGCACGCTTCGAGGAGGAGGCGCTTTCGCTCGCTGACCAGGTCTACCGCGTAGCGAGACGGCTCGTCGGCTCGCGTGAGGAGGCTGAGGATCTGGTGCAAGAAACGTACGCGAGGGCATTCCGGAGCTGGCGCTCCTACACGGCGGGAACGAACATGCGCGCGTGGCTCCTCCGCATCCTCACGAACCTCAATGTCGACCGCGGCCGCCGCATCCAACGCACGCCTCAGACCCAGCCGCTCGAGGAGACCGACTACTACCTCGCGAACAAGCTGGCGTCCGCGGGCGGCGAGCAGGTCCTCGAGACGGACGACGTCGTCGAGCGCATGTCGCAAGATTCCGTCGTGAACGCGCTCTCGGAGATTCAGCCTCAGTTTCGTGAAGTCGTGGTGCTCGTGGACATCGGCGACTTCACGTACGCGGATGCCGCGCAGATCCTCGACATCCCGATCGGAACCGTGATGTCGCGCCTCCACCGGGGCCGCCGGGCGCTGAAACAGCGCCTCGCAGAGGGGGCTGTGACGTGAGCGGCGACCCGTGCGATCGCTGCGAGGAGCTCCTGCAGGATTTTCTCGATCGCACGTTGTCGGACGCCGAGTGGCGCGAAGCGGAGACGCACCTTGCGGGGTGCGACTACTGCTCTCGTCGATATCGCTTCGAGGCGAGCTTGCGACGCTACGTGAAGACGAGCGCGATCGAGCGGATGCCGCCCGGGCTCATGGCGAAGCTCGACGAGCTTCGCGGCCTCGACGCGACCGCCTAGCTCTAGAGGTCATCCGGCGTGTCGACGTCGCCGGGTGCTCCCAGGTCGTCGCACGGGACGAGACGAACGCGGCGGTCCCGTAGGCCCTCGTCCGGGATGCTGCGCCAGTCGGCGCGTCCGAGCACGACGGGGTGTCCTCTGTCGCCGCCATAGGACGCCGCGACGATGTCCCCGCTCTCTCGCCATGCGGTGACGACCCGGCCGACTGCCTCGGGTGCCAAGCCCGGCCCGTCGGCGAGGACGACGACCGCTGCGTCGACGCCGTCGTCGAGTGCCGCGAGGCCGCACCGAAGCGACGCTCCCGGGCCGAGTTGCCAAGCGTCGCAGGCGACCACTCGCACTCTCGATTGCAACAGACCGTTGCCGGCGAGTTCATATGCGCCCTCGACGACGACGATCTCGTCCACTGGCGCCGCCGACAGGCGCTCGAGCACGCGTGGCAACAGCAGCCGCTGCTTCGCGGAGCCGAACCGCGACGCCTCGCCGGCCGCGAGGACGATCGCGGCGATTCGCCCCATTAGAAGAGGCCTGATGTGAGATTCCCGCGGGCCGGATGACGGCCACGACATGGCGCCGCATCGCCACCCTCGTGCGTCGCACAGGCATCAAGCCGGCGCGACGCGTGAGTGCGTCGCCCGGCTTGGTCGTGACCGCCCGCGACTGCGCGCCAGTCTCGCATCAGGCCCCTAGCTCTCGGTGACCGTGACGCTCGAGACGACGACCGACTGCGACGGCAGGCCGTCGCCGACGCCGAGCGCGTCGATTCGCTCGACCGCGTCCATGCCCTCGGTGACCTCGCCGACGATCGCGTACTCGGGCGGAAGCCCGGCGTCCGCTTTGGTGACGACGAAGAATTGACTACCGGCCGTTCCCGGTGCCTCGACGGCCGACTTCGCCATCGCGACCACGCCTCTCGTGTACTTCGCGTCCGACGGAGGGACGTCGACCGTCGAATAGCCGGGGCCGCCGCCTCCCGACTGTGTCGGATCGCCTCCTTGGATGACGAATCCCGGCACGACCCGATGGAAGATCGTGTCGTCGAAGTAGCCCGCCTTCGCAAGCGCGACAAGAGAAGGCGCCGTGTTCGGCGCGAGCTCGGAGTCGAGCGTCACCGTGAACGGCCCGCAACTCGTGTCGAACGTAAGCGTGTAGGTCTTCCCGGCGTCGAGCGGCGTCGTCGGCGCTTCGTTCGAGCCAGGATCTCTCGCCTCCGGCGCGTCGACGCTCTCACACTCGGCGCTCGCCTCCGTCGTCGTCTCGGTTGCCCCGTCGCTACCACCGCAGCCTGCGGCGAAGACAAGCATCGCGAGAGCGATGAGGACAGCGCGCATGGCGTGCGATCCTATCCGCCGATGGCCGACGCGCAGCGGTGCCAGTGGGCAGCCGGAGGAGACGAGCTCATGCTCGCCTACCACGACGAGGAGTGGGGTGTCCCCTCGCACGACGACGCCCATCTCTTCGAGATGCTCACGCTCGAGGGAGCGCAAGCGGGCCTTTCCTGGTCCACGATTCTGCGCAAGCGCGAGGGCTACCGGCATGCATTCGCCGGCTTCGATCCGGCTGTCGTCGCTCGCTTCACGCAGGCCGATGTCGAACGCCTACTGGCGGACCCCGGAATCGTCCGGAATCGTCTCAAGGTCGAGTCGACGGTGGTCAACGCCGTCCGCGTCCTCGAGGTACAGAAGGAGCTTGGCAGCTTCGACGCGTACCTCTGGAGCTTCGTCGAGGGTCGTCCCGTCGTCGGCCACTTCGGGGCACTCTCCGAGCTGCCCGCGGAGACCGAGCTCTCACGGGCGCTGTCGAAGGACTTGAAGCGTCGTGGCTTCCGGTTCGTCGGGCCGACGGTCTGCTACGCGTTCATGCAAGCCGTCGGGCTCGTGAACGACCACACGGTCGGCTGCTTTCGCTACCCAGAGCTCACGACGTGACCGCGCCGATCCGGTACGCGCGAAGCGGCGACGTCAACGTCGCGTACCAGATCACCGGAGAAGGCAGCTTCGATCTGGTACTCGTCCCGGGCTTCTTCTCGCACCTCGAGATCGACTGGGAACACCTCGGATACGCGCACTTTCTCGAGCGATTGGGATCGTTCGCACGGTTGATCTGCTTCGACAAGCGTGGGACGGGCCTGTCGGACCGCGATGTCGGGCTGCCTGACTTCGAGACCCGCATGGACGATGTTCGCGCCGTGATGGACGCGGCCGGGAGTGAGTCGGCCGCGCTTCTCGGCTATTCGGAGGGCGGGCCGCTGTGCATCGTCTTCGCCGCGACCTACCCGCATCGCGTCCGCGCGCTCGTGCTGTACGGGACGTACCCAAAGCGCTCGTACCCGGATGACGACTACCCCTGGGCACCCACTTGGGAGGCGCGCGTGCGTGTGGCGCGGGAGCTCGAGGAGACGTGGGGCGAGAACGTCGACCTGTCGACGATGTGGCCGAGCGCGGATCGGGCGGGCGCCGCCTGGTTTCACCGCCGAGGCCGAGCGTCGCTCAGTCCTGCGGGTGCCCGCGACCTCATCCTCATGAACTCGAAAGCGGATGTCCGTGATCTGCTTCCGAGCGTTCAATCTCCGACGCTCGTCCTTCACCGCACGGGTGATCTCGACTCGCGGGTGGACGAGGGGCGGTACGTCGGCGACCACATCGCCGGAGCTCGCTTCGTCGAGCTTTCCGGACACGACCACTTTCCTGCGGTCGACTCCGGTCAGATCCTGGACGAGGTCGAGGAGTTCCTCACGGGGACACGGCCCGTGGCGGTCTCCGATCGCGTTCTGGCAACCATCCTCTTCACGGACCTCGTTCGCTCGACCGAGCGAGCTCAGGACCTCGGCGATGCGGGCTGGTCAGCACTCCTCGCGCAGCACAACGAGACGGTCCGGCGCGAGCTCGCTCGCTTCTCGGGCGAGGAGATAGACACGGCCGGCGACGGATTCCTGGCGCTGTTCGACGGCCCCGCCCGGTCGATTCGCTGCGCTCTTGCGGTCCGAGAAGCACTCGGCGAGCTGGGGCTCGAGGTCCGCGCCGGAGTCCACACCGGCGAGATCGAGCGACGCGTCGGGGACAAGCCGCGCGGGATCGCAATCCACATCGGCGCACGGATCATGTCGCTCGCGGACGCTGGCGACGTATTTGTGAGCTCGACCACGCGTGATCTCGTCGCCGGCTCGGGTCTCGACTTCGAGGATCGTGGGGAGCACCTGCTGAAGGGGATCGAGGGGCTGCGACGCCTCTACGTGGCGCTCTGATTACGCGCGCGTCGTGATCGTGACGAGGTCGGCGAGGTTGACGAGCTGAATCGCTGAACGGAACGAGGCAGCGCGCTCGTCGTCCGCGACGAGCTCGACCCCGTCCTTCCAGAGCTCGCGTGCGGTGACGAGGAGCTGCTGGATGCGCTCGGAGCTCTCGGGATGACCGTTGTTTCGCTCGCGTGACGCATTCACGGCGAGACCGAGAGCGCCGATGGCGTCACGCTGGCGCAGCCAGAGCATCGGGACCGCCATCGAGATGTACTGGTGGATGCGGGCGAAGGTCAGAGGCTGGACGAGCGAGGTCGTGCCCTTCGGCGCCGACAGCGGCTCCAGCTCGGCGCCTTCGACGATTCGCCTGGCCGTACCTCCGAGCATCAACCTGACCTGCTTGTCGTCGAAGCCGGCGAGCTTCGCCGTTCGGACGGCCAGGAGGAGCGAGTTCGGCTGCCGGCCGTACGGGTAGTCGGACGCGTAGACGACCTGCTCGGGTGCGATTTGCCGGTAGAGGTCGAGGAGGTCGATGCCGCTCCACACGGAGGTGTCGAAGAGGACGCCGGGCATGCCGCCCAGACGCCCTGCAAGGCCGGCCATGTCGGCGATTCCGGCGTGCGCGACGATGAGTCGGACGCCGTCGTGGCGTCGCACGAGTAGCTCGAGGTGCTCCGCGATCGGGGGTAGCCCGCGGCCGCCATGGATGAGAATCGGCACGGACCGTTCGACGGCGAGCTCGAAGACCGGCCCGAGACGCTCGTCGTCGAGAGCGAATGCCTGTGCCCGTGGGTGGAGCTTGATCCCGCTGGCACCGAGATCGAGACACCGCCGTGCCTCCTCGATGGGACGAGCGGTCAGGTCGAGACGGACGAAGGGGACGAGCCTGCCGCGGGAGCGCTGGGCGTGGGCGAGCGTACGGTCGTTCGGGACGGTGAACGCCGGCTCGCGATCGTGCTCGTCCATGCAGAAGACGAACGCGGTCTCGAATCCGTACCGGTCGAGTACTCCCGTGAGCTCCTCATAGCGCCCGCTCGTTCCGTCGATGTCGTCACCGAGGTGGGTATGGACATCGACGAGCCGCGCATGTTCGGGAAGCTCGACCCTGAGGTCGGCGTCCCACTCCGCGACGAGCGCCTGTGCGCGCTCCAACGCCGTCACAGCGTTTCCCTCGGCGTGCGCTCGGCGAGAGCGGCCCAGATACGCGGTGGCGTCAGCGGAAGCTCTCGTATGCGCGCTCCCGTCGCCGCGGCGACCGCGTTCACGATGGCCGGGGCCGCGGCGACCACGGGCGCTTCGCCGATCCCCTTCGCACCGAACGGCCCGTCCGGCGCAGGTACCTCCACGATCAGCGTGTCGATCTCCGGGACGCGGTCCGCCACAGGGATCGCGTAGTCGAGGAACGAGCCCGTCAGCAAGTGTCCGCTCTCGTCGTGGTCCAGCTGTTCGTAGAGAGCCCAGCCCATTCCCTGCGTCGCTCCCCCGCGCATCTGGCCCTCGACGAGCGCCGGGTTCAGCGCACGTCCGACGTCCTGGGCGATCACGTGCTTGAGCAACTCGACTTCGCCCGTCTCCCGGTCGACGCGCACATGCGAGAGGTGAGCGGCAACCGAAGGTGCTCCGACAGTCTGGGCGGAGCCACCGTGACCCTCGATCGGCTCGTAGCGCCCTCCGAAGCGAAGCGCCTTGCGGGCGAGCTCCTCGACCGTGATCGAGCGGTCGGGAGCACCGACCGCGCGCACGACTCCGTCGACGACCTCGAGATCGTCGGGCGCGATCTCGAGCTCCTGAGAGGCGGCCGCGAGCACCTTCACGCGGGCAGCTCGCGCGGCGCCTTCCACCGCCTTGCCGACCGTGTAGGTGACCTTCGAGCCGCCACTCGCCCCCGCGTAGGGGCCAGTGGCCGTGTCAGCGCTCACGACGCGGACCTTGTCGGGCTCTAGGCCGAACGCTGCGGCCGCAATGACTGCGAACCCCGTGTTCACGCCACTCATGTCTGCGGCAGAGGTGACGACGGTCATCGTCCCGTCCGCGTCGACCCGACACACGGCTGCTGCCGGCTCGTTGCCACCCGGCCAGTAGCCGGCGGCCATGCCCACTCCCTCGCCATCGGGGAGCGATTCCCGATCGCGCCAGAGTGAGTGCTCCCTCAGACGCTCGAGAACCTCGACTGCGCCGACCGTCGGAAAGGGATTGCCGCTGACGCCGACGTCTCCCTCGACGACGGCGTTGCGCAGGCGCATCTCGATTGGATCGAGGTCGAGCGCAACCGCGAGCTCATCGAGCAGCGACTCGAGCGCGAAGGCCGCGGTCGGGGCTCCCGGCGCGCGGTAGGCACCGAACGTGAAGCGGTTCGTCTGGACGCCGTACCCGCGCAGGTCGTGTGCTTCCCAGCGGTACGGCCCGGCGACGAGGAGCGATGTGATTCCCTCCACGCCCCAGCCGGCGTTCGAGCCCCGGTCGACCAGCATCCGCGCTTCGATACCTGTGAACGTGCCGTCCCTGCGCGCGCCCACGCGAAGGTGGGTGACCTGCGCCGACGCCGGGTTCGTCGCCTGGAAATCCTCGCCGCGGGTGAGGACGAGGCGGACGGGACGGCGGAGGGCGAGCGCGGCTCCCGCGGCGAGCGGCTCGATGAGCGCGAACTTGCCGCCAAACGCGCCTCCGAGCGGTTCCGCGATTACCCGGATTCGCTCGAGCGGAAGCCCGAACGCGCGGGCCAGCTCGCTTCGCGTCACGAACGAGCCCTGCGTGCTCGTGGAGACGACGAGCGTCCCCGATGGCTCGAGCCACGCCGTTGCAACCTGCGGTTCGATGTAGGCCTGGTACACCCACGGTGTCCGAAACGTCCCGGAGACGACGACGTCGCTCGCGTCGAGCGCCGCCGCAGCGTTCCCCGAGCGCCGGTTCACGGTATCGAGGACGTTCCCGGAGAGCTGCTCCTCGTCGGCGTCCTGCTCGCCTTCGTCGACACCGGCGTGGATCGACTCCAGGTCGCCGCCGCCCTCGTCCTCCTCGACGAGGCGAGCAAGCGGAGCGCCGGGGACCATGGCGTCTTCGAGCCCGACGACCGCCGGTAGCGACTCGTACTCGACCACGACCGCCTCGGCGCCATCTTCGGCGGCCGCCTCGGTCTCGGCCACGACGAGCGCGACGGGCTGACCAGCGAAGACGACTTCCTCGCGGGCGAGCGGCTCGGCGGTCCGGTCGGTTCCCGATGTCGCCATCGGAAGATCGGCAGCGACGAGCACCGCGACGACTCCCGTCACGGAGAGCGCTGCCTCCCGATCGACCTGCCGGATGCGCGCATGCGGCTCGGTCGAGAGGATCGGGCGAGCGTGCAGGAGGCCGTGGACGTATCCGTCGGCGGCGAACCTCGTCGCACCGGTCACCTTGTCCGGCGCATCGATCCGCGGGCGCCGGACACCGATCACCGCTTCGCTCATGGGCCAACTCCCGTTGGCCTCCGAGCGTGGAGGGGTGTGGGGAACCGGGAGTTTCCCCACGCTCTCAAGAAGAAGGGGGCACGCGGGGGAAACATGGTTGCCCCCGCGAACGCGAGCCGGAGGCGAGCGTTGCTCACCGGTCCTCCACTGCGCGCTCTTTCGCTCGCTCGAGCGCGCGTTCGACGAGGACGATCGCGAGCCCTCGCCGGTAGTCGGCCGGGGCGAAGCGGTCGCCGAAGACCTCGGTGTCGCCGACCGGATCGCCGTGGTCCGAGACGAGGAATGGCCGGCCGGCGATTCCGGTCACCGCAACCCGTTCCCCGTCCGGTCCGACCGAGGCAGCCGCGCCTGCGAGCGCGAAGCCTGAGGCGGGGTGTTCGACCGAGACGTACGCCGAGCCGGAACCCAGCTCGGATAGCGGGACGACGACGTCGGTTATGAGCTCCTGCGCCCGGAGCGCGGTCATGAACGGTCCGACGAAGAAATCGGCGAGTCGAACGACCCGGTCGCCGTTCGGCGAGCGAAGGGAGACGGCGGCTTCGAGCGCGAGCAGGACGGCGGGCATGTCCGACGCTGGATCCGCATGAGCGAGACTCCCGCCCACCGTCCCACGGTTTCGAACCTGGAGATCGCCTATACCGTCCGCGCACTCTGCCATCGCGGACAGCGCGGGGCGCCGGAGCTCCTCGGCGCGGAGCAGATCGTCCCACGTGGTCAGCGGGCCGATGTGCAGCTCGTTGCCGCGGACGTCGACGCCTCGCAGCTCGAGGCGCGAGATGTCGACCACGAGCGACGGCCGCGCGATCCGCAGCTTCATGATCGGGAGGAGCGACTGGCCGCCCGCAAGTGCCTTGGCGTCCGGTTCAGCCAGCAGCGCAAGGGCGTCGTCGATGTCCGTCGCGCGTGCGTAGCGAACGGGTGCAGGGATCACGAGCCCTCGCCTCGCAGCGCGTCGCCGGCTGCGCGCACGGACTCGACGATCGTCTGGTACCCCGTGCAGCGACACAGGTTCCCGCGGAGCGCATGGCGAATCGTAGCGTGGCTGGGTTCCGCGTCACGCGACAGCAGATCGAAGCTCGTGAGGATGACACCCGGCGTGCAGAAGCCGCACTGGAGCCCGTGGTGCTCGACGAACGCGCGCTGGATCGGATGCGTGTCACCGTCAGCCGAAAGCCCCTCGATGGTCGTGACCTCCATGCCCTCAGCCTGCACTGCCAGCACGGTGCAGCTTTTCACTGCCCGTCCATCGAGGAGGACCGTGCACGCGCCGCACTGGCTCGTGTCACAGCCGATGTGCGTACCGGTCAGCCCGAGCTCGTCGCGGAGAGCGTGTACGAGAAGCGTTCGCGCCTCGACCTCGAGCGAGCGCGACTCGCCGTTGACGACGAGCGAGAGGGCAGAGCTCGATTCCGGGCGATCAGCCATGTCTCGGGCAATCACCGCACACCGAGCTCTCAGGCACCGGCAGGTAGCGCGGCGAGCTTCTCACGCAGGTACGCGAGGTACGGCTCCGGGTCGATCGTCGAGGAGCCCGTCAGGCGCTCGATGGTCTCCTTCGGCGTGAGTTTCCGGCCGAGCGAGTACAGGTTGTCCCGAAGCCAGTCGGAGAGCGGCACGAGCTCGCCGGCTTCCATCTGCGCGTCGAGGTCCGGCAAGGCCTCGCGTACTGCGCCCCAGATCTGGAGCGAGATCACGTTGCCGAGCGCATACGTCGGGAAGTACCCGATCCCGCCCTGTGACCAATGGATGTCCTGGAGGACACCCTTGGCGTCGTTCGGGACCTCGACACCGAGCAGCTCGCGCATCGACTCGTTCCACACCTCCGGAAGATCGCTCGGGGTGAGCGTGCCCTCGATCAGCTGCCGCTCGAGGTTGAAGCGCAGGATGATGTGGAGGCTGTACGTCGTCTCGTCGGCCTCGACGCGGATGAGTCCGGGCTCGGCGCGGTTGATCGCAGTGAGGAACGAGTCGAGATCGACGTCTCCGAGCTGCTCGGGGAACGTGCCCTGGAGCGGCTCGTACCAGTGCGTCCAGAAGGGCCGGCTCCGGCCGACGAGGTTCTCCCAGGTCCGGCTCTGCGACTCGTTCAGGCCGAGCGAAGGCGCACCGGCGAGCGGCGTCCGCTCGAGCGACGCGGCGATCCCGTGCGCGTACAGGCCGTGCCCTGCCTCGTGCATCGTCGACGACAACGAGTCGAGCCCGGTGTCGTTGTACCGCGTCGTGAGACGGACGTCGCGCGTCGAGAACGAGGTACAGAAGGGGTGGACCGTGGGATCGAGCCGCAACGATCCCTCCTCGAACCCGAGCGTTGCCAGGATTCGCTCGGAGAACTCGCGCTGCCGGTCCTTCTCGTACGGAAGCTCGAGGAACGAGGAGTCGACGACAGGCGCCTCCCTGACGAGCTCGGAGAGAACGGGCTGGATCGCGTCGAAGATCTCCGCGACCTCGGTCGTCTTCATGAACGGCTCGAAGTCGTCGAGGAGCGGCGTGTACGGCGAGTCGTCCCATTCGAAGCAGTCGACGTAGCGGCGCTTCAGCTCGAGATTCCTATCGAGTGCAGGGAGGAAGCTCGCGAAGTCGCTGTTCGCGCGGGCTTCGACCCAGATCTGGTTCCCCTGGGCCGCGGCGCGCGTCATCGCGGCCCGCAGCTCCGTCGGAACGCGATGCTGTTTTTCCCAGTCGCGGCGGGTCACGCGGACGAGACTCGCGTCGTCGGAGTCGAACTCGAGCGACTCCTCGAGCGGACGAAGGCGTTCGAGGAGAGCGCCGATCTCGTCGTCGACGAACTTCTCATGTGCAATGCGGCTCAGGGTGCTGAGCGCCTCCGCGCGTGCCGGATGACCGCCGGGCGGCATCGTGACCTTCTGGTCCCAGAACAGCACGCCCATCGAACGGTGGAGGTCCGAGATCTCGGCCAGGCGCTCTCGGAGCGTGCGGAGGTCGGCGTCCACCGCGAAGGACTCTACCCGCGGCGATAGGATCGGCGGCCGTGACTGTCCTCATCGTCGGCGACACGGTTCGGACTCCCGAGCTCCGGCACGAGGTGCCGCTCGGCGTCCCCGATCCTTTCGTCTACGCGGAGATCGACGGACGCCGCATCGTCGTCATCGGCGCGATGGAGGCGGCGCGGGTCGCTGGGCTCGGCGCCGGCCTCGAGGTTCGGCCCACCGAGGAGTTCGGCGCCGACGAGGTCCGCCGGAGCGAGCTCGCCCCGCGCGCGGCGGCGGATGAGCTGGCGGTCCGCATCGTTCGTGGTCTCGGGATCGAGCAGGCCCACGTGCCACGGGCGTTCCCGCTCGGCCTTGCCGACGCACTCCGCTCGAGCGGGATCGCGCTCGAAGTCGATCAGAAGCTCTTCGACGACCGCCGCCGACGGAAGAGCGCGCACGAGCTGGCCGGGATCAGGCGCGCGCAGCGGGCGGCCGACGCCGGCATGGCGACGGCACACGACCTCCTCGCGCGCGCGGAGCCCGCGAACGGGGGCCTCGTCGTGGACGGGGAGCCCTTGACGTGCGAGCTCGTCAAGACGCGGATCCAGGCGACGTTCCTGGCGCACGGCGCCATCGCCGACGAGATGATCGTGTCCCACGGCCCGCAGACGGCGATCGGCCACGAGATGGGATCGGGACCGATTTCGGCCGGCGACGTCGTTCTTCTCGACCTCTTCCCCGTCGATCTCGAGTCGACGTGTTTCGCGGACCTCTCGCGGACGTTCGTCCTGGGACGGGCGCGGTCCGAGTTTCGCGAGTGGCACGCGCTTTGCTGCGAGGCGCTCGCTCTCGCATCCGCGGAGGTGCGCCCTGGTGCGGACGGTCGCGAGATCCACAGGCTCGTGTCGAGGTTCTTCGCGGACCGGGGCTTCCCGACACTGCTCACGAAGCCCGAGGGCGAGGTGCTCCTCGACGGCTTCTACCACGGACTCGGCCACGGCGTCGGGCTCGAGGTGCACGAGCCGCCGGGGTTGGGGATGCTCGGCGAGGAGCTGGTCGCCGGGGACGTGATCACCATCGAGCCCGGTCTCTACCGGCCGGGCTTCGGCGGCGTCCGGGTCGAGGATCTGCTCCACGTGACGGAGGACGGCTACGAGCTTCTGACCGACTGCCCCTACGAGTTGGAGGTCTCCGCGTGACGGACCAAGCAATCGAGACGCTTTTGGCGGAGGAACGGCGGTATCCGCCACCGCCCGAGTTCACGGCTCAGGCGAACGCGCAAGCCGACATCTACGACGTGCCGTTCGAGGAGTTCTGGGAGCGACAGGGGCGTGAGCGCGTCACGTGGTTCGAGCCGTTCACGTCGCTCCTCGAGTGGGAGCTCCCGTATGCGAGGTGGTACGGCGGCGGGAAGATCAACGTCACGTACAACTGCCTCGACCGGCACGTCGAGGCGGGCCTCGGGGACCGGGTGGCCTACTACTACGAGGGCGAGCCCGTAGGTGAGCACGCGACGATCACCTATCAGCAGCTCCTCGACGAGGTCGTGCGGGCCGCGAACGGGTTGAAGGCCGTCGGCGTGGGGAAAGGGACGCCGGTCGGAATCTACATGGGCATGGGGCCGGGGCTGCCCGTGGCGATGCTCGCATGCGCTCGTCTCGGGGCACCTCACACTGTGGTATTCGGCGGCTTCTCGGCCGAGGCGCTCGCCGACCGTCTCAACGACATGCGCTGTGAGGTTCTCCTCACTCAGGACGAGAGCTACCGTCGCGGCTCGATCGTGCCCTTGAAGCGAAATGCGGACGAGGCGCTCGCGTCGTGCCCGGGTGTGAAGACGGTGGTCGTCGGCCAGCGGACGCGCGCCGAGGTGCCGATGACACCCGGTCGCGACCTGACCTGGAACGAGCTCACGGAGGGCCGGTCCACCGATCCGGCGACGTGCCCCTGCGAGCCCATGGACTCGGAAGATCTCCTCTACCTCCTCTACACGAGCGGGACGACCGCGAAGCCGAAGGGAATCGCGCATACGACGGCCGGCTATCTCGTCGGCGTCTCGACGACGCATCACACGATCTTCGACCTGAAGCCGGCAACCGACGTCTACTGGTGCGCGGCCGACATCGGGTGGGTGACCGGCCACAGCTACATCGTCTACGGGCCGCTCTGCAATGCCGCGACGAGCGTCCTCTACGAGGGAACCCCGGACTTTCCGGGCAAGGACCGCTGGTGGGACATCGTCGAGCGTTACCGGGTCACGACCCTGTACACGGCGCCGACCGCGATTCGCGCACACATGAAGTGGGGCCCCGAGCATGCCGCGAAGCACGACCTCTCGTCGTTGCGCCTGCTCGGCACCGTCGGCGAGCCGATCAACCCCGAGGCGTGGATGTGGTACCGCGAGCACATCGGCCTCGACCGGACGCCCATCGTCGACACCTGGTGGCAGACCGAGACGGGGATGATCCTCATCACGCCGCTTCCCGGGGTGACGACCACGAAGCCCGGGTCCGCGACGAAGCCCTTCCCCGGAGTCGATGCCGGTGTCGTGGACGACCACGGCAACGAGGTCGGTCGCGGCGGTGGTGGCTACCTCGTGCTCAAGCGGCCGTGGCCGGCGATGCTGCGCGGGATCTTCAAGGAGGACGAGCGCTACAAGGAGACATACTGGTCGCGCTTCGAGGGCGCGTACTTCGCAGGCGACGGGGTGCGCGTCGACGAGGACG
>Ga0184612_10000729_pt1 | contig 15501 bp, 10 predicted proteins | sample PLM3_60_coex_FD_133163 | JGI IMG/M metagenome (GOLD analysis project Ga0184612, IMG submission 133163) | Groundwater sediment microbial communities from an aquifer in East River, Colorado, USA - PLM3_60_coex | ecosystem: Environmental > Terrestrial > Soil > Riparian zone | place: USA: East... | reverse complement strand
TTGGGTCCGTAGAACGCGCCGCCGCCGGCATCCAGGCGATACGTTGCACCCCTGCGCTTTAGCGCGCCTTCAAGCGCCTTCTCGGCAATTTCCCACATCGCATCCCCGCCCAGTTTCTTCGCGGGCCGTGTCGCCAGATCGAGCCGGTAGGCGAGGCCGAACGTCTTCCCCAGGACCAGCTCGACGATGTCGAGCAGATCGAAGATCTCCTGCTCGATTTGCTCTTCGCGCAAGAAGATGTGCGCGTCGTCCATCGTGAGCCCGCGCACCCGTAGCATCCCGTGCAACGTGCCCGAGCGCTCGTTGCGATACACGTTGGCGATCTCGGCGAGGCGGATCGGGAGGTCCCGGTAGCTGCGCTGCTGCGACGCGTAAATCAGGATGTGCATCGGGCAGTTCATCGGCTTCACCCGGTAGTGCACTTCCTCGCCCTCCCCCTCACCCGCCCCCATCGCCGGAAACTGGTTCTCGGCGTACAACGGCAGGTGGCCCGACCGCAGGAACAACTGCTCACGCGTCACGTGCGGGGTGTACACGAGCTGATAGCCGCGCTGGAGGATCACGTCCTCGATGAAGCGGCGCAGCTGGAACTGCATCATCGCACCCTTGGGATGCCAGAAGATCAGCCCGGGACCAACATCCTCCTGGATCGAAAAGAGATCGAGCTGCCTCCCGATCACGCGGTGGTCGCGCTTCTTCGCCTCCTCCAGGCGCGTGAGATACTGTTGGAGCGCTTCCTTCGAGAACCACGCCGTCCCGTAGATGCGCTGCAGCATCTGGCGCTTCTCGTCGCCGCGCCAATACGCGCCGGCCGCATGCAGCAGCTTGAAGTGCTTGATGCGCCCCGTGCTCGGCACGTGCGGCCCGCGACACAGGTCCACGAACGGCCCGTCCGTGTAGACCGAAATGACCTCGTCTTCCTTGAGATCGTCAATTCTTTCCAGCTTGAGCGGATCATCCGTGAAGCGCTTCTTGGCTTCGGCGCGCGGCACTTCTTCGCGCACGAATGGATAGTCCGCCTTCATCACCTCCACCATCTTTGTCTCAATGGCCTCCAAATCTTCCGGCCCGAAGGGCCGTCCGATGTCGAAGTCGTAGTAAAAGCCATCCTCGATGGGCGGCCCGAAGCCGATCTTGGCGTGCGGGAACAGCTGCCGTACCGCGGTCGCCAGGACGTGCGCGGAGGAGTGGCGCAGCACGTCCAGCGCCTGGGGATCCTTGTCCGTCAGGATCGAGATCGTGGCGCCGTCCGGCACGGGGCGCTGCAGGTCGCGCACGTCGCCGTCCACGCGGATGGCGAGTGCCGCCTTGGCGAGGCCGGGGCCGATCGCCTTGGCGACGTCCGCGCCGTTGGCGCCGGGAGGCAAGGCTTTCTGGCTCCCGTCGGGGAGTATGACGTGGATCAGGGGGTGTGAGCCTCGGGCACGGGCGTCGCGGGGGCGCTCACCGGCGGCACGCGAGTGCCCCAGCGGAAAAAGAGGCTTACGGCGAAGAGAATCACTCCGCCCAGAACCATCCAGCGCACGAGTCGGCTCGGCGGCAGTTCGTCGGCCATTGGACGGAATTCTAGCGGCCGCTTCTATATTAAGGAATGCCCGGGCCCGAGTTCGAGCTTCCTCCACAATACGACCCACGCAGCGTCGAGCCGAGCCTGTACCAGCGCTGGCTCGCGCGCGGCGTCTTCGCCCCGCGCGCCACGGGGGAGCCGTACGTCATCGTCATTCCGCCCCCCAACCTGACCGCCGTGCTCCACGTCGGGCACGCCTTGAACAACATCATCCAGGATGTCCTGATCCGGTTCGAGCGGATGCGCGGCCGGGCGGCCGAATGGCTGCCCGGGACCGATCACGCCGGCATCGCCACGCAGAACGTGGTGGAACGGCAGCTCGCCGCGGAGGGGAAGACCCGCTTCGATCTGGGTCGCGAGGGCTTCGTCGAGCGGGTGTGGAAGTTCGTGCGCGAGACGGGCGACACGATCATCGAGCAACTCAAGATCATCGGCTGCTCCTGCGATTGGAGCCGGACCCGCTTCACGTTCGACGCGGCCTACTCCCGTTCGGTGCGCGAGACGTTCGTGCGCCTGTGGGAGGAAGGCCTGATCTATCGCGGGCACCGCGTCATCCACTGGTGCCCGCATTGTCTCACCGCCCTGTCGGACGAGGAGGCCGAGCACCACGACACGAACGGCAACCTCTACCATATCAAGTATCCGCTCGTGGACGGGTCCGGGTTCGTGACGGTCGCGACGACGCGTCCCGAGACGATGCTGGGCGATACCGCCGTGGCCGTGCATCCCAAGGACGCGCGCGGCCGGCCGTATGTGCGGAAGCAGCTGCGCCTCCCGATCGCCAACGTGGAGATCCCCGTCATCGCCGACGACAGCGTGGACAAGGAGTTCGGAACCGGATTCGTGAAGGTGACGCCCGCCCACGACCCGAACGACTTCGACATTGGCATGCGGCACAAACTCGCGATGCCGTTGATCATGACGGAGGACGGGCGGATGGGTGGACCGGCGGACCGTGTCCCCGCCGAGCTCGCCGGCCTCGATCGGTTCGAGGCCCGAAAGAAGATCGTCAAGCTGCTCGAGGCACAGGGTCTGCTCGTCAAGATCGAGCCGCATCCGCATTCGGTGCGCCGCTGCTACCGCTGCGACACGGTGGTCGAGCCGCGCCTGTCCGACCAGTGGTTCGCGAAGATGAAGCCGTTGGCGGAGCCGGTGCTCGCGGCGTATCGGCGCGGGGAGTTCCGGATCGTCCCCGAGCGCTGGCGCGCCACGTTCGAGCACTGGATGGAGAACATCCGCGACTGGAACATCTCGCGGCAGCTGTGGTGGGGCCATCGCATCCCGGTGTTCACCTGCACGAAGTGCAAGCACCAGTGGGCCGATCGCCAAGATCCGAGAGATCCCACCGGGTGCCCCAAGTGCGGCGGACCCGTGGAGCAGGACCCCGATGTGCTCGACACCTGGTTCTCGTCGTGGCTGTGGCCGTTCGCGACGTTCGGCTGGCCGCAGCGCACCGAGGATCTCGCGCGTTTCTATCCGGGGCACACGCTCGTCACCGCGCCGGAGATCCTGCAGCTGTGGGTCTCGCGGATGCTGATGTCGGGCTACCACTTCATGGATCAGCGGCTGCCGTTCAAGACGGTGTACTTGACCGGCACCGTCCGGGACACGAAGCACCGCAAGATGTCCAAGTCGCTGGGCAACGGCATCGACCCGCGCGACGTCGTGAAGCTCTACGGCACCGACGCGCTGCGCTGGACGCTGATCGGCGGCGGCTCCCTCGGCGCCGACGTGATCGTCGATCCGGGCGACTTGGAAACCACGTTCGCGCCGGGCCGCAACTTCGCCAACAAGCTGTGGAACATCGGGCGGTTCATACTGTCGCAGCTGCCCCGCGACGTACCCTCGATCGACGGCCTCGCGCGCTCGCAGGTCACGCTGGCCGACCGCTGGATCCTGTCGCGCGCGCAGGCGACGATCCGCGAGGCGACCGCGTCGCTCGAGCAGTTCCGTCTCGACGAGGCGGCGAAGCGATGCTTCGAGTTCGTGTGGAACGAGCTGGCGGACTGGTACGTGGAAGCCGTCAAGCCGCGGCTCGGCGCGCCGTCCGGGGTGGCGGCGCAGGCTGTGCTGGCGCACTGCTTCGACACCGCGCTGCGGTTGCTCCACCCCGTCGTCCCTTTCATTACTGAGGAGCTCTGGCAGAAGCTCCCAGGCCGGAAGGCGGACGAACTGATCGCCGGGACCGAATGGCCCCGGCGGCGGTCCGAGCTGGAGGATGCCGACGCCGACGCGCAGTTCGCGCGCGTCAAGACGGCGATCGAGCACATCCGTTCGATCCGCGCCGAGTACCGCATCCCCCCCAAGACGCGCCTCGCCGCGGCGATCGCGCTGCGGGGGAGCGACCGCAAGGCCACGTTCGAGGGTGAGCGCGAGACGATCGTGCGCCTGGCGCAGCTCGCGAGCCTGCAGCTCGATGGGGCGCCGGCCGCCAGTGTAGGCGCGCACGCGGTGTTCGGCGACGGCAGCGAGGTGGTCGTCGCGCTCACCGGCGCCATCGACGTGGAACAAGAGTGCAAGAGGTTGGCTGCGGAAAACGAGAGATTGGGGAAACTGATTTCGAACCTAGCGGCGAGACTCAGCAACGAGAGCTTCGTCTCCCGTGCGCCGGTCGAGGTCGTCGCGCGGGAGCGGGAAAAGGAGAAGACGTGGCGCGAGCAGCGCGACGTGCTGGCCGGCAAGCTCAGAGCGCTCGGCTGCTCCTAGCCGCGCTCGCGGCCTGCGCCTGTGCTAACCAAGGCGCCCCGCCTGGCGGGCCGCCCGACATCGCTCCGCCCAGCATCGTCACTGTCCGCCCGGAATCGGGAGCCGTCGCCCCGGATTGGAAGGACGACGCCGTCATTCAGTTCGACGAGGTGATCGACGAAATGGCGGGGGGAAGCGGCGGCGGGGGGGGGCGAGGAGGAGCCGGCATCACGGGCCTCGCGCGCCAAGTGATCCTCTCGCCCGTCGTGGGCGACGTCCACGTCAGCTGGGGGCGCACGCGCATTCGCGTGAAGCCCAAGGAAGGCTGGAAGCCCGGGCGCGTCTACCACCTGGAGCTGCTGCCCGGGATCGAAGATCTGCGCCGCAACATCCTCAAAACCGGCCGATTGATCGTGTTTTCCACCGGGCCCGCCATCGGCCACGCCACACTCGGCGGCACCGCGCTGCAGTGGGTGGAGCAGCGCGCGATGGTCCGCGCCTTGATCGAAGCCGTTCCCCTCCCCGACAGCGTGGGCTATCTCACGCTCGCGGACTCGAGCGGCCGATTCCACCTGGACGCCTTGCCAACCGGACGCTATGTCGTGTACGCGACCGCCGACCAGAACAACAACCGGCGCCGCGACCCCCGCGAAGCCTACGACTCCGCGGCGGTGACGCTCGACTCGGTCGCGGCCCTCACGTTCTTCACCTTCGTGCACGACACCGCGGGACCGCGGCTGCGCGGCGCGACCGCGATTGATTCGCTCACCGTCCGGCTCGAGTTCACCCAGGCCCTGGCGGCCGGGGCGCCCCTCGACAGCGGACGAGTGCGGGTCCTCCAGCTCCCTGACTCGACACCCGTGACCATCGCCGCGCTGTTCACCCCGCGTCAGTACGACTCCGTAGCTGCGGAAGCACGGAAGGCCGCCAAGCCGGACAGCACCCGTCCCGACACGGCCGCGCGACGCGACAGCGCCGCGGCGCCTCGCCCTGCTCCCCCCGCTCCCCGGCCAGCGGGCGCCCCCAGGCCTGCTGTGCCCGATTCGGCGGCAGTCAAAGACACTGCGGAGGTGCGCCGATTGTTGGCCCAACGCCCCGTGCCGTTCGACAAGGTCGTGGTGCGCTTCGCGCGCCCGTTGACGCCCGAGACCCGGTACGTCATCCGCGTGCGCGGCGCGGTGAACCTGAACGGCGCCACGGGGGACGGCCAGGTCGTCGTGCTGGCCCCCAAGCCCCCGGCGCCCGCGAAGCCGGACAGCACCCGTAACGCACCGGGCACCACACCTCCCAAGCCCCCCGAATGATCGACCCGCGCCGCAGACTCCCGGCCGTAGATGCCCTGCTCGAGGGGCCCGGCGTGGCGCCGCTGCTCGCGGCTCACCCCCGCGGGCTCGTCGTCCGCGCGGTGCGCGAAACGGTGGACGCCGCGCGCGCGAACGGCGGAACCGCGCCGGCCGAGGGGTGGGACGCCGCGATACAGGCCGCCGCGAGGCGGCTCGCCGCACCGTCCCTCGCGCCCGTGATCAACGCCACGGGCGTCGTGTTGCACACGAACCTGGGCCGCGCGCCGCTCGCCCCCGCCGCCATCGCGGCGATCACCAGCGTCGCTTCAGGCTACTCGGCGCTCGAGTATGACCTGGGCCGCGGCGCCCGCGGCTCGCGCCACGCGCACTGCCGCGACTTGCTCGTCGAGCTGACCGGCGCGCCCGATGCGCTCGTCGTGAACAACGCCGCCGGTGCCGTGCTGCTCGGCTTGAGTGCGCTGGCGCGCGGCGGCGCCGCGATCGTCTCGCGCGGCGAGCTGGTCGAGATCGGCGGGTCGTTTCGCATTCCCGACATCATGGCCCGCTCGGGAGCCACGCTCGTGGAAGTGGGCACGACAAATCGGACCCATCGGAAGGATTACGAAGCCGCGCTGACGGCTGACAGCCGACTGCTACTCAAGGTCCACCGCTCGAATTTCCAAGTCAGCGGTTTCACCGCCGACGTGAGCGCCGCGGAGCTTGCCGCGCTCGCGCACGCGCGCAAGGTCCCCTTCCTCTACGACGTCGGCAGCGGCTTGCTCCTGGACCTCGCGCCCTGGGGACTGACGGGCGAGCCCACGGTGCTCGAGGCGTTGGCAAACGACGCCGACCTCGTCGCCTTCAGCGGCGACAAGTTGCTGGGCGGCCCTCAAGCGGGGATCCTGCTCGGCAGTGCGACGGCGATCGCCGCCTGCCGCGCCGATCCGATCGCCCGCGCGGTGCGCGCCGACAAGCTCACGCTCGCCGCGCTCGAAGCGACCCTCGCCCTCTATCGCGACCCGGAGACGACGCGCCGTGAGATCCCGGTGCTCCGGATGCTGACTGAGGATCTGCAAAGCGTGAAGCGGCGTGGAGAGGCGTTGCTGAAAGGCGTGAAGAATGCGGACCTAGGGCAAGGCGAGTCCGAGGTCGGTGGCGGCTCATTCCCCGGCGCAAAACTGGCCACCTGGCTCGTCCGGCTGACGGCTGACCCGCTGACCGCTGACGGCCTGGTGGCGAAGCTGCGGGGCGGTGAGCCGCCCATCATCGCCCGGATCGCTGAGGGCCGGGTGGTCCTCGATCCGCGCACCATTCTCCCGCACCAGATCGACACCGTCATTCGCGCGCTCAATGAGTAGGGCCGTCTTTCTGGACCGCGACGGCACGATCGTCGACGACCCTGGATACCTGCACAGACCTGAGGACGTGAAGCTGCTCCCCCGCGCCGCCGAGGCGATCCGCCGTCTCAACACCGCCGGCTATCTCGCCGTCGTCGTGACGAACCAGTCGGGGATCGCTCGCGGCCTCTACACCGTCGCCGACTACCGCGCGGTGGAAAAGCGGCTCGGCGAGCTGCTCGCGGCGCAGGGCGCGCGCATCGACGTGTCGTACTTCTGTCCCCACCATCCGCAGGCCCCAGAGCCGTGCGCCTGCCGCAAACCCCGCACCAAGCTGTTCCTCGACGCCCAGGCGGCGCTGGGGATCGACTTCAAAACCTCGTGGTGGGTCGGGGATCGCCTGTCGGACGTCCAACCGGCGCGCGCGCTGGGCGGCAAGGGGATTCTGGTGGCCACGGGCCAGGGGAATCTGCACCAGGGACAGGCCCGGGCGATGGGTGTGATGGTCGTCGCTGACCTCCTTACGGCGAGCGGCGAGATTGTACGCCGCACGACTCCCTAACGAGATGCCGCGACTCCACCTGCTCCTGCCCCTGCTCCCGCTGCTCGGCGCCTGCGCCACCGGCGCGGGCGGCGGTGGGGGCGGCAGATGCGGATTCGGTCGCCCCACGACCGAGCGACTCCTGCCCGACGACCCTCGATTCGCCGACGGCTCGCACTACCGTCCGTTCCCCTTCACCGGCCGGGCGGGCGACACGATCACCGCGGAGCTCGAATCGGCGGACTTCGACGCGAACCTGATCCTGACCGACGGCCACGGCAACCGGCTCGCGGCGAACGACGACGGCGGGGCGAATTGCAACTCGCGCCTCACGTACGTCCTGCGGCAGGACGGGCCGTACCGCATCTACGTCAACTCGAGCGCGACCGCCGAGTTGGGAGCGTTTCGGCTGGGGTTGCGGCGGGGGGGCGGGGGGAGCGTCGCCCCGGCCGACACGATCTGTCGCGGCTTCGGCCAGGTGATGGGGATGATCCAGATCGGGGAGACCGTCGAGGGCACGCTCACCACGGACGATCCGATCTTCTCGGGTGACTCGTCGTATTTCCAGCGCTGGGTCATCCCCGGAACGACCGACCAAGCGTTCACCGTGGACCTGACGTCGGTCGAATTCGACGCCTACCTGCTGCTGACCTACGGTGGCGGGGACAAGCTGCTCGAGGATGACGACGGCGCCGGGGCGTGCAACGCCCGGATCGTTCACATTCCGACCGACGACCGGCCCCTGCGCATCGTCGTCAACACGGCGGGGAAGCACGAGACCGGTCGCTACGTCCTCCGCGTGTCCGCCGGCCGGTCCGCCATCGACACGAAGGGCCAATGCTTCACCGGGTGAGATTGTGCCCGCGTTCTCCGGCTTGCAGATTTGATCGCCACCAACCGTCGCCTTAAGGAGCTGCCTGTGCGTGCCGCCCGCTTGCTCATCGCCCCGGTCTGGTTCGCGCTTTCCGTGGCGCCGCTCGCGGCGCAAACTCCGATCCGCTTGGGTCAGACGGTGACGGGCCGGTTGACCACGACCGATCAACAGTTCAGCGACGGATCCCGCTACAAGATGTACGCGTTCGTCGGCAACAAGGGCGACACCGTGGCGGTGAACCTCATGTCGGACGACTTCGACGCGAACATCGTGCTCGCCGATGCGTCAGGGAACCGGTTGGCGCGCAACGACGACAGCGGCGAGAACTGCAACGCGCGGCTCACGTACGTGCTGCCCCAGGCGGCGAACTACCGGGTGTATGCCAACTCGAGCGCGGCGGCGGAGCTGGGCGAGTTCCGTCTGTCGTTGGCGCGCGGCAAGGCCGCGACCCCGGCCGACTCCGTGTGCCGCGGGTTCGGGCGGGTGGCGGGCCTGATCCAGGTGGGTCAGACCGTGACCGGCAACCTCTCGAGCAATGATCCGGAGCTTCCCGGCGACTCCACGTACTACCAGCGCTGGATCCTGCCCGTCACGGCGAACCAGGCGTTCACGGTCGACCTCGAGTCCGCCGATTTCGACGCCTACATCATCTTGACGCGGGGCCGGGGCGAGAAGATCGTGGAGAACGACGACGGCGGCGGCGGCTGCAACGCGCGCCTGGTCTACACCGCCTCGGACGACCATCCGCTGCGCATCGTTGTAAACACCGCCTCGAAGCACCAGACGGGCCGTTTCACGCTGCGCGTCGCCGACGGCGAGTCACCCACCGAACCGAAGGGCAATTGCCGCTTCACCGCTGCGGCCGCGGGCGGCGCCGCCATGCCCAATCGCCCGACGAGCGCCGCAGCTGCGCCCAGCTCGGCCCGCGGCATCACCGTGGGGCAGACCCAGCAAGGGTCGCTGACCAGTGATGACGTGGTGATGCGGCGCGATAGCACGTACGTGCAGGCGTGGACGATCCAGGGGCGCGCCGGTCAGACGGTGACGATCGACCTCGAGTCCGACGTGTTCGACGCCTACGTGTTCCTGCGCGGGCCCGGGATCCCGGACGACCAGTCCCTTCAGGACGACGACTCGGGGGGGAACTGCAACGCGCGCCTCACCGCGAGTTTCCCACAGTCCGGGGAATACGAGATCGTGGTCAACTCGGCGGGAGCCAAGTACGCCACGGGCACGTTCTCGCTGAGCGTGACCGCCGGCTCCAAAGCCAAGTCCGTCGCGCGCTGCAGCCGGAGTCAGTGACGGCGGTCCGTGTCGCCGTACTGGCGTCGGGCGGCGGCACGAACCTGCAGGCGTTGCTCGACGCGCTCCATGGCGAACCGATCACACCGCTCGCGCGGGTGGCTCGAGTCATCACGAACCGGCCCACTGCCGGCGCGCGGGAGCGGGCGCGCCGGAGCGGCGTTCCGACGACGGTGCTGCGCGACCCGGACGACGCAGCCGAGCTGCTGGCCGCGCTCGACCAAAGCCCCAGCGCGGACCTGGTGGTGCTGGCGGGTTACGTGCGACTCGTGCCCCCCGCCGTCGTTGCTCGCTTTCGCTGGCGGATGATTAATATCCATCCGGCTTTGCTCCCCGCCCACGGCGGCCCCGGCATGTACGGCCGGCGAGTGCACGAGGCCGTGTTGGCGAGCGGCGCCGCCGAGTCGGGAGCCACCGTGCACTACGTCGACGAGCAGTACGACCGCGGGCCGATCATCGCACAGGCGCGCGTCCCGGTGCTGCCCGGCGACACGGCGGAAACGCTCGCCGCGCGCGTCCTGGAAGCCGAGCATCGTCTGCTGCCCAAGGTCGTGCTGGAGCTGGCTCGGCTCGGCGTACCCAGCCAACCCGTGAGGATTCCGTGAACGCTTTGCTGGTCCTGGTGTCCCTGTCCCTCCAGAACCCCGAGAGCCTCGCCGAGCGCTTCGCCGGCATGACCGCCGTCACCGGCTACGAACAGGCGATGACCGACACGTTGCTCGCCTTGCTGCCCGGCAGCACGCGGGACCGGATCGGGAACGTCACGCTGACGCTCGGGCGCGGCGCTCCCAAACGCCTCGTCTCCTGCTCGCTCGATGAGATTGGATACGCCGTCGGCAACATCACGGATAAGGGGTACCTGACGCTGCGTCGCGTCGGCGGGGGCCCGCGCCTCTACGCGCTCTTCGATCAGCAGATCGAAGGCCAGCGCGTGACGCTGTTCGGACGGCGGGGCCCCGTGCCAGGAGTCGTCGCGGTCCGCTCGACGCACTTGACGCGGGGCCGGCCGGCGACACCGGAGCCGCCGTTCACCGTGGACAATGCCTACGTCGACGTCGGGGCCAGCTCGCGCGACGACGTGCTGGCCCTGGGTGTCGGGGTCCTCACCCCCGTGTCGCTCACGAAACGCCCGCATCGCTACGGCGATCGCCTGCTGGCGGCCCCGAATGCCGGTCGCCGGTCCGCCTGCGCAGCGCTCGCCTCCGCCGCGCTTTCCAGACCGCGCGTGCGCGGGACCGTGGTCGTCGCGTTCACGGTGCAGAGCCTCTACGCCGACACCGCCGGCTGGAAGGCCGTCAAAAACGTCCAGGGCCCGTTCGAAGCGGCCCGCGAAGTCACCATGCCGTCCCGGTTCGCCGAGACGGCGGTCGAAACCGTCTCGCTGCGCGACGTGGACGCGCTGGTGGCCGACCTGACCCGCTGGATGGTGGGGACCGGCCCATGATGCTCGCTCTGGTGGCATTGGTCGCGGTTCAGGACACGAGCCGGATCGCTGAAGCGCAGGCGGTGTTGTCGCAGCTCGTCGAGAGCTACGGCGTGTCGGGGTCGGAGGCGCCGGTGCGAGAGGTCGTGAAGCGCCTGCTGCCGAGCTGGGCCAGGACGGAGACCGACACCGCCGGGAATCTCTGGGTGCGGGTCGGTCCAGGTGACGGTCCCGTCGTCATCGTGGCGCACATGGACGAAATCGGCTTCCGCGTGGATACGATCCGCGCCGATGGATCGCTCGCGCTGCGCACCCGAGGCGGATTCTTCCCGTCGTTGTTCGAGGCGAAACCGGCCCTGATTCACACCGCGCGCGGGGACATCCCCGCGATCTTCCTGCCGCGCGATACGGGCGTGACGCGTCGCACGCCGCCGCCGCTGCGGGTCAGCGTCGGTGCTACGACGCGCGCCGGCGCCGAGTCGCTGGGCGTGGCGTTGGGCCAGACGATCACCATGCCCAAGCAATACGTGCGGCTCGCCGGCACGCGCGCCACAGGACGGTCCTTCGACGATCGGATGGGATGCGCCGCGCTAATCCTTGCATTAAGGGGTTTGGATCGTTCAAAGCTGCGCCATCCAGTAGTCTTCATTTTCAGCACCCGCGAGGAGATCGGCCTCGAGGGCGCCGAGGCGGCCGCGCGCCAGCTCGGCACCACGCCGCGCCGCGTGCACGCCATCGACACCTTCGTCTCGGCCGACTCGCCGCTCGAGCTGCAGAACTTCGCGGTGGCCCTCATTGGCGCGGGCGCCGTCGCGCGTGCGCTCGACAACTCTTCCATCACGCCGCCCGCGTACGTGGACTCGCTCGTGGCGCTCGCCCGCGCCCGCGGCGTGGCGCTGCAGGTGGGGACGACTAACGGCGGGAACGACGGCTCGACGTTCACGCCCTACGGCGTGATCGACGTCCCCATGGGCTGGCCGCTGCGCTACTCCCATTCCCCCGCCGAGGTCATCGACTTGAAGGATCTGGTGAGTCTCGCGGATCTCGTCCGGGCGATCGCCGAGGACTGGTGAGGGCGCTGCTGTCGGTCTCGGATAAACGCGGGCTCGTCGAGTTCGCGCAGGGCCTCGCCGCGCTCGGGTGGGAGATCATCTCCACCGGCGGCACCGCGGAGGCGCTGCGGCGCGCGGGCATGGCCGTCGTGCCCGTCGAACAGGTGACGGGGTTCCCGGAGATGATGGACGGCCGCGTGAAGACCCTGCATCCCAAGGTGCACGGCGGCCTGCTCGCGCGTCGCGATCATCCGGGCGACGTCGCCGCGCTCAAGCAGCACGGCATCACCCCCATCGATCTCGTCGCGGTCAACCTGTATCCGTTTCGCGAGACCGTCGCGAAGCCGGCCACGACCTTCGAGCAGGCGATCGAGCAGATCGACATCGGCGGCCCTTCGATGCTGCGGTCGGCGGCGAAGAACCACCGAGCGGTGATCGTGATCGTGGATCCCGAAGACTATTCGAGTGTGATCGAGGATCTAAAGGGTGGCGAGGTTGACGAGGACAAACGGCGAGCGCTCGCGGCGAAGGTCTTCGCGCATACCGCGGCGTATGACGCGGCCATCCTGGCCTATCTCACGCGTTCACAGGAGGTCCTACCCTCCACCCTCGTTCAGATCCTTCACCAACAGCAGTCCCTGCGCTACGGCGAGAACCCGCACCAGCGCGCGGCACTGTACGCGACCGACGAGCGCGGCGTCCGCGAGCTGCGGCAGCTCCACGGCAAGGAGCTGTCCTTCAACAATCTGCTCGACGTCGATGCGGGGGTGAACGCCGTCGCCGCGTGGGGTCCCGAGGGCCGCCCCGCCTGCGCCATCATCAAACACACGACGCCCTGCGGCATCGCACTCGGCCGCAACGCCGCCGACGCCTACGAGCGCGCGCTCGCGACGGACCGCACCTCGGCGTTCGGATCCGTGATCGCCTTCAATACCGTGGTCGACCGCGCGGCGGCGGAGGCGATGCGCGACCTGTTCGTGGAGGTCGTCGTCGCCCCGCGGATCGACGCCGAGGCGGTGAAGGTGTTCCAGGCGAAGAAGAACCTGCGCGTCGTGGAGCTCCCCCGCCCCAGCGACGAGCCGACCTGGGACTGGAAGCGGATCCGCGGCGGCTTGCTGGTCCAGGACCGGTTCCGCTTCAGCGGGGTAGCCGACGAGGCCGGGTGGAAGGTGGCCACCGCGCGCCAGCCTACAGATGCGGAATGGAACGACTTACGGTTCGCGTGGGCCGCGGTGGGCGCCGTTAAGTCCAATGCCATCCTGATCGCACGGGATGAAGCGGCGATCGGCATCGGGGCCGGCCAGATGAGCCGAGTGGACAGCTCCTTCCTCGCGGTCCACAAGGCGCGGCAGCAGGGGCACGATCCCAAGGGGGCCGTGCTCGCCAGCGACGCGTTCTTTCCGTTTCCTGACGGGGTGGATGAGGCCGCGGCGGCGGGGATCGTCGCTATCATTCAGCCTGGCGGATCCGTGAAGGACGCCGAGGTGATCGCGGCCGCCGACACGCACGGGCTGGCCATGGTACTCACGGGCACACGCCAGTTCCGGCACTAACCGACAACCAGACGAGCATGAGTCACGCACAGCAAACCCTGAAGCCACCTCCCGTCGCCAACCGGCCCGTCCCCTTCACCGTCGTGGAGCCAGAGGGGCCTCCGTATTGGATGGCGGCCGCTGTGTTCCTGGGCGCGCTGGTGCTGTACGTCGTGACGCTGGCGCCGACGACGCAGTTCTGGGACACATCGGAGTACATGGCCGCCGCGTACACGCTCGGCATCCCCCACCCGCCCGGAAACCCGTTCTTCGTCGTGGTGGCGCACGTGTGGGGGCTGATCCCCTGGGCCGCGGGGTATGCGCAGCGCATCAACCTGCTCGCCGCCGTTACGAGCGCGGTGTCGGCCGGGTGCTGGTTCCTGATCGGCGAGCGGTGGCTGCGCAACATCGTGCCCGCCCGTTGGCCGCGGCGCCTCGCCGCCCTCGCTGGGGCGCTGGTCGCGGCGACCGCGTTCACCGTGTGGAACCAGTCGGTGGTGAACGAGAAGGTGTACACGCTGAGCCTCCTGTCGATCGCGCTGATCCTGTGGCTGATCGTCCGCTGGGACGACCAGCCCGCGGGCGAGGGGCACGATCACTACCTCCTGCTGATCGTGTATCTGCTGGCCCTCACCGCGACGAACCACATGATGGGTGTGCTGGTGGCACCCGTGGTGATGGTCCTGCTCTACCCACGGCTCAAGGCGCAACGCGGCCGGACCGAGGAGGAGCGCCGCATCGAGTGGTCGCAGTTCCTTTTGTTCACGGCCGTGTGGGCGCTGCTCTTGTCGCTGGGCCTCGAAGGCACGGCTCCCATCATCGCGGCCGGTGTGCTCTATGTGCTGGCGCTCGCCTTCGCGATCTTCTACGCCGGCAACTGGCGCTTCGCCCTGGCCCTGCTCGCGGTGGCCGTCGTCGGCCTGTCGGTCTACACGTTCCTGCCGATCCGCGCCGCGCATTTCCCGCCGATCAACGAGGGGGAGCCGACCAACTGGGAGGCGCTCTGGGCGGTCCTGACCCGGCAGCAGTACGGCAAGCCGTCGATCTTCGACAACCCGATGTATCCGCCGGGGCCCGGCAACCCGGGGCACACCCTGGTCCTGTACGGCCAGCAGATCCTGAACTACTTCCAGTACTTCAGCTGGCAGTTCGGGCACGACTGGCCCGAGCGCGTGCAGCGCGGCCTCGCGGTCCTGTTCGGCGGCTTCGGCCTGCTCGGCGCCTACCGTCACTGGCGCGCCGACAAGCGCACCGCGGCGGCGATGACGGCACTCGTTGTCATCTTCACGTTCGCCCTGATCTTCTACCTGAACTTCAAGTGGGGCTTCTCACAGCCCTACAGCGAGCCGGGTTTGCAGCACGAGGTACGCGAGCGCGACTACTTCTTCATGTGCTCGTTCGCGATTTGGGGGATCTGGGTGGGGATGGGCCTCGCGACCATGATGGAGGCCGTGCAGGACTGGTTCCGCCTCCGCCAACCCGACGACGGGCTCCGCTGGGCCGTCGCCTCGCCGGTGTTGGCGCTGGCGCTCATTCCGCTGCTCGGCAACCGTCTGACGGCATCCCGCGCGGGTGAAACCATCGCCCGGGATTTCGCCTACGACTTGCTCCAGACCGTCGAGCCGTACGGGGTGCTCGTGACCGCCGGCGACAACGACACGTTCCCGCTGTGGTACGCCCAGGAGGTCGAGGGCATCCGCCGCGACGTGACGGTCGTGAACCTGTCCCTCGCCAACACCGACTGGTATCTGCGCCAGATGCAGCGCCGGCCGATCGAGACGTTCGATTCCACCGCCGCGCCGGCGATCTACCGGGGCCGCGCCTGGCCCAAGCCGGCGGGCCGGCTGATGAGCTTCACGGACGAGCAGCTCGCGGGTCTGCAGCAGTACTACGTGCTGCAGGACA
>Ga0184612_10000728_pt1 | contig 15503 bp, 16 predicted proteins | sample PLM3_60_coex_FD_133163 | JGI IMG/M metagenome (GOLD analysis project Ga0184612, IMG submission 133163) | Groundwater sediment microbial communities from an aquifer in East River, Colorado, USA - PLM3_60_coex | ecosystem: Environmental > Terrestrial > Soil > Riparian zone | place: USA: East... | reverse complement strand
GAGCAGGTCGCTCGGCAGCTTCGAACCGTTCGCGTGGAGGATGAACGTGCGCCGGATGCCGAGCGCGCCGCCGAACAGCCCGGCCTCGAACACCACGTTGTCGCGCGGCGACGCCTGGCCGGAGTCGGATGCGTCCATCGTGGTCCAGTCGTCCTGGGCGAACACGAACGCGGCGAAATCGACCTCCTGGGAGAGCTCGACGAGCCGGTCGAGGGTGGACCGCCCCGGGTTGAACGTGGTCGTCCAGGGCTCGACGTCGGCGACGTCCTCGAGCCCGCGCGTGATCGCCTGGAGCAGTTTGGCCTGCTTGCCCGACGACCCGAGGAAGATGCGCGGCTTGTTCATGCGCGATTCATGATGACGGACATGGCGCACACGCTACGCCGTGGGCCGCGGCGCGCGAGCTACGAAGCTCCTAGGAATCGAGCCGCGAATGACCGCGCACGCTCTCCAGCGCCGCACCATTCCGCCAACTCTTCCAGCGCAGCCGAGGTAGGCACCAACTTCCGAATCCGCTGCTCCATCCGCTGAACTACGGGGGCTCAGACGCGAGTCAGAGTAGAGGAAACATGGAAACGCGGTTTCCCGCTCTGCATGCGGGTTTTGGCTTGTTCAGCGGTTTCAGAACCCGCTGCTCTATCCACTGAGCTACGGGGGCTGTCGGGGAGGGTAGCGCCGTCGACGGCGTCCCTCAGACGAGGGGGCGGGGCGCAAGTTTTCCGCCCAGATGGCGACTCTCAAGCGTAGGCCGAAGCCCCTCCCACCGAAGCGAAGGGATTTACCAGTGCCCAGACGACCCAATCGCATGACCCGTCGTTCCCTCGCCGGAGCGATCGTTGGTCTCGCGTTCGCCGCGTTGGCGGGCGTCGGGCTTGCCCAGGTCAGCACCGGCTCGTCCGTGAACCCGTTCGCGGCGAGTACCACCGAGTCCCAGACGACTGCAACCCAGACTTCCACCTCTGGGCTCGAGGGCAAGTCCTCAGACGAGCAGGAGTCCGAGTCCGAGGCAGACGACGACGAAGACTCCGACGGCCGTCACCAGACCACAACGACCACGAGCAGCAGCACGACCTCGACGACGACGTCGAGCACGACGACCACCACCGGCGACGAGGAAGGCGACGACGAAGGCAACGGGCAGACGAAGTTCGACGTGTGTCACAAGCCAGAGAAGCCGTCGGCGCACACGATCAACATCGCCGAGCCCGCGCTCAAGGCGCACATGGCGCATGGCGACACGATGGGTGCCTGCGCAACCACGACCGGCACGACGACGTCGACGACGGGAACGACCACGAGCACGACCACGACCACGACCACGACGGCGCCGACAACTGCCGCGTCTCAACAGAAGAAGCCGAAGAAGCAGAAGGCACAGAAGCAGAAGCTGCAGAGCTCAAGCCCCGCCGGCAGCGGTAGCTCCAAGAGTCACGGAAAATCAGGTAGCAGCCAGAAGAGCGGCAAGAAGAGCACGAGCGGCGGCCACGGTAAAAGCGGAAGCAAGGGCAAAGGCAAGTAGCCCCGTCTGCTGAACGCTTGACCAGAGAGAGAGCCCCGCGAGAGCGGGGCTCTCGTTGTTCAGAGGCCTACCGGATGCTCAGCTGCACCAGGCGCCGAGTCGAAACGCCGCCGATCAGGCGGTCGATCGCCTTGCGGGCGCGAACGAACATGACGATCCCGCCCGGCCGCCCGAAGTCGACCCGGATGGTCGGCCGCATCGTGAAAGTCACCCAGCCGTCTGCTCCGGTCACGCCTTCTGCAGGCGTTGTCGTCGAGCCGAACGGAATCGCCACGACGAAGACCAAGGCTCCTTGCACGGAGTGACTGCGGCTGTCCGATACGTGGAATCGCGCCGTGAACGGCTGCCGCGAGCGCAGCGGCTGCGGCGTGAACCGCAGGTTGTCGATCAGCAACCGGTTGGGAAGCGCGACGTCGTTGATCGAGATCGTCGCACCACTCGGCAAGTCGGCCTTCGCGATCACACCGGAAGGGACCGACGTCGCCGCAGATGACCCGCGGCTGTTCCTCGCCGCGACACGAACCCGGGTCGTCGTTCCTTCGTCGGCGGTGGTGAGCAGGTACGTCTGACCCGTAGCACCACCTATGTCCGAGCAGTTGCCACCTGTGAGATCACATCGGCGCCAGCGGTACGAGAACGTTTGCGGCGTCGCCCCGAGCCAGGTGCCGTTGCTCGCTGTGAATGTCTGGCCGACCTGCGGATTCCCCGAGATTGTCGGCGGTGTCGCGTTGCGCGGCGCGCCCGAGGTCGCGGCGGAGCGGACGACCTCCGTCGCATTGGAGGTGGCGGTCGAGGTTCCTTCCGAGTTCGCTGCCGTGACGCGCACTCTGATGCGGTGGGAGACATCGGCCCTTCGGAGCACGTACGTCTTCCCGACCGCGCCGCTGATCCCCGTGCACGTCACGCCGTTGACGCCACCGCCGCTCGTGTCGCAGCGAAGCCACCGATAGGTGAATCTGAACGGAGAAGTGCCGGACCACGAACCGTTGCCTGCCGTGAGAACCCGACCCTCGACCGGCGTCCCCGAGATCCGCGGCTCGCCGGTGTTCTGCGGCGGTGCCTGCAGTCTCGCCGAGCCACCGGTTGGAATGAAGAGTGCGATCGCGGCGGTGCCGGTGAGTACCGCCACGGAGACGATCCTCCGCCGTTGTGAATCGTTCGTAGGTGTGCGCTGCATCCTGGCTCCCCCTGTTGAACGTTCCTGTGAGCTACGACCCAGCGCCCGGTTTCGAAGTTAGACGTATTCCGTCAGCAAACTGTCAGGATTCCTGGCACTCCAGCTCCTACGCCGTTTTCGGGCTCGCTGACGGATACTTAGCGCGTGATTCGCGAGCTGCTCGAAGGTCGTGCGGGCGAGGACTACGAGCTCTACGCGCGCACGATCAACCCCCAGTTCATGCGCGTCCTGAAGACGATCGGCTTCGACCGCGTCTGGACGCGCGCCGAGGGGCAGTACCTCTATGACTCGGACGGCCGGCGCTACCTCGACCTACTGGGTGGGTTCGGCATGTTCAACGTCGGTCGCAACAACCCGCGCGTGCGCGCGGCGCTCGTCGAGGCGCTCGAGCTCGAGACGCCCGGATCGGTGCAGCTGGGTGTGTCGCTCCTACCGGGACTGCTCGCCGAGGAGCTGCTGAAGCGCACGCCCGACCGCATCGCGCGTGTGCTCTTCACCAGCTCGGGCACCGAGGCGGTCGAGGCGGCGCTCAAGCTCGGCCGGGCCGCGACGGGACGCTCGCGCGTGATCTCGACCGCGCAGAGCTTTCATGGGCTGACGCTCGGCTCGCTCTCCGCGAACGGCGATCCTCACTTCGTCGAGCGGTTCGGGCCGTTGCTGCCCGGGTTCTCACAGGTGCCGTTCGGCGATCTCGACGCGCTCGAGCGAGAGCTCCGCAGCGAAGACGTTGCCCTCTTCCTCGTCGAGCCGGTGCAAGGGAAGGGCGTCAACCTTCCGCCCGCCGGCTATCTCGAGGGCGCGCAGGAGCTGTGTCGCCGGCACGGGACGCTCTTTGCCGTCGACGAGGTCCAGACAGGCCTGGGGCGCACGGGGAAGCTGTTCGCTTTCGAGCACTGGGGACTCGAGCCCGACCTCGTCACCGTCGCCAAGTCGCTGTCAGGCGGTTATGTCCCGGTGGGTGCGTTGCTAATGGCGCAGCACGTGTACGACGGCGTGTTCGACTCGCTCGAGCACTCCGTCAGCCACGGCTCCACGTTCGCGCCGAACGACCTCGCGATGGCGGCCGGGCTCGCAACGTTGCGCGAGCTCGACGAGTCGCGCCTCGTCGAGCAGTCGGCGCGCCTCGGTGAGTTGCTGCTCGAGCGAACGCGCGCGCTCGTCGACGCGCACGACGTCGTCCGTGAGGTGCGCGGCCTCGGGTTGATGTGGGCGATGGAGTTCGGCGAGCCGGAGACGGGACGGATGGCGTGGCGCGTGATGGAGCGTCTGCAGGAAGGCCTGTTCGTGCAGCTCGTCGTCGTGCCGCTGTTCACGGAGCACCGCATCCTGTCGCAGGTTGCGGGTCACGACCTCCCGGTGCTGAAGGGATTGCCGCCGCTCGTGCTCTCCGAGCAGGACATCGACGAGCTCGTTGTGGCGCTCGACGACGTCATTGCGAAGGCGGGCCGTCCGACCCGGGTCGCCGGCCTTGCCTTGAGAGCCGCTAGAGCTCGCTGATCTCCGCGTGCCGCTCGTTGATGCACTGACGGGCCCAGATCTCCGCCAGGCCGACGAGTCGTTCGCAGAACACCTTGCGTTCCGCGCGGTCGTCGGGCACGTTCTCCGGGACAATCGACACCCGCACCTGGTGGAGTACGACTTCCGCGTCCTCCGCCATCTCGTGCCGCTCCTCGCCGACGATCGAAACCTCGCCGGCCTCGGGGACGAGCAGCTTGCCCAGCTCTTCGAGCTCGGCCGTCGTGGCGTCGCGCCCCGCGAAGACTCCGAAGTTGATGCGGATCTCGAGCCCTGAGGGCTCCTGGTCCACTGCAAATGCGATGGCGTTTTCGACTTGCATTGAAAGCCGTATTGCCAGCTTGCCCCGGACCTAACCCTCGCTTGGCTCCCAGCGGAACTTCCGCAGGGCGATCGCCATTCCAAGGGCTCCCCAGCCCGCCAGGACGGCGACGTCCGTGGGCTTGTCCCAGAGGTTCTGCCCTTGGAGGTAGATCGCGTTCACCGCATCCAGCATGTACTTGAGCGGCAGCACGTCGCCGATCGCCCGCAGCGCCCGCGGGTACTCGCGCGTGGGCCCGAACGATCCGGAGAGGAATGCCATCGGCAGCACGATCACGTTCACGATCGCGGATGAGCCCTCGAGCGATCGGATGAACCCGGTGATCGCGAGCCCGAGGGCCGCGAAGGCGGCGGCGCCGAGGGCGAGCGCGAGCGCGAGCGAGAAGATGTGGCTAGGCCAGGGAGTCGACTTCAGCACGCGGCCAAGAACAAAGAGTGCGCCTGCCTGCACCGCGAACACGATCAGAATCGAGACCAGGACCGCGCTGAGGTAGGCGGCGGCCGGTAACGGCGTCGAGCGAATCCGCTTCAGGATCCCCATCTCGCGGCGCCCCACGATCAGGAGTGCGAGGACGGCGAAGGTGGTGTTCGCTGCGCCGTAGCCAAGCATCCCGGCCAGCAGGGCCCAGGCCGCGGGCTTGCCGTAGATCTCTCCCTCGTAGACCGCGGTGAGCAGTGCGAACAGCAGGAGGGGAAAGAGGAAGCCGAACACTGCGGCCTCGCGGCTCCGCCAGAAGAGCAGCTGTTCCCAGCGCAGCTGATGCCAGAACGCCTTCACTCTTGTTCGCCGCCGGTAATCAGGAGGTAGACGTCCTCGAGCGTGGGCCGGCGGACCTCGAGCCCTTCGAGCTCGCTGCCGTCGGCGAGCGCCTTCTCGGTGAGCTCGTGTAACAACCGCGTCGGCTCGGTCGTGTGGATCACGACCTCGCGACCGTTCTGGCGGTAACGGATTTCCGTCTCGCTGTTTCCACCCGTCAGTTCTGCAGGCGTTCCTTCGCGCACTATGCGTCCGTCGAGCAGAACGGCGACGCGGTCGGCAAGCTGCTCGGCCTCGTCGAGATAGTGCGTCGTGAGGAGGATCGTCTTCCCGAGGGAGCGGAGCGACCGGATCATCTCCCAGGCCGCACGCCGGGCGGCTGGATCGAAACCGGTCGTCGGCTCGTCGAGGAAGACCAGGTCGGGATCGCCGACCAGCGCGACGCCGAGGTCGAGGCGCCGTTTCTGCCCGCCGGACAGCGTCTTCACGCGAGCGTCGCGCTTCTTCTCGAGGCCGACGACCGCAATGACCTCGTCGATGTCGCGAGGATGCTTGTAGTAGCCGGCGAACATCCGGTGCGTCTCGGCGACGGTGAGCGTCGGCCAGAGCTGGGACTGCTGGAGCACGACGCCGATCCGCTCGCGAAAGCCACGGTCCGTCCGCTCGGGGTCGTAGCCGAGCACATCTACCTCGCCGCCGTCCCGTTTGCGATAGCCCTCCAGGATCTCGACCGTCGTCGTCTTGCCGGCTCCGTTCGGGCCGAGCAAGCCGAAGACCTCACCTTCGGCAATCTCGAAGCCGATCCCCCGAAGCGCTTCGTGCGCGCCGTAGGACTTGCGGAGATCGCGGACCGAGATCGCGCTCACGACGGCGGCTCAGGCTACTTGGTTGCGGCGCCTGCCGCCGACCGTAGACACTGAGATCTACATGGCGACCACCCTGCGTTACGTCGTCGCAGACGTTTTCACGGCCACGCCGTTGACCGGCAATCAGCTGGGTGTGTTCACGGACGGCCGAGGGGTGGACGACGAAACGATGCAAGCGCTTGCGCGAGAGATGAGCTTCTCGGAGACCGTCTTCGTGTTGCCGCCCGAGGCCGGCGGCCACGCGCGGATCCGGATCTTCACGCCGGTTGCCGAGTTGCCGTTCGCGGGCCATCCCGTGCTCGGCTCGGCGTTCGCGCTCGCCGCTCCGCTGCAGCTTGGTGAGATTCGCCTCGAGACCCGCGCCGGGATCGTGCCGGTGACGCTCGAGCGCGAGGGCGCGCGGATCGTCTTCGGTCGCATGCAGCAACCGATTCCTGAGCACGAGCCGTTCGCTCAGGCCGAGGAGCTGCAGGAGCTGCTCGGCGTCCGCTCGCGGCTACCCGTTGAGCTGTACCACCTCGGCCCGAGTCACGTGTACCTCGAGCTCGGGAGCCAAGAGGAGGTCGCCGCGCTCACGCCCGACTTCGGCGCCCTCGTCCGTTTGACGGACGTCGGCGTGAACTGCTTCGCCCACATCGAAGGCGTGCGGTGGAAGAACCGGATGTTCGCGCCCGCGCACGGAGTGGCGGAGGACCCTGCGACCGGGTCGGCGGCCGGTCCTCTTGCCGTCCATCTTGCGCGCCACGGCCGCATCGGTTTCGGCGACGAGATCGAGATCTCCCAGGGCGTCGAGCTCAACCGTCCCTCGACGCTGTACGCGCGCGTCGACGGCTCGGCCGACCAGATCGAGCGAGTCGAGGTCGGCGGCTCGGCCGTGATCGTTGCGCGGGGCGAGTTCCGCCTCTAGAGGAACGTGACGGCCTCGATCTCCGGCAGCTCGGGCACGAGCGAGCGCCAGAAGATGCCGCCGTTCTCGGACAGGTAGAGGCGGTTTCGCGCGGCGAACAGCATCAAGTCCGGATCGTTCTCGTCGATCGCGACCGCGAAGCCCGGCGGCAAGCCCCCGCCTGCCTCACGCCACGTGCTGCCGGCGTCGTTCGAGATGGCTAGCGGAGGCCGCCGCTCGACGACGGCGACGATCGTGGAGCCGACGGCGGCAGCAGCAACGACGCGCGGCAACTCGACGCCGACCTCGTCAGGCTCGAAGTCCTCGCCCAGGCCGAGGATCTCTTCCTCTTCCAGGTCGATGACGTAGGTTCCCGCCGCGGTTCGAACGGCCGCCCTCATATCCGCCTCCCGGTCAGGAGCGCGCTGACGACTGCCGTGGCACGCCGCGCCGCCGATACCGGGGTCAGACCCGTGGACCGGCCTGCGAGGTACGCGGCCGAAAACGCGTCCCCTGAGCCGGTGGGATCGGTTGCGACCGGCCACGCGCCGATCTGCTCGGCGCGGCCTTCGTGGTACACGCACGATCCGCGCGGGCCGTATGTGACGAGCACCTCGGGCACGCCTAGCCGGTCGACCGCGCCGATCACGTCCGCTTCCTCCTCGGCCAGCTTGAGGATTTGAACATGCTCGAGCATGGCCGGGTCGAAGTCCGAGTCGAGTCGAAGTGGTCCCCGCTGTGCCACGCGAACGAGGCCCTGCCCGTCGAGCGACAGCGTCCGCCCGCGCGCGTGAAGATGGGCGAGCGTCTCGGCGGGAAAATCGGAGCGCAGCAGAGGCGCAACGTGCACCCACGCACCTGCCTGCACGACGTTGACGTCCTCCGCGGTCCACGTGTCGCCGGGCTGCTCGACCGTCATGACCCGCACGTCGCCGTCGTAGTAGAAGGAGAAGGCCGTGGTCGCCGTCCCGGGCAGGATCATGACCGGCAGGCCGAGAGCGCTGAGGCGGCGCGCATACGCGCTGCGCTCGTCCGGTCCGCAGCGTGTGACGATGGTTGCGCGCGAGTCGAGCGCACGCCACGCGCGTGCTGCGTAGTAGGGTGCGCCGCCGATCCGCGGCGGCTGGCCGTCAACCAGGTCGCGTGCGAGGTTCCCGACGAGTGCGAGCGGCGGCACGCGCCGAGCCTAGCTTTACCGCCGCCGCCGTCAGTAGGAAGGCGACGACGAAGCCGGGCAGCGACGCGCCGACTTGGTACGACGGCACCGGCAGGTGGTCGAGCCAGCGCGACCAGAAGCCGAGGTCGGCCGGCTGGGCGAGCCATTCGTACACTGCGAAGCCGGCCAGCCACGCGAAGATCGAGCCAGGTCGCACTGGAGGAGCCTCGAAGACGTCGGCGCGCGTGTAGTGCGCACCTTTGAGTAGCCAGTCCGCGAGCAGCACCCCGAGCAGCGGGACGAAGACCGCGCCGAGCAGCAGGAGGAACCGCTGGTAGCTGCGCATGTCGATCGCGAGCGCGCCCCCCGTTGCTACCACCGCAGCGCCGGCGATCAGCGCACGCTGCGAGACGCGGGGCAAGAGGTTCTGGGTCGAGACCGCAGCCGAATAGACGTTTGCGAACGCCTCGTCGGTCTCGTCCGCCGTGAGCGCGAAGAGCGCGACGGCGGCCGCGATTCCTCCGCCCGCGATCGCAACGAGGATCAGCTCCGGGTGGCTCGGGTCGACACCGCGTGACAGCACGAGGATCGAGCCGAAGCCGAACTGAAAGAGCGTCGGCAGCAGATAGCCGATGCCGGTGCCGAAGAACGCGCTGCGGCGGTCGCGCGAGAACCGGGTGTAGTCGGCAGCGAGCGGCGCCCAGGAAACGGTCACGGCGATGACGGTGTCGACCGCGATCCAGAACGAGCCTTTGTGCCCGCCTTCCGACCACATGCTCCCCAGGTTTGCGCCGTCGACGATCCACCAGGCGAGGTATGCAACCGAGGCGAGCACGGCCCAGATCGCGAACTTGCGCACGAAGCGCCGGACGAAGCCGATCGGGCCGAGCAGCGCGAGCGCGGCGGCGATGCCGCCGAACACGAGCTTCCACAGCCACACCGCCTCGAAGCCGAAGAGCTTCTCGCACAGGAGCCCTGCAGCCGTCGCGATCACGATCAGCTCGAAGATCGCCCAACCCAGGCATTGGAGGATGTTCAGTGCGGTCGCGAGATAGGACCCGCGGCGACCGAGCGGTGCTCGTTGCAGCACCATCGCCGGCACGCGGGCGTCCGCGCCGATCAGCGCCGCCACCGCCAGCATTGCGTTTCCGATCACCGCGCCGACGAGCGTGGCCGCCAGCGCGTCGCGCAGCGGCAGGTCGAAGTACGCCGGCAGCACCAGCACGAGTAGTGAGATGCCGAGGTTCAGCCAGAGGAGGGTCGTGTCGAGCGGGCCGAGGACACGCAGCCTGTCGGGCACAGGCTCGATTCCCCACTGTGGCGTTTGCTGCAAGGCCGATCGCTCCCTTCGCTGGTATGAGCCAGATCAGGTTCGACGGGTGTGATCTCAGCGCTGCGCCGCAGCGCACCCCGGCGTCGGTACCCTAGCGGCGGCCGTGGCCCGTACGCCTGTCCTCATCGTGCTCCTGCTCGCGCTCGTCGTTGGGCTGACCGGCTGCGGCGGCAGCGCGCGCGAGGTCACGAAGGCGCAGTACACGAAGGAGCTCGAGCGGGTCGGCAAGGTTGCGAGCGATGCGGGATCCGAGCTCGGCCGGTCGATCGACATCGCGACCTTCAACGGGAATGTGGGCAAGTTTCAGGACACGCTGCGCGACGCCGCCGGCGACCTCGACGGTCTGAAGCCACCGCCGAACGTCCGGGACGTCAACGACCGGCTCGCCGACTCGCTGCGGGAGTTCGCCGACGAGATGGAGCCGGTCAAGGAAGCGCGCCGCCAGAGCATCGACAAGGCGCGGGATGCCCTCGGCAAGGTGGCGAGGTCAGATGCGGTCAAGGAAGCAAGAGCCGCGATCCGCGAGCTGAAGAACAAGGGCTACGACGTTCAGTCGCTGAACGCGCTCTAAAGGCTCTTGCCTAGGTAGTACCTATGCAGTAACGTCTGCGCCGTGGCGCGTGCGACCTACACCGCCGGCGAGGCTGCGCAGGCGCTCGGAATCAGCATCGACACGCTCCGGCGCTGGGACCGGCAGGGGAAGATTCGCGTGCAGCGCGACGCTTCCAATCGCCGTGTCGTGCCCGCGCGGGAGATCGAGCGGCTCCGCGGGAGCGACACCCCGACGCTGAGTGCGCGGAACCGCCTCGAGGGCGTGGTGCGCGAGGTCAAGATCGAGGGACTGCTGGCGGAGGTCGAAGTCGACGTGACGCGAGGCGCGCGGCTGGTGGCGGTGATCACGCGTGAATCTGCCGAGAGCCTCGGCCTCGCGCCGGGGCTCCCGGCGACGGCCGTGGTCAAGGCGACCTCGGTGATGGTCGAGCGATGAAGCGGCTCCTCGCGGTCGCGCTCATCGCGCTCGTCCTGCCTGCGAGCGTCTCCGGTGGCAGGCCGATCACGGTCTTCGCCGCAGCGTCGTTGACCGGAGTCCTGGAGCGAATCGACAAGGGCCCTCGCTACAGCTTCGCGGGCTCGGATCAGCTTGCCGTTCAAATTCAGCAGGGTGCGCCCGCCGACGTGTTCGCCGCTGCGAGCCCGAAGCAGACGCAGCTGCTCTACCGCAACGGCCTCCTGCGAAAGCCGGTCGCGTTTGCGACCAACAGGCTGATCGTGCTGGTGCCGCGCTCGAACCCCGGACGCATCACGAACGTCTACGACTTGCGCCGCGCCGGGCTGAAGATCGTGATCGGCGACGGAACCGTTCCCATCGGCTCGTACACGCGGCAGATCCTCGACGCGCTTGGCATCGCGGCAGGCGTGATGAACAACGTGGTCAGCCAGGAGACCGACGTGAAGGGAATCGTGACGAAGGTCGCTCTCGGCGAGGCCGACGCCGGCTTCGTCTATCTGACCGACGCCAAGCCGGTCGCCTCGCGGACGCGGACGGTCGCACTGCCGGTGTGGGCCCAGCCGCCGATCCGGTATGAGCTTGCCGTCGTCAAGTCCAGCCCGAACGCGACGGCCGCGAGGGCGTTTGTGAAGAAGGTGCTGTCGAAGCGCGGCCGCCTCGTGTTGAGGAACGCGGGGTTCGGGCTCCCGAAGTTGCAGAAGTGAGGGCGCTGTTTGCGGCGGTGCTCGCGGCTACGACGGCGATCGCGCTCGCCTTTCTGCTCCTTCCGGTCGCAGCGATCTTCATCCGTTCCTCACCCGGCGACCTGATCGGTGCGCTGGGTCACGACGTCACGCGTGACGCACTGCTCGTCAGCATCAAGACGAGCGCGATCGCCCATGCCGCCGTCCTGTTGATCGGCACGCCGGCCGCGTACCTGATTGCCCGGCGACGCTTTCGTGGCCGCGGCGCGGTGCTGACGCTGATCGAGCTGCCACTCGTGCTTCCGCCGGCGGTCGCCGGCATCGCATTGCTCGCCGCCTTCGGCCGAGTGGGGCTGCTCGGCGACGAGCTCGGCGCGCTCGGGCTGCAGATTCCGTTCACGCAGGCGGCAGTCGTCCTGGCGGTGGCTTTCGTCGAGAGCCCGTTCTACGTTCGCGGCGCGATTGCTGCGTTCGAGGCGATCGACGGTGGCCTGATCGATGCCGCTCGGACGCTCGGCGCCGGACCGGCGCGCGTCTTTGCGCGCGTGGCGCTTCCGCTCGCCGCAGGCGGTTTGGGCGCAGCGTCGGCACTCGCGCTTGCTCGTGGCCTCGGTGAGTTCGGCGCGACGATCATCTTCGCCGGGAGCCTGCAGGGTACGACTCAGACGCTCCCGCTCGCGATCTATGCCCAGTTCGAGCAGGACTTCGACACCGCGCTGGCGATCAGTGCGCTCTTCATCGTCGTCGGTGTCCTTCTGCTCGTGACGCTGAAAATCTTCGGATGGCTTCGCTTAGCCTCGATCTTTCACTCCCGCTTCGCAACTTCGACCTCGAGCTAGCGCTCGAGGTCGGGGCCGAGACGGTCGCGCTCGTCGGCCCGTCCGGCGCCGGCAAGACGTCCGTCCTGCGAGCGGTCGCCGGTCTCGCTCAGCCCACGGCGGGAACGGTCACTTGCGGCGGCGAGACGTGGTTCGACTCGGTGCGCAGGATCGACCGTCGCCCGGAGCAGCGCTCCGTCGGCTTCGTCTTCCAGGAGTACGCCCTATTCCCGCACCTCACCGTGGAGCAGAACGTGACCTTCGGAGGCGGCCGTGCGGACGGGCTACTGCGCCGGCTCCGGATCGAGCAACTCGCCGCGGCCAAACCGGCCGAGCTTTCGGGCGGCGAGCGCCAGCGGGTCGCGGTTGCGAGAGCGCTCGCGCGCAAGCCGCGCGTGCTGCTCCTAGACGAGCCGATGGCGGCGCTCGATCCCCACACTCGCGGACGGGTTCGCGCGGAGTTGCACGATCTGCTGCGAGAACTCGGTCTGCCCACGCTCTTGGTGACGCACGACTTCGAGGACGCTGCCGCTCTCGCCGACCGCGTCGGAGTCCTCGTCGACGGACGACTGCGGCAGATCGGTAGTCCTGCAGAGCTCCTGGGTGCGCCGGCGGATCCCTTCGTGGCGGAGTTCGCCGGCGCGAACGTGCTCGTCGGAGTGGCTCGGCCCGGGCCGGACGGGCTGACGCGGGTCGAGTTGAATTCCGAGCTCGTCGTCCACTCGACCGACGAAGCGCACGGGAGGGCGAGCCTGGTCGTCTATCCGTGGGACGTCTCGCTCGGGCGGATCGCACCGGACGACTCCGCGCTGAACCACCTTCCCGGCGAGATTGTCTCGCTCGTCCGGGTGGGGAACCGCGTTCGTGTGCGTCTGCCGTTCTTGACGGCGGAGATCACGGCGGTCTCGGCCGAGCGGCTCGGGTTACGCGCCGGGGACAACGTGGTCGCGAGCTTCAAGGCGACCCAGGCCCGCCTCCTGGCCGGCTCCGACTAGACCGGAATCTCGGGCGCGAGGCGCTCGGCGAGCGCTTCGGCGACGCCGCGGCTCACTTGCGGCGCCCGTTTGAGCAGCGCCGCGAAGTCCCGCTCGGTGATGACGAGGACACGGACGTCGCTCGTGGCCGTGACGCTGGCCGTGCGCGGCATCTGGGTGACGAGCGCGATCTCGCCGAAGAAGTCGCCCTCCTGCAGCCGGTTGATGCTGCGGTCGCCCTTGGTGACGTCGGCCTCGCCTTCGAGCAGGACGAAGAACTCCCGACCGCGGTCGCCCTCCTCGGCCATCATCTTGCCCTTGGGGAGATCGAGCTCGTCGGCGATGTGCGCGACGTCCGCGAGGCCCTTCTTGTCCAGCTTGGAGAAGAGCGGGACCTTCCGGATCAGCTCGATCTTGCCGTCCTTGCCAAGTCGCATGCGTGGACTCTACGAGGCGCCTCCGAACCTGACAAGCCCGACCCCGCGCTCGGACACGTCCCGGTGTCGGACACCGGTCTGCGCGTGCGCCGCGATTGCGACGGAAACGTGGCGCCTGGCGGGATTTTCCAGGCTATTTGCCGGCGCAACCCGTCCGTTCGCGCCAGCGCCGGGCCGGGCACGTCCCGGTGTCGGACATAGTGACGAGAGTGTGACGGACTATCCACAGCTGGCTTTGCCGGCCCGCGCCCGGCGCGCCTGGTAGCCGACTGGTCCACGCGGACACCCAGGTGTCAGAGAGTCAGTTGGCGAGGAGGCGGCGCAGTACGAACGGGAGGATGCCGCCGTGGCGGAGGTACTCCCGTTCGCGTGGGGTGTCCAGGCGGACGCGGGCGCGGAACTCCTTGCCGTCGGCCCGCACCGTCACTTCGCGCGCTTCGCCGTTGTCGACGCCTTCGACGGCGAACTCTTCCCGGCCGCGCAGCCCGAGCGATTCAGCGTTCTCGCCGTCCGGGTACTGCAGGGGCAGGATCCCCATCATCAGCAGGTTGGAGCGGTGAATCCGCTCATACGACTCCGCGATGACGGCGCGAACGCCAAGGAGGTTCGGCCCCTTCGCCGCCCAGTCGCGAGACGAACCGGAGCCGTACTCCTTCCCCGCCAGCACGATCAGCGGCGTGCCTTCCTCCTGGTAGCGCTGGGACGCGTCGAAGATCGTCATCTCCTCGCCGCTCGGCACGTGCACGGTCCAGGTCCCCTCCGAACCGGGAACGAGCTGATTTCGCAGCCGCACGTTCGCGAATGTGCCGCGCACCATCACCTCGTGATTCCCGCGCCGGGAGCCGTACGAGTTGAAGTCTTTGCGCTCGACGCCGTGCTCGAACAGGTACTTCCCGGCCGGAGAGTCCGGCTTGATCGCTCCGGCCGGCGAGATGTGATCCGTCGTCACCGAGTCGCCGACCATGACGAGGCACCGCGCGCCGCCGACGTCCTCCACCCGACCCGGCTCGCGTGGCATCCCGTCGAAGTACGCCGGTAGCCGCACGTACGTCGACTGGGGATCCCACGCGAAGAGATCCCCTTCGGGCACCGGCAGCTCGCGCCAGGCCGGATCCCCGGTGAATACATCTGCGTAGGTGCGCGCGAACATCTCTCCGCGCACGGCCCGCGAGATCGTCTCCTGAATCTCGTCCGCGCTCGGCCAGAGGTCTCGCAGGTACACGTCATCGCCGTTCTCGTCCTGGCCGAGCGGCTCCTCGATGAGGTCGAGGTCCATGCGACCGGCGAGCGCGTATGCGACCACGAGTGGAGGGGAGGCCAGGTAGTTCGCCTTCACTTCCGGATGGATGCGGGCCTCGAAGTTCCGGTTCCCCGACAGCACCGAGCAGACAACGAGATCGCCTTCCGCAATCGCGTCAGAGATGGGCTGCGGAAGCGGTCCCGAGTTTCCGATGCACGTCGTGCAGCCGTAGCCCACCGTCTGAAAACCGAGCTCGTCCAGATACTGCGTCAGTCCGGCCTGGTCGTAGTACTCCGTGACGACCTTCGAGCCCGGCGCAAGGCTGGACTTGACCCAGGGCTTGCGGCGCATGCCGCGCTCGACCGCCTTCTTCGCCAGCAGGCCGGCGCCGATCATCACCTGCGGGTTGGAGGTGTTCGTGCAGGACGTGATCGCCGCAATGACGACGGATCCGTGTTCGTGATCGAACTCCTCGCCGTCCAGTGCCATCGGCACGGACGCAGGTCGCACTGCGGTCGCGACGCCGCCTCCCACCTGAACCTGCACATTGGGAATCAGATTGCCGTGGCCCGGGTCGGCCGTCGACGGAGGGTCACTGGCGGGAAACGACTCCGCGACGGCTTCGGAGGTCGACTCGGGCAGCGGTCCGGAGTTCCCGATGCACGTCGTGCACCCGTAGCCGACGGTCTGGAAGCCGAGCTCGTCGAGGTACTTGGTCAGGCCGGCCTGGTCGTAGTACTCCGTCACGACCTTGGAGCCCGGCGCGAGGCTGGACTTCACCCACGGCTTGCGGTGCATGCCGCGCTCGACCG
>Ga0184612_10000727_pt1 | contig 15504 bp, 11 predicted proteins | sample PLM3_60_coex_FD_133163 | JGI IMG/M metagenome (GOLD analysis project Ga0184612, IMG submission 133163) | Groundwater sediment microbial communities from an aquifer in East River, Colorado, USA - PLM3_60_coex | ecosystem: Environmental > Terrestrial > Soil > Riparian zone | place: USA: East... | reverse complement strand
CTTGAGGGCGTGTCCCTGGCGATCTCGGCGTTGCTGGGCCTTGGATCGATTGCTGTCTTCCTGCCTTGGGCGGAGGAGTTCTCCAATGTTCCGCTGGTCCTTTCGGCAGCTTTCGTTGCCCTGATCGGCTGGGCGGCGATCGCCATGTTCAGATCCGCTTGTCGCCCGTCGTCCAAGGGTGGCAGACTCCGGAAGAATCCAAAGTAAGTCTTGAGGGCCGTGGGTCGATTTGACCTCTTAAGGGCATCCAACATGAATCGCGAATGGGTCCTTTTTCACCTCCGCGAGGCGCAGCAGGAACTTGCTCGCACCATTGCCGATATCGAAGCCGACCCGCGGTACGATGTCGGCGAGCTCAGCGTGGCCGTCGGTCACGCCTACCATCACCTGAACACGGCTTGGAACTCCCGGGACGAGCCCGAATCGCGAGTACACGCGTGCACGGACGTCGACTTCTTGCGGTGGCGGCAGTTTCCCACCGACGTCTACCTGGGGCCGTAGGGAGCACGCCCAACCGTGTTGTCCGTGGCCTGAAAGAATCCGTGTTGTCCGTGTTGTCCGTGGCCTGAAAGAATCCGTGTTGTCCGTGGCCCTAATTCGTCCTCAACGACCGCATCGGATCCACCCGTGCCGCGCGGCGGGCGGGTAGCCAGTTCGCAGCCAATGCGAGGCTGAACAGCACGACGGCCGCACCAGCGAGGATACCCGGATCGTGGGCTGGCACGCCGAAGAGCAGATCGGCGAGCAGCCGCGCGAGGCCGAGCGAGGCCGCCACACCCGCCGCGACGCCGGCCATCACGTTGACGAGGCTTCTCCGCAACACCGTCTGGACGATGTCCGCACTCCGCGCGCCGAGCGCGACGCGGATACCGATTTCGCGCGTGCGCTGCGAGACCAGAAACGACGTCACGCCGTACGAGCCGCCGAGCGCCAGGATGAGCGCCATGCCCGCGAAGATGCCGAGCAGCCACGAGTACGTCGCGCGCTGCGCCATCGACCGCCGCAGCGCTTCCTCCATCGTCCGCACCCGAAACATCGGGAGCTCCGGGTCGAGCTCCTGCAGCGTAGCCCGCGCGGTGGCGGTAAACGCGCCGGGGTCGGCCGTAGTCCGGATAGCAACGGTCATCGTGTTGAATCTGCCGACGGTCAACGGGATGTAGATTCCAGGCCGCATCGGACGCTCGAGCCCGTAGTGCTTGACGTCGCCGGCAAGGCCGACGACGGTAGTCCACGGTGCCTTCGGGTTGCCGGCACTCTTGAAACGCTTGCCGACCGGGTCGTTCACTCCCGGCCAGAAGGTCTTCGCGAACGTTTCATTGACGACCGCGACATGGCCGTCGCCGGTGGCATCCTGTTCCTCCAGGAACCGTCCTTTCAGTAAGCGGACTCCCATCGCCTTGAAGTAACCCGGAGAGGCGGGCCGCTGCAGGACTACGGGATTAGCTTCGCCTGGCTTGAGCGGCGCGCGCCCTTCGGGCGCGAAGAACGTGCCCCAGTGGCATCCGAGCGGCGGACAACTCACGAGACCGACGGTGTCGACGCCGGGAAGCGTCGCGAAGCGCGCCGTCAACCGATCCCAGAACGCATTGACCTTCTTGCCGCCAACGGCGTCGTCGTCGCCGCCGTAGCTGGCCTCCGGCAGCGCGACCATGAACGTGAGGACGTGATCGGGCCGGAAGCCGGCATCCACGTGTTTCACACGCTCGTAAGCGCGGAAGAGGAGGCCGCCCGCGACGAGCAGCAACGCAGCCATCGCAAACTCGGCGGCCACGAGCCACGACAGCGTACGGCGCCCGCCCGGTCCGGCGGTCGTGCCGGTGCCGGCTTCATGCATTGCGCCCTTGAGGTTGCCGCGGATCGCGTGCAGCGCAGGCGCCCAGCCGAAGAGGACAGTTGTCGCGGCGGTCACGACGAGGGCGAAGGCGCCGACGCGCAGGTCGAAATCGAAGTTGGCCCAAGACGGGATCTTCCATCTCCTCGCCGTGACCGGTACGCAGGGTGCGGGGCCCGAGCCGGAGAAGCACCCGATACAGCCGCCGAGCCCGGGTCGCGGGCTCCGGCGTCACCTCCCCGGCCCTCACGAGGTTTCCCCCGTGCGCGGCTTGACGCGGGCACGAGCGACGCGAACGAGGCTGGCCAGCCGATCGGTTTCGGTCGCGGCGGCGGCGCGTCCCGCCCGGGTGATCCGGTAGTAGCGCTTCCGTTCGCTCTCATCCGGCGGCCGCCTGCGTGCGTCCGTCACCTCTTCGATCCATCCCCGGTCGCTGAGGTCTTCGAGCGCGCCGTAGAGCATCGCCGGCCAGAGCCGGACCTGTCCCTCGCTGAGCGTCAGCACCTCGCGCGCGACCGCGAGCCCGTGGCGGTCGGCCGAGGCGAGCGACAACAGGATGTAGTACCAGGACGTCTTGAGTGTCGCGCCAGCCATGGGTCTAATTATAGTGATCGATATAATATCGATCAATAGCATTACCGCGCGGCCCTCGACCCGAATGTTTGCCTGGCGGTGTATCGCGTCTATCGCTTCACTCGGCGTTTCAGAGGCGCTGGCTTGGGGCCGCAAGCGGCTCCGTGGGTCGCCCCCGCCGCAGGCTGACGCTCATGGCCCATCAACGTTACTGAAGTCTTTGTAGTTTTTGGATCCCATCCTTGCTGGCAGTAAATGGCAACGCAATACTTCAAATCTGCTTCTCCGTGGTAGTTGCTTTTGAAATGGATCTCATAAGATGCATGGTGGGAGTCGTTATTGATTCTGAAGTAAGCGAATTGATAGGTTCCCTGCGTAGGCACTTTGGCTGCCTCGCGTGCTGCGGCATTCAAGGCAGCCTTGGGACAGCCAAAGGTCATTGCATCCAAATCGCTCAGGCCATTACTCGCAGGTGCGGTGCCCGCAACGGGAGCAGATTGTCTCTGTGAGGTGGGCAGAGTCTGTGGCGCGGCGGCCACATTCTGCGCGATGAGGCCGTACTGGACGACCTTGTTGCTGAACGTCCCGACGTAGACTCTTCCGTTCGCCACCACCGGCGTGGAGTACTTCGCAAAGTTCCCCATATTGTTGGCAGGATTCGCGTCGCTGTGAAACAGCTGCTTCAGCCTGCCGCCGTTGAGGACTGTCGTCGCGTCGTACGCGACGAGCGCGCCGTGAACGACCGCTGAGTTCGCATTCCCCTGCGTCGGGTACACTCCCCAGACAACGCCTGTGCCTGGGGCCGTGCCGTTGGAGGAGACGACGAGGCGTCCGCCAGGCATGCCGCCGGGCGCGTCCATGTTGCCCGACGCTATCTGCGTTCCTTGGGCGCGGAACGAGGCAATGCGCTTCGTCGCGAAGGCAAAGTTGAAGGCCTTGAGGCGCTCATTCTCACCCCAGACATACACTATCCCGCTCGTCGCGCGCTCCAGGTACACGGGGGTTCCGTGAATGTGATGGCTCTTGCCCGCGGGTGTCTGTGCGGGGAGGTTTCGGTCGCGATTGACGATCGGCCAGTTCGGATTGGCCGCCGTCGTCGTCGGGAGACCCGCGGCGCCGTTCGGCGCGTTGGGTAGATACGTTGCGACAAAGGGAAGATTGAACTGGGGATTCCACGTATCTTTCCCGAGATTGTTCTTGTCCAGGTTGTAGAGAATGCCATCTTTGCCGCCGCCGATGAGGTTGCCTCGCTCGGGGATCAGGAAGACACCGGCAGCGCCAAGGTCCTGATCTTCGTCCGCACGCCCGAAATCGCTGAACGCGCCCCAGTGATCGGCAACAGCAAGCGTCGGCTTGCCATTGCCCACGCCGGGGACGCCGGCTGTGTATCGAAGCTTGACGAAGCTCTCGCTGAAGTTGCCGGGCATCGTCGCAGGGTCCATCCCGTTACCCGTAGCGAGGTAAATGTCGTCACCGTCGATCGCAGGCCCGGAGCCCGACATCCACACGCCGCCGGCGCCTCCTCGCGGGGTGACATTCCAGATGGCCGGCGTCGGCGTGAAACCGGCTTCGCGATTGAGGCCGCGCACGTCGTACGCGACGACGAATCCGTGTCCCGGACCGCGCGGGTTCTCGCCATTGATGGAGAACGAGACCACTACGGCTTTGTTCCCACCGGCGTCGGTCAACAGCCCCAAGCCTGCGCGCATTTTCTGGTACGGCGTCGTGAAACCGTTCGCGATCCCGCCGCCGCCGTTGTCAGCATTGCCCGCAATGAGCACCGGTGGCGTCTTATCGGCCAGAGTGTTCGCGTCGAGTATCCAGAGCATATTGTTACGCTCGGTGTTCTGGCTGTTGGCGTTCGGTTTTCCGAACGTCGTGACATAAATGGTGTTCGTTGCCACGTCAATCACTGGAGTCGCCGTAATTCCCCAGTTGTGGTAAATCAACCATCTGTCCATTTGGCCGGGGTCTGGGCGCGGATCGAACGGCGCGGCGAGCTGGCGTGGTGTGGCGAGCTGGGCCCCCGTGTTGACGTCGAAGATGTAAGCGGTGTTCGTCATCGTGAACACGTAGAGCTTGTCGCCCACGACGAGCGGTGATACATCGATCTTTTCGTCAACGATGAATTCGCGAATCTTCTTCAGCTTGGGAACATTCGCGGGCGTCAACACTGTTTCGAACCTGTTCCAGCCCTGGCGGGTGTTGTTGACGGCAACCGTCCACACATCGACGGCCTGGGCAAACGACGCCGACACTAGCGCAGCAATCAACACCAGGGCGCTCGTGCGTGACAGCAACGTCATCGTCGTTTACTCCTCAGCGACGGAATTCCACTACCGACCACGCGTGCCAACGCAGAGAATCGCCGCCGGATCTCTGGACATGCCCCGAGCATTTTACGCCCCCACGACTGACCATCGCTTCGACAAATTGCGTCGTTCTTACTGCATCCGGCGCACGACTGAACCAGCGAGCGTTGGCTGCGCTTTCTGGGCGGTGCAAAAGATGAGTTGGCACCAAACGATTGGCAGGTCGGAGACGAGAGCATGCGCATGCAACCCGTCCGGGAACTTGCAGGGAGCCGATGGTTGTGTGAGAGTTCGTCTTGTAGGCGCAGGCATTGTCAATGCAGCGCTGGAGGTTGTTGACGAGCAGGCGAGGCGCGCGGAGGTCCACGCGTGCTCCCGACCTGAACGAGATGTCATGGGAGGGAGCGATGAACGAAGTCATCAACGGTCAAGTCGTCCCCGCACTTGGACAGTGGCAAGCCACCATTCTGATCATCGCCAGCCTCGCTGTTGCGTCCCTGCTGCGACGGCTCTGGAGACTGAGTCAGTCAAGCTGACTGTCTATACGTCCAGTCAACGCTGACATCCCGCTGTGACGACCCTGTTGCAGATCGCGTCGGCCATCGGAATCATTGTCGGCCTCATGGCGGCCATGGCTGGGCTGTTCTACGGGTTCTGTTGGGCTGTGCTGTTCCTCGTGCAGTTCGTTCCCGTGATCGGGAAGAAGCATCGGCATGCGCGGTGGGACGAGCTCACGAAACGGTCAGGGCGGAAGTGATGCGCGTTCCCATAATCGGCCGACCGGTGTACCCGCCGCGCGCTATGGCAGGTCTTCATTGGGCTGTGCTACTACTTGTTGCTGAAGCACGCCCGAGTCGCGTTCGTGGGCGACGGTGCGGCAGCCAGCTGACAGGCTAATCGCCCGAACCACGACGCGATCACCGTCCATCCCTCTGCGCCATGGCCTTCCAGCACTCCGGCCCGACTTGTCGGGAACCTCCCGGATGTTGTACAAGCTGAACAGGCGCGCCGTGTTTCCGAGCGCCACCTCTTCCAGGTCTCAATCAAGGAGAGCTATGTGAATCGCCAGCTGCCAGGGGCCGTCGCCCGCACAGGGACCGCATTGTCGTTCAGCCTGTTGGGCCTCGCACTCTTCCTTGCTGTCGTCCTCGATCTCTTCTACGTGACGACGAGCGCCCAGGATCGCCTGAAGACGATGCCGGGCTACGCGCAGTACCAGAAGGTCAGCGCGCAGCTCAATGGCGCCGTGCGCTCGGGCGCGATCAGCGGGACGTGGAGCCCGGACAGCAGCAGCGTCGAATACGTGCTCGACGGCAAGCGCTATCGCTTCGATGTCGCCGCCAGAAACGCGACGGACCTCGGCGCGGCGGGCGATGCGGCGGCAGCCGGTGGCCGTGGTGGGCGCGGCGGCGGCCGGGGCGGCACCGGCATCGAGCGCGGACGGCAGGCCGCGTCGGCCGACGCGCCCGACGGCGAGCTCAAGGCGTTCTATCGCGATCGCAACCTGTGGGTGAGCGAGGTCGGCGGCGCCAACGAGTCGGCCATCACGACCGACGGCAACGACAAGGACCGCATCAAGTACGGCACGGCGAGCTGGGTGTACGGCGAGGAGCTCGGACAGACGAGCGCGATCTGGTGGTCGCCCGACAGCCGCAAGGTCGCTTACTACCGCTTCGACGAGCAGCAGGTCCTCGACTACAACCTGCAGCTCGATCAGACCAAGATCCAGAGCACGAACGACGTCGAGGCCTACCCGAAAGCCGGCGCGCCCAACCCTGTCGTGGACCTCTGGGTCTACGACGTGGCCTCGAAGAAGAGCACGCAAGTCGATGTGCGCACCGGCAAGCCCTTCGACAACGCCGTCGTCGGGCACTACGTCTACCGCGTGGCGTGGTCGCCTGACGGCCGCGAACTGCTGTTCAACCGCACCAATCGTCGCCAGAACATCCTGGAGTTCGCCGCCGCGAACCCCGACACCGGCGCGACGCGCGTCATCATCCGCGAAGAGTGGCCGACAGGCTGGGTTGACAACCGGCCGCCGATGCAATTCCTCAAGAGTCCCGGCGACACGCGCCGATTCATCTGGGAGTCGGAGCGAAACGGTTTCGCCAACCTCTATTTGTACGATCTGAGCGGCACTCTCATCGCGCCGCTCACGAGCCACACCTCCTTCGAGGTGAATGGCCTCGTGAAGGTCGACGAAAGCGCGGGCGTCGTGTTCTACACGTCGCGCGACGGCGACAACCACCTGAAGCAACAGCTGCACCGCGTCGGGCTCGACGGCAAGGGAGACGTTCGCCTTACGGATCCGGCATTCCACCACACCGTCGGCTCGTGCATGCCGGTTCCGGCGGGCGGCGGCGGTCGGGGCGCTATTGGGGGGTCCACGGCGTGCGGCATTTCGCCGGACAACAAGTACTTCGTCGACACCTACCAGACGCACGACACGCCACCCGCAACGCGCATCGTCGACGCGGAAGGAAGAGTCGTCTCTGAGATCGCCAAGAGCGACTTGACGAAGTTCAACGAACTCGGCCTGAAGAAGCCCGAGATGTTCACGTACAAGGCTGCCGACGGCAAGACGACGCTGCGAGGGCTGATTCAGTTTCCGTCGACGTTCGATCCGGCGAGGAAGTACCCGGTACTCGTACCCGTCTACGGTGGCCCCGCGTCGGCCAGCAACACTGCCCGCGAGACGTTCGTCACGCCGAGCGCGGTCACGGAGTACGGTTTCCTCATCGTGAACCTCGACTCTCGTGCGGCACCGGGGATGGGCAAGCGGACGTTGGATGCGATCTATCTGAAGCTCGGCCAGGTCGAAATCGACGACATGGCTGAAGGCGTGAAAGCGCTCTGGAGCCGGCCGTACGTCGACAAGACGCGTGTCGGCATGTACGGCACGTCGTACGGGGGCTACTCGTCGGTGCTGTCCATCCTGCGCCACCCCGACGTCTATGCCGCCGCCTCGGCGTCCTCGCCGGTGACGGCCTGGAACCACTACGACAGTATCTACACCGAGCGCTACATGTGGATCCCGCAGGAGAACAAGGAAGGCTACGACGCGGGCAGCGCCATGACCCATGCGAACCAACTCAAGGGCCGCCTGATGCTCTACTACGGGACCGCCGACAACAACGTGCACCCGTCGAACATGATGCAGCTCATCGCGTCGCTGCAGCAGGCCGGGAAGAGCTTCGACGTGCAGGTCGGCCCCGACCGTGGCCACAGCGGCATCAACGCCGATCGCATGATGGAGTTCTTCATCGAAAACCTGGTAATGAAGTCAACGTCGCAGACCACTCCGTCGCAGTAGCCGGCCCAGCCCAAGAGCCGTTCACCGCTGAGAACGCCCAAGGACGCTGAGCCACAAGAGTGTTTCTCTGCGTGCTCGGCGCTCTCAGCGGTGAAGAGCTTTGTGGCAGTGGCACTTGTGAGAGAGTTCCCGTTCCCCGCATGCTGAAGTCCCGCATCGCCGTCATCATCACGCTCGTCCTGCTCATCGGGGGCTTCGTGGCCTTCCACCTGGTCGAGCGGGCCTGGCACGGTGATCGGCCACCGTCGTTCCTCGAGGAGGTCCTGTTCATCGGGGGGCTGGTGTTCGGGGTGTCGCTGCTCGTCGCCGGTGTCTTTCGCCTGCGGCTCATCCGGCGCGTCAACCAGGTCAGTGCGCGGGCGCTCGACATCCTCCGCGGGGGCAACTGGACGGCCCGAATCGAGGAGGGTAGCGCCGGAAGCGATCTGGCAGAGCTCAGCGGGTCGGTCAACCGGCTCCTCGAGGTGGCCGATGCGTCCCAGCAGGAGCTGCGCAGCAGCGAACGGCGGCTGGCCGCGCAGAGCCAGGCGCTGACCGAGCTGACCTCGCGGCAGACAGGCGTCTCGGTGACGGTGAGCGATCGGCTGCGGCTCATCCTCGAGACGTGTGCACGCACGCTGGAAGTTGCGCGCGTGAGCACGTGGCGCTTCGAGGACAACGGCTCGACGCTCCGGTGCGACGACCTCTTCCAACGCACGACCGGGCAGCACACGTCTGGCGATCGGCTGTATGAACGTGACGTGCCGGCCTATTTCACGGCCGTCGGACACGATAGGGTTGTGGCGGCGTCCGACGCGCACACCGATCCGCGGACGCGCGAGTTCAGCCAGCTGTATCTGACGCCGAACGGTATCGGTGCGATGCTCGATGTACCGCTGCGGCAGGAAGATCGTCCGCTCGGCGTGATGTGCATCGAGCACGTCGGCGGACCCCGTGCGTGGAAGTTCGACGAGCAGAATTTCGCCCTGTCGCTCGCCAACCTGGTAGTGGTTGCGCTGGCGGATGCCGACCGCCGGCAGGCGGTCCAGAACCTCGCGGAGAGCGAAGCCCGGTCGCGCCTCGTGCTCGATTCGGCGCACGACGCGTTCATCGGGATGGATTCCGACGGTCGGATCGTCTCGTGGAATCCGCAGGCGGAGAGGACGTTCGGATGGCCGCGGGACGAAGTGATCGGCAGGAGCCTGGCCGAGACCATCATGCCGACGGGGTTCCGCACGGCGCACAGCGCGGGTCTGCGCCGGTTTCACGAAACCGGCGAAGCCCCCATCGTGAACCGGCGTCTCGAATTGCGCGGCCTGCACCGCGACGGGCACGAGTTTCCGGTCGAAATCACGGTCACAAACCCCGTGCGCGCCGGCCGGGGTTATTTCTTCGGCGCCTTCGTGCGGGATATCTCCGAGCGGCTGGAACACGAAGACGAGCTGCGCACGGCGAAGGAATCCGCCGAGGCCGCGACGCGCGCGAAGAGCGAGTTTCTCGCGAACATGAGCCACGAGCTCCGGACGCCGCTCAACGGCGTCATCGGGTATGCGCAGCTCCTCCAGCGCGACCGGACGCTCAGCCCCAACCAGCGCGACGCGCTCGATGCGATCAGCGCCTGTGGCTCACACCTGCTCGACCTCATCAACGATGTGCTCGATCTGTCGAAGATCGAGGCGGGCCGTATGGACATCGAGGCCACACCCTGCGATCTCCGCCAGGTGGCCGTCGATCTGCGCTACGTCATCGAAGAGCGCGCGCAGCGCAAGGGGCTGCACTTCACGACCCACATCGATTCTGGTGTCTCCCCGCGGGTCATCCTCGACGGCCGGCACGTGCGGCAGGTCCTCCTCAATCTGCTCGGAAACGCCGTCAAGTTCACCCAGCAGGGGGAGGTCCAATTCCACATTACCGGACCGGCCGCACCGGGAGCGCCAAAGCGTCTGCGCTTCGATGTAGTCGATACGGGGATCGGGATCGAGGCTGAGAATCTGAGCGCGGTCTTCCAGGCGTTCCGTCAGACCCGATCGGGCGCCGAGCTCGGCGGCACCGGCCTCGGGCTGACGATCAGCCATCGCCTGGTCCGGAGCATGGGGGGCGAGTTGAAGGTCGAGAGCACAACGGGAAAAGGCAGCCGCTTCTATTTCGAGCTGCCGCTCGTCGAGGCCGAGGAGCCGTTTGTGCAGGTGAGCGCGGACGCCGAGGGAGAATCGCTGGCGTCGGACGCGCGGCTGGCGCCGGGCGAGCACCTGACGGCTCTCGTGGCCGACGACAGCTCCGTGAACCGCCGGATCCTCGCGAGCCTGCTCGAGAGCGCGGGTGCTCGCGTGATCACGGCCGCTGGCGGGCTCGAGGCCGTCGAGCTCGGGCGCACTCACCGGCCCGATGTCGTCCTGATGGATCTGCGCATGAGCGACCTGAACGGGTTCGAAGCGACGCGGCGGCTCGGTGCCGAGGAGGCGACCGCGGCGATCCCGGTGATTGCCGTCTCGGCCAGCGCGTGGGACGAAGTCCGTCAGGCCGCGCGCGACGCCGGTTGCGTGGATTTCCTCCCCAAGCCGGTCAAAGCCGACGTGCTCTTTGCCAAGCTGCAGCGCTACGCCGGCGTCCGGTTCGTCAGCCCGGTGGGAGAGACCGACACTGACTTCCCGCCGCTTGGCCCGCTGAGCCCGCTGAGTAACGACGTCAGCGTGCGCGGCCTCGCCGCCCGAATCCGCGAGGCTGCCGCGATCGGCAGCGTCGCCGACCTCGACGCGATTGCCGATCAACTCTCGACCGCGGGAGATACGCCCGGCACAATCGGGCGCCGCATCGCCGCGTTGACCGCCGCCTTCGACTACGACGCGCTGCTCCGGCTCGCCGCGTCGCTCGACCAGGAGCCATGAGGCAGCCGTCTACCTCGTCTACAACGAATGAGCCCGTCTGACGTATGGATAATGTGACGCCCGTGCCGCCGGGTGGTATGCCGCAAGCGTTCGCGGGTGCCACCATCCTCGTTGTCGACGACAGCCCCGTGAACCTGCGGCTCGTCGTCCGCACGCTGGAAGGGAGAGGCTACCGCCTGCTCGCGGCGAAGAACGGCCGGGCGGCGCTCGACATCGCGCGCCGCGTGCGCCCCGATCTGATCCTGCTCGACGTGATGATGCCCGAGCTCGACGGCTTCGAAGTCTGTCGCGCGCTCAAGAACGATCCTTCCACGCGCGACGCCATCGTCGTCTTTTTGTCCGCGCTGGGGGAGGTGACGGACAAGGTCACCGGCCTCGAGCTCGGGGCGTCGGACTACATCACGAAGCCGATTCAGCCGGAGGAAGTGATTGCGCGCGTCGCCAACCACGTCGCGCGCCAGCAGCTGGAGCGCGAGGTCCGGAGGAGCCGCGATCGGCTCGAACGGGAGCTGGCAAGCGCGGGCGCGATGCAGCGGCGGATCCTGCCCGCCGCGCTGCCGTCAGGCATGGGCGCAACGTTTGCCGCCTACTACCGGACCAGCTTGTACGCCGGGGGGGACTACTACGATGTGTTCCCGCTTCCCGACGGCCAGTTCGGCGTGATCGTTGCCGACGTCTCCGGCCACGGCGCGCCGTCAGCCATCGTAATGGCGATGATCCGCGCCGCCGTGCACGCCTTTCCCGGGTTCGCCTGCGATCCGGCCGAGATGCTGCGCTATCTCAACCGACACTTCGAGTTCCTCTGGGAATCGCCGATGTTTGCGACCGCGCTGTGCGCGCTCATCGATCCCCGGGATCGCAGCGTCACCATCGCGTGCGCCGGGCATCCTCCGCCGCTTCTCCTGCGCGGCGGGCAGGTGAGCATTCTGCCAGTCGACGCGACGATGCCGGTGCTGATGATGGACCTGCCGAACGTCCCCGACGTGCGGCACGCGCTGCAGAGCGGCGACCGCCTGCTGTTCTATACGGACGGTGTGACCGAGCGGTCCGACCCGGCCGACGAGATGTACGACCTGCCCCGCCTGACGGCCTCGTTCGAGCGATCGGCGCTGCACGCACCCGCCGATCAGGTGCTTGCAATCGTCAAGGACCTGGATGCGTTTGCCGGCGAGCGGGAGCCTGACGACGATCAGACGCTGCTGCTCATAGCGATTGAATGACAGCTGAAAGTCTGCGTCAGACTTCAAACTTTCACTAGCGCACCGTCGCGGCGTTCTCCGGCGTGATGCGCACGTCTCGGATTGCGCTGTTTCCGCCGGGTGAACCGGCGTCCCGGCCGTTGATGGTCCACGTGACGGCGCCGGCGTCGCCAAAGCGGATCGCCATGTCGCGCTGGGCCACGAGCGTTTCGCGTTCGCCGGCCTGCAGGATCCGGTAGATCGTGCGGCGCCCATCGACGGTCGCCGCGACCCAGCAGGGACGGCTCATCGACAGGACCACGGTGATCGCGCCTGATGGAGCGGGTGGCGGCGTGACGGCCGGCGCGGCGCCATCGGGCTGGGCGATCGGGTGAGGACTGGGCGGTCCGGCACCGGTTGCTGCCGGCGACAGCCCGGTCGTGCCGACGGTGCCGGGCTCGACGGCGTTCTCGCCCCGGCGTCCGAGCACCACCGCCGCGGCAACGACGACGAGCAGGATGGCGACGGCGGTTCCCATGCCCATCCAGGGCGACGGCGGCTGCCACGACCGTTCGGGCGCATGGAGCGTCACGGGGTCGGAGGCGCGCTGCGCCGGGAACTGTGCAAAGTAGTCCCGCACGAGCCGCTCCGGATCCAGGTCGACTTCTTCCGCGTATGTTCTTACGAATCCTCGGCCGAACGGGCGAGGCGGGAGGGCGGATTGATCGTTGCGCTCGATCGCCGCAAGGGCACGGGCCGGCACCCGGGTCCGTTGGGCCAGCGTGCCGATCGAGATTCCCTTGGCCTCGCGGGCCGCTTGAAGTTGTGAGCCGATGTCCATAGTCGTTCCTTGTGGCCGCGTTAATTCGAGCATAGCACCAGCGGGGCCTGAGCGCCGGCTGAGTCGGATGCGGCCGATACAAGATCGTAACTTCCGCCTTTAGCCGGAAGAACCCGAGCGGCTCCAGCGAGCAATCTTCCGCCTAAAAGCGGAAGCCACACGACTAGTGAGAAGCCGGAAGCCACACGGACGGATCGGCATGGAGCTACGATAGAACCGCCATGGACGAGACCCCTGCGCCGGCGGCCGCCATTGAAGCGGTTGCGTCGGACGCGGCTGGCGCGGCGGATGCGCCCGCGCCGCCTGCCGAGACGGGCGCGCCGGACGCTCCGGAGCCCCAGCTCGAGTCGAACATTCAGCGTCAGCTCGATCCGCAGTACGTGGCGCTTCAACGGCTCATCGGCTGGATAGTGACGGCGTCGGTGTCGGCCAGCGTGCTGGCGACCGTCGGCGTTCTGTGGCTGACGGCGGACTTGCCGCGGTGGGCAAGCGTCCTTCTGATTCCGGCAGGGCTCCTCATGACGCTGGGCATCGGCTGGCTGTTGTACGTCTGGCCGGCGGTTCATTACAGGCACGTGTCTTACACGCTCGACGCCGAGGGAATCGAGATCCGGTCCGGCGTGTGGTGGCGTCAGGTGATGAGCGTGCCACGCTCGCGCGTGCAGCACATCGACGTGTCGCAGGGGCCGTTGGAGCGTTCGTTCGGCCTTGGCCGGCTCGTCCTCTACACGGCCGGCACGGCTCATTCGCGGGTCGAGCTTCCCGGGTTGAGCTACGCCGTCGCGTTCTCGCTCCGCAACTACCTGTTGCCTCGAGGCGACGACGATGCCGTCTGAGCGGCGGCTTCATCCGCTGTCGTTCGTCTTCGACATCGCGGGACAGGTTCGACAGCTCGTGGTGCCGGGTCTGGTCGTGCTTGTCGGCGCGGGATCGGCGGGGTTCGGCTGGCAGGCCTGGCTGATGGTGTTCGTGATTCCGTACGCGATCGTCGCGATCGTCCGGTCGCTGACGTTCCGTTACCGCTTCGACCCGGGCGAGCTCGTGATCACGAGCGGGTTGATCTTCCGGAACGAGCGTCACATCCCGTACGGGCGGATTCAAAACATCGACGCCGTCCAGAACGTCCTGCATCGCCTGGTGCGGGTCGTCGAAGTCCGGGTCGAGACCGGCGGCGGCGACGAACCGGAAGCCAGGATGCGGGTGCTGCCACTGTCGGCGCTCGAGGAGATGCGCGAGCGCGTGTTTGCCGGTCGGGCTGCCCGCGCGGGCCGGCAACCGACCCCGGCGACTGACGTGCGTCAGGAGACACAACCCGAGCGCCGCACACTGCTGGCGCTCCGACCGCGCGAGCTCATGCTCGCCGGCTTCATCGACAGCCGGGGGCTCATCATCGTTGGCGCCGCCTTCGGGCTCCTGTGGGAAGTCGGGCTGTTCGATCCGACGATCGACTTCGTGTTTGGCGAGAACGTGTCAAGCCGAGGCCTGATCCGGCAGGCCGTCCGCGCCCTGTTCGGCGGGGGCAGCCCGTCCATCGGCCGGATGGCCATCCTGGCGCTCGCGTTCGCGGCGTTCGTGCTCGTCATCCGCCTGCTCTCGATGTGCTGGTCGCTCATCCGGTTGTGGGGATTCCGGCTGGACCGGATTGCCGATGGCCTCCGCGCCGAGTTTGGCCTCATCACGCGGGTGATGGCGACGATCCCGCTCCGGCGCATCCAGACGGTGACAGTCCGCGAGAGTCCGCTCCATCGATTGTTCAAGACAGCGTCGATTCGCGTCGACTCTGCAGGTGGCGATGGGGCAGAGGGCGCTGCCAAACGCGAGTCGCTCGCCCCCATCATCGCGCGAGCCGATTTGCCCGGACTCCTCGCCGAAGTGCTGCCGGACGTGGATGTCGCGGGCGTGACCTGGTGCCCCGTCGACCCGCGCGGTTTCCGGCGTGCGCTGAAATCCTCGCTCGTGCTGGCGACGTTCCTGACCGTGCCGTTCATCCTGATGCTCCAGTGGTGGACGTTCGCCTGGGCGGCCGTGCTCGTCGTGTGGGCGTGGGTGCACTCGAGGCTGTATGTGAAGCACCTCGGGTGGGCCGTCGGCGACCGGGCGGTGCTTTTCCGGAGCGGGTGGCTGTGGCGCGAGCTCACCGTCGCGCGCTTCAACAAGATCCAGGCTGTGACGCTCAGCGAGTCGCCCTTCGATCGTCGAGCCCGCATGGCCAGCGTCGGCGTGGACACCGCCGGCGCCGCCGATGCCTCGCACGGCGTCGATATTCCCTACCTGGCCCGCCGCACCGCGGACGATCTTTACCGCCAGCTCGCGGGCGAAGCGGCGCGGACGGCGTTCCGTTGGTGATTGCGGACGGGCCAACCCAGCGACTGCCTGTCCAAAAGCTTCTCACCGCAGAGCTCGCCGTGTGCGGCAGAGGAGGACTAGAGTCAGAGAGCGGCAATAGCTCTGGTACCGGTCGCCCCGCGCGAAGCGCGGCGCGACCGTCATCAGCACTAGTCAAGACAGCATGCTCGTCTCCGTGCGTCTCCGTTCACCTTCGTTCCTTCGTGTTGAAACCGTTACCTTCGTCTCCACTCTAAGCCGCCTCGG
>Ga0184612_10000726_pt1 | contig 15518 bp, 10 predicted proteins | sample PLM3_60_coex_FD_133163 | JGI IMG/M metagenome (GOLD analysis project Ga0184612, IMG submission 133163) | Groundwater sediment microbial communities from an aquifer in East River, Colorado, USA - PLM3_60_coex | ecosystem: Environmental > Terrestrial > Soil > Riparian zone | place: USA: East... | reverse complement strand
GGTGCGACGCGGCTTTGGCGGCATAGACCAGGCCAAGGAGCTCTGCCGCGACGCGCGTGGTCTGGAAGCGTTCGACACCCTCGTGCACGACCTGCGATACGCCGTGCGTATGCTGCGACGCCATCCCGGCTTCACCGTGGTGGCGGTGCTTACCCTCGCGCTCGGTATAGGCGCCAACACGGCCGCCTTCAGCCTGGTGGACGGGATCCTGCTCTCGCGCCTGCCCTATGCCGCGCCGCAGGAACTAGTCAGCGTCACCGGCACATATCCCAACGGGGGGCTCGCAGCGATGCGCGAGGAGGTCCGTACCCTCGACGTCGCGGTGTATGCGGAAGGTCATTGGTTCACGCTCAAGGATAACGGAGAGCCGATGCGCGTGGCGGGTTCACGCGTTTCGGCCGAGCTCCTGTCGATGTTGGGCGTGCAACCGGCGTTGGGCAGATGGCTTCGCCCGGGCGAAGATGTGGCGCCCCACGATCACTACGTCATCCTGAGCCACGAGCTGTGGGCCACACAGTTCAAGCGCGACGAGACGATTGTGGGTCGCTTCGTCGAGCTCGACGGCGTGCGGCGCGAAGTCGTGGCCGTCATGCCGCCGTCCTTCCGGTTCCCCTCATCCCGCACCCAGGTGTGGGTGCCCCTCGGGCTCGATCCGCGCAACGCCGTTGGCTACTGGGCTGGCGACTTCATGCCTGTCGTTGGACGCCTTCGTGCCGGCGCAAACGATCCCACAGGCTGACGCCGACATCCGATTGTTCCAGTCCCGGATCGGGGCGCGCTTTCCCTGGCCCATGCCCACGGACTGGAACCAGAACATCACCGTCATCTCACTCCAGGAGGCGATCGTCGGCGGCGTCAAGACCCGGCTGCTCATACTGATCGCGGCCGCAGCACTCGTGCTCGTGATTGCCTGCGCGAACGTCGCGAACCTCAGCTTGTCGAGGGCGATCGCGCGTCAACAGGAGATCGGCATTCGTACGGCCATCGGCGCCGCGCCGCGGCGCATCGCTCGGCAGCTGCTTACCGAGAGCGTGCTGCTGGCGTCTCTCGGCGGCGTCGCCGGCGTGGTCTTTGCCAGCCAGGCGCTCGCCACGCTGAAGCTCGTACTGCCATCTGATACGCCTCGGCTGATGGAGGTGCATCTGAACTGGCGCGTGCTCCTGTTTACCAGCGGGCTCTCGATTCTGACGGGCTGCGCGTTCGGCATTGCCCCGGTCCTGCACGCGTTGCGCCTGCGCCTCAGAACCGCGCTCGATTCCGGGGGCCGCGGAAACGGGCGAGCGGTTGCGGGCCCCCTGCGCGCCGCGCTCACGATCGCACAGATCTCGTGCGCCGTGCTGCTGGTCATCGCGGCCGGCCTGCTCGTGCGCAGTCTATGGACCCTGTCGCACGTGGACCCGGGCTTCCGTCCCGATCAGGTCGTCACGGCCAGGATTTCGCCTACCGAATCGCTTTGCCGCACACCTGAGCGATGCCTCGCGTTCTACCACTCGTTCGACGTCCAGGTGCAGGCGGCCGCCGGCGTCCGCGGCGCCGCGCTGGTGAACACGCTGCCGCTGACGGGGGCCGTGGCCAAGCGATCGATGGATATCGAAGGCTATACAGTCCCTTCCTCCAGGACCGCACCGCTGTTCTGGCTGCATGTGATCACACCCGACTATTTCCGGGTGATGGACATCCGCGTGGAGTCAGGGCGGTCCTTCGCGCGCGAGGATCTGACAGGTCCTCCCGTCGCGATCGTGACGTCAGCGACCGCGCGGCGTTTCTGGGACGGTCAGAATCCCATCGGCAGGCAGGTGCGGTTCGTGGGAGAACGCCAGTGGCACACCGTCGTCGGCGTCGTGGCGGACGTGCGCGCTTACGATCTCACGAAGAACACGCCGGACTGGATCGCCGGCACCGTCTACGTACCTCATGGTCCCAAAGCCACGATGGAGGACGGGCGCGTTCCCACGGACATGACCCTCACTCTGCGGACCACGATGGAGAGCGGACAGGTGGCGGCGATGCTCCGCCGGGTGGCGGGTGGAGTGAGTGGCGAGGTCGTCATCGGCGACGTCAGGTCCATGCGTGCGGTCCTCGCGGATGCCGTGGCGGCGCCTGCGGCCACCACCTCACTGCTGGTCACGATGGCCGGCCTGGCGCTCGTCCTGGGGTGTATTGGCGTCTATGGCGTGCTCTCGTTCCTGGTCTCGAGGCAAACGCGCGACCTCGGCATTCGCTTCGCTCTCGGGGCCCAGCGCCGCGACGTGTTCTGGATCGTGATCAAGGAAGGCGCGACGCTCTGCGGTGCGGGCATAGCCATCGGCGTTGCCGGCGCGTTCGCCATCACGCGATGGCTGTCGAGTGAGCTGCATGGCGTGAGCCCGACAGACCCGGTGACGTATCTGGCGGTCGCAGTCGTGATGTCGCTCGTAACGCTGATGGCGTGTTACGTGCCGACCCGCCGCGCCATGAGCGTGGATCCGCTCATCGTGTTGCGCGATCACTGACCCCCACGAGCTCGACGTATCGTTGATCGAGCGATTTCACGTCACGCGAGCGTAAATGCAATCCCAGGCCTGATGCTGTGGATACGACTCGCCGCGACTGCCGGCGAACGTTGCCTCCAGGACTTGACATGCGTCGATCGTCGAGAGAATGAGGAGCCTCCATCCCTTCTCGACCTTGCGCGGCGGACGACTCGTTTCACGAAGCTGATAAATGAAGAGCTTCGCTGTACCGTCTTGCACTCCATAGTCGTGAGGCTCCGCGACACGCCGCGTGCCGTGATAGCTGAGCTCAACGAGACGCCGGTGAGCAATTGCGAATCGCAGGCGCTCGTCGAGCGACGCTTGGTTGATGTCGGGCACAAGTACTTTATACGCGCTCTTGACAGAGATCCCAGCGTGCGACAGGCTGCTGCCTGACATGAACCGAGCGTGTATGTGCGCCCTGGCCATCGTCGTGGGCGCGAGCGCGATCGCCGCGGGGCAATCGCCCTTCCCTGCAGCGCAGTTCACAGACACGCGAGATTCTGCGCCATGAGACGACGAAGGACAGCTGGTATCGTGCCGGGGTGCTGAGCGTGCCAGCGCCTGTAACAGTGCCCACAGCACCGTGGCAGGACGGTTTCATCTTCTTCAACGGTGAATTACGACCCGGCGTCCGCACCACCCAGGTGTTTCGCCTTCTCCCCGGACGCTGAGCGCCTCCCGTGACGGCCACCGCTCCTGCCTCCTCTGTCAGTCGCCATGCGTGGCTCGTCGTCGCGCTGCTCGTGCCGGTCGCGCTCCTCAACTACCTCGATCGGCAGATGCTCGCGTCGATGAAGTTTTCCGTGATGCGGGACATTCCCGACATCGGGCTCGAGGCGAACTGGGGCACGATCCTGGCGCTTTTCAAGTGGGTCTACGCGTTACTCAGTCCCATCGGCGGGTATCTCGCAGATCGCTACTCGCGCCGGCACGTGATCGCCGGCAGCCTGCTCGTATGGTCGCTCGTCACGTGGACGACGGGACATGTGAGTACGTACGAGGAGCTGCTCGCGACTCGTGCGCTCATGGGGATCAGCGAGGCCTTCTACATTCCCGCGGCGCTGGCACTCATCGCGGATTTCCACAGGGGCGAGACGCGCTCGCGGGCGGTGGGTCTCCATCAGATGGGGATCTACGTTGGGGTGATCGTCGGCGGGTTCGGCGGCTACGTGGCCGACCATCCTGGCCTCGGTTGGCGCTGGGCCTTTGACGTCTGCGGCATCGTCGGCATCGCCTACGCGGTGCCGCTCTTCCTTCTCCTCCGCAACCCGGAACGGCCCGCGGAAGCGCACGATAGCGCGAGGGCATCTGCCACCGGACCAGGCCGTGCGCTCCGGGAGCTCCTCGGCAACGGCTCGTTCATTCTGCTCGTGCTCTATTTCACGCTTCCCGCGCTGGCGGGCTGGGTCGTGCGCGACTGGATGCCGGCGATTCTGAAGGCGGAATTCGGGATCGGGCAGGGTCTGGCCGGCGTGTCGGCGACGCTGTACTGGCAAGTTGCTGCCATCGTCGGCGCGGTGGCCGGCGGTTGGCTCGCCGACCGCTGGATGCGCAAGAGTTCGCGCGGGCGGATCTTCACGAGCGCTATCGGCATGTCGCTCATCGTGCCGGCGATGTTCGGCGTGGGCTACGCGCCCGAGACCGGCCAGTTGTGGGTGGCCGTCGCCTTCCTGATCATGTTCGGCCTCGGCTGGGGATTCTTCGATTCCAACAACATGCCGATCCTCTGTCAGATTGTGCGTCCGTCGCTGCGTGCCACCGGCTATGGGATCATGAATCTGGTCAGCATCAGTTGCGGCGGTTTTGCCGACTGGGGCTTCGGCCTGCTGCGAGACCGTCAGGTGCCGCTCTTCGGCATCTTCGGCATCTTTGCCAGTGCCGCGGTGCTCTCCGCGATTCTCGTTCTGCTGATTCGCCCCCGCGACACCGAGAGCTCATGAAACCAATCCAACCCCTTCACGAACTTGTCGCCGCCGTTCATTCGCCGTTTCATGCTGACGGCTCGCTCGCTCCGGAAGCCGTCCCCACGCAGGCGTCCTTTCTTGCTGGGAACGGGATCCGCACCGTGTTCATTACCGGTTCGACCGGCGAGTGCCACTCGCTGACCTGCGCGGAGCGACTGTCGCTGTACGATGTCTGGGCATCTGCCGCCCCGGCGCACGACATTGCCGTGATCGCGCATGTCGGCGGCAACTCGATCGAGGATGCCCGCACGCTCGCGCGCCGCGCCCGCGATCTCGAGCTATCGGCAGTGAGCGCGTTGGCCCCGTCGTACTACAAACCGGGCACGCTGACGGATCTAATCGACTGGTGCGCGGCGATCGCTGCAGAGGCGCCGGAATTGCCGTTCTATTACTACGACATCCCGGCGCTGACGGGCGTCTCGCTGCCTATGGAGCGGTTCCTCGTGGAAGCGCCTGCGCGCATCCCCAACCTTGCCGGCATCAAGTTCACCAACCCGGACCTCGTGTCGTACCGCCGGAGCCTCGATGCTGCCGGCGCGCGCTTCGACCTGCCGTGGGGCGTCGATGAAGCGCTGTTAGGTGGGCTCGCGACCGGCGCACGCGGCGGCGTGGGATCGACCTACAACTGGGCGCCGAAGCTGTACACCGATCTCATGAGCGCGTTCAATCGCGGCGATCTGGCTGAAGCTCGTCGCCTCCAGTCGATATCAATTGGGATGATCGACGCGATTGCCGCCACGGGCTTCATGGGCACGGCCAAGGCGCTGATGGGCCGCCTCGGCGTGCCGGTCGGACCCGCGCGCGCGCCGCTCGGCAACCCGACCGCCGATCAGGTGGATGCGCTGATGGCCCGGCTCCACGAGCTCGGCTTCGACCAGTGGGGCGCGCATCGAGCGGCGTGATTTCAGGGCAATCTGTCCTTCCCGCGCGCGTTCATCCATCGCTCGACTTCGCGGTTCAGCCACATCGCCGTCTCGGTGCTGTAGGCCGAACGTCTCCGCGGATGATGCCCTCTTCGTCGATGAGCACGTAGGTGACTACAGGGCCCATGCGCTCGGCGCAACGGTGCGCTCAACGATCTGAAGCTGATCGGGAGGGATTGCTCGCCTCCGCCACGCCAATGGGACCCGTTTCGCTCAGCATCCCGCACAGAGCCTGGACACTTTGTTTCCGCGTCCACATCCCGAGGCTTTGATGGCGTCTGGCCTAGCCACGTGCAGCGATACGGGAGACCGTGGCCGTGCGCCCCGCGCTGCCGTGCGCGCGAATCGAACAAGCTACACAGAGCAGCAACAGAGCAGCACACGTCTTGACCGAAGGCCATTTTGCCCCTACGCTCCCACGCGTGAACCACAGCCACGCGATCAACCGTGTACGACGAGCGCTAACGTGAGACGCTACAGCGGTCTACGTCGAAGCAAGATCGTCGCCCGCATCGAACAGGCACTCCGAGAATGCGGCGCCGAAATTCTCGTGCGCGCAAGCCCCGCGATAGCGCCATTTGAACTTGCGGTCAAGACGCCAACGGGTGACCAGCGCGAACTGGTCTGTTACGCCTTCACGGCCAGCAGATTGCGACGAATTGGGATGCCGCTCGACAAGCACCGTTTCCAGATTGGATACGGACGCGGCTCAGAGCGCTGTCACCAACTCTATTTCGACCCTCGTGGGAAGAAGACCACGTTGCTGTTCGGCGTGCACCTGGAGATGGGTCTGTTCGTGGGCGTCGATCCGAGGATGCACAGTCCCACCTGGTTTCCACGGTCGGTTGAGTTCAAGACCGGTGATCTTGAGGCTGCCCGGGCACAACGGTGGCACGGATGGGAGCGGGAGCGCTCCGACGCGAGACTCAAAGTCTGGCGGCCCGAGGAGAGCTTGCTCACAGAGACCGTTATTGCTTTCCGCCCGGACCAGTTTCTCCGCTACGTCGAATTCGAGCGTTTGGCCAGCGGTCTCGACTGCGGCGAGCGTTGCCTTCTGTCGGACCGGATCGAGAAGGGCCTGTCTCAAGGCGAACCTCGAAGATCCGCGCCCGGGCGCCACATTCTTGAAATACAGCTCGGGCTTCCCGCCAGCGACATTCTGGACATGGTTATGGGGCGAATCGGCCGCGAATGAGAGATCGCCCTCGCGGTTTATACGAAGTCCTCATCACAGAAGCCATTGCTTCACAGCTTCGTGACCTCGGTGACGACCTCCACGCGAGCCGCACTGGCGTGCGGTCCGCAGAGGCGCCCGATCGGCTCGCGCTTCATCTCGGCCGGATTGTGCAGCGAGCGATAGCTGGCGTGGATGATGCCGACCGTGTTGCGGTCGGAGTCGCGCTCGCCCGAAAGCTCATCGAGCAGATCGATCAGACGATCAGCGGATCGCAGGCCGGCCCCGAAGCGCCGATTGAGCCGGGAACCGTCCTGCGCGCGGTTCTGGGCAGAACCCCGGATGGTCGCGTCGAAACGATGCCCGAGCCGCTCATCCCGCTTCTCGACACGACGCTGCTCACGAATGCTCCTGGTGAACCCCGAGTCGGCAACCAACTGCTCACCGAACTTCATTCAGCTGATCGTATCGACCTGGTCATGGCGTTCATCCGCCGGAGCGGTATCGCTCCGCTGCTCGATACGCTGCGCAGCCATTGTCAGAGCGGCCGTGAATTGCGGGTGCTTACGACGACGTATACAGGGTCGACTGAAGGCCGGGCCCTTGATGCGCTCCGCGACCTTGGGGCGGATATCCGCGTGTCGTATGACATGAGTACCACGCGCTTGCACGCCAAGGCGTGGCTGTTTCATCGACGGTCGGGGTTCTCGACGGCATACATCGGCTCATCGAACCTGACGTACTCAGCACAGATCAGCGGACTCGAGTGGAACGTCCGCGTGTCCGGGGCGAGAAACCCCGACGTCATTGACAAGGTCGCCGCGGTGTTCGAGAGCTATTGGAACAGCGGCGACTTCGTGCCGTATGACGCCGTGACTTTTGCCGCCGAAACTGCTCGTTCGGCGTCCGGACCCGTAGTCTTTTTCAGTCCGATCGAGCTTCGGCCCGAACCGTTCCAGGAGCGCTTGCTCGAGCAGATCGCGTTCGCGCGTGAGCGTGGGCACCATCGCAACCTGCTCGTTTCCGCAACAGGCACAGGAAAAACGGTCATGGCCGCGATCGACTACGCGCGGCTTCGAGATCACCTCCAGCGCTCGCGACTGCTGTTCGTGGCGCACCGTGAAGAGATCCTCGAACAGAGCCTGGCGACCTTTCGTCACTGCCTACGCGATCATGCGTTCGGGGAGCTGTGGGTCGGCGGGCAACGTCCGCGGCAGTTCGACCACGTCTTCGCTTCGATCCAGAGCCTCAATTCGGCCGGCTTTGCATCCCTGGAGCCGGGTCACTTCGACGTGGTCATCGTCGATGAATTCCATCACGCAGCCGCGCCGTCCTATCGCGCGCTTCTCGAGCATGTCAAGCCGACCGAACTTCTGGGGCTTACTGCGACGCCGGAGAGAAGCGACGGCCTCCCGCTGCTGAACTGGTTCGACAATCGAATCGCCGCCGAACTGCGCCTCTGGGATGCGATCGATCAGCAGCGGCTCTCGCCGTTCGTGTACTACGGCATCCACGACGGGCTTGACCTGCGTCAGGTGCCATGGCGGCGCGGCGGAGGGTACGACGTCGAGGGGCTTTCGAACCTTCTGACCGCGAATGACGCCTGGGCCAGACATGTCCTCGCACAGGTTGTGTGGCGCGTTGACGATCCCCGCCGAATGCGAGCGCTGGGCTTCTGCGTGAGTGTTGGGCACGCGCGGTTCATGGCGCGGGTGTTTCGGGAAGCGGGAGTCGCCTCGACCGCGGTGTGGGCCGACAGCCCTGACGAGGAGCGGGCCGGCGCGCTCGCAGATCTCGCCGCTCGGCGAATCAATGTGCTCTTCTCCGTCGACCTCTTCAATGAAGGCATCGACATACCGACGGTGGACACGCTGCTGCTGCTTCGTCCGACAGATAGCCCGACGCTTTTCCTGCAGCAACTTGGGCGGGGGTTGCGTCGACTTGTGGGAAAGACGGTCTGCACGGTACTCGACTTCGTCGGGCATCATCGCAAGGAGTTCCGGTTCGATCGGCGATTTCGCGCACTAATCGGAGGAAGCCGCAAGGATCTCGAGAAGCAGATCACCGAAGGCTTTCCGTTTCTACCGGCAGGCTGTCACATCGAGCTGGACCACGTCGCGACAGAGCTTATTCTCGAAAATATCCGTTCTGCGGTTCCCTCTCGATGGCCGGAGAAGGTCGAGGAACTCCGACTGGTCGCGCGAGGCGACAACAGCATTACGCTGCAGCGTTTCCTGGACGAGGCGGGTCTGGAACTGGTGGATGTCTACACGGGTAGGAAGACATTCTCTGATCTTCGTGAGGACGCTGGACTTTCAGTCGAGCCCTCTGGACCGCACGAAGAGATTCTTCGACAGGCCTGCGCCCGCCTGCTACACATAGACGACTTTCTCAGAATCGACACATACCGTAGATTTTTGTCGGAGGGGGAGCCTCCGGATCTGGCTTCACTGTCACTGCGTGAACGTCTGCTTGTTCGCATGCTCGTGGCGTCCGTTGCGGACCGCGCGATCAACAAGACAACGAGTCTCAAGGACGCGTCTGAAATCGTTTGGGCGCACCCGCAGGTTCGAGCCGAGTTGTTGGATTTGATCGAGGTCCTCGCAACACGCGTCGATCATGTTCAGCAGGCTTTGGTGAGCCATCCTGATGTGCCATTGCAGGTCCATGCTCGGTACTCGCGGATTGAGATCCTCGCTGCGTTCGGAATTGGCGAACACGCTAAAGTTGCACCGTGGCAAACTGGCGTTTATTGGGCGAAGGATGCGGGCGCTGACCTGTTCGCCTTTACGCTGGATAAGACAACTGGGCAGTTCTCTCCAACGACCCGCTACCGCGACTACGCGGTTAGCCGCGAGCTCATTCATTGGGAGAGTCAGTCGATCACGCGCGCCGACAGCGAAACCGGACAACGGTACCAACGTCACGAGGCGATCGGAACATCGATCATGCTGTTTGCCCGGCTCCGCAGCGACGACAGGGCGTTCTGGTTCCTCGGGCCGGCGAGCTACGTGAAACACGAGTCCGAGCTGCCGATGGCGGTCACTTGGCGTCTCGATCACTCGCTGCCAGGCGATCTGTTTGCCCAGTTCGCGGCGGCTGTCGCCTGAAGAGGCTTGGAACCTGCGTCAGAGTTTTCGAGCTTCTCGCGGCAGCGCCGCTCAAGGGATTCGACGCCCCCGCGCCCGTCTCCAAAATGTCTCCAAAACTCCGGTAGAATACAGAGGACTGGCGGGGACTGCCGCGGACGATGAGAAGCTGGTAAGTAGCTGGAACTCGAACCCTTATCGCCAGAAGTCGCGCGCCATCAACCATTTAGAAAAGCGCGGTCGTAGGGTTCGAATCCCTCCCCCCAAGTCACACAAAATCCCTAGTATTTTCAACAACTTCCAGCACAGGGTGATGCCACTATCGAACACTGGTCGAAGAACGTCCCGTTGGTGAACGCACGCCTCGAGTTCTCGGTCGGCTCGTTTGGTGCACCGTCGAAGACGCGGTGCTACGATTTGAGGTTTCGAGCGAGAGGGAGCGGTGAACGATTCACGACGGCAGGTTCTGAAATCGGCGGCCCTTGCCGTCTCGGCGCTAGCCTCCGGTCGGGGACTCTACACCCAGTCGCGCGGGACCTGTTGGCGGGATTTCAAGCTCGCCAGCGCCGCGCGGATCGATTCGACCAGGGCGCTGCGCGCGGAATAGCAGGGCACCGCTTCAGCGAGGTCGGAGGACCAACCAGCGAGAGGGGTCGGATGCTGTTCCGCCGCAACATCCTGCAGGGCATCGCTGAGGGCCGTGTGACGCTCGCCTTCAGGCGTTGGCGGCGGGTGCCGCCAGCCGACGGTTCTTCACTCCGCTCGCCGGTCGGCGTGCTCTGCCTCGATCGCGTAACCGTCGTCGACGAAGGCGACATCACGACGGAGGACGTGGGCCGCACGGGCATGTCACCCGACGAGTTGCGGGCGTCGATCGCTGGCGAAGGCACGCTCCTGCGCATCGAGCTCCGTCTCGCCGGCGACGATCCGCGTATCGCCCTCCGAGAACGCCTGCCGGAGCACGCCGAGCTCGAGGCTATCGTCGCGAGGCTCGCCAGGATCGACGGCGCGTGCCCGACGCCCTGGACGACACGCTACCTGCAGCTGATCGCCGACCAGCCCGGCATCGTCTCGCGCGTGCTCGCGCCGCGGGTAGACGCCGACGTGCCGCCGTTCAAGCGTCGCGTCCGACAGCTGAAAGAGCTCGGCCTCACCGAGAGCCTCGAGATCGGCTACCGCGTGTCGCCGCGAGGCCGTGCGGTACTCGAGTGCCTTGTCAGCGATCCGCGCTGAAGACATGCACAGCAGCGCAGACGCCGACAAGCCACAGGGACGTACATCCCCATTCCATTGAGCTCAGGTTTACATCGAGCTCCCGGTCTCGAGCAGCGACTTCATGTCGCTGAGAATCCAGGCCCAGCCACCCGTGCCCTGCTCGGAGAACTTGCTGGCCACCATGCCGGCCATGATCGGCGCGCCCTCGAGCTCGTGGATCACGGTGAGCCTCGAGAAGCCGGCTGCGACCTTCTCGATTTCCCATGTGACGCGCGTGAAGCCCTCGGCCTTCATGGCTCCGCTGAACAGGAAGCGATAGGTGTGCACCAGCTTTCTCGGCGGGTCGGCTTCCTCGAGCACGCCATCGATGGCGACGTCCGGCACGCCCATCGCCTGCCTCACAGAGGCCGCTGCTAAAGACCCCGAGTTGCGGACCGGTTACTCGACTACTGCCGTGATCTGTCCGGAGGTGCGGGAGGGAGGGCGTGCTCCGGTTTCGTTCCCGAGTGTCCTCTGAGATGCGACCGGCGAGACGGTCCTCGTAGGCGTCGACCCGGCGAGCGTGCCGCGCCACGTGTGACCAGTCGGTTGTTCCAGTTGTCACCGGCGTCTGCAACGACGAATCGAACGCCGTCAGTCAACCCTTCATGCTCGCCGGAGACACACCGTTTCCATTGGTCCAGCTGCCCTCACAAGCTGCGCTCGTATAATCACTAGTGTGACTGTTTCGAGGAGTACGCAGTGGGCGAGCAAGAAGAAGACTTCGCCGCGATGTTCGAGGCGTCCGTCAAGGCGCGCCAGTTCGATCGAGGCCAGACCATCGAGGGCACCATCGTCGGGTTCGGCCCGAAGGTGGCCTTCGTCAACGTGGGCGGGAAGGCCGAGGCCGAGATCGACCTCGCGGAACTGAAGGACGCCGACGGCGACGTCGAGGTGTCGGTCGGCGATCGCATCCAGGCGATGGTCGTTTCCACCAGCGGCGGCATCGTGCTCTCGCGCCGGGGCGTGCGCAACGCCGCCACGCAGCGGGAGCTCGAGGACGCGTTCCGGGCCGGGCTTGCCGTGGAAGGCAAGGTGGACAACGTTGTGAAGGGCGGCTACGAGGTGCGCATTGCCCGCGAGCGGGCGTTCTGTCCGCTCTCGCAGATCGACATCGTCCGCACCGCGGACCCGGCGGTGCATGTCGGGCAGGTCTACGCGTTTCGCATCATCGAGTACAAGGACGCCGGGAAGAACGTCGTGCTCTCACGACGCAAGCACCTCGAGGAGCAGCAGCGCGCCAGCGCGACGGCCATGCGCGAGTCAATCGTGCCCGGCGCCGTGCTCACCGGACGGGTCGCATCGGTGCTCGAGTTCGGTGCATTCGTCGATCTGGGCGGCGGCATCCAGGGCCTGCTCCATGTGTCTGAAATGAGCTGGTCGCGCTCCGCCACTCCCGGTGAGATCGTCGCGGCTGGCGATCAGATCACCGTGAAGGTGCTGCGCGTGGACGACGCGACGCAGAAAATCTCGCTCGGGCTCAAGCAGCTCCTGGACGATCCGTGGACCACGGTCGCCGGCAGCTACGAGGTGGGTCAGGTGCGTACGGGCCGGGTCACACGCGTGGCGGAGTTCGGCGCCTTCGTGGAGCTGGAGCCCGGCATCGAGGGGCTGGCGCATGCGTCCACGTTTGCCCCAACAGGTCGCACCGGGGGGTGGACGAAGTCGGTGTCGGCGGGCATGACCGGGGCGTTCGAGATCCTGAGCATCGACCCTGCACAGAAGCGCATCGGCATCGCGCTCGTCGAAGAGGGGTCCTCGCGGGCCGCGGGAGCGACGTCGCGGCAGGGCGCGCTCGCGCCCGGCGCGATCGTCACCGGCAAGGTGGAGCGTCACGAGTCGTTCGGTGTGTTCGTGTTCTTGTCGCCGGGGCGGACCGGCCTGATGCCGCTTTCCGAGACCGGCGTCGATCGCGGCTCGGACATGCTCAAGGCGTTTCCCATCGGCAGCGAGGTGGAGGTCGCGGTGCTCAAGGTCGATCCGTCGGGCCGCCGCATTCGCCTGAGCAAGAAGGCAGTCGCGGAGCAGCAGGAGCGTGCCGAACTGCGCGAGTACACCGCGAGGCCGGATGCTGCGCCCACGACCTCGCTTGGATCGCTGGCCGACAACCTGCGTAACGCCCTCAAGGGGCGTTGAGGGGCGTTCATGCGCTGTCTAGCCAGTTGCGGAAAGTGTCCCTGACACGCAGCCACACAACATCGCCTGTGTTGTTAATAACTTGCAGCGTGGGGATCTCACGAGCTCGAGCGTGCCGTAGGGGACTTCCATCTGGTGTCTAGACATGTCGTGTCTCGACAGCTTTGACGGAGGATCGCCTGAAAGGTTGCACGGGGCGGGCTCAAGTCGCACGGATCGGCGCGATGAACGTGGCCAGGGTTCGATGTTAAGCTAGCCACATCGTGAAGTTTATTGAGCTTCTGTTGGCGATCAGCGTGCTGACATCGATGGGTTGCCATCCCGGGCCGGTCATCGACCCGGGCCCCAAACCGCAGGTGGGTGGTACCATCGCCGGAATTGTCTCGACGGATACGAATGCCCCAATTTCGGGCCGGAAGGTCACGGCGATCAACACGCAAACGGGAACGCGATATGACGCAACGACCGGCACCAATGGTGGCTACACGATCAAGGTCCCGGAAGAAGGCACGTACCGGCTCGAAGTGGAATTGCAGTCAGGCGAAACCGTTGCGAAACAGCCCGCCGAGACTCGCATCAACAGGTCCGACCTGGATCCCCGCCGCAATTTCGTGATCACCATCGGCAAAGTGAACCTCGGCACGCGCAACCCAAGCGGCAGCTAGCGGCCGGCCTCGAGCTCTTCGTTTCCGCGCTAAATCTGGCTATGACTCAGCGACACCCGCCACGACGGGCTGGTCACGAAAAAACTTCTTCGCGACCTTCGTGAGCTTCGCGATCATCGCGAGTAATTCGTGAACGCTTGACAGTCTAGTGCAGCTGGGAGAGACGCTGGGTCAATCTCTTCTCAGCGCCACCAGAGGATCGAGGCGCGTCGCGCGACGTGCGGGGATCAGGCAGGCCGCGAGCGCGACGACGCTCAGCAGGAGCGTGATGCCGACAAACGTGGCGGGGTCAGTCGGCGCGACCTGAACGAGCAGCGGGCGAAGCGCTCGACTGGCGAACCAGGCGCCCGAGAGGCCGAGCGTCAATCCGATCACGAGCTGAATCAGGCCGCGGCGCAGAATGAGCCACGATACCTGTCGCCCCACCGCGCCGAGCGCCATGCGGACGCCAATCTCCTGCGTTCGCTGGGTCACCGAGTATGCCATCACCGCGTAGAGGCCAACGGCGGCGAGCACCAGCGCGATCACCGCGAAAATTGCGAAGAGGGTACCGAACACGCGGAACGGCCACCGCTGCTGCGCGAGCAACTGGGCCATCGTCTGCACGGTGAAGACGGGCTGATCCGGATCGATCGCCTGCACTTCGCGCCGAACGGCGTTCATCATCACGCCAGGTTCGAGGCGGCTGCGGATCAGCAGGAACGCAAACCCGGACGGCTCCTGCCGAAGGGGAATGTAAGCCACAGACGCCGGCTCGGCATCCTGTGGAGAACTGTGGCGGATGGACGGGCTGATGCCGATGATCATGCGCCAGACCGGTGGAGCCGCTGGCGGTGCCGGCGTCCCCGGGGCCGCCGTTTTTGGTCCCGGTTCTCGCGGCGGAAACCGGATCCGACGACCGATCGGATCTTCGCCGGGAAAGAACTCCGACGCGAAGCGCTGATTGATGATGACTGTCTCGGAGCCCGGAGCGCCGTCGGTTGCATTAAAGGTCCGCCCGCGCCGCAGTGGCGCGCCGAGAGTCTCGAAGAACGTGGGGCTGATGGTGACCGTTGTCACCGTCGGCCGCTGGGTTCCTGAAGCAATCGGACGACCGTCGATCTCGAGATCGCGCCTGCCGCCGCCCCGAGGCGGCACATCGGTCGTGATCGCGACGGCTTCGGCCCCGGGCAGACCCTCGAGTCGCGGCGCGAGACGGTCGAAGAACTCCTGCCGCGATTCCGGTTTCGGGTACTTGGTGCTCGGGAGCTGCAACCGCATCGTCATCAGGTAGTCCGTGCGGATGCCGAGGTCCTGCGAGTACAGCTTCAGGAAGCTGCGCGCCATCAGGCCCGCGCCCACGAGGAGGACGATGGTCAGCGCAATCTCCACGACGACCATCGTCGAGCTGATCCACTGGGCGCGCCGGCTGCCGCTGCTGCCGCGGCCGCCTTCCTTCAGCACCTCGTTGACGCTGGTCTTCGAGACCTGCAGCGCGGGTGCGAGGCCGAAGAGGATCCCTGTCACGACGCAGATCGCCGCGAGGAAGCCGAGGACGACCCAGTCCACGGTGAACTGAATCCAGTAGGGCTTGCCCGTTTCCCCCGAGACCGCGGCGTCGAACATCCGGATGCCGACAAGCGTCAGCAGCAGTCCGAGCGCGCCGCCGATGCACCCGAGCACGATGCTCTCGACGAGCAGCTGGCGGATGACGCACCACCGCGAGGCGCCGAGGGCGATGCGGAGGGCAATCTCGCGCGAGCGGTGAGCGGCACGGGACAGGAGCAGGTTGGCGACGTTCGCGCACGCGATGAGGAG
>Ga0184612_10000725_pt1 | contig 15519 bp, 15 predicted proteins | sample PLM3_60_coex_FD_133163 | JGI IMG/M metagenome (GOLD analysis project Ga0184612, IMG submission 133163) | Groundwater sediment microbial communities from an aquifer in East River, Colorado, USA - PLM3_60_coex | ecosystem: Environmental > Terrestrial > Soil > Riparian zone | place: USA: East... | reverse complement strand
GCCGAACGCATCTCGCGTCCGGTCAGGGCCTTGGCAGCCACCGGGTGAGATAGGCCTGAAGGCCGCCGAGGTCATTGCCTGAGCGGTACGCGACATGGCCGTCCGGGCGTATCAGGTAATGCGCCGGTTGCTGGCCGGCCAGTCCGAGGCGGGACAGTGCCTCACCGGTGTTGTCGCGCAGCGTGTCGGAGGCGTTGTCTCGGGTCAGCCGGTGCACGGTGACGAGTCCGGTGTAGCGCTTGGTGATGGCCGCGACGGCTCCTGCAGGCCAGAAAGAAACGGGTCCGCACAACAGCAGGTGGAATCCCGGGGCAGCCAGGGCTCCATGCAGTGTGGCGGCTTCACCGTTGTCGGTGATGGGCGCGTCGGGGAGCCGGTCGCCGGCCCGGGGTCCGCGGTGCAACGCGGTCGGGCCTTCGGCTGAGAGCGGGCTTCGCCGGTAGTGGATGGCGAGCTGGGTGACGATGCGGAACCCGTACGCCTTGCCCCACGTGGCCCGCGCCACGAGCGGAATCAGCCTTGGGGCCACGTGGGCACGGACGAACCGGACCACCAGGTTCGTGGAGGTGGCGATGGTGAACGCACGGTCGGTGAAACGCAGCACCCGGCGTCCGACCGGCGCGCGCTCAGGCTCGTACGTGTCCAACAACGCAGGATCGCCGATGCCGCTTGTGGCGAGGGCAAGCTTCCAGCCGAGGTTGACTGCGTCCTGGATGCCGGTGTTCATGCCCTGGGCGCCGGCCGGGCTGTGGATGTGCGCGGCGTCCCCGGCGAGGAACACCCGCCCGGACCGGTAGTGCGCGGCGCCGCGGTTGTGCAGCCGGAAGTTAGTCATCCACACCGGGTCGCGTAGCCGGACCGGGGTGGTCGTGTAGGCGTCGGTGAGTGCCTGGGCTTCGTCGAGGGTGACCGGCCGCTCGGCCGGTGTGGTGTCGGTGCGAGGACGCATGGCCAGCATCCGCCAGGTCGCCGGCGCGCCCAAAGGAAAGAAGAGCAGCATGCCCCGCGGCGACAGGAACGCGTGCGCCGCGCCCGGCTCGATCCCGTCGGCTTCCAGGTCGGCCAGGACGAAGGTCTGCGGATACGCCGCGCCCTCGAACGCAATGCCCGCCTGCTGGCGGACCGTGCTGTGAGCGCCGTCGCAGCCCACGACGTAGCGGGCCTGAACGGACTCGGTCAACTCGTCTCGGTGACGCAGGTGGCACGTCACCGCATCCTCGTCATGGGACAGCTCGGTGAGCTCCACCCCGCGCTCGATGTCGATGTCGTGACTCACGAGGTGGCTGCCGAGGATGCGTTCGGTCTCGGCCTGGGAGATGAACAGCAGGTACGGGTAGGCCGTGTCGTCGATACCGATGTCGAACAGCCGCACCGGCACCGCACGGCGCCCGGAATGGATCTGTAGGTGCACGGCGCGGTTGCCGCGGTCGACCATCGTGCCCGTGACGCCGAGGTTGGCCAGGACCTCGAGCGTACGTGGCTGCACTGCCAGCGCCCGCGACTCGCGCACACGGTCGAGTTGGCGATCGACGATCCGGAACCGGGCACCGTAGGCCTGCAGCTGCGCGGCCAGTGTCAGGCCGGTGGGACCGGCGCCCACGACCAGCACATCCAGAGGCGCATCGTCAGGCCTGTCGCGGCGGTTGGTCACGGCCCAATCCTCGTGCAAAATCGGGTCGATGCGGTTTCGGGTGGAGTCGGCCGGGTCAGGACCGGCCGGCGGGAACCGGTGACGGTTCCGCGACCGGTTGCCCCGGACCTGCCGGTGCGGGCAGGTCGAGCCGGTTGAGCAGCAGTGCGTTGACGGCGACCAGCAAGCTCGACCCGGACATGGACAGGGCCGCGATCTCCGGACGCAACACGAGCCCGAGCGACGGCTCGAGAACACCGGCGGCGATTGGCAAGGCCAGGGCGTTGTAGCCGATCGCCCAGCCGAGGTTCTGTCGGATCTTGCGCAGCGTTCCCTTGCCGATCCGCAGCGCTGTCGACACGTCGAGCGGATCGGATCGCATGAGGACGACGTCCGCGGTCTCGATGGCGACGTCGGTACCTGCTCCGATCGCGATGCCCAGGTCGGCCTGGGCGAGCGCCGGGGCGTCGTTGATGCCGTCTCCGACCATCGCGACCCGCTTGCCGACGCGCTGCAGCGTCGAGATCTCGGCCGACTTGTCGCCAGGGAGCACATCGGCGACGACCGTGTCGATGCCGAGCTGGTCGGCGATCCGTCGTGCGGTGGCCTCGTTGTCGCCGGTGAGCATGACGACGTCGACGCCGGCCTCTTGCAGGGCTGTGACCGCGTCGGCCGCGGTGTCTCGCGCAGCGTCGGCCAGAGCGACGACCCCTACCGCGTGCCCGTCGACGGCGACGAGTACCGCCGTGCGTCCGGAAGCGGCCAGTTCGTCCCGTTGGCTGACCAGGTCGCCGAGGTCGACGCCCTCGTCGGCCATGAGCTTGCGGTTGCCGACCAGTACCCGGCGACCGTCGACCTGCGCCCCGGCTCCGTGTCCGGCGACGTTCCGAAATCCGTCGGCGGACAGCCGCTGAACGCCGGCCTCGTCGGCATGGGCGGCCACCGCCCTGGCCAACGGATGCTCGGATTCCCGTTCGACGCCAGCGGTGAGTGCAAGAAGTTCAGCCTCCTCGATGCCGTCAGCGACGACGTCGGTGACCTCCGGCTCGCCTCGGGTGAGCGTGCCGGTCTTGTCCAGCACGACGGTGTCGATCCGGGCGGACGTCTCCAGCGCGGTGGCGTTCTTGAACAGCACCCCGCGCTTCGCGCCGAGACCCGTACCCACCATGATCGCGGTCGGGGTGGCCAGGCCGAGGGCGTCGGGACAGGTGATGACCACGACAGTGATGGCGAACAGCAACGCTTCCTGGACGGACCGTCCGACCGCGAGCCAGACCAAGAACGTCGCGAGGCCACCGACCAGGGCGACCAGGACCAGCCAGAACGCTGCCCGGTCGGCCAGTCGCTGCCCGGGCGCCTTGGAGTTCTGCGCCTCCTGGACCAGGGCGACGATTTGCGCCAGGGCAGTGTCCGCACCGATCTTGGTGGCCCGGACTCTCATGGTTCCGGTGGTGTTGACCGAGGCGCCGATGACCGGCGAACCGGGCACCTTGGCCACGGGCAGGCTCTCTCCGGTGACCATGGACTCGTCGACCTCGGACTCGCCCTCCTCGACGGTGCCGTCGACCGGGATCTTCGACCCCGGCCGGACCAGCAGCAGCTCGCCGACCTGGACGTCCCCTGTCGACACCTCGACCTCGCGACCGTCGCGCAGGACGACCGCTTTGGGCGGCGCAAGCTCCAGGAGGCTGCGGATGGCGTCGTTCGCGCCGCTGCGAGCGCGCATCTCGAACCAGTGCCCGAGGAGCACGAACGCCGTCAGCACGGTTGCGGCCTCGTAGAAGACCTCACCGCCGCCGGTGAGCGTGACGCCCAGGCTGTAGAGCCAACCCGCGCCCACCGCGACGGCGACCAGCACCATCATGTCCAGGGTGCGGGCCCGCAGTGCCCGGTACGCGCCGTCGAAGAAGATCCACGCCGAGTAGAACACGACCGGCCGGCTCAGCAGCAGGCTGAACACATCGTCGCGTAGGCCGAACGGCGCCGCCGCCCCGAAGCCGATCACGTCCCGCCCGATCGGGGACCAGAGCAGAATCGGGACTGACATGATCGCGGCGACCAGGAACCGGTTGCGCATGTCGCGGGCCATGTCATCCATCGACATCCCGGCGTCGTGGCCGCCGTGACCCATGACGGTTTGCGGTGTCGTCGCCGCGTGCACTGCGGCGTGGCCGTGCTCGTCGTGCCCGGTCGGATCGACCATCGGGTCGCAGATGTGGCGCGGCACCGACTGCCCCGCGCAGTGGTAGCCGCAGTCACGAACCCAGCCAGCGAGGTCGGCTACCGACGTCTGTCCAGGGTCATAGGTCACCGTGGCGGTCTGTGCAACCGGGTTGGCGTCGACGCTCAGCACGCCAGGCCGTCGGGACAGGACCGACTCGACAACGGACTTCGACGTCGCCCACTGGACGCCGGACACCTCCACGACCGCGGTACGAGCGTCGGCGGTCATTGAACTGCCGCGTGTTCCTGGGCGGGCGCCGACCGACCCGCCGTGGGCGTTCCAGCTCGGGCCGGATCGACCGAGACGGCACGGAATCGTCGAAGCCGCAGGCTGTTGGTCACGACGAACACCGACGAGAACGCCATGGCGGCGCCGGCGATGAGCGGGTTGAGCAACCCGGCCATGGCCAGCGGTATCGCCGCAACGTTGTAGGCGAAAGCCCAGAACAGGTTGGCCTTGATCGTGGCCAGCGTGCGCCTGGACAACCGGATCGCGTCGACGGCGGCGCGTAGATCACCGCGGACGAGGGTCAGGTCACTGGCCTCGATCGCGACGTCGGTGCCGGTGCCCATGGCGATCCCGAGGTCGGCCTGCGCGAGGGCGGCGGCGTCGTTCACGCCGTCCCCTACCATCGCGACGACGCGCCCCTCCGACTGCAGCCGTCTCACGACGTCGATTTTGTCTGCCGGCAGGACCTCGGCGATGACATCGTCGATGCCGACCTCGGCGGCGATGGTGCGCGCGGCCCGCGCGTTGTCACCGGTCAGCAGCACCGGGTGTAGCCCGAGCGTGCGCATCTCGGCCACGGCGCGTGCGCTCGTCGGCTTCACGGTATCGGCGACGACGAGGAGGCCGGTCGCGACGCCGTCCCAGCCGACCGCGACCGCTGTGCGTCCAGCGGCCTCGGCGCTCTCGCGGGCGGCGGCAAGCCGGTCGTCCAGGCGCTGTGCCCACGCGTCGGCCAGCCACGAGGCGCGGCCGGCGACGACGGCGTGCCCGTCGACGACACCCTGCACCCCGAAGCCTTGGGCGGACGTGAAGCTTTCGAGGGCAGGCAGTTCGTCGACGCGCTCCCGCGCTCCGGCGGCGACCGCTGCGGCGACGGGGTGTTCGGACGCGTTCTCGACCGCGCCGGCCAGCCGAAGCAAGTCGGCTTCGTCGACGCCGTTCGAGGGCACCACGTCGACCAGTCGCATTCGGCCGGTGGTCACGGTCCCGGTCTTGTCCAGGACCACGGTGTCGACGCGGCGCGTGGACTCCAGTATCTCCGGCCCTTTGATGAGCACGCCCAGCCGGGCGCCGCGGCCCGTGCCCACGAGCAGGGCGGTGGGCGTGGCGAGGCCCAGGGCGCACGGGCAGGCGATGATCAGTACGGCGACCGCCGCCGTGAACGCGGTCCCCGCTTCCCGGCCGGCGCCCAGCCAGAAGCCGAGCGTGGCGACGGAGAGCGCCATCACCACGGGCACGAAGACCGCGGACACCCGGTCGGCGAGGCGTTGCACGGGCGCCTTGCCGGACTGTGCCTGCTCGACCAGCCGGACCATCTGAGCCAGCTGCGTGTACGCACCGACCCGGGCAGCCCTGACGACCAGGCGGCCGCCGGCGTTCACGGTGGCGCCGATGACCACGTCGCCGGGCCCGACCTCGGCCGGAACCGGCTCGCCGGTGAGCATGCTGGCGTCGACGGCGGACGTACCGTCGATGACCTCGCCGTCGGTGGCGATCTTCTCGCCGGGCCGGACGACGAACAGATCGCCGACGGACAGCTGGTCCGCGGGTAAGCGTTGCTCGTGGCCGTCGTGCATGACGGCCACGTCCTTCGCACCCAGCTCGAGCAGTGCCCGCAACGCGGCACCGGAACGCCTCTTCGCACGGGCTTCAAAGTAGCGGCCGGCGAGGATGAAGACCGTGACCGCAGCGGCGACCTCGAGGTAGATCTCGTGCGCACCCGCGCCCCGCCCGGGCAGCAGGTCGAACGACATGCGCATCCCTGGCTCGCCGGCGTCGCCGAGGAACAGCGCGTACAGCGACCAGCCGAACGCTGCCAGCACCCCGACACTGATCAGGGTGTCCATGGTGGCCGCGCCGTGGCGCAGGTTCGCCCACGCGGCCCGATGGAACGGCCACGCCCCCCACACCACGACCGGCGCAGCGAGGGTCAGCGACAGCCACTGCCAGTTGTCGAATTGCAGCGGCGCCGCCATCGCCAGCAGGAACACCGGTGCGGTCAGCGCGGCAGACAGCACGAGCCGACGCCGCAGAGCAGAGGCCTCGGCGTCCTCGGGAATCGCGTTCTCGGCGCCGCCTGGCCGGTCGATCGACCTGGCGGGCTCGTGGGCGGTGTAGCCGGTGGCCTCGACGGCGGCGATTGCGTCGTCGACGCGGGTGCCGTGAGGCAGAACGACCCGAGCCCGTTCTGTGGCGTAGTTGACGTTGGCCTCGACGCCGGGCATCCGGTTCAGCTTCTTCTCGATCCGCGCTGCGCACGACGCGCAGGTCATGCCGCCGATCTCGAGCTCCACGGTCGTGCCGATGGTGTGCTCGATCACGCCGGCACCTCCACCGTGTTCATCCGGTCGCACCCACAACGTCATAGCCGGCCTTGTCGACCGCGTAGCGCACGTCCGCCTCCGCCAGCGCAGCGTCGCTGGTCACAGCGACCTGAGACTCGCCACCGGCGATGAGATCGACCTCGATGCCTGTGACGCCGACGAGCTTGCCGATCTCCTCGCTGACAGCGGCGATGCAGTGTGAGCAGGTCATGCCGGAAACGGAGTACGTGGTCGTGGGCAAGGGTCGTTCTCCTACGAGGGTGAGTTGTTAGAACTCAGGACCGGACCAGGCGCGCGATCGCATCGGAGGCCTCCTTGACCTTCGCGTCTGCGGTCTCGCCCCCTTCTGCGACGGCATCCGCCACGCAGTGCGAGAGGTGGTCTTCGAGCAGGGAGAGTGCGACCGACTCCAACGCCCTGGTGACCGCCGAGACCTGCGTCAGCACGTCGATGCAGTAGGTTTCGCTGTCAACCATGCGCTGCAACCCTCGAACCTGCCCCTCGATCTTGCGCAACCGCCCGAGCACGGCGGGCTTGTTCTCGATGTAGCCGGTCATCACATCTCCTTCGGTTCAGGCACAGTTCTAACCCCCTGGGGGTATGCGTGTCAACCCCTTCCCCCTAGGGGTATGTGTCATCTCGCGGGCAGTCCTACGTTCTCAGCGCATCCGGAGAACGGCGACTCCATCCACCCGATCGGCGGCGAGATCGGCCAGTGCCTGGTCCGCGCGGTCGAGGCCGTACGCGGTGGTCGAGACCCGCAGCGGAGTCCGGGCGGCGATGTCCAGGAATGCCCGGCCGTCCGCGCGCGTATTGGCCGTCACGCTCCGCAGCGTTCGCTCCTGGAAGAGGTGACGCTGATAGTCCAGTGCGGGGATGTCGGTGAGGTAAATGCCCGCGATGGCGAGCGTGCCGCCGCGATCGAGTGCAGCAAGCGCAACGGGAACGAGGTCCCCGATCGGCGCGAAAAGGATGGCCGCGTCCAGTGGCTCCGGTGGCGGGTCGGCCGAGTTGCCCGCTGACGCTGCACCCAGCTCGAGAGCAAGCCGTCGGGCAGGTTCTGAGCGCGTCAGCACGTGCACCGTCGCGCCACGAGCGATCGCGACCTGTGCCGTGAGGTGCGCTGAGGCTCCGAAGCCGTAGATGCCGAGCCGACCGCCCTGCGGCAGCTCCGCACGAAGCAGGGCCCGATAGCCGATGATCCCGGCGCACAGCAGCGGTGCGAGCTTCTCCGGGTCACCGTCGGCCGGCAGGAGGTAGACGAAATCCGCGGGCGCCGTGACGTACTCGGCGTAGCCTCCGTCTGCATCCCAGCCGGTGTAGCGCGACGCCACGCACAGGTTCTCCGAGCCCCGCCGGCAGAACCGGCAGACGCCGCAGGTATACCGAAGCCACGGGACGCCGACCCGGGATCCGGGCACCAACTGATCCGTGCCGGGACCGTTCGCGACGACCCGGCCGACGACCTCGTGGCCAGGAACGGTTTCCGGCCGCCGCGGCGGGAGGTCGCCTTCGGCCAGGTGCAGGTCGGTCCGGCAGACACCGCATGCCTCGACCTCGACGAGCACCTCGGCAGAGCCTGGAACCGGCACCGGTAGCGTCGCTCGGACCAGCGGTCCGCTCGGCATCGGCCCCGGTTGCCGCACGACCCAGGCCGTCATGCTCTGCGGAACCCGGACCACGTCCGCACGATAGTCGCGTCGTGGCTCTCGTGGGGTTGGCGCACGCGTACCTGGGGGTAGACGCACCGGCCACCTGTTGTCGTCTGTGTCACCCCCTCACACCGGCACGGCCGGTGCCCGCCCGAGATATTCGCGGTATGTCATCGGCTCGTAAGAGTCGGCCCGCCCACATTGGGCCAGGATGATGATCGGGTTTCTACCGCCCGACCGGAGGTCCGACCTCGATGCATCGCCGCTCGCTCGCTCTTGCCTCCTTCGCCGTGGCCACCGCACTCGCAGCCTGCGGTGACGGCTCCGACCCGGAGGCGGCGACGACGGCAACCGAGCCGAGCGCCATGACGTCGGAGCCGAGTGCGGAACCACCGACGACAGCAGTGCCCGAGGTGCTGGACTTCACGGCCCAGACGGTCACCGGCACGACGTTCGACGGCGCGACGCTGGCTGGCAAGCCGGCCGTCGTGTGGTTCTGGGCGCCGTGGTGCCCGGTGTGCAAGCGGGGTGCGGCAGATGTCACCGCGGCCGCCGCTGAACTGGCCGACAGCGTGACCTTCGTCGGGGTGGCGGGCCTGTCCGGCAGTCTCGACGACATGCGTGCCTTCGTCGAGGACACCGACACCCAGACGTTCGCACACGTCGCCGACACCGACGGAGCCGTGTTCACCAGGTTCGGCGTCACCCAGCAAGACACGTTCGCGTTCATCTCCGCCGACGGGACGGTCGAACTCGTGGATGGCTACGGCAGCGACCCGGACCTGGTGGGCATCGCCCGCGAGCGCTTCGGCCTATGACCGACACGCTGCTCCTCGCGGCGACGGCGGGCATGGTCGCGGCCTTCAACCCGTGCGGCTTCGCGCTCCTGCCAGCCTACCTCACCCTCCTCGTGGCTCGAGGCGGCGCCGGCAGCCAGGTGGGCAGGGCGCTCGCCGCGGCGGCCGCGATGACGGTGGGCTTCGTCGCGGTGTTCGGTGCGTTCGGGCTGGTCGTCGTGCCCTTGGCACTCTCGCTCGGGACCTACCTCTCCTGGGCCACGGTCGTGGTCGGGGTAGGGCTCGTCGTTCTCGGCCTGTGGCTGCTCACCGGGCGTGAGCTCGCGCTGAGGCTGCCGCGGGTGCCGGGCGCGGCACCCACGGGTGGCACCGCCTCGATGGTGATCTACGGTGTCGCCTACGCCGTCGCGTCCCTGTCGTGCACGATCGCACCCTTCCTGGCCGTCACGACGAGCACGTTCCGGGCCGAGAGCACCGCGGCGGGCATGGCGGTCTTCGTCGCGTACGCGCTCGGCATGGGCGTCGTCGTCGGTGTGCTCGCCGTCGCGGTGGCGTTGGCCCAGGACGGGCTCGTACGCCGGCTCCGAGGCGTCATGCCGTACGTCAGCCGCCTATCCGGAGCGTTGCTCGTGCTGGCGGGCGCGTACGTGACCTACTACGGGGCCTACGAATTGCGCCTCGCGAGCGGCGACATCACCGACGACCCTGTCATCTCGGCGGCGGTCTCGGTGCAGGGAGCGATGGCGCGGTTCGTCGACGGACTCGGGCTGTGGGTTCTGCTGAGCGTGCTGGTAATCCTGCTGGGCACGTGGATGGCCATCCGCCGCGCGCGCCGGAACCGAGCGACGCAGGTGCGCAACTTCTAGCCCGGGCGCATGGCGCCTGCGTACGGCTTGCGGGACCCGCCGGCTTGGAACGCCGGGGCGATCGTGACATCGGTGCGTGGGTTCGACGCGTGCACCACCTTGCCGTCGCCGATGTACATGGCGACATGGCTGACCGGGCTGCCGTAGAACAGGATGTCCCCAGGCTGCAACTGGTCCTTCGACACCCGCGTGCCCTGACTGGCTTGTGCCCGCGACGAGCTGGAGAGGCTGACCCCGGCTTGTCGCCAGGCCCCGCTGGTGAAACCTGAGCAGTCGAACGAGTCGGGCCCCTTGCCGCCGTAGACGTACGGGTAGCCGACCTTCGAGAGGCCCGCTCGGACGGCGATCGCCGCACGTCCGCTAGCCGGAACGTCGGCGACCGGCGCGTCGGAGCCGCTGGACGATCCACGCGAGATCCGTGCCGAGGCCTGCTCGCGCTGGCTCATCGCCGCCTCGCGCTCGCGCTGTCGCTCGCGCTCGAGCCGGGCCTGCTCCTCGGCAGTGAGCCGTGCCAGGAGCTTCTGTTGCTCCGCGAGGAGGCCGTCGATCTTCTCCTTCTCCTCGGTGAGGACCGCCTTGATGGCCTCCTGGCGGGCGCGCTCCTCGTCCGCGACGAGCCGCTTCTGCTCCAGCTCTCGGCGCTCAGCGGAAACGGCTTCGAGCTGTTCCGCCTGCTGAGTGGAGTACGCGTCGATCACCGAGGCTTGTGTGAGGAAATCGTCGGCGTCGTCGGCGAACAGGGCGTGGATCGCCGGGTCGAGACCGCCGGCGCGGTAGGTCGCAGCCGCGAACATGCCCGTTTCGGCGGTGAGCTTCTTGACCCTGGCTTCCTGGCGCCCGACGTCCGTCTGCGCGCGGCTCAGCCGCAACTGGATCTCGGCGAGGGTGTCGGTCGCTGCGTTGTAGCGTTCGTTGGCTGCGCTGGCCTTCTCGTGCAGTTCGTCGACCCGGCTCTTCACCTCCTCCAGCGTCGGCTGCGGCTCGGCGATGCCGGCTGGGGCGAGCGCGAAGCCGCCGGCCACCGTGGCCGCACCGACGCTGAGCACCAGGAGATGACGACGTAATCGGGCCCTCCGGCGGGGTTGTGCGGACACGTGAGTCCTCTCTTCCGCTACCGCCTACCGAGTTAGCTGTCGGGTTCGGGCGGGAAGGACCCTACGGCCGCCCACTGTCGCGGCCGATTCACCCCGGGGAAGTTGGGTCCCCGGCTCCGGCCGTCTGGACCGGATTCGGCGGGGGTGGCTGCCTGCCAGCCCTGTGGCCGGCGAGTGCGGGGGAAGCAGACACCTCGCCCAGGAGGCTAGCCAGTGGTTGCCGGGACGGCAACGCAACGAATCCGGCTGTGGATACCGACGCAACGCACGGTCAGGAGAAGGCCGCGCTGCGGCGTTCGAGAAGGACCGTGTCGCGCCAGCGCCCGTCGAGCCTCGCGATCCGCTCACGGACTCCGACCGTCCGGAAGCCGGCCGCGTGGTGCAGCGCGAGGCTGGCGCCGTTCTCAGGAAAGATCGACGTTTGCAGCGTCCACAGGCCGCCCTCGTCGGCGGCGGAGACCTGTTTGTGGAGGAGCGCTGTGCCGATTCCCCGTCCTTGGAACTCGGTGGCCACGTAGACCGAGGTCTCGCCCACGCCGGCATAGCAGGCTCGGTCCGACACGCGCGTGACCGCTGCCCACGCGGCGACGAGCCCGTCGACCTCCGCGACCCAACGATGCGCGGAGAGCCATTTGCGCTCCAGGGTGCGGCGCGGCGGCACGCTCGTCTCGAAGGTCGCATTGCGGGTGGCGATGCCCTCGGCGTAGATGCGCCGCACGTCAGCCCAGTCGTCGTCGATCAGCCCTCGCACGGTGACATCAGCCTTGCCGGTCGTCATGGCTTCATTGTCTTCGGGCGTCCGTTCATGACCGACGCCCCCGCCGGCCTGGTGGCCGACGGGGGCGTCTGTCTGGGAGCCGAAGATCAGAGCGGGCGGACGTTCTCCGCCTGCGGACCCTTCTGGCCCTGCACGATCTCGAACTCGACGCGCTGGTTCTCATCGAGTGAGCGGTAGCCCTCGGACGCGATCGCCGAGTAGTGGACGAAGACGTCCGGCTCGCCGCTGTCCTGGGCGATGAAGCCGAAGCCCTTCTCGTTGTTGAACCACTTGACGGTTCCCTGTGCCATGTGCTGTGTCCTCCTGGGACGTTGTCGGATCCGCCTTGTGCGAATCCCACCGGCTGCTGCAACCGTGGTCCCGATCCGTGCATGGCACGACGTACGAGAAACGCCCGCGAGCTTGGCGTCCGCGGGCGTTCGAGAACGTGCGTGGAACTGCAACTGCAACAACTGGCGACAGCGTAGCAGTACCCGCACGCACCGTGCGCGTAACCCGTTCGACATATGCGCCGGCGAAGCTGGGCCCGTCCACCGACGGCCGACCGGGAGTCGACGATCATGAGCTCGTACCGTCGCCATATAGCGCTCGTCGCACATGACAACAAGAAGGTCGAACTACTCGAATGGGCCGCGTTCAACGCGGACACGCTGGCCCGCCACCACCTCTATGCCACCGGCACCACCGGAACGATGCTCGAGCACGAGCTCGGGCTGCATGTCACACGCTTCCTGAGCGGTCCGGTGGGCGGCGACCAACAGATAGGCGCGAAGATCGCGGAGGGAGTCATCGACCTGCTGGTGTTCTTCTGGGATCCGCTGGAGCCGCAACCGCACGACCCTGACGTCAAGGCACTGCTGCGGGTGGCAGCCGTGTGGAACATCGGCGTCGCGTGCAACGTGACCAGTGCGGACCTGATGATCTCGTCGCCGTTGCTGTCCGGCCTCTACCAGCGCGTTCGGCCGGACTTCGGCGACCGGGCGCCGGTTCTCCAGGAGCGAGCCGGATGAGATAAGTGCGGCCGGGTGCAGCCGCTAAGGGAGCTTCCAGTCGACCGGCTCGGCGCCCTGCTCGACCAGGAGCTGGTTCGCCCGGCTGAACGGGCGGGAGCCGAAGAAGCCGCCGCGCGCCGACATCGGGCTCGGGTGTGCGGACTCGATGCACGGGACGCCGCCCAGCAGCGGCCGCAGGTTGCGCGCGTCGCGTCCCCACAGGATCGCCACCAGAGGCGCACCGCGTGCGGCGAGAGCCCGGATCGCCTGCTCGGTGACCTCTTCCCAGCCCTTGCCGCGATGCGCCGCAGGACGGTGTGGTGCGACCGTGAGCGCCCGGTTGAGCAGCAGGACGCCGTGCTCGGCCCATGGGGACAGGTCGCCGGTGCTCGGTTCGGGGAGGCGGAGGTCGTCGACGTACTCGTGGAAGATGTTGACCAGGCTGGCCGGCAGGGGACGTACGTCGGGAGCGACCGAGAAGCTCAGCCCGACGGCGTGGCCAGGCGTCGGGTAGGGGTCCTGGCCGACGATCAGGACGCGCACGTCGTCGAACGGCTGGGTGAACGCGCGCAGCACGTTCGGGCCGGCCGGAAGGTAGGTCCTTCCGGCGGCGAGCTCGGCACGCAGGAAGTCGCCCATCGCCGCGATCCGGTCGGCGACCGGCTCCAGCACCCGCGCCCAGCCGGGGTCGACGAGCTCCTGCAGCGGACGTCCCGGCATGTCGGATCACAGTAGCCGAGCTTCGGACCGCCTACCCGGGCTCGCCGCGGATCGTTCCGGTCGGCGATCCATCCGCCTGGGCTTGACGGCCAGATGGTTAGTATGCTAATCATTAGCTATGAATACGACTCAGCGACAGCTCGTCGTATGGCAGTCGGGCGATGCGACCGGTGAGGCCGGGGAGCTCTTCGTGATCGGGGAGAGCCTGGGTTACCTCGTCAACTCGCTCGCCCGCGCGTTCGCCCGAGCGCTCGGCGACCGCATCGGGCTGCACGGGGTCACGCCGGCGCAGTGGGCAGTCCTCCTCGTTCTCTGGGCCGAGGACGGCCAGACCCAGACAGCCCTCAGCCGCCAGGTGGCGATCGAAGCGCCGACGATGGTCCGCACGCTCGACCGGATGGAGCGCGACCAGCTCGTGACGCGGAGGCGCAACTCGCGCGACCGGCGGCAGGTCAACGTCTTCCTGACCGAGCGGGGCAGCGCCCTGCGCGATGTTCTGGTGCCGTGTGCAGCCGCCGTCAACGAGGTGGCCACGCGCGGGCTCGACGACGCCGAGCGGCGCGACGCCGTCGACCTCGTACAGCGGATGCTGGCGGCCTTGACCCAGTCGGCACCGCCCAGGCGTGGGAGTGAGACACGATGACGGGACAACGAATCTCCAACAAGCGGATGCGCGACATGGAGCGTCTCGTCCACCTGACGAGCGCCCTTCTGCTCGCGACAGTGGTCTACGCACCATGGAGCGACTCGACCGTTGCGACCGCTCTGGTGCGGTTCGTCGTCTTCCCCGTGATGGCCGGGTCGGGCATCACGATGTGGCAGCTGCCGCGGGTGCGGCGCTGGCTCCGGGTCCGCGCCGGCCGGAAACGGCCTGTCGACCACCCCGCGATCAGGCTCCGTGATCAGAACGACGGCGTGCCGGGCGACGGCAGGGTGCTGCGGCTTCGTTGAAGTCGTGTTCCCAGGGAGCTGTGGAGACCTGCATGTCGTCGCCGAGTCCGGGCATCTGCTCGTTCTCATCGCGTGGGCGGAGATCCTCGCCACGGTGACCACGGATTGAGGCGTTCGCCAGCGGGCTCAGAGGTCGGGTGTCGGGGGCACGGCGGGTTCGGGTGCGGGCCCAGGCTCCGGTGGTAGTGGCCCCGGCTCCGGCGTGGGCGCGGGGGGTACCGGACGTTCCGGCGCCGGTCCTGGCGGCTGGGGCTGCGGTGGGCCGGGCATCGGTGGGCCGGGTTCGGGCGTCGGGCCGGGGTCTGGCGGCCGTGGCTCTTCCGGGGGTAACGGCGGGAATGGCGGTGTCGTGGTCATGGCGGACCCCTTCCCTCGCGATCTACCGGCAAACGCCGTGCGCCACCGCGCCGTCGCGGTCCACGAGTTACCGTCGTCTGCGTGAGCGCACCGACAACCGAGCCGCAGCGGCTGGGGCCGTACCGCCTCGTCGAGCGGATCGGCGAGGGCGGCATGGGGGTCGTTCACCTGGCGGTCGGACCGGACGGCGATCTGGTTGCCGTCAAGGCGCTGCGGCCCTGGCTGGTCGGCGGGCACGACGGGCGGGCACGCTTCGGCCGCGAGGTCGCGACGCTGCGTCGGGTACAGGGCGGCAGAGTCGCCGAGGTCATCGATGCCGACGTCGACGGCGACCCGCCGTACATCGTGACCCGCTACGTGCGGGGGCCGTCCCTGGACCGGGTGGTCCGCGATCATGGCCCGCTGCGGTCGGCGGCGCTGGCCAGGCTCGCATCGGGCCTCGCCGAGGCGCTGGTGAGCGTCCACCGGGCCAGGGTGATCCACCGGGATGTGAAGCCGGGCAATGTCCTGATGGCGGAGGACGGCCCGGTTCTCATCGACTTCGGGCTGGCCCGCGCCTTCGACGAGACCAGGCTCACCGCCACCGGACTGGTCATCGGAACGCCCGGATACCTCGCCCCCGAGACAGTGGACGGACGGGAACCGTCGCCCGAGACCGACGTCCACGGCTGGGGGACCACCGTTGCGTTCGCGGCGACCGGAAGGCCTCCGTACGGCACCGGTCCCGACGCCGTCGTCCTCGACCGCATCCGTCGTGGCGAACACGACCTCGACGGAGTCGAACCCGATCTCGCGTCCCTCCTGCGCCGGGCTCTGGCGACTGAGCCGGAGCGCCGGCCCGGGGTCAGCGAGCTCTGCGCGCGGCTGGCGGGGGACGAGCAAGGACCGACGCTCGTCGGCCCGCGT
>Ga0184612_10000724_pt1 | contig 15526 bp, 14 predicted proteins | sample PLM3_60_coex_FD_133163 | JGI IMG/M metagenome (GOLD analysis project Ga0184612, IMG submission 133163) | Groundwater sediment microbial communities from an aquifer in East River, Colorado, USA - PLM3_60_coex | ecosystem: Environmental > Terrestrial > Soil > Riparian zone | place: USA: East... | reverse complement strand
GCAACAGCGGCGCAACGCCGAAGGCGCTCAGATCCAGTGGATGTTCACCACCGAGAAGGCGCGCGAAAAACTCCGCAAAGCCTATCCTGTCAACGAGTCATAATCTCTGTGGAACGGTACTAGTCTAACCACGCTCCTCCCTGAGACCACGATGGACTACGAACAAGGCTAGACCCGAATTAGGCAGCCCATCGTATCGTGACGTGCTCTGGGCCGCAATCGGCTGGATTGACTTGTGCACTCTGAATAACTCGTCGGGTTGCGCCACGGCCCAGCCAACCTTGCAGAGATTGACTTTCGGCCTGCGAAGTTCCCAAAGCCGCAAACACGGCGCTGCTGATTATTTGCTGCTGCCGTCGCAGATGATCGTGAAGCAGCTTGTGTCGAGTAATGTAGCCGGCGTTCACGCCGGGCATGGCGTGGTTCATCAGGAGCTTGGCATCGATCTCTGAGACTCCCGCTGCTGTCGCTATAGTTCGGAAGGTTTGACGAAGATCATTGCCCCATTTTGACAACTCGTCTCGGTCTTCCTTGGTTTCCGCTATGTGCCCTGATGCACTGTCAGCTGGAAATACCCATTCTCGTGCTTGGGACGGATGCATCTCCCTGCCGAAGCGAATTGCTCGAATGAGACAAAAAACCATCTGTCTTGATAGCGGAATATCGAAAGCTCGCTTCTTGCCACCCTTCGGCTTAGAGATGTGCAGGGTGCGTCGCCGAAAATCGATGCGATCGGGTCGTATTTCCTGCAAGGCGGCGGGTCGCGATCCAGACAGTAACGTGAACAGATGGAATTCACGGCGGACCGGGTTGTCCAGGCCGGCCAACTCTAAGAACCATCCTTTCAAGTCGCTGATACCCATCCCGGTGTCGCGGCGTTTCTCCTCATTCCAATCGATCGCATCTGCAGGATTGTCGGGCGGCAGTGACCTATTGGTTTTGCGAGCGTGATTGTAGATAGCTCGCAACGTGCGCATGCTGCCATTTGCCATGTATGGCCCGTTCTCTCTTGTGACATCGTCGTGCTTCCTTGCCACGCGCGCTGGGTCCGCTGCCAACTCGCGGAGGGGGATGTCTAGCCACTCCACAAAGATCCGTTCGACGTGGCCGCGATACCCGTCAATTGTCGTTTCGCTGCGCCCTTTTCGAACAAGATGAGCCTCCAAATATCGTTGCCACGCCAGCCTGAGCGTCACGTCCACTTGAGCGTCCGGCTTACTCGCTGCGGTTTCGACGGCGCCGACCTGGACATCGCGCTGGTCTGCCTTTGGGTGTTGTCCTTTGCTAATCTGAGCTAAATACTCTTTCGCGATTGCGCGTGCAGTTCGGGTCGACATTTCACGGGTGTCGCCAATCGAAACTCGGATAGACGATGCGCGCTTTCCTCCCTGTCTGAGATCGCCCTGCACCGTGAAGGTCCGTTTCCGTTTTCCCACTACAACAAAGAAGCCCTTCAATTCCGCGTCGCGAGCCAAGTACCAACCCATCATTTGGACAGGGTAGCTGCGCGATCGTCTTGTCAGTCAGAAGAATACGGATGTCGGCCATGAGCGGAGTCCAGGCAAACTAAAACGGTTTTCAAACGGTTTTAGCGAATCGAGAAGTTCGAAGGTTTACGTTCGAGGAAGTGCGAGGCTATGCGAGAAATACCGATAAACAAAGGGCTTCATCAGTTTCATCGTAGCGTAGCGCGCATTTGAAAATTGCTGCGAAGAGTTCGTTTTGAACTCTTAATCATCGGGTCCCAGGTTCGAGCCCTGGTGCGCCCACCACCCTTGCAAGAGCTTAGCAGTCTAGCCAAGCGCCTATTCCGACAAACTATCGGCGGCTATTTCGACAAACCGGCTGGTTTTGTTCGCTCGGCGCGGCGCTTTTGGGCGCCGGAAACAAGCTGCTTCCGGGTCCGCTTCGTAAAGCGCGCGACGGCAACGGCTCGGCCCGGATCGGGTATCGGGCTGAACGACAATTCGAGGGCGTTCGCCCAGCGCTTTGCCGCAAGGCAGAAGGGCAAATATCCGACGCAGATGCAGGCCGGCGCCTATCTCGCTCCTGCATTATCTGAAGGCAGTGGACGCCCGGCGGAGCTCGGAGGGGCAGGCGGTCGTGCGCAAGACGAAGGAACTGCCGACCAGTGATATCGCATTCGGCAACGCATCCATCCGCGAGGACGGCCGAACCATCGTCGACCAATACCTCTTCGAGGTAAAATCACAAGCGATTCTGCGCCGAGCGCGAGCATGAAATTGCATCGCCATGAGTTGGAGAACCCGGGCGTGTTCATCAGTGCATCTTTCGAATTGCGGCCGTCTGCCACCGAGCCGAGCCGGGTGTCGCCAGCGTTCGGTCCACCGATCGAGTTCCTCGAGCGGGTAGCCGGAGGCTGCAGGGCTCAATTCGTGCCAGGCGGTAGTTTGCCAGAGTAAGAGCCGTAGCCGCGGTCGCGCGACGAAAATGGTTTGGCCATTTTGCTAAATATGGTCCTTTTTTATAATCCACCGCGGCTGCAGACTGACTCAAAGCAGAAAGGCAGAGTTATTGAAAGTCGCGGTGGTGGGTTCAACAGGCGTTCTCGGGCGGCAGGTTACAGCGCGCCTTATCGAGCGCGGACACCGGGTCTCGGTGCTGGTAAGATCCGACGGAAGGCGTTGCCCAATCGAACATGCCCGCCTTAGCCCCGTGAGGGGCGATATTTTCGATTCAGCAGCGCTTTCTGAATTGATGCAGGACGCCGACGTTGCCTTGCATTTGGCGACTGCGATCCCACCGCCGGGTCCGGATATGGATTGGTCTCAGAATGATCGCGTGAGACGAGAAGGAACCGCCAAATTCCTTCAGGCTGCCGCGCACCGGTCTGTAGCGAAGTGCGTCGTTCAGAGTATTGCGATGATCGCCCCTAGTATCGGAGATGCCTGGACTACGGAGTCGAGCAAAGTCAGTACTGATTCGTTCCAATCGGCCATAGACATGGAAGACCTGGTCGCACAGTCGAAAATTCCTTCGACGGTACTGCGCGGCGGTCTTTTTTACGGGCCGGGTGCCAAGAATACCTCGGTGTGGAATAGCCTGGCGAAGAATGGGACGCTTCAACTACCGGAGGATGGTTCCGGCTACGTCTCCCTCATTCATATTGTCGATATGAGCAAGGCATTCGTTTGCGCGGTCGAGTCGGCGATTACAAAGCCGCTGTTGAATATCGTCGATGACGCGCCGCCAACTTGGTCGGACCTTTTTAGCTATATCGCACGCGAAAACGGAATGACGACTATTCATTCTGGCGCGCCTCGCCGATATCCGAATTTCCGAACTTCGAATGCATTGGCGAAGCAGACATTTGGCTGGGAACCGATCTTTCCCTCGTTCCTGTCCGGATGGCATTTCGAATGACGTTCTCTCAAAAGAATCAAGTTGAGAACGAACGCAGCGAGTATGCGCCGGCTGGAAGGATTGCTCTTGGGAGGCTTGCGTTTCGCGGCCTCCACGACCTTAGGAGAGCGATATGATTCGAAGCGTCGCGATAGTTTATCACAGCAACATGGGCCATACGGAGCGCGTGGCGCATGCGGTCGCCGCCGGCGTCGCGTCGGTGGAAGGCGCATCTGCAATACTCATGACGGTTGCGGAAGCTCAAAGCAGGCTTGACGAACTAGATGCTGCACACGCGATCATTTTCGGCGCTCCGACCTATATGGGAAGTGTTTCAGCTGAAATGAAGGCGTTCATGGATTCTACTTCGAGGAAAGTCTATCTACGGCAGTCATGGAAGGACAAGTTGGCCGCTGGCTTTACCAACTCCGGCGCGTGGAGCGGCGACAAGCTTCTTACACTAATTCAGTTTGTCGCTTTTGCGGCCCAGCATTCGATGATCTGGACGAGCCTGGGCCTTATGGCGGGCCACAATCGCTCGTCTGGAAGCCGTGATGATCTGAATCGATGTGGAGTATGGCTTGGGGCTGCCGCCCAGTCCGATATCGACGCTGCTCCTGATCTGATGCCTCCAGTGTCTGACCTGCAAACGGGCGAACATCTGGGCCGACGTGTGGCGACTCTCTCCCTCCGTTTTTCGCTCGAAGGAAACATCTGATTCAACGAGACGCAGGAGAGCAAAAGTATCCCGTCATTCTGCTTCGCATCGTTCGTTTGTGTTCGAGCGCGCGCTAGCGCCGCGGCGGACCCATCATGTCTAATTAATGAGTTTGATCCCGATCTCGGGCTACTGACAGAAGGGATGATGCGTTAGTCGCATCGTTGAAACGGCCACCATTCTGCCCGGCGACGTGATGCTTATGGTCCACGCAAGTTTCTAGAAGGCTATCCGAGGGTCCCCTCGTTCGAGCAACGCCAAGGTGGCCATTTCGCAGGAGGGGTAAGAATTCACGTTACCGTTCTGACGGAGCGCTGGATACAAAGTGGTTTTCCGTTTTTCTGAATATGGACCTGTTTGAGTAGGTATCTTTTCGCGAGAAGCTAGCCCTACGGAAACAGTCGCACGCAGGTGCCAGACCCCGCGCAAGAACCGACCAGCAGGGGCTTTGGTTGAATGTTTCTCCCTGCAGGCGCCTATTCAATCGAGCTCAGAGCAGAAGAATGTCGAATCAGGATTATTTCCCCGTTACTGAACGAACTCGCATAAAGCAATTCGCATTTCTCGGGAAGTATGACCGCGAGACGATACTCGGCATTCTTGATGCAGCGCTCCTGGGGCATGTCGGTTTCATCGTGGACAACCAGCCCGTTGTGACGCCAACAGCGTTCTGGCGCGTCGGGGAAACTCTCTATTGGCATGGTTCCCTGGAAAGCCGAATGTTGAAGCAAGTTGGCTCCGGCCTCCCGGTTAGCTTCACGGTTGCATTGATCGACGGTATCAAGCTTTCTCGCGTGATGTCGCGTCATTCATTTAACTACCGCTCGGTAATGATCTTCGGCCGGGCCGAAGCCGTTTCTGACCCGCAGGCGAAAATGGAAGGCATGCAGGCGTTTGTGAACCGCATACTGCCGGGGCGATGGGAGGACGGAGTCCAACAACCGACGCCCACCGAGATTGAACGCATGACGCTTGTGAAAATGGATATCCATGAGGCGTCAGCGAAAACGAGCAGCGGCCTGCCTCCCGACAATCCGCTACTCCGCGACCGGGTCAACACCTGGGCGGGTTACATACCAATCAAGCTTGCAGTCGGAAAGCCGGTTGCAGACCCACATTTGCGAAGCGACATCGGAGTTCCCAAATATGCGATCGATGTGGCCAAGCGCTTTAAAGCACAGGATCTGAGTGAAGTTGAACTGGACGTCCCACACTATCCGCGCTCGCCGGTTCAAACGTCGCCAGTTCCCGACGGCGAATTCAAGATTTCGGTACTCAACACCGGACAGACGATTCTAGCTCGGGCTAATCAGACGCTGTTGGCAAGCGCTCTGGATAATGGGATCGAATTTCCATTCGGCTGCGCTTCCGGGGGCTGCGCTACCTGCAAAACGCGCCTCGTGTCGGGCGACGTCGAGATGCTTGCATATGAAAAGCGGGCGCTATCCGACGGGGAACGCGCCGGTGGCTGGATCCTTGCTTGTCGCGCCCAGCCCAGGGCTGACTGTGAAGTTGCATTTGTCAAGCTTGGCCCGGAATCCAAAATCTTGGGCACCATAGTAGCTCAAAGTAAGCTTACGCATGACATTACCCGTTTGTTGATACGCCTTGAAAAACGCGCCGAGTTCACGTTCAAACCTGGCCAGTTTATCATGCTGAAATTACCGGAGCTTCCGGAGCGCGAATATTCACTCGCCAATCAGCCGGACGACGAGCTACTTGAACTCAACGTCAGGGCAATGACGCCTGGACTTGTCAGCCGAAGAATTTCGCAGGAGATTCTGGTCGATGCCGAAGTCGAAATTCGCGGTCCATTCGGAATGGCTCATCTCCGGGAAGATGAAAAGCGTCCGATTTACGCATTCGCAGGCGGCTCCGGTCTGGCTCCGATTAAATCGATCGTCGATCGATCGCTTCGTCTAAACTCGAACGAGACGATTACTCTTTGCTTTGGTGTTCGCGACGAACGGGACCTGTATTACGTCGATCATTTCGAAAAGTACGCGAGACGACATTCAAGATTTTCGTTTTTCCCGGTCTTGTCGGCAGCCACTGGCACGACATCCCGGCTCGTTGGATCCGTCGCCGATATCATTGCTGGAAAGGCGCCGGACCTGTCGCAGGCCACGATTTACATTGCCGGGCCTCCCGCCATGGTCGATAGCTGTCGCCGTGCTGCCATGATGCTCGGCGCAAATGAAACGCGCGTTTTCGCTGACGCGTTTCTGACATCATCAGACAAGGCAAAACTCGTTGCAGTCGAATAGCCTCCATCGTCTGGCTGCTGGACAGCAAGTTTCTGTTGTCCTGAGCCGAACGATATAGCCGCCTGCCTTGCAATCTATGCCTTGATGGCACCAGCCAATTGCCTTATTCCGCTAATGATTGTCGGTATGCTATAGGCTGCGGCGCCGATAACGAGCCCTGGCCTCGGCTTCGCGCGGATTGCATTTTCCGACACCGCTCGAACAACAATACCCGCGCGCGCCGCAGTTGCGGCGATCTTTCGGTCGTTTTCTCCTGCGGGTAACCATCCAATAGCCTCCAACCCGGCGGCTGGACTAAATTCCAGCAGGCCAGCCAAATACCTGCTGCCAGCTTCTACAAGCGCGGCGTGCCGGCCGGCATAAAGTTCCCGCATCACTCGCACATGGCGAATGAAATGCCCTTCATCAAAAAAATCACAGAGGACCGCTTGTTCCAATGTCGGTGCAAAGCGTGTCGATAGCGAGATCAATGACACAAATGGATCGATGAGCGCTTGTGGCAAGACGACATATCCCAGCCTCAAGGCCGGAAACATGACCTTGCTAAACGTCCCACAGTGTATGACCGAATCCGATTGGTCGAGACCTTGCAGAGCGGCCAATGGCCGGGCCGAGTAGCGATACTCGCCGTCGTAGTCGTCCTCAAATATCCAGGATCCATGCGTGCTTGCGAGATGCAGTAGCGCCAGGCGACGCGCAGGCGACATTGTTACCCCGGTTGGGCTTTGGCGTGCCGGCGTCACGTAGATCATTTTCGGCGGCTTCATTTGACGATCCTGTTGGGGAATTACCAATCCTTCGCCATCGACCGCAATCGGTACGACCTTTGCTGACGCCAGGGAGAATATGTGACGAGCACCGGGATATCCGGGATCTTCGACCCACACCGGATCGCCTGGCTTAAGTGTTAACCGCGCGCTGAGATCGAGCGCCTGTTGCACACCCGAGACGATAACGACGGATTCTACGGAGCACTGCACTCCGCGTGTCAGCGACAAGTAGTCAGCAAGTATTTTCCGCAGCGGCTTGTAACCTCTGGGGTCGCCGTCCAATAATGATTTGTAACTTTGGATACGCGACCTGCGCCCGACAATTCTGGCCCAAATCTCCTGAGGAAAGTGATCTAACGCGGGGATGTTGGCTTCAAATGGGCGAGGCTTCGCGGCTCCCCGTACAATGTTTATTGTCGGAGGTGTCGGAATGGGAGTCTTGCGCGCGCGTGCAGCCTCCTTTTCGTTGTTTATTCGCTCCGACGTCCGGGTGGTTCTTTTGCCCTGGTGTTGATCTGCGTTTACCACCGTGCCCGATCCGACCCTGGCGGTTACGTAACCTTCGGCGACGAGCTGATCAAAAACGCTGACGACGAGCGTCCGTGAGACGCCAAACTGATTTGCAAGACCGCGGCTGGATGGCAGACGCACGCCGGACGGTAGGCGATTGCTCAATATCGCGTCGCGAAGCTCAGAATATAGCCAGTGAAACAGAGACTGCTGGCGAGACCTTGCCGTACGAGGGGCGAAGTCAGGGCTGGTGGATGTTTTCACGATATCGCTCTCTCAAAATGGCTTTCAGTTATTCAAAAAATGGTCCTTTGCACAATACCAAAAGGATTTAGCCTGATTTTCGAAGGTTGGATCCCAGAGCGATCCAATCGGTGGAGCCGCGCGTTTTCAGGAAATAGTTTTGGTTGTCTCAGAGGAGAAGTAGAATGCGTCAGGCGGTGGCTATCGGAAGCATGGTATGGGCGCTCTTCGCTTGGCCGATGCCGTCGGCATCGGCGCAAAACATCAAGATCGCATACATCGATTCGTTTTCGGGAATGATGGCCGATGTGGGCGACGTGGCAACCAGGCAACTGCGGTTTGCGATCGAGCGCATCAACAACCAAAAGGGAGGTGTGCTAAACGGTCGAAAACTGGAGTTGGTACTCTACGACAACAAGTTCTCGGCACAAGAGACGGTTCTGGCCGCTCAAAAGGCTATCGATGCGGGAGCCCGCATTATCACGCAGGGGAATGGTTCTTCAATCGCGGCCGCTATCAGCGATTTTGTGACCAAATACAACGAACGGCATCCTGGCCGCGAGGTCATTTATCTGAATTTTGCTGCAATCGATCCGATTCTAACAAACGAAAAATGCAGCTATTGGCATTTCCGATGGGATGCGCATTCCGACATAAAATTGCAAGCGCTCACGAACTACATAAAGAGCAACCAGGATATCAAAAACGTCTATCTCATCAATCAAGATTACTCCATGGGCCAAGCGGTGCGAAAAACAGCCCGCGACATGCTTTCCGATAAGCGCTCTGATATCAAAATTGTCGGTGACGAGCTGCATCCCATAGGAAGGATTTCGGATTTTGCGCCTTACATAGCCAAAATCAAGGCCAGTGGAGCCGATAGTGTTATCACCGCAAACTGGGGATCCGATTTGGCTTTGCTCATCAAAGCGGCGGGTGAAGCCAGTCTGCACGTAAACTGGTTCACGTTTTATGCAGGCGGTAACGGTAGCCCGACGGCGATCAAGCAGGCCAACCCAGAGCCAGGTCGGGTGTTTTATGTGGTGGATGGTTACGCCAACCTCGGCGGCAAGGAGGCCGTACTTCTGGAGGAAGAATTTCGCCGTACCAACGGTGGAAAATCGATAATCTATCCGCAGGTTATCGAAATGGTGGAAATGCTTGCGATAGCGATCAATTCATCGAAGACGGATGATCCGAAACAGTTAGCTAACGCTCTGTCGAAAATGAAATACACGACAATTTATGGCGATGAGGCTTTCTTTCGAGCTGCTGACCACCAGTTTTTCCAGGACATGTACGTTGCGAGCTTCGTTCCGCTGGGTGGCGAGGTGAAGTTTGACGAAGAGTCGTCCGGGTGGGGCTGGAAGACGATCGCAAAAATTCCAGCTTCCGACACGTTGTTACCCACGACATGCAAAATGCAGAACCATCCAGGACAGTAGTTGATTGTCGCATTCTCTGACCTCTTCAAGAGTGCAAATCGATCAATGATAGTGCGATTCAAGGCGGAGAAATACTGTTGCTTCAACTGGCAATCCTGTCGACCCTGAACGGCATACTTTACGGGATGCTGCTCTTCCTGTTGGCCAGCGGTTTGACCTTGATTTTTTCGGTAATGGGCGTGCTCAATTTCGCGCATGCCAGCTTCTATATGCTGGGTGCTTATTTGGGTTTCCAGATCAGCCAACTGGCTGGTTTCTGGGTCGCGTTGGTGGCGGCTCCGCTGCTGGTAGGCGGCCTTGGCGCCGCGATCGAGCGATGGGGCCTGCGAGCCGTCCATAAGCGGGGGCATGGGGCCGAACTGCTCTTCACGTTCGGGCTCGCCATCGTCATCGAAGAACTCGTGCAGATGGTTTGGGGTAAACTGCCGGTGGACTATCGCGTGCCTGCCGCACTCAACTTTCATGCATTTGAAGTGCTTGGTATCACCTATCCGGCCTTTCGCGTATTCATGCTCTTGATGGCATTGGGCATCTTCCTTTTGCTGTTCTTCGTTCTCACGCGTTCACGGTTGGGCCTCATCATTCGAGCTGCTTTGACCCATCCCGAAATGGTTTCGATGCTGGGCCACGATGTTCCAAAAGTTTTCATGCTGGTCTTCGGCGCGGGGTGCGGTCTTGCCGGTCTTGCCGGTGTCGTCGCTGGCCCGCTGTTAGTCACTCAACCGAGCATGGCGAATACGTTGGGCCCAATTCTTTTTGTGGTCGTTGTGTTTGGCGGTTTAGGATCGGTGCCGGGGGCCTTTATAGCGTCGTTGACGATTGGTCTCGTGCAAACGTTTGCCGTCTCCATTGACTACTCCCTTGGCGACGCGCTCGCCGGCATCGGCGTCGGTCGACCCACGGATGGCGTACTACGCGATATCTATTCGGTACCCGTGGCTCAGGTCGGCCCCCTAATTCCATATCTGATTCTGGTTCTAGTCCTGATCTTCCGGCCGACCGGCTTAATGGGAGCTCGAGAGACATGAGCTCAGAGGCGCGCACCGAAGCGCTAACTTCGCAGGTCTCGACGGCCGATACAGTGAAGCGATACAGCGTGTGGATCGCCACCGCGGCGATCCTCACGTCGCTACCAGCGATTCTGTCCTCTGGCACTGCGTTGACCACGATGTCTCTCATGGGCATCATGATTGTCTTTTCCCTCAGCTACAACATGCTGCTCGGTCAAACCGGATTGCTGAGCTTCGGCCACGCCGTCTATTATGGCCTGGGAGGGTTCTTCACAGTTCACGCAATGAATGGTTTCGGGGGCAAAGCCCTCGCGATTCCCCTGCCGCTGATTCCATTTGTCGGCGGTGTCACGGGCCTGATGTTCGGCATCATCTTTGGCAGCGTATCGACGCGGCGAGCGGGGACGTCCTTTGCAATGATCACACTCGGCTTAGGCGAGCTGGTTGCGTCCGCTTCGCCTATTTTGCCCACATTTTTTGGTGGCGAAGAGGGGATTTCCACTAACCGCACCACGCTACCGGCATTTTTTGGGTTGCGTTTTGGCTCGCAGCTCGAGACTTATTACTTGATCGCAGCTTGGTGCTTCGTTTGCGCAGCCCTGATGTTTGCTTTTACGCGCACACCTCTGGGCCGCATGTCGATGGCTGTGCGCATCAATCCCGAACGTACCGAATTCAACGGGTACTCCGCCGCGATGGTGCGGTTCTTTGTGTTTTGCGTGTCCAGCTTCTTTGCCGGGGTCGCGGGCAGTCTGGCCGCCGTCAATTTCGAGTTGATGACCGTGGCCAGTATTTCTGCGAGGCAATCCGGCACGGTCCTTTTGATGACCTTCGTCGGCGGTGTCGAGCACTTCATAGGTCCGATCCTTGGCGCCATCCTGGTCGTATTTCTGCAAAGCTTCTTGAGTGATCTCACCGACGCATGGATGCTGTATTTCGGATTGCTGTTCGTCGCCGTTGTGGTTTTCGCGCCGGGCGGCCTGGCAGGCTTGATCATGCTGCATGCACCATTGGTGCGTCGTTCGCGCCTGCACAGGATAATACCATACTATGCCGTCATGTTGCTGCCGATCGCGCTCGGGCTTGTTGGTGCAGCCGGTCTGGTCGGAATGGCGCGCATTCTGTGGGCAAACAACAGCAACGCGACGGTGCATTTCTTGGGCGTGGAGTGTCACGCCGGTAATCCGCTGGCTTGGGGTGCTGCCGTGCTGCTGATGTTTGCCGGGCTCTGGCTTGGCCGGCTTTGGGCTTCTCGCGTTTCGAAGGTGTTTGTATTGCTGGGGCACGAACCTCCGAAACAGGTCGGGCGATGATTGCTCTTTCGTTGCGGAGCGTGAGCAAGAACTTCGGCGCGACGCAGATCATTAGCGACCTCTCGCTGGACGTGCGAGCGGGAGAGCGCCACGCGATCATTGGTCCGAATGGTGCAGGAAAGTCGACCTTGTTCAACTTGATCTCCGGCCGCTTCCAGGCCAGTCAGGGGAGGATCACTCTGCTCGGCCAGGACATCGCCGGGCTGAAGCCCTTTCAGATCAACCGCCGCGGTCTTTCCCGGTCCTTCCAGGTCACCAATTTCTATTCGAATCTCAGTGTCTTCGACAATTTGGTGTGTGGTTTTCTTTGGCACGCGGGCTATCGCTATTCGTTCTGGCACAACATGCGGCGGTTGGACGACGTCAATCAGCGAACCGAACTTGTCATGCGTGAAATCGGCCTTGCACATCGGCGTGACGATGAGGCCGGCACGTTGTCCTATGCGGAGCAGCGTTCGCTGGAGATCGGCATCACTATCGCCGGCGGGGCCGACGTTGTCATGCTGGACGAGCCCACCGCTGGAATGAGTCGCATTGAAACGGCGCATTTCGTAGCGATGATACGCAAGATCAGTACCGGCCGTACGCTAATCATGGTCGAACATGATATGGGCGTCGTGTTTGAATTGGCTGATCGTATTTCAGTGCTGGTTCATGGTCAAATCATTGCCACCGACACGCCGGACAACATCCGCAAGAACAAAGCCGTGCAGGAAGCGTATCTCGGGCGCGCCGTCGACACGGAGGACGGTGATGAGTGACGCGATACTGCAGGTTCGGGACATGCACGCCAAATACGGCAAGAGTCATATTCTGCAGGGCATTTCGTTTGATGTCCGCGACGGAGAAATTGTCGCTCTAATGGGACGCAATGGAGCCGGTCGCTCGACGGCGCTCAAGGCGATCATGGGTGCAGTTCAGTCGTACGGCTCAATCCGTTTCAAAAATCAAGAGATTGTCGGATTGAAGCCGCACCAGGTCGCGCGGCTAGGCTTGGGTTACGTTCCGGAAAACCGGGATGTGTTTCCGGGTCTTACAGTCCGTGACAACCTTTACCTGGGGCAGAAGAAAGCAAACAGATGCGGCCGTTGGTCGATACAAGACATGTTCGATATTTTCCCGCGCCTGGCCCAGCGAGCCGACACGCGAGCTGATGTGCTTTCGGGCGGCGAGCAACAGATGCTGACAATATGCCGTACCCTTATGGGAGACCCCGACCTCGTAATGGTCGATGAACCGACCGAGGGTCTTTCGCCGGCGATGATCGATCATGTAGGCAATCTGCTCGAACGGATTGCTTCGCGTGGCATCGCGATTTTGCTCGTCGAACAAAAGTTTACCATCGCATTGAAGGTAAGCCAGCGGGTCTATGTGATGGGGCACGGCCAAGTGGTCTTTGAGGGGACTGCCAAGCAGTTGAGCGCGGCTGCGGCCGTGCGCAAAGAATGGCTTGAAGTATAGCTCGGCGCACGTTCCTCGATCGAAAAACTGCGAAGGTCTGTCCGGACTGAAAGGCGAACCTGAGAACATGGCTGTGCTGGTTGAAGAAAGCGAAAAGTCGATACGCTCTGACAATGTTCCGCTGCGGGAGATTGCCTTCGGCCAAACGTTGGTCACGATCGATAGCGGTAACGATGGCGCCATCTATCTCCGGCCAAAAATGCCGCTCGGTGCTTATCCAGCTCGTCTCACCGATCGCCTGCATCATTGGGCGAAAGTGACGCCCGATCGCGTTTTCATGGCTGAGCGCGATGTTGACGGTGCCTGGCGCGAAGGCACGTACGCGCAGATGCTGTCGTCCTGCCGGCGCATCGCCTCGGCGCTGATTGCGCGTGGACTCTCGGCGGAGAAACCCGTCGTCATTCTGTCGGGAAATTCCATCGACCATGCGTTGATGTTGTTCGGAGCGCTCTATGCGGGCATTGCCGTTTGCCCGGTGTCACCGGCTTATTCGCTGATCTCCCGGGATTACGGCAAGCTCAACTATCTGATGAAGCTGCTGACGCCGGGCCTGGTCTTCGCGGACAACGCCAGCGCGTTCTCGGATGCAATACGCGCCAGCGTCCCGGATGGCGTTGAGGTCGTTGCCGCGCGCGGCGCCGTGCAAGGCCGCGGCGTCACGATGCTTGCCGACGTGATATCGACGTCCGAACATGCGCTTCTCGATGCCGCGCACGATGCCATTGGGCCAGACACCATCGCGAAATTCCTGCTGACATCAGGCTCAACCGGCAATCCAAAAGCCGTGATCAATACCCAGCGCATGCTCTGCGCCAATCAGGTGATGCTGGGCAAGACGTTGACGTTTCTCAAGGACGAGCCGCCTGTCATCATCGACTGGCTGCCGTGGAACCACACCTTCGGCGGCAACCACAATATCGGGCTGACGCTGTTCAACGGCGGTTCGATGTATCTCGATGACGGCAAGCCGACGCCGTCGGGCATTGGGCAGACCATCCGTAATCTGCGCGAGATCTCCCCGACGGTGTATTTCAACGTACCGAAGGGATACGAATCGCTGCTGCCTTATCTTCGCGATGACGCAGCGTTGCGAAAGAAGTTCTTCAGCCGCCTCCAAGCGATGTTCTTCAGCGGCGCGGCGCTGTCGGCTCATGTCTGGAACGGTCTCGACGAGATCGCGATACAGGAAACCGGCGCCCGTGTGCCGATGTTGACCGGCCTCGGCGCCACCGAAACCGCGCCGGTCTTCATGTCCGTTACGCCGCAGACCAGCCGCGCCGGTCATGTCGGCCTGCCGGTGTCCGGCAACGAGGCAAAGCTGGTACCGAACAACGGCAAGCTGGAGGTTCGCGCCAGGGGACCGAATATCACGCCGGGCTATTGGCGCGAGCCGGAACTGACCGCCAAGGCGTTTGACGAAGAGGGGTTCTACAAGCTTGGCGATGCGCTGAGGCCGGCGGATCCCGGCGATCTTGGCGCCGGCTTCGACTTCGATGGCCGCATTTCCGAGGACTTCAAGCTCGCCAGCGGCACATGGGTCAGTGTCGGCCCGCTGCGGGCGCGGTTCGTCGCGTCCTGCGCGCCGCTGGTGCGCGATGTGGTGATCGCCGGCATCAACCGAGACGAAATTTCGGCGTTGGTGATCCTCGACCTCGACGGCTGCCGCTTGATCAATCCAACGCTTCCGATAGACGATCTCGCCGCGACGGCCTCCGATCCCCTGATCCGCGATACGTTTCGCGAGCGGCTGGTCGGATTCGTGGCCGGCTCGACTGGCTCATCGACGAGGATCACTCGCGCTGTGCTGCTCGACACGCCGCTGTCGATCGATCGCGGCGAAGTCACCGACAAGGGATCGGTCAACCAACGCGCCGTGCTCGAGCATCGCGCCAAATTGATTGAAGACATTTATGCGGGATCGTCCGGGGCGCACGTCATCACCCGCGTCCCTTGATCCGCAAGACCCACCGTCGATTTCTCGAAACGCGTAAACTTGATGTCCATCAAACCGGCAGCAGCTCATCCCGAGCGATAAGCTACTTAGATTGGCGTATTCGACATTTGCGCCTTGTGTCACCCTTCTTCTCGAACAAATCTACGCTGACGATTGCTCCGCAAAGCCGGACGTCTGCACTAAAGGGCTGGTGGTTAAGGTGCGAGAATCCTGAATATGCGAACTCAAGTTGGAATTATAGGCGCTGGGCCTGCCGGGCTCTTCCTATCCCATCTCCTTCACCGCGCCGGCATCGAATGCGTTGTCGTGGAAGCGCAGAGCCGCTCTTATGTCGAAGGACGTGTGCGGGCGGGTGTACTTGAGCCCGGCACGGTCGAGACGTTCGAAATGCTGGGTCTTGATGCGCGCATGAGGCGGGAGGGCATGGTCGATGAAGGCCTGGATATTCGCTTTCGCGGGAAAAACATCCATC
>Ga0184612_10000723_pt1 | contig 15539 bp, 14 predicted proteins | sample PLM3_60_coex_FD_133163 | JGI IMG/M metagenome (GOLD analysis project Ga0184612, IMG submission 133163) | Groundwater sediment microbial communities from an aquifer in East River, Colorado, USA - PLM3_60_coex | ecosystem: Environmental > Terrestrial > Soil > Riparian zone | place: USA: East... | reverse complement strand
CGTAGTGCGGTAGCCGAGATTGTCCGCAAGCAGGCCGACAACGGTATCGATATTGTGACCGACGGGGAGCAAGGGAAACCGGGATTCTTCGCCTACGTACGCGAGCGTCTCACCGGCTTTGAACCGAAGAGCCCGCAACCTGGGGGTTGGAAGCAATGGGCCGCGGAAGTGGCCGCCTTCCCGGAATACTATGAACAATACTTCAGCCGGCGCATGATGGGAGGAAGCATCGCGCAGCGCACCCCGCTGGTGTGCACTGCGCCGGTCAAATATCGAGGACAAGAGGCGATCCGCAAAGATATTGATAATCTCAAGGCTGCGCTCGGTGGGCTGAAAGTCGAGGAAGCTTTCATGCCGGCCGTGGCGCCCAGTGGGATTGGCACCAACGAATATTACGGCAGCGACGAAGAATACCTGCAAGCAGTCGGCGACGCTCTTCGAACCGAGTATCAGGCGATCGTTGATGCCGGCTTCATCCTGCAGATCGACGACCCCTGGCTCACGGAAGTGCATAGTCAGGATCCATCGTTGAGTCTCACCGAGCGACGAAAGATCGCCGAGAGATCTGTCGAAGCGCTCAACCATGCACTGCGGGGCATCCCGGCGGAAAAGATCCGCTTCCACACCTGTTATGGAATCAATGAAGGGCCCCGCGTCAACGACGCTTCGCTGAGGGACATCGTGGACCTCATCTTGAAAGTAAATGCCGGCGCCTACTCTTTTGAAGCTGCGAACCCGCGCCACGAGCACGAGTATCATGTCTGGGAAACCGTGAAGTTGCCCTCAGGCAAGGTAATTATCCCGGGCGTGATCACGCATGCGAGCAACATCGTCGAACACCCCGAGCTCATCGCCGAGCGCATCACACGCTATGCAAAATTAGTAGGCCGGGAAAACGTCATCGCTGGGTCCGACTGCGGCTTTTCGTCTCAAGCCACGTATAACCCGGAGGTTCATCCGACCGTAGTGTGGGCCAAGTTCCAGGCGATGGCGGAAGGCGCGCGCCTGGCAACAAAGCAGCTCTGGCGGTAAGCGGACAAAAAACATTGACCACAAAGAACCTAGCGCAGCAGAGCCGCAACCAAACAAGAGCTAGAAGTGAAAAGCAAATTTAACCACGAAGTGTGTCATGAGCTTACGCTCGCCTATAAAGGATGAAAATGGAGGCATATCCCCTCCACTCCCAACCCCAATTTTCGAAGGAGAGCACGAAGAAAGAAATAATGTAACCGCAAAGAGCGCAAAAAAATGTAGGGGCGGGTTTGAAACCCGCCCTATTTCGTGGCCTTCGTGATTTTCGTGGTGAGAGGGTGTCTTGTGGCGTCCCGCTTGGCCGAAGTCGCTGCTAACAGTGATTTCCCACCGTTGCACCAACCAGGAGAGAAGGTTAAACTACTTACGCTATGGACGCGTTGGCATTGATCGAAGCTCACGCTCAAGAATTGCACACTTTGGGTGCGCGTCGGATCGGTGTGTTCGGTTCATTCGCCAAAAACGAGGCAACTCCGGAAAGCGACGTGGACGTTTACGTAGAGTTTTCCGAAGGGATGAAAACTTATGATAATTTCTTTGCCCTTTACGAGCTGCTGCGGGAGCTCTTCGGTAGGCCCATCGACCTCGTGACGGACGGCGCGTTAAGTGAGAGAAAAGCTCGCCTAATACTGCCGACCGTTCGCTATGCAACCCTCAACGCTTGAAATTCTCCGCGACATTCTCCAGGAAGCGGAGTTTCTAACGGCACAAGTGTCGCACATATCCTTTGAATCCTTCGTCCGTGACGAGATCAAGAAGCGCGCCTTCGTGCGTAGCATTGAAATCATCGGCGAAGCGGCCAAGAAGATCCCGGACGAGATACGCGATCAGATTCCAGAGATCGAATGGAAGAAGATCGCCGGAATGAGGGACCGACTCATCCATGACTATGCGGACGTGGACTATGTCATCGTTTGGGACGTGGCGAAAACAAAAGCTCCAGAACTCGCGCAACACTTGCGGTCAATCATAGAGTCGCACGACGAAGATAACTAACTGCCGTTCAGACCTATCACGCACGTCACTCCGCTTTGTGATCTATGCGTTCTTTGTGGTTGAGTTCCTACTCTTGACTGTTTCAGCCAAAGGCTGATCCGCCTTGGCGGAGTCTTCCGCCTCTCTCCTCCTACTCATCCAACCACATCAACTTCGCCGGATTGTCTTGCAGCATCACCTTCACTTCTTCCGGCTTGATGCCGAAACCGAGCAACGCGCGGATGAAGACGCGCATGCCGTCGACGGCGTCCATGTGCAGCACCTGGCCGAAGTCGCTGCCGATGATACAGCGGTCCGGACCGATTTCTTTAATGGTGCGAATGGTCTCCATCGGGTCGGCGACGGGTTGGTAGAGACTCGGGATCATCGGCTGGCAGTAGGTTCCGACGTAGACGCCGAGATCGCGCAGTTGTTTCATCTCATCCAATAAAAGTTTGTTCAACTCCAGCAGCGGATGGTCCAAGGTCGCCCTCACACCGATGTCTTTGGCCAATTTCCCCAATGGCAGCAGCTCTTGAAAGTCGGTGTGGCCGAAGCCGATGCCGACTTTCTTTTCTGCCGCCATCTCCATGATCTCTTTCACCTCAGGTAGCACTTTGCCGTCCTCGCTACACAGGCGGACGCCTTCTTTTTCCGGATGGCCCGCGCCGCGCCAGAAGCCGTAGGAGGTGAAGGTCGGAAACCAGATCATCTTGAAGTTGGGATACTGGAGTCCAACGCGGACATACTCGGGCCTCATCCCGAAACACATCCCGACGCCGCCATAGACTTCGACGCGATTTGTCAATTCGCCTCGGGCGATCATATCGTCGATGTGCCGCTGGGTAAGATAAGCCGACGTCGCGCTGATGTTCCAGTGGTCTTTGAAGGCAATGGCGCGCATGCCGCACTTGGACGCCTCGATGGCGATCTGGATCATGTCCTGCGACCGATGAACGAAATCCGGAAACGCATGAATGTGACAATCGATGGCGCCCTGAAGCAGCTCGTTCTCGATCCCCGGATAGATCTTCAGCATTTCCGGGTTGTCTTTGAGCATCTGATAAAAATAATCCTTGGCGTTAAGCTCGCGCACCCGTGCCACGCTTAAAGTCCGGCCGACCATTAACTGTTCCGCGGCCGCCGCATCTGCAGCAAAATCACACATGGTAATTTCTCCTCCCGTCGAAATTCAGTTTAAAGTTCCAGGTTCAAAGTTCGGCTCATAAGAAACGGTTCAATGTCCAGCTTTGTTTCGGAACGTTGAACCGCTCTCTAAGAGCTTCCCCACGCTTCGAAGAACCTTCGCGCGTCCTCTACCACCGGCTCCGTCACCGGTACGTAAGGAATAACCATCCGCGTCACTCCGGCTTCCTCGAAGGCCTTCATCTTCTCTTTGATCTCCTTGATATTGGTCGCGGGAACCACTGGCAGTTTGTCCATATAATCATCGGTCAATGCCGCCATCGCGGCTTTGAAACCGCCCTTTTGGAAGGCTTCATGAATCGCGTTGACTTCTTTCTCGAAGCCCATACCTCGCAGCATATCGCTGTAATGATCGGCGATGTTATAGAAGGTCAGCACCTGGCGCAGCTTTGCGCGAGCCAAGTTCCTGTCGGGATTCAGCGAAACGCGGCTCTTGGCGACGATTTCTATTTTGCTGGGATCACGACCCGCCTCCATCGCGCCTTCGCGCACCCGGGCGGCAATCTCCTTCACTTTCGCCGGCGTTGCCATGTTGATAAAAACTCCGTCGGAAATTTTCCCGACGAGCTTCGTCATCTGCGGACCGAGGCCGGCCAGATAGATAGGAAAAATCGGCTGGCTCGGCTTCCACGAGAGCTGGAAGCGTTTGCCGGTTTGATAGATCTCGCCTTCGTATTCGACGCGCTCGCCGGCAGCCACTTTGCGCACGATGTCGATGTATTCCCGCGCCCGCTTTAGCGGACGGTCGAAAACGCCGCCGTGCCAGCCCGCGATGCTTTTGTTCGCAACGCCCAGACCGAGCAACAAACGCCCGCCCGAGAGATCCTGTAGCGTCGCCGCTTGGATTCCTAAAGTCACCGGGCTACGACCATAGATATGGTAGATGGCCGTGCCTAATTTAATTTTTTTAGTCCGGCTCGCGACTGCGGATAACATCACGATGGGATCGGTGCTGTTGGACTCGCCTTTCCAAAAAGCTCCGAAACCGACCTGCTCGGCCAATTCAATCAGACCCGGCACATCAGCGGCCGGATAGTGCGCCGCTGAATTTATTTCAACGTCGTAGATCATACCTTTCTCCCTTTCATGTCGTTAACGTGACGCTAATATGGTGTTTCAGAAATTCGTGACACAATCGGCATGTCATTCCGGCCGAGCGGGCGGGTGCACGCGAGAGCCGGAATCCAGGGAATTCAAAAAGATATAGATTCCCGCTTCCGCGGGAATGACGGCGGGGGTATTCCGAATTGTTCATCGAACTTCGAAGACAAAACACCAATTAGCTCTGAGCGATCTTTGTAATTCCGCTCGCTACAAGCTCGTCGATAGTAGACTGGCCGTATCCCAGCTCTTTTAGAATCGCCGCCGAGTGTTCGCCGAGTAGCGGCGGCGGCATTGATTGTTCTTTTGTTAATCCATCGTAACGTACAGGACCGCCGACAAATTGCAACTTACCCGCCTGCGGATGAGCCAACTCCTCCACCAGATCGAGATGACGCACCTGGGGATCCATTAGTACTTCGGCCACGTTGTACAGAGGAACAACCGGAACGTCGTTGGCTTCCAGCCGCTGCAGCCACTCCGCCCGGCTTCTTGTCAAAAACACCGGCGCCAGCGCTGATTCCAGCGCTTCGTAATTTTGCCTGCGGGTGTCCCGCGTTTTGAATCTTTGGTCTTCGCCAAGATCCATACGGTCGGTTGCCTTGAGCAATGCGAGCCAAAACTTTTCCGGCACCGAGCAATGAATCGCTATCGGCAGCTTGTCCTTGCACACAAAGGCAAATGCGTGGGCGTTTTTCACTCTGGCCATACGATTGGGAACCGCACCGGTTCGCATGTAACCCGCTGCCGTCTCGCCGATAAAGGATAGCGTGGCCTGGAGCAGCGATGTCTCTACTCTGCATCCATCGCCGGATTTCTCCCGCCCCAGCAAAGCACCGAGAATCCCATACCCGGCAGACAGACCGGTGACGTAATCCGACACGGCCATTCCCATCACCTTCGGCTCATCCGGATCGGTCAGTAAGCTCAACAACCCGCTCACTGCCTGGCCCAATGTGTCAAACCCCGGCTTGTTCGCGTAGGGTCCGCTCTGGCCGAAAGCCGAGATGGAGCAATATACCAAGCGCGGATTGGACACGCGCAAAAAATCATAGCCCAGCCCCAAGCGTTTCGCCGTGCCGGGACGAAAATTTTCCACGAACACGTCCGCCCGTTTGAGCAACTCGATACCGATCTCTTTACCCTTGGATGATTTGAGATCCAGAGCCAGACTTTCTTTGTTCCGATTCAGATGCGCGAAGTTGAAACTGAAGAACGGGTCCGGCGCGAAATAGCGATAAGGGTCGCCATCCGGCGGCGACTCGATCTTGATCACGCGCGCACCGAGATCGCCTAGCAAGGAGGCGGCGTAGGGGCCGGTGACAAACGTCGAACATTCGACCACGGTTAGATTTTTAAGTACGCCGACACGCATGAGACGTTTCCGCGGTTAAATCTCCCATGCCTTTCCGCGAAAAGTCAAACCTTTGATTTTCCTTCGCAAGTCAAGGATTTTAGAGTCAGGAGAAACGCCTTGGGCGAACGGTTCGAGTGCTGCAAGAAAATTGACAAGGCTTGAGGCAAAAAGTTTAGCGAAACGTGATCTTAGTTTTTCTAAAGGTGAAAGGTTTCAGGAAAAAACAGGTCCTCTAATTCCGGCTTTCGCTCCAGAATGCCCTGCTGGATCTGATACCCCATCAGCGTATCCAGTGATCTGCGGGCGCAGCCCTCTTTCAGGCTATAGGAAAACTCCTCTCCCATGACCTCCCTCTCCCAGGCCGCCTCACTTTTCTGTTTCTCATCGCGGTATCGGTCCGCTACAGAGTTCGCTTCGCGAAGGGCAATAAGCAGGCTCCTGACTATCTCGGGATGGGCCTTTGCGATTTCTTCTCGAAGCACAAACAGGTGGTTGATCGTATAGGCGCCGGTGCGACGAAAGAATTCTTTTTCTGCCCGGGAAAATCCTCCATGAGATAGCGCATCTTCGGATTGGAGTGCAGAGGATAGGGTTCGAGAGCGGCTTCGATTTCTCCCTGCTCGACCAGTTCGATCGCATGTTCGCGAGTGCGCGGAGGAGGAATGAAGCGCACGCGGATTTCGGGAGGCGGAGGGCGCTGGGCCTCCTCCGCAATGTCAGGCTCAGCCACATGCCACTCGATATCGGTGGGTTTCACTCCAAACTCGTTTTGTAAGATGCCCTTCAGCCAAACCGGTGTCGTTGCGTTGTACCTGTGCACCGTGACCTTTTTGCCGGCCAGCTCCGAAGGATCCCGCAAGGATGATTCCACCCGGCAGTACATACAGCGCAAGCGAAACCGACGCGAGAGAAAAACCGGCAACGCCCTCAGCGGCACGCCTCTGAGCCGGGCCAAGATAAACGAGGAAATTGAAAGCTCGCCGCCGTCGAGCTTCCCAGCGACGATCATGCGGTGGCGCGCACCGACGTTATCGAGACCTTCGCCGAAGCGTGACTCGAGGTAAAACTCAACGCCCGTCGGTCGGACCGATCCGTCAAACAGAGCTTGGGTATACGGCGTCGGGCCTAAACCAATTGTAAGAGACACTGGGCTCATCATTTAATCCCCCGCTTTTCTGCCAGCTTCAAAATCCAATACCCGCCCTTCCTATTGAGCCTTGGTCTTTGCGGCCAAAGCATCGTCGATAATTTTTACCGCCGGCTTCACGTCCATAAACTCGGGACCTTCGACGAAAAAATACTTTCTCCCAGCTCGGCGCCGCGCCGCCTCGGGAACCTTATCCTTGGGAATGTCGATTCGGAGCGAGTCGCGGTCTCCGTGGCTGTCCTGATAAACGATCTGGCCCCGGCGTGAAAGAAACCAATTGACAAAGACCTTGGCCGCGTTGGGATTCGGCGCCTTATTAACAAAGGTAATGGCGCTGGCGCTCCCCCTAAGGCGCGGCATTTCTTTGACGTCATTGGGATTGATGCTATCAACCGGAAGTCCCTGCGCCTTTGCTTTATCGGCAAATTCGTCTCGACAAAACACACACAGGGCAACTTTGCCGGTCGCAACCCAATTTATCGCTTGCTGCTGCTCACGGCTGAGAACGACATTCATCTCTGTAAAGAGCCGCCTGATAAACTCTGGACCCAGGTCGGGATGGTAAAAAACATAGCGCAATTCGCTGGCGCCAAATCCCGGCTCGCGCGCATCAAGAGATACTATTCTGCCCTTCCATTTCGGATTGAACAGGTCCCAATAGGATCTAAACTCCCCCGCCTTTGCCAGTTGGGTGTTGTAGCTCATAGTGAAGCCCGAAACGCTCCCTTCATTGATAAAGATATACTGGCGTTCGGGCTCAATATAAAAGTGCTTCCCTTCCCACCACAGCGAGGTGTCCACAACTTCCGGGAGGACCAGAAGTGGGGCGAGGGGATCAAAGAGATTGTTCTTATAAAAGCTGTAAAGAGATGTGGGGCCTCCCAGATAAACATCCGCGAGATATTTATCCGCCCTGCGCTCAGAAAGAAGCCGAGGAGAAATCCGGCTACTATTGCCGTGAACGATCGAAGCCTTGATCTCTGGATACTCCTTCTGGAACTCGGCAAAGATATCCGGATGATAGGGGCCCAGGGCGGCGTAGATAAAGATCTTCCCTTCCTGCTTCGCCGCTTGAACTGTTTTTTCCCAGTCTGATTGCCAGGCAGCTTTTTCGGCGGCAGCGCTTTCTTCAATTAAAAAGAAAAGAACCGCAAGAAGAAAAAAGGTCGCTCTGTTCATTGGGACACTCTCCGAAGCTATCTTACGGTATATCCGGGTGGAGATCCGCCCGGTGCGGCGCGCACCAACCCCAGCCTTGGTCAACAAAAGAGTCATGGTATTGTTATAATTGGAGTGCTGGAGTAGTGGAGCCCTGGAATATCGAACCTATCTTTCCATCACTCCAATGTTCCATCACTCCAGTCCCCCCTCCTCAACCCGCCACCAGCATCTCGACTTTTCGATCCCCGTGGTCCCGGTAGCCGGTCTCCGTCACGACTAGAGAAGTGCCGCCGAGCAATGTATCGGAGCCCTCTTTGGCGACGACCGTGGGCGATATACTGTAGATCATGCCGCTCTTCAAGACATAATTTCCGGCTGCACCTAATCCGCCAGCGTCAGGCTTCGGATCTGGAATTCGGTATTCTGGCCCGGGAAACTCCGGAACGTCGATGCCATATTGATGGATCTGGGAATGCGGGGACGATTTGAAACCGGTTCCCTCGCATACCTTTTGGTAAGCATCGATCAGGTCGCGCTGCGTCGCGCCGGCCTTCACTTGCTTCAGCACTTCGTCCCGCAGGTAGATCACAGCTCGAAACATCTCTTGATGGACCGGCTTCGGCTCCCCAAAGTAAATTTCCTGATCGCTGTGCCCTGCATAGCCATTGTAAAGAGCATGGGCGGTGAGGGTTCCGATATCGCCCTTTTCGATCTTGCGCGTCATGCAGAGCTCCGCCAGGACAGGATTCTGCGCCGGCACCGGGCCGAAGTTGAACGAGAGCGTCGATTCAAGATCTCCGCCGGCCTCCCACATCGCTCGGATTCCTTCCTCAACTACCTCTCTTCCCGCCATGCCCGGCTTTACTACTTCGTGAATCCTCCTTACGGCCGCGTCGAAAATCCTGTTCGCCTGGTCGATCATGGCATTTTCTTCCTCGCTCTTGATGGTCCTCACGTCCGCAAAAATATCCGACACGTCGACGATCTTGGCCGCGGAGAGCGATGCCCGGAGACGGTTGTAAAACCGATAGTCGAGACTGCCGGCAAGCCCGATCGTGGCGTTCTCCAGATGGAGCTCTTTGAGCTTCTCGACGACGGCCGCAGCGTCAAAGCCCGGTTTTAAATCCGTCACCCATTCCTGGGAGTCGAGTAAGACGCGCGGCGAGATATCAATCAGGTGGCGCCGATTGACGACGACCGTCAGCGCGCCATCGCCGGCCGGGAGCAACCCAAAGAGCTCGCCCGGAACGCCGTTGCTGAGGTAGAAGAGATTGCTGCCGTTGACGATGGCGCAATCGATCTCTTTATTACGCATGCGCTCTCGAATACTCGAATACCTCCGGTCGCGCTCTTGAAGAGACAGCGTACGCCCATTTTGCTTATCACGAGCCATGACAAACCTCCTTTGGTTAATTCGACTGAAAGCATGGGAGACTGGAGCACTGGGATATCCGACCCATCACTCCAATACTCCACTACTCCATCCTACCGGTACGGACCCAAGACTCCCACCGATGATTGCAAGAATCTGAGATCGACCATCCTACTGACATCCACCTTGGTCCTAATAAACCCCTTCTGAAAATACCAGTCCTGATCATCCTGGATCTCCGTAACATTCACTTCGCCGTTGGGTGGTGAGTCCTGGGCGCTCAGTCCTACCTTGAGTGATTTCTTGTCTTCGACTCGAAGGTATCTGCCGACCAATTCTACGATCTCATCCAGGGTTTCTTTCTTTTTGGTCACGGCATCATGAAAATCGCGTTGACCTTTCAGAAAGCCGTTCATAAATCGTTCCGCTGTCTTGGGCCGGTTACGGATAAAAACGTCCGAATAAAAGAGATTGTTAGTCATATGGCCGGGAAAGAAATCCGCCAGGTCGGCGACGGAAATGGCAGCGCCACTCTCTTCTACGGCACTCGCAAAGGGTTGAACCATAAAAGCGACGTCGATGGCCCCTCTTGATAGAGCATTAGCCATATCGGTAAACGGCATAACCCGAATCGTCACATCGTTTTCCCTAAGACCTGCCTTCTTCAGAAGCCCGTCGAGAAACAAACGCGATGCTCCTCCGGCACTGTTAAGGGCAACGATTCTACCCTTGAGATCTTTGAGGGTCGGTTGTTTTCCCGGCTCCAACAAAGAGCGGCGAACAACGTACTTCGCGGTTCGCCCCGTCCCCACTCTAGATTTCGTCGCAACAACTTTGAGTCCGATGCCACCGGCGACTGCGTTGTAAATCGCCGGACTAATACTGCCGCTGCCCGCATCGAGCTCCCCGGTAGTAAGGGCAGCCATTTGCGGCCCGCCGGAGGAGCTGAAAAATATCAGCTCGGCGGAAATCCCTTGGTCCCGCAAATAACCACGCTCCTTGGCGATGAAAATCCCAGCGTCGGCATTGATCATGAGGAGCCCGACCTTAATTTTCTCCTCCTGTCCCTGTGAAAGTGTCGGCGTCAGAAGGAAAAGGCAGAGAAGGCAAACATGGAGTAATGGAGTTTTGGAGTATCGGAGTAATGAGCCTGATATTCCAACGTTCCAGCACTCCATCACCCCATTACTCCTTTACTCCGTTTCCCCATGATCGTGCCGCCTCCCTTTCCCTTTAAGAATTTCGAATTGCAGATGGCAAATCTCAAATTTGGAATCTGAGATCTGCGATTTGCAATTCCGAGCCTAGCGAGGACTAGGTGATCGAAATCATCCCATGGGAACGTTTAAAGAGAACTTCCCCGCCGCGATCGGTTACGAGCACACTTCCACCCCAGACGAATTGAATCCGTTCATCCGCTGTCATGGCAATGGGCTTCCACACCCAGGCGTTACCCTTCTCCATGCGCAGATCGCGTATTCTCTCGCCCTTGGAGCCTGGGCCAAGCGAAGGACCGTCGTCCCCATATCCGCACCCATGCATGAAGACTGAAGTTTTCATTCCGCGCTTCTCGCCGAACCGATTCGCGAAGTCAATAAAATCGCCGAACAAAGTCCCGGGCTTCATGAACTCCAGCCCGGCTTCGAAAACTTCTTTTTGCAGCTCGATCACCGGCTTCCACTGATCCGGAATCCGGCCCAGCACAATCGGCTGACACTCTTGAATTAATTGCGCGCCTGAGATCGCGTTTACTTCGTTGGTGATAAGCGTATCGCTTTCAAGCCTCTTACCGATAGGCGGATTCATGTAGCGCGTCGGCTTCCGCACAGTGATAGAATCGACGGACACGGCCAACGGATAGTACTCGGTGCGGAGCTCCAGCATCCGCTCGGTGACCGCTGCATAGAACAAAGCTCCGTCTAACCCGGGCCGCGCCAATTTGACCATTTCGTCGATACCCGCTTCCGCAATCGCCACTGCCTGCTTGATGAATGATATCTCCTCTTCGCTTTTGATATAGCGAACGGACCCGACAACGTCAGTTGCATCCTCAAAGGCGGCATTTGGCAGTCTTCGCATCACCTCCGAAAATGCAGTGTGGTTCACAACCCCGTCCGTTGCGCTCACATGGGTCGCTTTCCCGCCCTTTAAACCAACGACACCAATGCGTGCCCGTTCCATCCCGGCATCGAGAAGCGCTTCGCTCATCGGCTCGGCCCACTCCCGGCTGGTCTGCCAAGGCTCCGGCACCCAATCGTTACGCGAGCTCCGGTCGGCGATGACGATGGGCTCCCGCCCGTCCGTCGGCAGGACCATGGAAGAACATCGAAGCTGGGTAAGGTATCGTCCATCGACTCCATTGCCTAGCGGCACAAAAATGCAATCGAAGCCCGCCTTCGCGGCGTTTACTCTCGCCGCCGTCCAGCGTCGCTCGCGCTCCGCCAGCGAATAGCCCGCCCAGATAAGCACAGTTGCTCCAGCTCTTTGTGGTGGCTTCCACGGCATATGAAGTTACTCCTTCAGTCTTGAGTTTCGAGTTTCGAGTTTCGAGTTGAACACGAGACCCGAGACGCGAAACCCGAAACAATTTTTTCTAAGTGATCGAAACCATTCCCGGGTTCCGCCTGACCAGCGGCTCGCCGCCCTTTTCCGTGACGAGCACGCAGCCACCCCAACTCATCTCGAAGCTCCCGTCCGCGCTGTAAGCGATGGGCTTACAGATGAAGACATTTCCCCGCTCCATCTGCACGTCCCGGTTTCTCTCACCACGATCTTGCGGCGTGAACAGGGGACCGTCATCGCCGTAACCGCGGCCGTGCATGAGGATCAAAGTTTTCATTCCGCGCTTTGCGCCAAAGTCGTTAACGAAGTCCATGAATTCACTAAAGAGTCTTCCCGGTTTCATGAACTCCAGTCCTGCCAGGTAAACGTCGCGTTGCAACTCGATCACAGGCTTCCATGGATCGGGAATCGGTCCCAACAAGATCGGTTGTTGTTCCTGCGCAATCAGCCCGCCCCAGAGAGCGTCCACTTCGTTGGCAATCCGATACATGGGCTGAAGCCGCCGGTTGATCGGTGGATCCTCAAAGCGCGGCAATCGACCTTCCCCATGGGGCCCGGTATAAAGCGCCATTGGGTAGTATCCGCTCCCCAGCTCCAGCATCCGGCGCATGACGCGCGTGTACAGAACTCCCTCGTCAACCCCGGGCCTGGCAAGCTCGATCATCTTCTCGATGCCCGCCGCAGCAATGGCTGCGCCGCGCCTAAGGCAAACGATCTGTTCCTCGCTCTTAATGTATCGGGCATACCCCAACACGTCCGTCGCGTCTTCAAAGTTTGCATTGGGGAGCCGCCGCAGCACCTCAGCATAAGAGCTATGATTGATCACCCCGGCGATGGCCCGTCCATGAGTGAACCGTCCCCGCCTCAGCCCTGAGACACCAATGCGGGCCCGCTCCATCCCACAGTCCAATAAGGCTTGAGCCATGGTCCTTCCCCATGACCCCTCTACCGGTCGAAAATCCGTCACCCACTCGTTGCCCGTCTCTTGATCGGAAATGACGAAAGGCTTGCGCCCATCCGTCGGCACAATCACCGCAGCGTTATTCATCTCCGTAAGAAACCGGCAATCGGACCGTGTGCCCCGCGCCTGCTCAAGCGAGAGGTGAAGGTTTCTCCCGTCCACGCACAGAGGTACAAAGATGCAGTCAAGCCCCGCTTTCGCCGCGCTTGCACGAACGGCTTGCCAGCGCCAATCGCGCTCCGCCAGTGAGTAACCTCTCCATACACTATCTGCCGGTGATTCCATCCTTGTTTCTCCTTATGATCGCACCCATCGCGACTGCTCACCGCGGTGGCAGAGACAATCGGGGCCTAACCTCCTCCATCAGCAAGCGCATCTGGCTCAAAGGATTGTGACTGACGAACCGCGCCACCACGGCCTCAAGGCCGGCATCCACATACGCCTGTAGTTCTCGCGCGCATTCCTCCGGTGTTCCAAAGAATGGAGAAAGATGACCCAGCTTCGCGCGCGGCTGGCGAAAATATTGTTCTGCCAGGCTCCAGCCTTCCTCGCGCGCGTTGTCTCCCCTCACATCCAGGTGGAAGGTCGCAAAAAGTACTGACGGGATCGCCTCGCCTCCACGCTCATATTCTTTGGCATAATTGTCGATCTTCCGGCGGCGGGTGACGAATTCCTCTAGGGTGTGAGCCACGGTAAACCAACCGTCGCCGAGCTTGGCGACGCGCCTCAAGGCATTGTCGTTGTCACCAGCGGCGATCCAAATTGGGATCGGCCTTTGAACAGGCTTGGGCTCGACGCCGATTTCGCCAAAGCGATAGTATTTTCCTTCAAAGGAAAAGGGATCTTCAGTCCACAAGCGGCGAACCAAGCGGATGGATTCGTTGAGGCGACCGGCTCTTTGGTGAAACGGTACCCCGCAGGCCTCAAATTCTCGTTGCGCGTATGGGTATTGGTGAGCCGCGCTTACGCCGATGATGATCCGGCCGGCGGAGACGATATCCAACGTTGCCAGCGCGTGCGCCAGCAAGACCGGGTTGCGTAGCGCCATAATGAGTGGCACCGCGCCGATTTTTATCCTGCTGGTCTTGGCCGCTAGAGCAGCCATGACTGTTTGGCAATCCGCGTGTGCCCTATCTAGCAATGAAAGTCTCGGACTGTCACCTACCCAGACGTGATGGAACCCGAACTCCTCTGCACAAGTTGCAGTTTCCCATAACTCCGTCACAGAAGACGGAGCCTCTCCTTCACGTATGAGATGCCGTGTGTGCAATAACAGGCCGAGCTCAAGGCCGGAAGATGACATGACGAGCCTATCGTTGAGCCACACGCATGCTGGTTACCTCCGGTAGTCCACCAAGGATCTGGTGGAAAGAATCGCCGTCATCTTTGGTCAACCAAACGGTGCCATCAGTCATCCCGACAAAAAAGCTACTCGGCTGTTCAGGATCGCCGGCAACCGTTCGAGGGGCCGCCTTGAAGTGGCTTGGTAATCCGCCGGAAAGCCTTTCCCAGGAGTCTCCTTGGTTCTCGCTGCGGTAGAAAGCTGACGCCGCTCCTTCGGGCCGGCGCCAGAATGGAGGCGGAACTGCTGCCGCAGCCGTAAAGAGCACTTGCGGTCGCGCGGGGTGAACAACCAGTTGTGCCATGTATCTGCAGTCAAGGCCGTCGCTTGAATTCACAAAGCTCTCGCCGCCGTTAACACTCCGATAAACCCCTTTTCCTGAAGTAGCGATTACAACAGTTGGGTTGTCAGGCATAACAGCAACAGAATGTGCGTCAAACTCAACCCCTTCCTTGATGTTTTGCCAGGTCTTGCCGCCGTCCTGGCTCCGGATGACCCACCCCTCTTCAACCGCGCCAAGAATGATCATGGGGTCGTCGGGGCACAGAGCCAGACCTTTGACATGGCTCACATGAGGGGGTCGAGGGAAGGTCCAATCAATGGTTTCAGGCAAACTCCTGAGCTGCTCGCAGTCGGTCCAGGTATCGCCGCCGTCGGCGCTCTTAAATACGGACGACGGGCCTGTGCCAACATAGAGCTCGCCCGTCTTAGGGTGCTGCGCCAGCGACCAAGCTTCCTTGTAGATGATGCCGTCGTTGATCTCGCGCCAGTTCTGCCCACCATCCTCAGTCCGGTAAACACCGCCCTTGCCGGTGGCAGCATAAATGCGATGTCTGTCCTCTCGATCCAATACCACCGGTGATCTGAGGGCTCCTTTGCCTTGAAGTCCCAACAAGCAAGCCCCGTAGCCATTACCTTCCGACTTCGCTTGATACAGGCCCTCCGCGGTACCTATATAAAGGACACGGTCTGATCCAACGGCCATGGTATTCCCCCTTTCTGGTTCTTGACCTGGCTTAACCGAATGGTCACCCGCTGTTCCTAGCGCGGCGCCACGAGGATCTCGTCGCGCGGGAAATAGTCCATGATCTCGGCGCCGTTCTTCGTAACCACGAGCATATTTTCCAATCTCGCGCCGCCGACCCGCGTCTCACCCTCGCGGGATTCCACCGCAATCGTCATACCTTCTTCGAAAACCTGCGGATGATCGAAAGACCACAAGCGATTGATGATCGGTATGTCGTATCCGGTGCTCGTGCCGAGACCGATACCGTGGCCGATCTCGCTGGCGAGGATCTCGACTTCGCTCTTGTATCCCCATTT
>Ga0184612_10000722_pt1 | contig 15552 bp, 21 predicted proteins | sample PLM3_60_coex_FD_133163 | JGI IMG/M metagenome (GOLD analysis project Ga0184612, IMG submission 133163) | Groundwater sediment microbial communities from an aquifer in East River, Colorado, USA - PLM3_60_coex | ecosystem: Environmental > Terrestrial > Soil > Riparian zone | place: USA: East... | reverse complement strand
TGATCACCCACTACCAGCGGATCCTCAACTACGTCACGCCCGACTTCGTGCATGTCTTCGTCGACGGGCGTATCGTTGCCGAGGGAGGCCCGGAGCTCGCCCACAAGCTCGAGGCGGAAGGCTACGAGGCCTTCATACCCGCAGGCGTCACCGGAGGTGACTGATGAGCGCTCATGAAACCGAGGTCGTACGGGGAATTCGTTCCGACTACAAGTACGGGTTCTCGAATCCCGACGCGGCGAAGGACTACTTCTTCAAGTCTGGGAGGGGCATCTCGCACGAGGTGGTCGAGGCCATCGCCGAGCACAAGAACGAGCCCGAATGGATGCGCCAGTTCCGCCACAAGTCGCTCGACTACTTCCTCGCTCGCCCAATGCCGAACTGGGGGGCCGATCTCTCCGGGATCGACTTCGAAAACATCTACTACTACATCAGGCCGACCGAGAAGCAGGCGGACCGGTGGGAGGACCTTCCCACCGAGATCCTCGACACGTGGGACAAGCTCGGGATCCCGGAGGCGGAGAAGAAGTACCTCGCGGGCGTTGGTGCGCAGTACGAGTCGGAGGTCGTCTACCACAAGCTGCAGGCCGATCTCGAAGCGAAAGGCGTGCTCTTTCTCGACATGGACTCAGGCCTTCGCGAGCACGACGACATCGTCAAGCAGTACATGGGGACGATCATCCCGCAGAACGACAACAAGTTCGCAGCGCTCAACTCCGCCGTGTGGTCCGGCGGCTCCTTCATCTACGTCCCGCCCGGCGTCAAGATCGAGATGCCGCTCCAGGCGTATTTCCGCATCAACGCGGAGAACATGGGCCAGTTCGAGCGCACGCTGATCATCGTCGACGAGGGCGCGTACGTGCACTACGTCGAGGGCTGCACCGCACCGATCTACTCGTCAGACTCGCTGCACTCGGCCGTCGTCGAGATCGTCGTCAAGCGTGGCGGGCGCTGCAGGTATACGACGATCCAGAACTGGTCGAACAACGTCTACAACCTCGTGACCAAGCGTGCCGTCGCCTACGAGGACGCGACGATGGAGTGGGTCGACGGGAACCTCGGCTCGAAGGTGACGATGAAGTACCCGGCGATCTGGCTCATGGGCGAGCGTGCGCACGGCGAGGTGCTCTCGATCGCGTTCGGCGGCAAGGGCCAGCACCAGGACGCAGGTGGCAAGGTGGTTCATGTCGCTCCGCGGACGACTTCGGTCATCACCTCGAAGTCGATCTCCAAGGACGGCGGCCGCGCGGGCTACCGCGGGCTCCTGCAAGTGGCGAAGGGCGCAGTCGGCTCGAAGTCGAAGGTCGTGTGCGACGCGCTGATCCTCGACGAGGAATCTCGCTCCGACACGTATCCGTACATCCAGGTCGACGAGAACGAGGTCGACCTCGGGCACGAGGCGACCGTCTCCAAGATCGGCGAGGAGCAGCTCTTCTACCTCATGAGTCGCGGGCTCTCGGAGGCCGAGGCCTCGGCGATGATCGTCTCCGGCTTCGTCGAGCCGATCACGAAGGAGCTCCCGCTCGAGTATGCGGTCGAGATGAACCGCCTCATCCAGCTGCAGATGGAGGGCTCTGTTGGCTGATGGGATCGGCGTGAAGCGCGTCGATTTCGTCGCCGTACCCTCGACCGATTGGCAGCGCTCGCGGGCGTTCTACGTGGAGACGCTCGGGCTACGGCCCGACGAAAACGGCCAAGCCGAGTTCTGGGTCGGTGAGACGTGTTTCGGGATCTGGGAGCCCGCGAGCTTCGGAATGGAGTTTTCTCCGCAGAGAAATGCGCACATCGCGCTGCACGTCGACGACGTGGAGGCCGCGCGAACCGAGCTGGAGACGAAGGGGATCGAGTTCGCCGGTCCGACCATGGACTCGGGTGTCTGTCACATGGCGTTCTTCCGCGATCCTGACGGCAACGATCTCATGCTTCACAGCCGGTACAAGCCCTACGAGTGATGCAGGTCGAGCAGGTCGACTTCGTGTCGGTTCCAACGCGCGACTACGAGCGCGCGGTGGCGTGGTACCGGGATGCCTTCGGACTACCCGTGTCCGAGTTCTCCGACGCAGAGATCGAGACGCCGAATCTCACCCTGTCGTTCTGGAAGCCCGAAGAGAACGGCGAGCCGTTCGTCCCGAACGAGAACGGCATCGCGCTCCGGGTCGCGGACGTTCATGCCGCGGTCGACGAGGCGAGAGCGGCCGGAGCCGAGGTGCTCGGAATCGAGGACTCGGGCGTCTGCCACATGGGCTTCGTCAAGGATCCGGACGGCAACGTCCTCATCCTCCATCGCCGGTATGCCCCGAAGGTCCGACGTGACGCGCGCTGAGATCCTCGAGCGCTACGCGGCGCTCCCGGTCCCCACCACGAAGGACGAGCACTGGCGCTTCACCGACCTCGCCGGGTTCGATCCGGACGCATGGACGGCGAACGGTGCCACCGGGCCGTCGTCGGCGCCGTCTCTCATCGAGCTCGACGTCGCCGGAGTCGCGCACGTCGGCGAGGCCGGCATCGAGATCGAAAGCGCCCCGGACAGGATCCGCTTCGAGCCGTTGCCGGAGGACCACGAGCTTCTCTACTCGCTCGTCGGCTGGGACGAGAAGTTCGCAGCACACAACGCTGCGATGTGGACATCCGGCCTACTCGTTCACGTGCCGCGCGGCGTCGTTCTCGAGAAGCCCCTCTACGTGCGCATCGCGAACTCCGTGGAAGGCGGGTCGCTCTTCTGGCGGCTGCTGATCGTCGCCGAGCCCGAAAGCCGGTTCACGCTCATCGAGGAGTACACGTCGGCGTCGCCCGACCTCGTGGCGTACTCGAATGCCGCTGTCGAGATCGTCGTGCAGGACGCGGCGAAAGTCGAATACGTATCCGTCCAGAACCTCTCGCGCGGCACCTGGCACTTCGCTTCGCACCACGCCCGTGTCGAGCGCGATGCCGAGCTCGACTGGGTCGCCGGTGGCTTCGGCTCCGCGAAAGGGAAGATTCGTATTCAGAACGACCTTGCCGGACCCGGTGCTACGTCACGTGTCACCGGTGCGTATTTCGCCGATGGAACGCAGCATCTCGACTACGACACGTTCCAGGAGCACATCGCGCCTTCGACCACCTCGGACTTCGCCTTCAAGGGCGCGCTTCGCGACACGGCGCGTGCTGTCTGGCGCGGGATGATCCGTGTCGAGGAGGGCGCCCAGAAGACGAATGCGTACCAGGAGAACCGGAATCTCCTGCTCTCGAAGACGGCGCATGCGGACTCGATTCCGGGGCTCGAGATCATGGCGAACGACGTTCGCTGCACCCACGGGGCAACGCTCGGACAGGTCGATCGCGAGCAGCTTTTCTACCTGATGGCCCGCGGGCTGTCCCGCGCCGAGGCGGAGCGCCTCATCGTGCGTGGGTTCTTCCAGGACGTCCTCGATCGTGTCGAGCTCGAGCCCGTACGCGAGGCCCTCGCGTCGGCGCTCGAATCGCGGATTCCGCAGGCGTAGCGGCAGAGTCGCTCGATGGAGCAAGTGCTCGTTCCACGGTTGCGCGGCGTCTTCCACGTCTACGCGTTCTTCGCGGCGATCGTCGCCGGCGTCGTGCTGGTAGCGCTGGCCGACGGATACCTCGAGCGGTTTGCAGTATGGGTCTATTCGGTCGCGCTCGCGGCGATGTTCGGCGCGAGTGCGCTCTACCACCGCTTCCCATGGCGAAGTGCCGCAGCGCGACTTCGCGCCCGCCGCCTCGACCACGCGATGATCTTCGTCTTCATCGCGGGGACGTACACGCCGTTTGCGCTCCTCGCCTTCGACGGAGCACTGCGCGCCGTCGTTCTCGCCTCCGTCTGGGGCGGGGCGACTCTCGGCGTCATTCTCGAGCTCTACTGGATCCACGCGCCCCGCTGGGTCTCCGCGATCGCCTACCTGGGCGTCGGATGGATCGGGATAATCGCGCTGCCGGAATTCTTCCCGGCACTCGGCGTCGCTGCGGCAGTGCTGCTGATCGTGGGCGCCGGCCTCTACACGGCCGGAGCGCTGACGTACGCCACGACCTGGCCGAACCCGTTTCCGGCGACGTTCGGCTTCCACGAGGTGTTCCACCTGCTCGTGATCGCGGCCGCCGCCGTCCAGTTCGTCGCACTGTCGCTCGTCGTGCTCTGATCGCGGAGCGCTACCCTCGGGTCATGGAGACCAAGATGCAGCTCACCGACGACGAGTGGCGCGCGCGACTCTCTCCCGAGCAGTACGCGATCTTGCGCCGGAACGGAACCGAGCGAGCCTTCACCGGCGCCTACTGGGACGAGCACTCGCCCGGCCTTTATCGCTGCGCCGGCTGTGGAAGCGAGCTCTTCCGCTCTGACTCGAAGTTCGAGTCGGGGACAGGCTGGCCGAGCTTCTTCGAGCCCTCGGCACTCGACAGTGTTGTCACGGAGACCGACACGACCCATGGGATGCTCCGCACGGAGGTGAGGTGCGCCACCTGTGGCGGTCACCTCGGGCACGTGTTCGACGACGGGCCGGAGCCGACCGGCAAGCGGTACTGCATCAACTCGTGCGCGCTCGATCTCGAGCGGGCGCCCTGAAAGCGAGGCTGTCGTCGCCCGATGAGGAGCTGCTGTCGTGCGCAGTCGTGTGAGAGGGTCTTCAAGCCGAGCCTCGCGCGCCGCAGTCTCGAGACGTACCAGAAGAAGGGGCTCGACAGGCTCGAGCGCGAGCTGGTCTCACACATCGCGCCGGACGCGCGGACTGCTGCGAGGGTGCTCGAGATCGGGGGCGGCATCGGGCGTATCCAGGCCGAGCTCCTCGAAGCAGGCGCGAAGCAGGGTGAGGTCGTGGAGCTCGTGGCCGCGTACGAGCCTTTTGCGAGCGAGCTTGCCCGCGAGAAGGGTCTCGAAGGGAGGACGGCGTTTCGGGTCGTCGACATTCTCGAACGACCCGATGCAGTCGCGCCGGCCGACATCGTCGTCCTGAATCGTGTGGTGTGCTGTTCCCCCGACGGGGTCGCCCTCGCCGCGGCCGCAGGGCGGCTGGCTCGACGAACGCTCGTCCTCAGCTTTCCTCGGGATGTGCTCTGGATCCGCCTCGCCGTCCGGATGCTGAACGCCGGGATGTGGCTGATGCGCAACCCGTTCAGGGCGTTCGTCCATCGTCCGGCGGCGTTGTTCGCCGCGGCCGAAGCCGAGGGAGTTCAGGTCGAGGACGGCGACCGTGGAGCGTTCTGGCAGTGGGCGACGCTCCGCCGCGCGGCATGACCGAGCTCGGCCTGTTCCCGCTTCCCCTCGTGCTCCTTCCGACCGAGCGCATCCCTCTCCACATCTTCGAGGAGCGTTATCGCGAGCTCATCGGTGAATGCCTCGACTCGGGCGGAGACTTCGGGCTCGTGTACGCCGATGGCGATGGAGTCCGAGAGGTCGGTACGCGCGCGCGGGTGACGGAGGTCCTCGCTCGGCTCCCCGACGGCAAGCTCGACATTCTTGTCGAGGGGGGCGACCGGTTCCGGCTCCTCGAGCTCACGACGGGACGGAGCTTCCACACGGGTGTGGTGGCTCCCGTCGAGGACGAGGACGATCCCGCCGATCGGGAGGCGGTCGAGCGGGCGCTCGGTCTCTTCGATCGCCTGCGCGAGCTCACGCGAAGCGATGTCGACGTTCCGGAGGCTGATGCGTCGCCGCTCTCGTACGTCCTCGCCGCGAGAGTCGAGTTCTCGCCCGATGACAAGCTGGAGCTCCTGAACGACCTCTCCGAGCGGAGCCGGCTGACGCGTCTGTGCGATCTCCTCGAGAACGCGGTCGAGACAGCGCAGAGAGTTCGGGGAGCCGCGGAGCGGGCCGCCACGAACGGCCGGGTCCACCTGGGTTGATGCGAGGGCAGCACCGCGGTCGTGAATACGCCCGATCGAGGTGAGCCGATCCGGCGGGGGTACGATGGAGTCGTGGTCGTAACCGCGCATTCGAAGCTCGACGCCGAACGCCTGAGGACCGACTTCGCGGTCTTCGACGAGCTCGTAAACGGGAAGCCTGTGGCATTTCTCGACTCGGCGGCATCGACGCAGAAGCCTCGGCAGGTGCTCGACGCGATGCGCGACTTCTACGAGCACTCGTACGCGAACGTGCACCGTGGCGTCTACCGCCTCGCCGAGCGCGCGACGACGGGTTACGAGACGGCACGTCGCAAGGTCGCGGCTTTCGTCAACGCACCGTCGGAGCGCGAGGTCGTCTTCACCCGCAGCGCTACCGAGGCGCTGAATCTCGTCGCGTACGCATGGGGTCTGGACAATCTTCGGCCGGGAGACCTCGTGGTGGTCACCGAGCTCGAGCACCACTCGAACTTCGTGCCCTGGCAGTACATCGCGAGCCGGACCGGGGCCGGGTTCCGGCACATCCCGATCGACGATCGAGGTGAGCTCCAGCTCGAGGCCCTCGACGCGCTCGCCGGTGAGGGCAACGTCAAGGTCGTCGCCAACAACCTCGTCTCCAACTCGCTCGGCACGGTCAATCCCGTCGAGGCGCTCGCGGACTGGGCGCACGAGCAAGGAGCGATCATGGTCGTGGACGCTGCGCAGGCCGCTCCACATCGCCCGATCGACGTCCAGAGCCTGGGCTGCGACTTCCTGGCGCTCTCGTCGCACAAGCTGTGCGGGCCGAGCGGTGCTGGCGCGTTGTGGGGCCGACGGGAGCTGCTCGAAACCATGTCCCCGTTCAATCTCGGCGGCGAGATGATCCGCTCCGTCTCGCTCGAGAAGACGACGTGGAACGAGCTTCCCTACAAGTTCGAAGCAGGGACCCCCGCCATCGCCGAAGCGTTCGGCTTCGGGTCGGCGATCGACTACATCTCCGAGATAGGGCTCGAGGCGATCGAGCGGCACGAGAGCGAGCTTGTCGGATATGCGATGGGCAGACTTGCCGAGCTCGACTGGGTCACGGTGTACGGGCCGCCGGCCGATCGTCGCGCCGGGATCGTCTCGTTCAATGTCGCCGGGGTGCATCCGCATGACGTCGCGCAGGTTCTCGACTGGGAGGGCGTGGCCGTGCGGGGCGGGCACCACTGCACCCAGCCGCTCATGACGCGGCTCGGCGTCAACGCGACGGTGCGAGCCAGCTTCTACTTGTACTCGATCCCTGAGGAGATCGACCGTCTCCTCGACGGCCTTCACAAGGCCAAGAAGTCGCTCGGGTAGCTCGATGTCCGAATTCGACCAGCTCTACCGCGAACTGATCCTGGACCACTACAAGAACCCGCGGAATCACGGGTTGCTCGAGCCCGCCGACGCGCACGCCGAGGGCCAGAACCCGCTCTGCGGCGACGAGATTTCGGTCACGGTGCGACTCGGGTACGGCGATGTCATCGAGGAGGTGGGCTTCGACGGTCGCGGCTGCGCGATCAGTCAGGCGGCGGCTTCGATGCTCAGCGATCTCGTGAAGGGGCGCACGGCGGCAGAGGTCGCCGAGATGCCCAAGGAGGAGCTGCTCGACGAGCTTGGGATCCCGCTGACGCCGGTTCGGCTGAAGTGCGCGATCCTCGGCCTCGGCGTTCTCAAGCTCGCGTTGCACAAGGCGAGAGGAACGCCGCTCCCCGAAGAATGGGGCACCTCGTCTCGGGATCTGGTGCTCGAATAGTGCCCGAGTACGAGGTCGCCCCGGTCGACGAGCTGCCACCGGGGACGATGCGCCTCGTTCCGGCCGGCCTGCACACGATCGGCGTCTTCAACTGCGCCGGCACCTTTTACGCGATCGAGGACCGCTGTTCCCACGACGACGGGCCGCTCTGCGAGGGCGATTGGGAGCCGGAGCTGTGCGTCGTCGTCTGCCCCCGCCACGGCTCCCGCTTCGATCTCCAGACGGGGATTCCGATGAGCCTCCCCGCCTTCGAGTCCGTCCCGACGTATCCCGTGTCCGTTCGGGACGGCGTCGTGGTCGTCGCGGTGCCCGACTGATGCTCGACGATCGCGTGCTGGAGGTTCTTGCTCGCCTCCAGGAGGAGGACCGGGCAGAGCGTGACGCCGGTGTTCCCGCTGCCCAACGCTCACGCCAAGTCGAGGTCGCGACGGGGCGCTTCCTGCTCGCGCTTGCCGCGTCACAGGCAGGGATCGAAGTGCTCGAGATCGGCGGCTCGCGTGGCTATTCGTCGATCTGGCTGGGCGCCGGCGCCCGCGTCCTGGGGGGGCGCGTCCTCTCGCTCGAGAACGACCCCGTGAAGTGCGCCGCGTGGAGATCGAACGTCTCGGCCGCAGGGCTCGACGAGTGGGCCGAGCTCGTCGAAGGGGACGCATTCGGGACGCTCCGCGCGACGGAGGACACTTTCGACCTGGTTTTCCTCGATGCTGAGAAGGACGACTACGAGGAGCTCTTCGCGCTCGCACGACCGCTTCTCGAGGTCGGCGGGTTGGTCGTGGCCGACAACGTCCTCTCACACTCCGAAACCCTTGCGGCGTACTCGGCGAATCGCCAAGCGGATCCGCTGTTGTCGAGTGTGACCGTGCCGCTCGACCGAGGTCTCGAGCTCTCGCTGGTCCTCGGCGCGTCTACGTGACCTCGCTCATGAGTGCGTGCACGTTGTGATCGGGATCGCGAAAGAACGTCATCCACAGCTCGTGGTCGGGCATTCGCGCTATCAGGTGCGGCTCGTCGTCGAAAGGGACACCGCGGCCGATCAGCTCGGAGCGAGCCGCGTCGATGTCGTCGACACGAAAGTAGACGATCGAGCTCGGATGGTCGAACTCGGGCGACTCGGCTTTCGAGAGCATCAGCCGCACGTCACCGCACATGAAGAAGGCGAGCGGGCCGGCCTCGAACACGTAGTCGAGCCCGAGCCCATCGCGATAGAACGCGACGGCGCGCTGGACATCGTTGGTATTGATCGCGATCTGCCCGATGCTCGTGATCGGATTCGGCATCTGATCCTCCTCATGGTCGACGACGTCTGGTCCGCGCTCCATCCGCTGGAAATGCGTATGCTGGCAGTACCGCGGAAAGGAGGTGGTCCGGCTTGAGCGACGACTGTACGGGCAGTGGAGGTACCAGCGGGTAGAGGCGTGTCCCCGGGACCACCGGGAATCGCCTAGCCAGCGTAGGGGGCTCGCGCATCGCGCCGCACTGTGTCTCGTTGCGAGACGGCAGTGCCGGAAGCGCCTCTACTAATCCAACGCTGGTCACCGTCGAACGAGGGGCCGCCCAGGCGGCCCCTCGTGCTTTTCCGAGAGGGATCAAGCAGCGATCAGCGCGGGAGCAGCATCGTGCACGAGCGCGACGACGTGGTCCCGGAGGCGCTCTGCGACGAGCGTGTCGAGCAGGCGCCCCGAGCCGTCGAAGACGTTCTGGGCACGCGCCACCGGGACCTCGCCGTCGATCACGCGTGCGCCGGCGATGCCGAGAATGCGGCGAAGGTCCTGCTGCGCCCAGATCGCGCCGTACTGACCGGTGGTCGCTCCCGCGATCGCGGCCGTCTTCCCCCAGAGCACGGAGTCCGGACCTGCGGGGCGGGACGCCCAGTCGATCGCGTTCTTCAGGACACCAGGGACCGAACCGTTGTACTCCGGCGTCACGACGAGGAGCGCGTCAGCGACGGCGATGCGCTCGCGCAGATCGCGCACCGGCTCCGGTGTGTCCTCGCCATCCCGGTCTGCGTCGTAGGGCGGTATCTCGGCCAGACCGTCATACAGCTCCACGTCGACGCCCGGCGGTGCGAGCTCGACGGCAGCGCGAGCCAGCGCCGTGTTGTAGGAGTCTGCCCGAAGGCTCCCCGAGACGGCGAGGATCTTCATGCTCAGCCTGCCTTCACCGCCGCGAAGCTCGCCTTGAGGACGACCTCGTTCGGGAGGAGGAAGCCGCCGCCCGGAAGAGGGGCGTTCCAGTTGAGCCCGAAGTCCATGCGATCGATCGTGCCGGAGAGCTCGAGCGCGATCCGCTCGTTCCCCATGGGATCGGTGCCCGTGCCGAGGAAGCCCCCTCTGAGTTGGACGGGCTTCGTGATTCCCTTGATTGTCAGATCGCCCTGCACGACGAGCTCGTCGCCGTCCGTCGCGACCGACGTAGACTCGAAGCGAAGCTCGGGATAGCGCGCGACGTCGAAGAAGTCCGGCGACTGGATGTGTCCGTCGCGCGTCTCGTCGAACGTCGTGATGCTGGAGACGTCGACCGTCCCTTCGATGGACGGATGCTCGCGTCCCCGAATCGTTCCCGTGAATCCGAGCACGCGGCCCTTCACGTTGATGAGCCCGATCTTCTTGACCTCGAACTCGAGTGCCGACCAAACCGGGTCGATCGACCATGTTCCCGAAGGGATCTTCGTGGCCGGCCTGTCTGCGACGATGGACATTGCTACCTCCTGTTGAGTTCGCTACTATTGAGTCCGCAATCACTGTAGCAAGCAAAAGGCTGATGAGTCAAGTATTGAGTGAGCAATCTTTAGGGGTCCGGGCATTCGTGGCTCTGGTACGAGCGCATTCCTCCGCGACGCGGAAGCTCAGCTCACAGCTGACGGCCGACCACGGCCTCACGATCAGCGACTACGAGGTGCTGCTACGCCTCGCCCGAGCGCCCGACCGCAGATTACGTCGCGTGGATCTCGCAGAGCAGGTGCTTCTCACGGCATCTGGGATCACTCGCCTGCTCGACGGGCTCGAGCAAAGCGGGCTCGTCGACCGCGGCTCCTGCGCGACCGACCGGCGCGTGGTCTATGCGGTCCTGACCGACGCGGGGCTGGCGAAGGTGCGCGATGCATCCAAGAGTCATATCGCGCAGGTGGATGAGCTCTTCACGGAGTATCTCGGCGAGGAGGAACTGGAGGCGGTGGGCGATCTCCTCTCGCGGATCGGGGGTTCCGACCCGCGCGATTGCGATCCGGACGCCTAGCCTTTGTCGTCTTCCGAGAAGTTCTTCCAGTAGCGGCTCGGCGTGGGGCCGCGCTGGCCCTGGTACTTCGAGCCGATGCCCTCGGAGCCGTACGGGCGCTCGGCGGCCTCGGAGAGCTGGACGAACGAGAGCTGGCCAATCTTCATACCCGGGTAGATCGTGATCGGAAGGTTGGCGACGTTCGAGAGCTCCAGCGTCACGTGCCCGTCCCAGCCCGGGTCGATGAATCCCGCGGTCGAGTGGATGAGCAGACCCAGCCGGCCGAGCGAGCTCTTGCCCTCGAGGCGGGCGACGAGGTCGTCGGGAAGCGTCACTCGCTCCAGCGTCGAGCCCAGCACGAACTCCCCCGGGTGGAGGATGAATGCCTCGTCGCCCGTCACCTCCACGAGCTCGGTCAGCTCCTCCTGCTGCGCCTTCACGTCGATGAACGGGTATCGGGAGTTCCGGAAGACGCGGAAGTAACGGTCGACGCGCACGTCCAGGCTCGACGGCTGCATGAGCTCGGGGTCGAATGGCTCGATCCCGATGCGTTCCTCCGCGATGAGTCGGCGAATTGTTCGATCGGAGAGGACCACCGCGCGATTCTAGGTCGCCGGCGCTTGTAACAAACTGTTACATGCTTTGGACTGCTCGGCCGGGTACCGCGCGGCTACTGCGGTAAGGTCCACGTCGCGGTGTCGATGCTCTTCCCACCCGTCGACCCGAACGAGCGGTTTCGCGAGCGTCGGGCTGCGGCGAGGCGCAGGAAGCGCCTTCGGCGCGGGGCTGCGGTCAGCGCGGTCCTCGCCGGGGTCGCGCTCCTGAGCGTCGGCGCACAGTTCGTGAGCACGAGCAGCAGTCCGTCGGAGACCATCGAGACCGCGACCGTCGCGCCGACGCCGTCTGTGGGCGCGCGTGCGCTGCCGGTCGAGATCAGGGGAGTCCACGTCACGATGGGCCTCGCGTCGCTGCCGGGCAAGCTCGACGAGTACCTCGATCTGGAGAGCGACGGCCTGACGGCGCTCGAGCTCGACGTCAAGGACGAGAATGGCCAGGTCGGATTCACATCTCCCGATATGCCGCTCGCAGCGAAGGTGGGGGCCACACGCGACTACTACTCGGCGCGAGCGGCTGCGCGGCTCGCGCACGAGCGCGACATCTACCTGATCGGAAGGGTCGTCGTCTTCGAGGACCCGATCCTGGCCCGGGCGCGCCGAGACCTCGCAATTCAGTGGCCTGACGGCTCGGTGTGGCGGGACTCCGCCGGTCTGGGCTGGTCGAACCCGTACGACCGTCGAGTGTGGGACTACAACGTCGACGTCGCCGTGGCCGCGGCACGTGCCGGCTTCGACGAGATCATGTTCGACTACGTTCGGTTCCCCTCAGACGGTGAGGTCGACAGCGCGGTCTACCAAAACCGCGGCGCGTTGTCGAAACACGAGGCAATTCCGGCGTTTCTCAGGTATGCGGCCGGGCGACTCGAGCGCCACGGCGTCAGGATCTCCGCGGCTGTCTTCGGCCTCTCGGCGAGTCGGGACCTGGGAATCGGACAGCTTCCGAGGCGCATGGCGCCGCACCTCGACGGTCTGTACGCGATGACCTACCCGTCTCTCTTCGCTCAGGGTGAGCTCGGGATCGCCGAACCGAGCGCGGCCCCCGGAGAGACCGTCGCGCGAGCGTTGCGCCGATTTGCGATCAGGCTTCGAGGCAGGAATGTCCTCGTCGTCCCGTGGGTGCAGGACTTTTCCTTCACGACACCGTTCGAGCTCGAGCAGGTTCGAGCCCAGATCGATGCGGCCCGCCGGGCGGGAGCGAAGGGCTTCATGCTCTGGAACGCAGAGGGTGTGTACACGGACGGCGCGCTGGCTCCGTCCTGAAGCTGAGGGTCAGGGAGCCAGTCGCTCGCGACGCCAGCCTTCGCCCGAGCGGACGTAGCGAACCCGGTCGTGGAGCCGGCTCTCCCGATGCGTCCAGAACTCGACGCTCTCGGGCAGAAGGCGGTAGCCGCCCCAGAACGGCGGCAGCGGCACTTCCGCGCCCCGGAATCGCTCCTCGATCTGGGCGATGCGGGTTGCGAGGTCGGATCCGTCGGCGACTGGTTGCGACTGGGGCGACGCCCACCCGGCGATCCGGCTGGCGCGCGGCCGGCTGCTCCAGTATGCGGTCGAGTCGGCCTCCGTCACCTCGACCACCGTTCCTTCGACACGGACCTGGCGTCCGAGCTCCCACCAGTGGAAGACGGCCGCCGCGCGCGGATTCTCCGCGAGTTCACGACCTTTTCGCGACGTTCGATTCGTGAAGAACACGAGTCCGCGCGAGTCGATTCCACGGAGAAGCACGACGCGTGCCGAAGGACGGCCGTCCCGATCCGCGGTGGCCAGCGTCATCGCGTCGGCCTGCGGCACGGAAGCGCGTGCCTCGGCGAGCCACGCCTCGAGCTGGATAATCGCATCGTCGTCGAGGTCGCGCTCGTCCACCGACGCCAGGATGCCTATTGACTCGACCCGTAGCAGGAGGGAGACTGACCGCCCATGTGCTTGATTTTTGTGCTTGCGCTGTTCGCACCGCGTGTCGCGTTCGCGTTGATCTGGATCTTCGGTGACCGGGTCGATCTCGCGTTCGGCTCGTTCATCTGGCCGCTCCTACTGCTGATCTTTCTCCCGTGGACGGGGATCGTGTACACGCTGCTCTGGTCCCCGGTCGGAGGCGTCGAGGGCGCGGAGTGGATTCTCGTAGGGCTGGCGGTCGCGGTGGACATCATGTCCTGGAGCGCTCGCGCGGCGAAGAAACGCTACGCGTACTAAAGGCTTTCGTACTCGCAGCCTAGGCCAGATGCTCGATCGGACATTCACGCGTGCCCGCTGCGCCGATCTCCGATCGAGTATCTAGGCTGCCGCACGTGGCGGCGACCCGCGTGATCGAGCTACGGACGGAGATTCCGGGGCCTCGCAGCCGCGAGATCCTCGAACGCGAGCGTCATGCCGTTGCGCGGCCCCTCATCGTGCATGGGCCGATCGTTGCCGCCGAGGCGCGCGGGGCGACGATCACCGATGTGGACGGGAACACGTTCGTCGACTTCGTCGGCGGCGTGGGAGTGGCGAACGTCGGTCACAACCACCCACGCGTCGTCGAGGCGATCGGCGAGCAGGCGGAGCGGTTCCTCCACACGGACTTCACGGTGGTGGCATACGAGGGCTACATCAGCTTTGCGGAGAGGCTCGGCGCGCTCGTTCCGATCAGCGGGGAGACTCGTGGCGCGTTCTTCAGCGCCGGTGCCGAGGCAGTCGAGAACGCGGTGAAGGTCGCCCGGCTCCACACGCGACGCCATGGTGTGATCGCGTTCGACGGCGCGTTTCACGGCCGCACGCTGCTCGCACTGACCATGACCTCGCGGACTCATCCGTTCAAGACGGGCCTCGGCCCATTCGCGCCGGAGGTCTATCGGGCGCCCTATCCGAACGCGTACCGCGGCCCCGATGCCGAGACTGCGCTCGCCTCACTCGAGCGGATGTTCACGACCCACGTTCCCGCCGATCACATCGCCGCGATCGTGTTCGAGCCTCAGCAGGGCGAAGGCGGCTTCATTCCGGCGCCGCCTGCGTTCGTCCGCGGGCTGCGGCGCATCTGTGACGAGTACGGGATCGTCCTCGTCGCTGACGAGGTGCAGACGGGATTCGGCCGGACGGGCCGCATGTTCGCGATGGAGCACTTCGACGTCGAGGCCGACCTCCTGATCGTCGCCAAGTCGATTGCGGGCGGCCTTCCGCTCTCGGGCGTCGTCGGTCGCGCGGCGATCATGGACGACTCCCACGCCGGAGCGATCGGCGGCACGTTCATCGGGAACCCGGTCGCGCTCGCCGCCGCTCTGGCGGTCCTCGACATCTTCGAAGTCGAGGGCCTGGTCGAGCGTGCAGTGCTCGTCGGCGACTCGATCCGCGCGCGGATGCTCGATTGGCAGCGGCGCTGGGGGCAGATCGGGGACGTACGCGGGATGGGAGCGATGCTCGCAATCGAGCTCGTTCGCGACGCCGGGTCGAAGACCCCGGCGCCCGAGCTCACTGAAGCCGTCGTCAACGAGGCGCTTCAGCGCGGACTCATCCTCCTGAAGGCCGGCGTCTACGGGAACTGCATTCGGGTGCTCTGCCCGCTTACGATCGGGGAGGCCGAGCTCGACGACGGCCTGACGGCGTGGGAGGAAGCGCTCGCCGCCGTACTCGGGTAGCGCGATCCTCCGAGCCTAGTACTCGAGATGGCTTCGCCGCTCGTGCCGCTCGAGCGCGAGCTCGATGAGGCGGTCGAGCAGCTTCGCATATGGGACCCCGGAGGCTTCGAAGAGCTTCGCGTAGACGCTCGTCGACGTGAAGCCGGGGATCGTGTTGATCTCGTTGACGACGACCTCGCCGTCCGGGCGGACGAAGAAGTCGATACGCGCCATCCCCTCGCATTCCGTCGCCGTGAACGACTCCACGGCGAGCTCGCGCACGCGCCGGTCCGCCTCGGGCGAGATCCGAGCGGGGATGACGAGGTCCATCCCGCCCTCGTCGTACTTCGCCGAGTAGTCGTACCACTCGGCGTGGGCGACGATCTCCCCGACGACGGAGGCGATCGGGTCGCGGTTGCCGAGAACGCCGCACTCGACCTCTGTACCGGCGACGAACTCCTCGATCAGGACCTTGTCATCGTGCCGGCGAGCGAGAGCGATGGCACGCTCGAGCTCGTCTTCCTCCTGTACCTTCGAGATCCCGACGGAG
>Ga0184612_10000721_pt1 | contig 15553 bp, 14 predicted proteins | sample PLM3_60_coex_FD_133163 | JGI IMG/M metagenome (GOLD analysis project Ga0184612, IMG submission 133163) | Groundwater sediment microbial communities from an aquifer in East River, Colorado, USA - PLM3_60_coex | ecosystem: Environmental > Terrestrial > Soil > Riparian zone | place: USA: East... | reverse complement strand
TTGGGATAAACTTTGCCGCCGTAGCCGCCACCGAGATAGGGCACGATGACACGTACCTTGGAAACAGGGACTTTGAAGATGTTGGCGAGCTGCGTTCGTACGACGAATGGATTTTGCGTGGTCGCCCAGACGGAAATCCGCCCGCCCGGCTCCACCGACGCGATGCAGGCGTGGGTTTCCAGAAAGCAATGCTGCGTCGCAGGCAATGTGAACGTATCTTCGAAAATATGATCCGATTCGGCAAAACCTTTCTGGATGTCGCCGCGGTTGAGCTTAAAGTGCGTACAGATATTGGTGCCTTCTATTGGCTTAAGCTCGGCAAGATCGGCAAAACCAGATTCAGGAATGCGAACGGACTCATGGACCAAAGTCGCACCCGGCTTCAATGCCTGGTGGACATCCAAAACCGCCGGCAGCTCTTCGTATTCCACCTCGATCAGACGCAGCGCTTCTTCAGCCGCGTCCAGGTCCAAGGCCGCTACAGCCGCCACGGGATCGCCCACGTGCCGCACTTTCTCCACGGCGACGATGGTTTGATCTTTAAATACCGGACCGTAGTAAGGCTCGATGCCTTCGTCGTGGAGAAGATCGTCGCGCGTAATCACCGCCACGACGCCGGGAACTTTGAGTGCCTTGGAAGTGTCGATATTCTTGATGCGCGCATGCGGCAGCGGGCTGCGCAGAATTTTTCCGTGGCACATCCCAGGAAAACTCATGTCGGCCAAGTACTGCGCGCGGCCGGTCACCTTGGTTTCGTAATCCAAACGGCGAACTGATTTTCCGATATCTGCTAGTTCCATTTTCTTATCCCGTATTCTTCTTGGCGGTCTTTGCGCCTTTGCGCGAGATCCCCCTCCTTCATCCCCCACACGCAGGGGAGACAGAGGTGGGGGCAAGACGCCAAGAGCGCAAACGTTCGGTCATGTTTATCGACTCAACTACCCACCACATTCTTAATCGCTTGCATGATTTCCTGGTAGCAACCGCAGCGGCAGAAATTTCCCGCCAGGTAATCGCGAATCTGCTCATCCGTCGGCCGCGGAATTTCATCGAGCAGTGCCTTGGCCGTAAGAATAAACCCGGAAGTGCAATAGCCGCACTGCAGCGCGCCGAACTCCATGAAGGCTTCCTGGAGAGGATGGAGCGCATTCTTATTGCCGAGCCCTTCAATGGTCAAAACCTCGCAGCCATCCGTGTCCACGGCCAAGACCGAACAAGCACTCACCGGCTTACCGTCGAGCAACAACGTGCAAGCACCGCAGACTTGAATGTCGCACCCCAGCTTGGCGCCGGTCAGATTGAACTGTTCTCGCACCAGATCGAGGAGCGTCACACGCGGCTCCACTTCAACGCTACGCTCGCCGCCGTTAACTTTGAGTGAAATCGTTTTTTTCATGATCGAGTTTGTCTTGCCCGTCGCTTTTGATTACTTCGCCAGTTGTTGCGAAAGCTCTTCCGCTTTTTCACCTCATCCCCCGCCTCGGGGGAGGATTAAGGTGGGGGCAGGCAACAGCACCATTGAACTTAATTAGGACCCCTATCCTAACCTTCCCCCGTCGAACGGGGGAAGGAACTAAGAATTACTGAAATCTAATAAGAGGCACGAATCATTTCTGCTTTCATCTGCCGTCTGCCGATTCTCTGTTTCCGTGCCTTTGTCCCCCCAATCTAAAATCGAAAACCCAAAATTCACTTAATCACTCTCTCCGCCCGCATCATCACTATCGGTGGAATCGTCAGGTCAAGAGCCTTGGCGGCGTTAAGATTGATCACAAGCTCAAACTCCGTCGGCTGCTCGACGGGCAGGTCGGCTGGCTTGGCACCTTTTAGAATCTTGTCCACATAAACGGCGGCGCGCCTGACTGCACGATTTCGGTCGGGTCCATAAGACATCAAACCGCCTCTGTCGACATTGACTTCCCGAGGGTATATTGCAGGCAGCCGATTTTTGGCCGCTAGGTCCACAATTCGTTTGACGTTAGAGTTGGCCAAACTGTCCAGCGTAACGGCTAGAGCGGCGCTACGCGCCTTGGTGGCTTCTTGGAAGGCGCCTTCGTATTTATCTGTGCTGCTGACTTCCATGGAATAAAGTTGCAACCCCAATTCCCGTGCCGCGAGCTGGCTTTCATTCCATTGTTGCGCAGAGCCTGGATTGCGCGGATTCCACAACACCGCTACGCGGGAGAGCTTTGGAACAGTTTCCTTGAGCAACTCCAGTCGCTTGCCAGACAACACCGGCGCGATGCTGGTGAACCCCGTAAGGTTTCCCCCAGGTCGCGCCAAGCTGTCAACCAACCCAGCCGCAACAGGATCGGACACCTCTAGAAACACGATGGGGATCGACCTCGTAGTGTTTTTGGCGGCTAAGGCCTCAATATCCGAGGCCGTGACGAGTACGTCAACTTTGAGACGGGCCAACTCATCGGCCAAAGCGGCGAGCCGGTCGTACTTGCCCTCTGCGTAGCGAGACTGAAAAGTGATATTCTTGCCCTCGACATAGCCTAATGTTCGGAGCTCGCGCTCCAATAGTTCACGCCCGGTGGCTATAGCAGCGGGACGGGCTCCGAGCCAGCCAATCTTGGGTACCTTTGACTGTGGCTGCGCCTCGGCGAAGAAGCTAAGAGCGAAGAGCATGGCACCGAGAGCAAGGCAAAAAATCCTGTTACTCATACGCTGGCCTGAGGGCTCGCTCGTAGGCTTTCCCCGCCGCGCGTTTCACCAACGTGCGCACGATCGCGCGCTTGTATTGCTCCGAGCCGCGCAGATCGCTGGTCGGACTGCATTCTTGCGAGGCGGCGCTGCCGGCTTCTTCCGCCAACTGCGGCGTGAGCTTTTTTCCAGTGAACAGCGCCTCAGCCTTGCGCGCGCGCACCGGCGTCGCGCCAACGCAGCCGAGCACAATGCGCGCAGTTTGAATCGTTTCACCGCTGGTTGCTAATGTAAGTCGCACCGCCACTCCTGCTGACGGCTTATCGACGACGGAACTACTGGAGAAGCGGATATATTCGACACCCGAGCGTGGCGGCAGCGGCGGCAGCACTACCTGAGTAAGAATCTCATCTTCAGCCAAGCTTGTCGTATAAAAATCGAGAAACAGCTCTTCTACCGCAATCGCGCGTTGACCATTCGGCCCAGCGATCCTCGCCCTGCCATCGAGCGCGATAAAAATCTGAGACAGATCGGTCAGCGGCTCGCCGGAGGCAAGATTGCCTCCAACCGTTCCCATGTTGCGCACGCGGATATTGGCAACTTCTCTTTCGGCCTCACAAAGAACCGGAAATTTCTCTTTTACCAGCGCCGAGGTTTCGAGTTCGCGGTGCGTCACCAGCGCGCCGATTGTCAAACCCTCTTTCGCGTCGTACTTGATGCCCTTGAGCGCAGAAATCTTTTTGATGTTGACCAGCGCCTTGGGCTGGTAGAGCCCCTGTTTCATCAGAATCGTGAGATGCGAGCCGCCGGCAAAGACCTTGGCGTCGCCGCCATGTTGCTTGAGCAGCGCGCAGGCTTCAGCGACCGTCGTTGGTTCGAGGTAGTCGAAGTTTCTCATGATGGCTTATGGCTTATAGCGTATGGCGTATGGCCACTTATGGTTTCATGCCTCATATGCCATAAGCTATCAGCCATAATGCCAACTAAAGATATTTGACCTTGTCCACGCCGGGGATTTCAACCTTTTCAAAACGCCAGCGCTCTTTCATTGGCGCCGTGGCGTCGATACCCAAACCGGCGGTGACGCGCGACTCCGGACAAGACGGGTCAAGCGTAGAGCAAGCGATACGCGGAATGATGATGGCGTCCTTGTCCGCCTGGAAGCGCGTCGCCATGGCCCAGTCGACTTGCATCGGATCGAAGGGATCGATGTCGTCGTCGACAACGATCACTTGCTTTAGACCGATACCCATCGAAAGCAGCGCCAAAATCACGTTGCGTGCTTCGTTCTCCGCGCGCTTTTTGATCGAAACCACGACGTGGTGGCGAAACGTCCCGCCTGGAGTCATGTTGACGCCGCGCACTTCCGGCACTACTTTCTTCACTTCACGATAAACCACCGCCGCGTTGCCATATTCGATCAGCGTGTGATTCTCCGTAACAGGCATTCCGGTGAGCGCGGTCTGCCAGATCGGATTCTGCCGCATGGTGATCGCGGTGACTTTTAGCACCGGCGCTTGCTTCGCCTCGCTGTAACAGCCGGGATACTCGCCGTAGGGTCCATCGGCGACCCGCTCGCCGGGAATGGTCACGCCTTCGATCACTACTTCGGCAAAAGCCGGAACTTCCACATCGATGGTCTCGCATTTGGTTAGTTTAACAGCCGAACCGCGCAACCCGCCGGCGACATGAAACTCGTCGATACCGAACGGAACTCTCGCCTGCGAGCCAACGACGATGGCAGGATCGACGCCGACGGCGGTGGCGACTTCCAAGCCGCGTTTTCTTTCCTCCGCCATCAGGATCATCCGGCCCAAATGATGATCCGCCGGGGCCCAGAGCGATAGCCGGTCTTTGCCGAGGACAAGCATACGGTGAATTGAAAGGTTGCGGATGCCGGTGTCCGGATCTTTACCAACCTGCACCCCGATGGTGACATAAGGACCGCAATCTTTGCTTGCGTGCGTGACTATGGGCAGCTTGGATAGATCGATTTGATCACCCGTCCATTTGATTTCTTTGCACGGTGCGCTTGAAACAATCTCAGGCGGAATGCGTTTGTCTTCCAAGGTCATATAGCGCTCGAGCATTTGCTCCTGCGGCACGCCAAGGCCTAGGGCGACCAATTTTCGCGTCGCGAACAGTCCACCCAGAACACGCCAGCCCGGGAAACCCCTGACGTTTTCGAACAGCAGCGCCGGCCCTTCGATATCGGAAGTTTTCCGCATGCCCGCGGCGATTTCATACTTGATGCCGACTTCGTCCTTGACGCGCAGGAGTTGTTTTTGGCTTTCAAGGTGAGTCAAGAAACCTCTCAGATCTTCAAACATGATCCGTTCCTCATTGATATTTGGTCGCTGCCTTCTCGCTCCATCAAACCGCTGACGACAGAGAACCTTTTATCAGCGATTCGCCGGTCACTTCAACCGTAATAGAGGAAGCACTTCTTCGATAAATCTATTCACCTGACCCAGCTGATCCTTCGACGTAAAACGCAGCACCGGTGTGGTGATGCCCATGTCGATCCATTCTTGGATTAAACGGGCACACTCCCGCGGCGGCCCGTGCGCGAGCCAGACTTTAATCAGGTTCTCTGGTGGGTAGGTCGGACCGTAGTAATGGTTAAAATAGTCTTTGGCTTGGGCATAGCCGGCTTGTTTGTCGTCGTTAATGTTGACCATGCCGTGTATGGCACATTCGAAGTTCGATAGATCTTTGCCCACCTCACCGGCAGTCTGTTCGATCACCCGCCAACGTTTGGCAAACTCACTGGCGGTCACACCCATGGTGATGTAGCCGTCCGCCAGCGCGCCGACGCGTTTCATCGCCTGGTCGACAATCTTATCGCCCACTTGTTCGCGCTCCGGACTCACGGCGATCCAGATCGGCGGCGGTTTCTGGACCGGTTTGGGCACGATGTTGTAGTTTTCCAAGGTGTAGAACTTACCCTGGTGGATTACTTCTTTGTCGCCCCAGATCTGGCGCAAAAGCTCAATGCCTTCTTTCATGCGTCCGACGCGCTCATCGCGCTTGACTCCAAAGGCTCTTAGCTCGCCTTCATAGGCACCGCCGATACAAACGCCCAGAAGTGCTCGTCCTTTGGAAATCTGATCGAGGGTGGCCCATTGAATGGCCAGCAAAACCGGATGGCGCACTGGAAAAGAAGCCATACAGATCGTGCCGAGACGTACTTTTTTGGTATGCGCTGCCACCGCCGCCAGCATGGTGATCGATTCCAGGCGCGGCTTGTGAATTAAGCTGTCGCCGAACCAAACCGATTCGAAGACACCGGACTGTTCCGCTACCTTCGCAGTTTCAATCAATTCATCGACGTTGGTAAGCCCGAACAGCGCGCCGCGGTTCGGCAGGCTGATGCCCCAACGGATGGGTGTTCTCGGCATAATCGTTCCTCCCATTTTCAACCTGTAGAAGAACAAGGTACTCCTGTCAAGAAATCCCAGGCTTGACATAAGCAATAGAACTGCAAGATATAGAAGTCGATTCCACGAGCCGCAGCCTGTCGCATAAAGTTGCAAAGAACCCGACATGAGCGATCTCGTACCAGAAAACAAACGATGGAGGTGAGTCACAATGCCAAAAGATCTGCGTAGCTATTTAGATGAATTGTTGGAAAAGCGGCCCAAAGACGTGGTCGTCGTCGATCAGGAAGTCGACCCGTGCTACGGAGCCACCGGCATCGTCGAAAAGTTCGAGCGCGAGAACAAATTTCCCCTGGTGTTTTTCAAAAATATCAAAGGCTCAAAAATCCCGCTGGTGATCAATCTCGGCGCCACCTACGAGCGCTTGGCGCTGTCGCTGGGCTCGCCCTCGGTGCCGCAGATGGTGAAAGACCTCGCGCACCGAGAACACAATCCGCGTCCGGTGAGAGAAATCTCCGCCAAGGACGCGCCGTGCAAAGAAGTGATCTTGAAAGGCGACCAAGTTGACCTCGATCTCCTGCCAGTACTGACCCATAACGAAGGCGACGCCGGCGCTTACATCAACGCCGCGGCCATGATCTGTAAAGAACGCGGCACGGGCGCGGTTAATGTCGGCATTTACCGCAATCAGAAGCAAGGCAAGAGACAGCTCGGCTTGATGATCAACCCGGCCAACCATGGCAACTACGTGCGCGCCGAGTACGAAGATCACAACGAACCGATGGAAGTCGCTCTCTGCATCGGCCACCACCCGGCCTTGAACATGGCCGCTGTCAGCAAGCAGGCCGGCATCGGTTCGGAATTGGAAATCGCCGGGGCTTTTCTTGGCGAGTCGCTCGAAGTCGTCAAAGCGGAAACGGTGAATCTGATGGTGCCGGCGCGATGCGAGATCATTATCGAAGGTATAGTGCCGCCGAAAAAGCGGCACTATGAAGGGCCCTTCGGCGAATGGCCGCATTACTATTATAAAGAAGGCGAGCAGCCCTATATCGAAGTGACCGCGATAACGATGCGAAAGAATCCGATCTATCAGAGCATCCACAGCGCTCACTTCGAACACAATATCATCGGCGCCGCGCCGCGGCTCGGCAGTTTACTCAAGCGCATTCAAGAAGCGGTACCGAGCACCACCGGCGTCAACATGCCGATCTCGGGCGCCGCCCGTTCTCATTGTTACATCTCGGTCAAGAAACGCGCCGAGGGCGAGCCCAAACAGGCGGCCCTGGCGGCTTTTGTGACCGATCCGAACATCAAGCTCGTTATCTGTGTCGACGACGATGTCGATGTATTTAACGAGACGCAGGTACTGTGGGCGCTCGCCATGCGCTTTCAAGCGGACCGCGATCTAGTAATCATTCCCAACATCATCGGCTCGCACCTGAATCCCACCGCCTACGGCTACAACCGTATGGAAAAGGGTCCCATGGAGACGAAACTCATCTTCGATGCCACCAAGCCGATGCCTCCCTACGATTTTCCGAAAGAAGCGCAGGCGCCGGACGAAGTGCTCAAAAAGATCGATCTCGCTCGGGACACACGTCCCTATGAGCCGGGTAGAGACGACAAAGTCATTACCGGTAAATGATCCGCAGAAGGATGGTTCAAAACGTTCAAACAGTTCAAGCCGTTCAAATCGTCCTGGGATGATTTACGTCTTTAACCATTTTGAACGACTGGAACGATTTGGAACATTTTGAACAAGGGCCCTTAGGCAAACGCCATGGTTGAGATCCAAGGGGTCTCGAAAAGTTTTCAAAAAACCGTCAAAGATAGCACGACGGAGGTAAAGGCGCTCGCGGATGTGCATCTTTCCATCCGCGAGAACGAATTTATCAGTATCATCGGCCCCAGCGGTTGCGGTAAAACGACGCTACTGAAAATTATTGACGGTCTAATCCCCTACGATAGCGGGAAAATCTTGATCGGCGGCAAGCAGGTCACCGCCCCGGGACCGGATCGCGCCGTCGTTTTTCAAACCTTTGCTCTGCTCCCTTGGCGCACGGTGCTTGCCAACGTGGAGTTCAGCCTGGAGTTGCGCCGGGTCGCAAAAGAAGAACGGACAAGCATCGCACGCGACTACTTAAAGCGCGTGGGGCTGGAAGACTTTGAGCTTCACTATCCCCATGAACTATCCGGCGGCATGCAACAGCGGGCAGGCTTGGCACGAGCATTAGCCGTGAATCCCCTGATCCTGCTCATGGATGAACCGTTCGGTTCCGTCGATGCGCAGACGCGCCAGCTTCTCCAGGAAGAACTTCTGCAACTGTGGCAACGCGAGCAAAAGACCGTGATTTTCATCACGCACAGCATGGATGAAGCGGTCTATCTTTCCGATCGCGTAGTAGTTATGACGCCTCGTCCCGGCCGCGTAGCGGAGATTCTCGACGTGCCTTTAGCCCGGCCTAGAATCGCCGATGACGTTCGCCGCGATCCCAAGTTCGTGGATTTGACGAATTACATCTGGGACTCTCTCAAGAAAGCAATGGAGAATGGCCATTGAATAGCCAGTTCAGGATCAACGTCATTTCCATTGTCACGCTCGCGATTCTTTGGGAAATCGCCGGGCGAACCTTGGATTCAGTCTTGATCCCGCCGCTGTCGCAAATTGGTAGCGCCTGGTTACGTCTATTGATCAGCGGCAAGCTTCTATCAAACTTGGTGATGAGCCTTGGCACACTGGCCGCAGGCTTCTTCCTGGCCGTCATCCTTGGGATAATCGTTGGCCTGCTCATGGGCCGGTTTCGTGAAGTGGAGCATTTTCTCGACCTTTACATCAACGCGTTGATGTCCGCGCCCATGACTGCTTTCGTTCCCGTGCTCATCCTGTGGTTTGGCCTGGGGGTGGAATCGCGCATCGCCGTGGTTTTTCTCTTCGCAGTCTTTGTCATCGTCATCAATACCATGACCGGCGTGAAGCAGGTTGACCGGACTTTCTTGGAGATGGCACGCTCTTTCGGCGCAAAGGAAACAGAAGTTTTCTACAAGATCATCCTGCCGGCAGCCATGCCGGCCATCATGGCCGGCGTTCGTTTGGGTATGGGCAGAGCGGTCAAAGGCATGGTGACGGCGGAAATGTTACTCACCTTGACCGGAATCGGCGCGATGATCATGCAATACGGCTCCGCCTTTGCGACGGATGCACTCTTTGCTGTCATTCTGACGCTTCTTATAGTCGCCATGATTACGATGAAATTGGTTCAATTACTGGACCAGCGACTGACCGGTTGGAAAGCGGAGATCGCTATTGAGTAAAGTTCTTTAGGAACACAATCTCGCGCAAAGACGCAAAGCATGTGCTGAGCAAAGTCGAAAGGGACGCTAAGGAATTGAGAACAAACAAAGCTTTAAACTCGAAATCCGAAATTCGAAACAATTTCAAACGGTCAAAAATCAGAAAGTTCCAAACAAGCCCGTTTTGGATTCGTAATTGGGATTTCGGTCTTTGGGTTTGTTTCGGATTTCGATATTCGAATTTCGGATTTTGTTTCGATGGCATCTTGGCGCGACAATAAAATTAGTCACCAATAAAAACCAGTGCTAAGGAGGGATTCTTATGATCAAGTCATTTGCGAGATTATCGGCGTTGGGTATGATGCTCATCCTCGGTTTCCTCTGGGGAGGCGAAGCACAGGCACAAAAGAAAGTCAGATTCGCCTATCCCTCTTCGGCGGACATGGGCGACATCCCATCGCTTCTCGCCTGGGAGCAACTAAAAAAACAAGGGATCGAGGTCATCCCAACCTTCTTTCCTAAGACCGACCTTGCGGTTCAGGCCGTCGTGGCCGGAGAGACCGATATGGGGAGCGCAGCGGGTATCGCTGTGGTCAAGGCCGTGGAGAGCGGTATGAATCTCAGAATCATCGGCGAGCAGGTGCGCAACGAATGGCAGCTGGTCACGCCGGTATCATTCAAAGATCCCAAACAGTTGGACGGCAAACGGGTCGGTTATCATGCGCCGATTACGGTCACCGAGGCGCTGGTCAAATGGATGGCGGTTCATTACAAAATAAACCCAAACTGGATGATCATTCCCGGTTCGGATGTCAGAGCCGAAGCACTCATGCGCGGCCAGTTAGACGCCACTCCCGCAGAGATCGGCGATGTTTTGAATATCCTGCAAGCTAAGCCGGGACAGTTTCACGTCTTGATCTCCTACGCGAAGATTTTTCCTCAGCTCATCGGCTCGATGTACTTCGCAAGAGCGGATTACCTGCAGAAGAACGCTGCCATAGTCGAAAGCGTACTGGAAGCTATACTTAACGCCCACCGCTCCATCGAAGAGCGTCCCGGCCTGGTCAAAGAAAATGCTCTAAGGCTTTTGCCCGAGACCAAGCCCGAGCTTGTCGATGCCACCGCTGCAAGCTACAAAGAATTACGCATCTGGGACATCAATGGTGGTGCAAGCAGGGACCGCGGTGAAGCCAGCATCAAGTTCTTCGAGGAATCGGGCCTGCTCAAGAAAGGCGCCGTCAGCTATCAGCAAGCATTCGACACGGGACCCCTGGATAAGGTCCTAAAAAAGATCGGTCGCAAGTAAGGGACATCCCACTGGTGCAGCGAAGAACCCTCAGAGTAATATCTCTGATCACTCTGGCCCTTCTCTGGGAAGTGGCGGGCCGGACGAAGAACGCCCACCTTTTGCCGCCTTTATCCAAAGTGCTATCCGCCTGGATCGAGCTGCTCGTTTCCGGGCAGCTCTTCCAGGCGCTCCTGGTGAGTCTTCAAGCCCTGTTTCTGGGTTTTCTTCTGTCGGTGGGACTCGGTGTGCCGCTGGGGTTGCTCATGGGACGCTATCGCAAACTCGAATCGTTTCTCGATATCTATATGACCGCGCTGCTCGCCGTTCCGATGATTTCATTCATTCCCTTCTTGGTGATCGCCTTTGGCCTCGGGCTCCACTCGCGCATCTGGATTGTCTTTCTCTTTGCCTTCGTCATCATCGCTGTGAACACCACTGCGGGTGTTCGCAACGTCGATCCGACCTTGACGGAAATGGCGCGCGCTTTCGGCGCTCGGGAAAGCGAACTCTTCTTAAAAGTGATTTTGCCGGCGGCCCTCCCCATGATCATGGCGGGAATTCGGCTCGGGATGGGACGAGCTATCCTGGGCATGGTCACGAGTGAAATGATTTTATCCGCTGTGGGCTTCGGTGTGATGCTGATGACCTTTGGCGCTTCGTTCAACACACCAGCGCTTTTTGCAACGCTTCTAACGATTGTTCTACTGGCAGTTGGCCTGCTGACTTTTATTCAGTACATTGATCGCCGCCTGACGCCCTGGCGAGCCGTCTCTTGAAATACTTGCGTTCAAATCGTTCAAGTCGTTCCAGCCCCCACCTCTGTCCTCCCCCGCGTCGCGCGGGGGAGGATGAAGGAGGGGGAATTGAACGGAGCGTAGCGTTTGAACGTTTTAAACTGATTGGTTATTTGTAGATAACGATCCGTAGATCTTTTCCCCGACCGCCTTCGGGACAGGCGCTGATCCCCACCAAACAATCCATTTCAGCCCGCAAATCCATCATATCTCCGCCAGGCCGTGGCCGTGTCATAGCGTAACGCATCGAGCCGGTCTTGGCATTGATCACCATCGTCTGAAAAATATTGAGCGGGCTGGCGACGTCTTCCTTGGGGATGCCGTGAGGCTTTAGCGCTTTGGCGAGATTCTCCCAGCAGCCGTGTTTAGGGGCGGCACCCCGCTTGCGGCCAAGCCTCTTCCACACGCCTCCGTAGATCTTGAAGATTTGCTCGCCCCATTTCTTATAGAAGGAGGTGCTGCACATCCCCTTTTCCATGTCGTGGGTTCCCCGGTAGGTATCCTTGACGATGGTCATCATCACATTGTTGTACTTCGAGATCAGTGCGTCGCTCGTTGTAACGTAGATCTTTCCCTGATCGACCTTGGTGCGCGCCTGATCGAAACGCTCTTTGACATTGTGCAAACTGAAGACGACGTAGTCCGCCGTCGATTCGCCGATGACACGGATGATCTGGCCCTTCTTTACTGGGAAAGCCTTTCCCGTATTGCTCTTGATCACGGACTCGCTAATGACTTTCACGTACCCTCCTGAATCGGATTGGGATTTGAAGTTTTGTACGTTACTTATTGGGTGTCGCAAAAGCAAGGCGGACGCGCGAATCGTGCTAAGGTTCGACAGTTTGACCGCCGTCAAAGGTGTTGGGAAATTGCTATCGAGTTTGATATAGACTACGCAACCTTTGGTGGGACTATTCGAGTAGGCAGGTTTGTCGATTGATAAGCGGAGTCCCGTGAAATATTGAAACCCACAGGCATGTCGAAAACAGCAATTGAAACGAGTCAAGCAACCCAGCCGGTCATCCAGGTAGAGAACGTCTCCAAGCTTTTTCGAACACCCAGCGAAGGGCTGATCAGCGCGCTCCAAGATATTGCTTTGAATATTCTCCATGGGGAGTTCATCACCGTAGTCGGTCCCAGCGGTTGCGGCAAGTCTACTTTACTGAAGCTCATCGCTGGCTTTTCTCCGCCGTCCTCCGGGCGGATTCTCTGCCAGAATGAAGAAGTCCGCGGGCTCAATACCAAAGTGGGTTATGTCCCACAGGAAAGTAAGCTCTTTCCTTGGCTGACCGTGGAGGAAAACGTCGGGTTCGGTCTCGATTCCAAACGCTATCCGCGAGAAAAACGCGAGCACCAGGTGCAGCAGTTCATCAAGCTCGCCGGTCTGGCTGGATTCGAGAAGTATTATCCGGCCCAGCTTTCCGGCGGCATGAGCAAGCGGGCTTCCATCATTCGCGCCCTGGCCTACGAACCCGCGGTCATTCTTATGGACGAACCCTTTGGGCCCCTCGATGCCCAGACGCGCATGGTGCTTCAGGATGAGTTGTTGAAAATTTGGGAACAGAAGCGCCAGACCATCGTCTTCGTCACCCACGACTTGGTGGAAGCGGTTGCGCTTGCCGACCGGGTGGTGGTCATCACTCACCGCCCGGGCCAAATCAAAGACATTATCAACGTCCCCATGAAACGGCCGCGCAACATCTTTGAAATTCACCGGCAAGAAGGATTTGACGAAGCCTACGGCCGGCTGTGGAATATCTTCCGCCACGAACTGAACATTGGCACGCACTAACGATGGATTTCGATGTCTAAGGATATAAGCGAAGAAAACTCACGAGTTGGCACAGCATCCGATGCCGCCGTGGTGCAGAGCGGCGGTGTGCTTTCCATGCACGGTTTCGGAGTCACGATCATCCGCTTTGTAATCATCGGGGGTTTTTTGCTTCTCTGGGAAATCGCGTCGGGACGGTGGATCGAACCTTTTTTAATCAGCAGCCCAAGCCGGATTCTCTCATCTTTGGTCACCGGCTTTACTTCCGGCGACTTGATCCAACACACCTGGGTCACGTTCCAAGAAATCGCTATTGGATTTCCTGTAGGCGCGATTTCAGGGATTGCCTTGGGCTACTGGTTCGGGCGCAGCCGGCTTCTTGCCGAAATTTTTGAGCCTATCATCATCGCGTTGAACGGTATCCCGCGTACCGCCTTGGCGCCGCTTTTCATCGTCTGGCTGGGAATCGGTCTCTGGTCCAAAGTCGGCGTCGTCTTTCTGCTGACCTTCTTTCTCAACTTCTTTAACACCTATACCGGCATGAGACAGATGGACCGCGAATACGTGGACCTTGCGAACCTCATGGGAGTCAAAGGATGGAAGTTAACCTTTAAGGTGATCCTTCCGGCGATATCGCCTTACGTCTTTACAGGCATCCGCACCAGCATCCCCTTCGCCGTGATCGGCGCCATCGTCGGTGAATTCGTCGCCGCCACCGAGGGGGTCGGCTTTTTCATCCGCATGTCTGCCGGAATCTTCAAGACCGCCGACGTCTTCGTCGGCATCATCGTACTGATGATCATGGTGATCGTCATGGACAAAATAGCAGCGATGATCGAAAAGAGAGCGTTGCGCTGGCAAACTCAGACGGAACATATTCAAATCCAGGCATAGAAGAAAGGAGATTCTGCGATGAAACCGCGAATCAGACTTCCTGTCAGCATCAGTGCTTTGACCGTCTTCATATTCTTGTGGGGGGCGATGCCTCAAGCGCAAGCGCAACAAAAGGAGTTGCCTGAAGTAACCTTGTTGACGGCCGTGCCCAACTTCGCCTTCGCAGCAATTTGGGTGGCTGAGCAGCTCAAATACTTTGAAGCGGAAGGGGTACGGGTCAAGATCACGCCGTCACCAAGCGGTTCGGTCTGCTTGAATGCGGTCGTCGGCCGCTCTTCCAATTTCTGCGCTTCCACCTCAGAAGGACTGGTCTTGGCGCAACTGGAAGGGGCGCCGGCAATCGCGATCCAGGCGCACAACCGTGCCATGACCTTGAGCGTGGTCCTGCGCAAGGCGATCGTGGACAAGCTCGGGCTCACGCGCCAAAGCCCCTTGGACGCGCGGCTCAAAGCGTTGACGCAGTTGGGCACCATCGGCGCGACCGGCCCGGGGGCTGCCTCTGAGCAGATCTTCAAATTCCTGGTGAAAAAAGCCGGCGCGACTGCGACCGTACTCAAGTTCGTCTATATCGGAGCGCCCGAACTTCCCCCCTCGTTGATGAACAACGTGATCGACGCCTACGCGCTCTCTCCACCTTCGGCCGAAGTCACGGAGCCGAGCGGCAAGGGTTATGTGCTGATCCCTCTGGGCAAAGGTGAAGTTCTGGAATTGACCGACTATCCATACGAAGTACTGATGGTTCGTCCGGATTACCTCGAAGCGAATCCCAAGATCGCCACGGCGGTGGCGCGCGCGATTTCGCGTGGCGGTGCCCTCTTCCGCTCGAATCCGGAAGCTGCTAAGAGCGCGCTGCGAAACCACCGGCTCTATACCAAAGACAAACTTGCGGACGACGTTTTTGAGCTTTCATATTCCACGGTAGCCAATGCGATGCCCGCTTGGGGCAACATGTCTCCCGAGGGGTGGCAGAAAGTGCTCAACTTTGCCGTCGGAGCTGGAATCGTTAAAGATCAGTCAAAGGCCCCTTCCAATAAAGAGGGCGTGCTCTGGACGAACAAATACGTCGGCAAACCATAAGTAGTTCCGGGTTACAGGTGTCGGGTTACGGAATCGACCTTATCGATAACCCATTGCGCCGAGGAATTGCTTGAGGGAATGAAATTGGAAGTAGGGATTGCTCTGCTTCTGTCTACCGATAGTGGACGTTGGTGTGTCTGAATAATTATGACCGGGAAAAAGAATTGTGTCGTCCGGTAACGCCATCAGTTTCCGCGTCAGGCTATAGTACATCTGCTCCGGATTGCTCCCAGGTAAGTCGACCCGTCCGCAGGATCCGATAAAAAGCGTGTCTCCCGAAACAATCCGATTGTCCACCAGGAAGCACTGCGATCCGGGCGTATGGCCTGGCGTATGCAGCAATTGAATCTCGAGGCCGCCGACGTCGATCTTGTCACCGCTTTCTGCCTTGACGACATCAGACGTTGAC
>Ga0184612_10000720_pt1 | contig 15562 bp, 16 predicted proteins | sample PLM3_60_coex_FD_133163 | JGI IMG/M metagenome (GOLD analysis project Ga0184612, IMG submission 133163) | Groundwater sediment microbial communities from an aquifer in East River, Colorado, USA - PLM3_60_coex | ecosystem: Environmental > Terrestrial > Soil > Riparian zone | place: USA: East... | reverse complement strand
GTGGGGTACCCCGATCGTCCCCCACGCTCTCGCCGCTTCGCGAGGACGCCGTGCTCTGACGGGCCGGGATCCCGAGCCCGAAACCGGAAAGTGGACGCAGGGTCGTCCGGGACGCTTGCTAGCGTGCCGCCATGAGCGACACACCCGAGGGACTCGAGATCGTCCCGCTCACACCCGACACCTGGACGATGTTCGACGCCATGGTCGCCCGCCACAACGGGATCTTCGGCGGCTGCTGGTGCATCTGGTTCCACCCCGACAGCGACGAGCGCGGCCAGGGCGCGGAGGCCAACCGGGCGCTGAAGAAGCGCTACGTCGAGCAGTGCGCGGCCCACGCGGCGCTCGTCGTCGACGGCGGCGAAGCGGTGGCGTGGGCGGAGTACGGCACGCCGGCCGAGCTGCCCAACATCCACCACCGCAAGCAGTACGACGCCGAGGCCGACCTCACCCCCGACTACCGGGTGACCTGCATCTTCGTCGACAAGCGGTACCGTCGGCGCGGGCTGGCCGAGACCGCGCTCCTCGGCGCGGTCGACCTGATCTCCCAGGCAGGCGGCGGCGTCGTCGAGGGCTACCCGCACGTGCCGGGCGAGAAGAAGATGTCCTCCTCCTTCCTCTACAACGGCACCCGGGCGATGTACGAGCGCTGCGGCTTCGACTTCGTGCGGCCCAAGGGAATGAAGAACACCGTCATGCGGCGCACCGTCGCCCCGGCCGGCTGACTGCGGTCCGCCCCCCGCCGACGCCCGGTCCCGGGAGGCAGGGCCCTTAGGCCTCCGGGATCTCCCGACCGAAGGCCTCGCGGGTGACGTCCTCGGGCTCGGGGCCGCCGCGCACCCCGGTGTCGAGGGAGTCGAGGGCGGCGAGCTTTTCCGCCGGAGAGGTCGAAGTCGACGACGGGATCACCCGATGGCCGTCGCCTATGTCGGTAGCGATACGCTCGCCGAGATCCGTACACCACTCTCCTGGACGTCACTCAACCGGACCGGCCCGGCTTCACCGCACAGATGAAGTTGTTGTGGGTGCCTCGTCCCGCTCTCACAGTGATTCTCCGCGTGCGAGGTTCGAAGTGCCACGCGACTGCTCAGGCTCCATCGCCGATGCATGTCAGACCGCAGACCCAGTCACCGATCGTCACGCGGAGCGTGACCAGTGCGGGATCCCTAACGGCCACGAGATCCTTGGGTGGCCCGAGCCCGCGCCGATCCGAGGTCGGGTATTCAGCGCCTGGTCTCGTACCTGGTCAGGAGCACGCCGTCGGGAAACGTCCGGGTCTCCACCAGGTTCAGGTTCACCCAGTTGTCCAGGGCCGTGAAGAACGGCGTGCCGCCGCCCACCAGGACCGGGTGGGTGACGATCGCGTACTCGTCGATCAGCCCGGCCCGCATGGCCGCCGCGGCGAGGGTGGCGCCGCCGACGTCCATGGGACCGCCATCCTCAGTCTTGAGCCGGGTGATCTCGGTGACAGCGTCGCCGGTGACCAGGCGGGCGTTCCAGTCGACCGCGCTGGTCGTCGAGGAGAACACCACCTTCGGCATGTCCCGCCAGCGGCGGGCGAACTCGATCTGCGCCGGTGTGGCGCCAGGCTGCTGGTCGGCGGTCGGCCAGTGGGAGCTCATCATCTCCCACAGTTTGCGCCCGTACAGCGCCAGGCCCGTCCCCCCACCCGGTCGGACCACCACTGGAACAGCTCGTCGCTCGGCAGGCTCCAGCCGAGGTCGTCGCCGGGCGCGGCGATGTAGCCGCCCAGGCTCAGGTTCATGGCGAAGGTCAGTCTCGGCATAGCGTCTGCCTTTCGTGAGTCGGTATTCGGCGTACAGACCAACACGGCGCGGAAGATTCATCGGTCAGACCACACCGAGGGCCGGTTGACCACCGCGCCAAGCGGATGCTGCGTACACAAGGGGAACCTCATACGGACACCGCCCGCTGTCCGAACGGCCCCCGACGCGGGACCCGAGGGCGTCCCGCAAGACCCGCCCGGTGAAAGTGCCCGATGAGGTGCCTAATAAGGACGCGGACGAACGACCGCGACTTATCTCCGGACCGGTGACGCTGCCATGCCGGACATGCATACGCGCGACCAAACGAGATGACCGCATTACATCTTCGTAGGAGAATCATGCGCTTCGGTGCATCGATGTGCTGCTCCCGCACGTCCGACTCTCGGCAGGTTCGGACTTCACTGTCGGCGGCCAAATGCGGATGTTGTGATCTGGCGAGCTGCGTCGCATATCTATCCGGCCCGGCGAATCGACCGCGGGCGCGGCGCTGCTAGGTCGTCTCGTTGGTTGATTGTTCGCGCCCCGTCGTCCCTGAGCATCAGGGGAGTTCGGCTTGCAGGATCTCCGCCGTCGGACGGCGAGCGCCGATGCTGGCTGGGATGGTCGTGAGCGCCGCTACCACGAGCACGGTTCCCGCTACCACGGCGAGCAGTTGCCAGTACGTCGGGTTCGCCTCGTCGTTGCTCAGCGCGGCCCAGAGGGCGAGCCCTGCGGCGACGCCCAGGACGGCGCCGGCAAACGCGGGAAGCACCTGCGCCGCCGAGAGACTCGCGCTGACCTCCCCGGGGGTCGCGCCGAGGGCGCGGGCCAGCGCCGAGGCGTGCCGGGCGTCGAGCGCGGCTGCCCAGGTGATGACGATCGCGTTGATGGCCGCCAGGGCGACCAGCGTGACCGTGATCACCAGCAGCACCTGGTTCGCCCGGCCGGCCTGCGGGTCAAGACTGGAGGGCCCTTCCCAATCGGCGGCCATCGCGGCGCGGCCCGCCAGCACGACGACGATCCCGCTGACCGTGACGGCGATGCTGGCAACGCCCAGCAGGACGCGGCGTGGCCGTCGGGCGACCACCCGCAAGCCGAGGAGCAGGGGGACGGGCAGCCGCGTCGAGAGCGCGATCAGCCAGCGCGTACGCCGGGGTCGGCGGGCGGAGTCGGCCAGGGCGTGGACGGTGCTGGTGCGGGCGGCGCGGACGGCGGAAACGAAGCTCGCGAGCACCGCGACACCCAGGGCCACGCCCGTGACCACGCCGACCGTGGACACGGTCAGCGACGGTGTACCCGCGCTGCCGAGGAGGCCGGCCCCGGGGTCGCTGAGCAACGGAGCGGCCAGCCATCCGACGGCGAGCCCGGCAGCCGCGGCGAGCAGGGCCAGAACCATGTACTCGGCGAGCAGCACGACGGCGACGAGGCCGGGGGTGCCGCCGACTGCTTTGAGCAGCCCGACACGTCGGGTCTGGTCGGCCATCCGGCCACCGACGAGGACCGCGACGCTGGCCATGGCGAGCAGGGTGAGCAGCGAGCTGAACGTCACCAGGGCCCGTTGTGCGCCCCGCACAAATTCGCCGTACGTTTCGCGGATGTCCAGCCACGACGCCAGGAAGAGCGCGTCCCAGCTCGTCGGGGAGTGCGCGTCGACGAACGCCGGGGCTTCGGCAGGGTCGGCCAGCTTCAGGTTCATGACGTAGGACAAGGCTGCCTCGGCGCGGGCGAGACTGCGGGCGTCGGTTTGGGTGAGCCAGACCAGGCCGGCATCGGCCGTCGATGGACCGACATCGACGGTCTCGGTCTGCCCGTCCGGCGGCTCCGCCGGCGGGCCCTGACGCACCCAATCGGGTGCCGAGCCGATGAGGAACGAGCAAACCGGATGGCCGAAGCACACGTGCGTATACGACGCCGCGGCCGTCACGGCCACACCGACGACCTGGAGCGAGCGGCCGTTCAGGGTGACCTGGTCCCCGGCGCCGACGTCGAGCGCGTTGGCGAAGGCGGCCTCGATCACCACACCGCCGTCTTCCACCCAGCTGCCCTGGGTCAGTTTGGGCTGGTCGACCGAGACCTCTGCGGAGTCGCGCCCCACTGCCCACACCTCAGTGCGGATGCCGTCGGCCTCGAGCTCCGCCGTCGTCGCCGGGTACGGCCCGCTGTGGTCGACAACGCCTGGCACGTCGGTCAGCGCTTCCAGCCTGGCCAGATCGACCGGCACTGCACGGCCCGGCGCTACCTCGAGTGGGCCGACGCTGGCGACGACGTCGGCACCGGCCGTGACCTCCTGGGTGCGCTGGTAGGGGTTGTCGGTCACGCCGTGCAGGGCGAGCCCGAGCGTCAGCATGGTCGTGGCCGCCATGATCGCCAGCACCAGGAGCGCGGCTTCGGCTGGACGCCGCCGCACGTTGCGGGCGGCGAGGCGGCCGACGAGCAGGACCCGGCCCATGGCTCAGCCCTCGAGCCCGACCAGGGCGCCGAGCTGGCCTGTACTGCCGCCGGTCAGCCGTGTCTCGTCGACGAACGCGCCGTCGCGCATCGAGATCAGCCGATCGGCGGTCGCCGCGATCCGCGCGTCGTGGGTGACGATGACCAGCGTCTGCCCAGCCTCGCTCAGGCTGTCGAACAGCCGCAGCACGTCCACGGTGGCGGCACCGTCGAGGTTGCCGGTGGGTTCGTCAGCGAACACGATCAGCGGCTCGTTGGATAGGGCCCGCGCGATGGCGACCCGCTGACGCTGGCCACCGGACAGCGCCGAGGGCAGGAAACCTGCCCGGTCGGCGAGCCCGACCCGGTCCAGCAGGCTCGCCGCCTGCCGTCGCGCCACCGACCGGGAGCGTCCGGCCAGCAGCGCCGGCAGCTCGACGTTCTCCACCGCGGTGAGCTCGTCCATCAGGTGGAAGGCCTGGAACACGAACCCGACGTCGGTGCGCCGCACCCGAGCCAGCGCCCGCTCCCCGATCTGGTCGATGCGCCGGTCGCCGAGCCACACCTCCCCGCTCGACGGCCGGTCCAGGCCGCCCAGCAGGTGCAACAGCGTGGACTTGCCGCAGCCGCTGGGCCCCATCACCGCTACCGTCTCGCCAGAGGCGACATCGAGGTCGACCCCGTCTACGGCGCGTACCAGCCCCTCTCCCGTGCCGTACTCCTTGCGCAGCCCGCGGGCCCGCAGCACGGCTGTGTCGGCCGTGTCCCTCATGATCTACTCCCTCGGCCGGTCCAGCTTTGTTCGCATGCCTCCAGCCAGCGCAGGTCCGCCTGCAGCCGGAGAACGATGCCCTCCAACAACAGCGCGGCATCCGAGCCGTCGGGCTCGGTCATCGCGGCGCGCTGGGCGTCGCGCAATCGGCGCAGCAACTCGCGGCGCTGCGTGTCCACGATCGTGAGCGGATCCGCCAACCCGGCCGCTGCTGCCGCGATCAGCTTGAGATGGAACTCGGCCAGGTCGGGCTTGGGCCAGCTGACCTCGGCCAGCCACTCGGCGACTCGCTGCTGCCCGACCGGGGTCAGCCCGTAGGTCTTGCGGTCCGGTCGGTCCCTCGCGGTGGTCGGTGGCTCGGCCGCCACCAGTCCCGCCCTCTCCAGCCGGGTCAGCGTGACGTAGATGTGGCCGGCGTTCATCGCGTCCCCCAGCGGGCCGAGCGCCTGGCGGAGCCGCGCGCGCAGCTGATAGCCGTGCGAGGGCTCCTTCGCCAGCATCGCCAGCACCACTTCCTGCTGCATGGGCACCCCTCTAACCGTTAGCTATGTATAACGGTTATCTCCTGGGCGGTCAAGCCCAGCGCACAGCACCCCGTCCAGGCGCGATACGCAGCCAAGGGGTGGCTGAACCGACGCCGGGCGCCGTACCCGCGCGCCCGAATCGCCGGGTCTCGCGACCCACTAGATGCACAGCACCGCGAGACCCGCCCAGCCGTGGCGACGCACAGCCCTCGAAACCCACGAGTAAACATGCCGGCTAGCGCATGGCAGGTGCGCGCTTACAACGCACTCAATTCGGCAGATCCGTGCGTCCGAGTGGTGGATCCCTGCGCCAGCGAGGACAGATCACGAAGGGAGCCACCGGGCCAAGGCCCAAGGCCTACTTGGCAGGGTGTGAAAGCCGCTCCATTAGGTCCGCTCCTCCCGGCGTTACGTGATGCGCCCGTGAAGCACCAGGGCCCAGGTGAGACAGCCGAACGCGGCCGTTGACGCCACCGCTCGGGCGATGTTCCAGCGCACCCATGTCGCCTCAAAGCGCTCGCGCACTGCGACAAGATCGGTGATTCGGTCGGGCTCTCCGGCGGCCAGCAGCTCATTGTTGAGTGGCACGTTGATGCGGCCGGTGATGACGAGCACCGCCACGTAGAGGACGAACGCAGCCACGATCCAGGGCAGGACGGCCCGCCCATCGTCGCGAAGATGGAGCACCCCGGCCAGCACGGTGAACACCAGCGCTCCGAGGAAGATGATGAAGAACCATCCGTTGAGGATCGCCACGTTGATCCGCTGCATCGCGTCGACGAACGTGCGGGCGCCTGTCTGGCCAAGCCCGGGCATGACCGAGTAGGCGAAGGCACAGAACAGGCCCGCCATCAGCCCCATGGTCACCGTCGCCGCGACCAGCAAGACAGACCGAAACACCTCAGACACCTGCACGTTCCGCGGGAGTGCGCCCAGCCGCTGCCGCTCCGTCCACCGTCCAGACGCCGGTGGCGGCGGTGTCACGCGCGTAGTCGGCGAAGTCGCGGGGTCGCCGGCCGAGAGCGCGCTGTACGCCGTCGGTCACGTGCGCATTGCGGCCGTCCAGCACCTCGGTGAACAGATAGGCCAGCAGGTCCACCACGTCGTCCGGTACTCCATACTCTGCGAGCCCGGTGGTGAACTGCTCCATCGAGACCGATACATAGGGGATGTCTCGGCCGGTCGCCGCGGAGATCTCCCCGGCGGCCTCGGCGAAGGTCAGCAGGCGGGGGCCGGTCAGTTCGTAGAGCTGACCCGTGTGACCGTCTTCTGTCAGCGCTGCGACTGCGGCGTCCGCGATGTCGTCGACGTCGGTGAACGGCTCCCCCACGTTCCCCGCCGGGACCGCGATCACGCCAGCGAGCACGTAGTCCAGGAAAAAGCTCTCGCTGAAGTTCTGGCTGAACCAGCTCGACCGCAGAATCGTCCAGTCCGCTCCCGATTCCTGCACCCGTTGCTCGGCCCGTTGGGCCTCCGCCTCGCCGCGGCCGGACAGCAGGACCAGCCGCCGGACACCTCGGTCCACCGCCAGGTCGGCGAACGCACCGACAGTGTCGGCAGACCCCGGGACCGCCAGGTCCGGGTAGTACGTCACGTACGCCGCATGCATGCCGCGCAACGCCGGTGCCCAGGTGGCGCGGTCGTTCCAGTCGAACGGTGGCTCGCCGGAGCGGGAGCCGACGCGCACCGGTAGGCCACGCGCCGTCAGCCGCTCTGCTACGCGGCGGCCGGTCTTGCCTGTGCCGCCGACGATCAACGTCGTTTTCTCTTGCTTCTGCTCTGTCATGCCGTCAAGTGAAACCGACGATGGTGAGACGAGCCATAGCCGAGAGGCTCGCTTTCATGTCTGTGCGTCTACACTCGCGTGTATGGACGCACTCACCGGTCTCCTGGACGGGCCCAGGGCCCGAGGAGCGTTCCTGCTCCGCTCGATCATGAACCCGCCCTGGTCGGTACGGGTCCAGGACCGTGCGCCGCTCTCCCTCGTGGCGCTGATGGGCGGCGAGGCATGGGTGGTCCCTGACGACGGCGACGCGGTGCGGCTGCGTCCCGGCGATGTCGCCATCACCCGCGGCGCGGATCCGTTCACGTTTGCGGATGACCCGGCAACACTGCCCCAAGTCGTGATCCATCCCGGGCAGCTCTGCACCACGCCGGACGGGAAGGAGCTCGCCCAGGCGATGGATCTCGGCGTCCGCACCTGGGGCAATGACCCGGACGGCTCGACGACGATGCTCATCGGCACATATCAGATGCGCGGCGAGGTCAGCCAGCGGTTGCTCGGCGCCCTGCCATCGCTGGTGATCCTCCCGGACGGTGACTGGAACCGGACGCTGATCCCGTTACTCGGCGCCGAGATCGTCAAGGATGACCAGGGCCAGGAAGTCGTTCTGGACCGGCTGCTCGACCTGTTGCTCGTCACGGTCCTCCGCATCTGGTTCTCCCGCCCGGAGGCCGAGGCACCGGCCTGGTACCGGGCCGACAGCGACCCCGTTGTCGGCCGCGCCCTGCGGATGCTCCACAACAACCCGGCCGACCCCTGGACGGTCGCCTCGCTCGCCGCCGCGTCGGGGGTTTCCCGCGCGGCGTTGGCCCGCCGCTTCACCGATCTGGTGGGCGAGCCGCCGATGTCCTACCTCACCGGCTGGCGGCTGACCCTGGCCGCCGATCTGCTCCGTGAGCCGCACGCGACAGTTGGCGCCGTGGCCCGGCAGGTCGGCTACGGCAGCCCCTTCGCACTGAGCACCGCCTTCAAGCGCGTACGCGGCGTCAGCCCACAAGTGCACCGCGCCGACGCGTCAGGCCTCAGCGGAACAGCCGCGTAGCCTTCGTCCGTTCACGCATGGCCGCACAGGTCACCGCGCCAGGTTCTCGCGGTGGAGCCACGCCAGCAGGTCTGCTGGCGCCATCTGTGCCGAGCGTGCATGGTAGTGGGCCAGCTCGTGGTCGGTGAGCAGCGCACTGCCTGACCCGGAAGCCCCCCGTCGAAAGAAAGCTGCGCGATCCTTGAGGACGCGTGACGGGTCTGGAACGATCCGGTCGGCATTGACCCGCATGTGCTCGAACGTGGCTGCCTTCACGAGACTGGACCAGGTCTCGCCGGGGACGCTGATTCCCAGCACCGTCGCGAGGCGGCGCATCTCGCCCTCGAGGTCGGAGGACAGATCGTCGTAGTGCACGAGCAAGACACGTGGCTCGCCGCCGCGGCGGTTCCAGGCGTCGGACAGGTGCCACAGCACGCCCGGCAGCGAGTCCATCTCCTCCGCTGGGCTGACGTCCCGGTCTATCCATGCGCGCAGCCACTCACGCAATGTCGGACGTGGAGACGGCGGGCCGTCGGGCTCGGGCTGGCCGGTGAGCCGGCGGAGTCGCTCCCGATCGAGATTGTCGCCCTGGTGGTAGAGCGACACGGCCATGTCCAGCGGGTGCCTGGCGACCACGATGTAGGTGGCCCTCGAGTCGAGAGGTATCCCGTCGAGCGGGGTATGGGTCTTGACGAACCGCCGATGCTCTTGGGCAGCGAGCTGCGCATACACCTCGGCGCGAGGGGTGATCAGCCAATCCAGCCAGGGCGACAACTGCGATAGCGACGCCGGCAGGTCCGGGGTCTGGAATACCAGCAACGCGCAGATCATCTGCACCCACGTCGTACCGCTCTTGGACCGTGTGCTGATCACAATGTCGCCCTGCCGGAACGGGAAGCCGAGCCATCGGGCGCTGTCCTCGTCGGCAGAGCGGTAGCGAACGGGTATCTCGGGCACGGCGACGTCTCCGTGAAGAACTGGTGTCCGGCGCGTCAGCGGCGGCGGCGATTGCCGAACATGCCGCGGGAGATCTCGCGACCCAGGGCCGCGCCGGCCGACTTCAGGAAGCTCTCGAACGCCGACGAGCCCAGCACGTTGTCGATGATGCCGCCACCTGTCGGTTGCGCCTTGCCCGCACGCGGCGGCGGAGCCGGCGCGGGCTGCTGGGGCGGGATGCCGAGGATCTCTGCCTCGAGGCGCTCGGCGTCGGTCGTGCCCGGGTGCTGTAGCGGGGGCTGAACCGGCGCACCCGGACCCGCGGCGATCTTCCCGGTCAGCCGTTCGTACGCGGACTCGCGGTCGATGGGCTCGGAGTACAAAGGTGCCAGCGCAGAAGCTGTGACGATCTCCGAGAGAACCGACGGGTCCGACGGCGCCATGAGCGACTGAGGCGCCGGCATCATGGCGTGTGCCACGGGCGTCGGGGCGCCCTTCTCCGACATCACGGTGACGACGCCCTCGCCGATCCCGAGAGCTTGCAGTAACGCCTCGAGGTCGTACGACGACGTCGGGTAGGTCCGCACTGTCGCCTTCAGCGCATCGGCGTCGTTGGGCGTGAACGCACGCAGCTGATGCTGCACGCGACTGCCGAGCTGGGCGAGCACGTCCGCGTGCACGTCCTTGGGTGTCTGCGTGACAAAGAAGACGCCAATGCCCTTGGAGCGGATCAATCGAGCCGTCTGGATGAGTGCGTTCATGAAGTCCCGGGATGCGTCCTTGAACAACAGGTGTGCCTCGTCGAAGAAGAACACCAGCTTCGGCCGGTCGACGTCACCGACCTCGGGCATCACCTCGAACAGCTCAGCCAGCAGCCACATGAGAAAGGTCGAGAAGAGCACCGGACGGTCTTGTACACCCGGGAGCTCCAGAAGCGTGACGACGCCGCGGCCGTCGTCGGCCACCCGCAAGAGCTGCTCGACCTCGAACTCGGGCTCGCCGAAGAACGTATCGCCCCCGGACTCTGCGAAGTTGATGAGCTCGCGGAGAATCACCCCGGCGGTCGGCTTGGCCAGCCCACCGAGCTCCTCGAGCTCCTTCTTGCCCTCGTCGGACGTGAGGTGCTGGATGACGGCCCGCAGGTCCTTGAGGTCGAGCAGCGGCAGGCCGGCCCGGTCGGCGTAGTGGAAGACCAGTCCGAGCGAACTCTCCTGGGTGTCGTTGAGCTGCAGCACCTTGGACAGCAGCGTGGGCCCGAACGACGTCACGGTCGCACGCACCGGTACGCCCGCCCCGGACTCCCCCAACCGGAGGAGTTCGATCGGATAGGCGGTGGGCTGCCACGCCTGGCCAATGCCCTCGGCCCTCGAGGTGATCTTCTCGTTGACCTCGCCGGGCGACCCCAACCCGGACAGGTCACCCTTGATATCGGCGGCGAAGACGGGGACACCAGAATGCGACAGCTGCTCGGCCATGAGTTGCAGCGTCTTGGTCTTGCCGGTACCGGTGGCGCCGGCAACGAGGCCGTGCCGGTTCAACATCGCCAGGGGCACCCGGACCTTCGCTTCGGCGCGGGGCGCACCGTCGACGACGAGCGCGCCGAGCTCGACGCACGGGCCATCGAACGCGTAGCCATCGCGGACCGTCGTCACGATGTCGGCCTTCGCCTCGGCCATGCCGCGCTCCCCTCCGCCTTTCCCCCAGGCAGCCTAGCCAGGTGGCCGTAAACTACCGGGGGTGATCTTCAAGCGGGTCGGAGACGGGAGGCCGTATCCAGACCACAGCACGACCTTCCGCGCGTGGTCGGATCTTCCCCCGCGCCAAGTACGGCTGGACGAGCTGGTCACCACCAAGCGGACGCTCGACCTCGATGCGCTGCTGGCCGAGGACTCGACCTTCTACGGCGATATTTTCGCCCACGTCATCGAGTGGCACGGCGAGCTCTACCTCGAGGACGGCCTGCACCGGGCGCTACGTGCGGCATTGCAGCAGCGCCCGGTGATCCATGCCCGAGTTCTCCCAATTAGCGGCGAACCCGAGACTTCCCGATTAGGCTCGCTTGACTAGAACCTCTCGGCCCCGGCACCCGGAGGCTCGATGGCCGCGCAGCCCGAGCTGGAGGACACCCGCCGCCGCCCTGCCGATCGGCGGCACAAGAGAACCGCCGTCACGCTCCTGTCTCTCGCCGGGTTCGTCTTCGTGGCCGGGTTGTACGCGTGGATCTACATCACGAATCCTGGTGACGACGAGGCCGACGTCGGCATCGTCACCCCAACCTGCATCCCGGCCGCGCCGACCGATGCACCGCCACCGGCGGAGATCCGGCTCAACGTCTACAACGCGACCGACCGTAACGGGCTTGCGTCCAGCACAGCGGGCGAGATGCGCAAGCGCGGCTTTGCGATCCTGGACGTCGCTAACGACCCGTCCGGCCGGCAGGTGGCGACGGCGGCGGAGGTCCGGGCCAACCCGGACAGCCAGGCCGCTGCGAACCTGGTCATGGCTCAGGTCCCCGGGGCCGTGTTCGTGCCGGACAACCGGACCGACGGGACGGTCGACCTGGTCGTCGGCGCCGCGTTCGAAGCGCTCGCCCCGCCGGAAGGGGCGCCGGCTCCCGCACCCTCGGCGACCGTCACGGCCACGCCGCTTCCGCCCTGCTGAGCCCGAGCCCACCGCTCTGCGACCGGTCGATCAACAATGACACCCCTCAGCGTCGGCGACCGCGCCAGAACGTGCGCCGTAGCGGCGGCGGCTCGTGGTCGTCGGGCTTGCCTTGCTCCCCGAACCAGCCGGCAAGCCTTCCGCTGCGGCTCACGGCCCGCATCCGTCGCTCCGTAGCCTCGCGCAACCGTCGCGGAGCGACGATGAGCATCTCGTCGCCGTGCCTGAGCTTCGTCCTCGCGTCGGGGACGAAGCTCCGGTCGTTGCGGACGACGAGCGCAACTGCGACGCCGGCGGGCAGGCGCAGCTCGCCGACCTCGACACCGTGCAGCTGCGACCGCGCCGGTACCCGGACCTGGATGATGTCGGCGTCGAGCCGTTCCAGCGGCGCGGACTCGACGTCGGTGTCCTGCGACTGAGCGTCGCCTCCGACGCCGAGCGCCCCCGCCAGCCAGGGCAGCGTCGGAGCCTGGAGCATGGTGAAGACGACCGCCACGATGAATACGACGGCGAACAGCCACGCAGCGTCGTCGACACCCCGGGCGAGGGGGATCGTGGCCAGCACCACCGGGACAGCGCCCCGCAGACCCGCCCAGGAGAGGAACACCTGTTCTCCCCTGGGCAGGCGGAAGGGAAGCGTGGAAGCCAGCACCGACAGGGGCCTGGCGAGCAGTGTCAGGGCGAACCCGGCCACGAGGGCCGGGACGAACGCCTCCGGCATCCGCGACGGCGAGGCGAGGAGGCCGAGCATCACGAACAGCCCGATCTGCGCCACCCAGGCCAGGCCTTCGGCGAACGACCGGGTCGCCGCGCGGTGCGGGAGGGCGGAGTTGCCGAGTACGAGCGCGGCGATGTACACCGCAGCGAAGCCGCTGGCGTGGAGCACGGCGCCCGATGCGTAGGCCAGGACGGCCAGCGTCATGACCACCAGCGGGTACAGCCCGGACGCGGGCAACGCCGCCCGCCGCACCAGCGCCGCACCCACCCGGCCGACCGCGTAACCGATCGCGGTGCCGACCAACAGCTCGTACACCATCGTGAGAGCGAGCGCCCCGATGCCTCGCTCGGCGACCTCGCCCGCGGCGACGAGGGTCACGAGCACCACGGTCGGCGCGTCGTTCAACCCCGACTCTGCCTCGAGCGCGCCCGACAGCCGTGGCCGCAGCGGCACCCGGCGCAGCGTCGAGAACACCGCTGCCGCGTCCGTTGGTGCGAACACCGCACCGAGCAGGACCGCGAGCGTCCAGTCGAGGTCGAGCACGTACCGTCCGACCAGCGCCATGACAGTGGTGCTGACGGCCACGCCGACCGTCGCCAGCGACACGCCGATGGCAAGTGATGGACGGACCGCGGCCCAGCTGGTCGTGAGGCCACCCTCGGCCAGGATCACGACCAGCGCGGCGAACCCGAGGGCCTGGGTCAGCTCCGCGTCCTCGAAGGGGATCCCGATGCCCGACTCGCCGAGGGCGACGCCGATGAGCAGATAGAGGACGAGGCTGGGCAGCCCAAGCCGGACGCTGAACCGAACGGCCACGACGGCCGTGACGAGTACCAGGGCACCGACGAGCAGGAAGACGTTGAGCGACTCGACGTCCAACGGTCGCCCCTTCCTCGCCCGGGGAGGCGACGAGCCTAACCGAGGTTGCCGGTGGGCTCGCCCACTCGTTACCGCCCGCTAGGGGTGTCAAGTGGGCCTGAACTTCGGGCCGGCTGACTCAAGTGAAACGCCCTTAGACTTCAATCGGTTGGCGGGGGTTCAAGGCTGCTTGACTTCCACGGCTGTAAGTTCAAGTCCGAAGGCCATACACTTGAGTCCGTGGACAAGGAGCGGTACGCCAGTAGCCCAGTTGGTCACCTCGTGCCGATCAGCGGAACTGACGGCCGCACGGGGCGAGAGTTCCAACATGTCGCTTTCCTACCCGATCCGCTGGGAAAGGCGCTAGATGGTCTCTCGCCAACCACATGGCGGGCGGTGGCGCGGGCGGCGTATGCACTGGGAAGGCTCCAGCAGGCGACTCGTCAGGTCACCACGCCGCTCCTGCACAGGGCAACCCTGCGTCGGGAAGCCCAGAGCACGTCCGCCCTGGAAGGCACCTTTGCTCCGTTAGAAGAGGTGCTGGCTGCGGACGTCATCGCAGAGAGCGCGCGTTCGGCGGAGCTTCAGGAGGTCCTAAACTACATCCAGACCGCTGAGATGGCCTTCGAGTGGTTGGCCGACGGTCGACGTCCGACGGTTGGCTTCCTGTGTGGTCTTCATAAGATTCTCGTACGAGGTACCCGGGCGGATACAGCAGATGCAGGACGCATTCGAAGTATCTATGTTGCGATAGGGTATCGGGGAGGTGGCACTCTTCCGGAGGCCCGATTTGTTCCGCCGCCTCCAGGCCTGGACTTGGAGACCGGAACTCGAGACCTCATCGACTGGTTGAACAGCCCTCAGCCAGACTCTGATCCAATAGTAGCAGCGGCACTCGCTCACTACCAGTTCGAGACACTTCACCCATTCAACGATGGGAACGGCCGGCTTGGCCGATTGTTGGTGATCTTGCATCTCATGCTCATGGGGACTCTAACCGATCCGGCACTCACCGTTTCCCCATGGTTGGAGGCTCACAGGACCGAGTATGAGGACCGTCTCGCCGCGGTGAGTGGTGAGGGCGACTGGGACGGATGGATTGGGTTCTTCGCCAGGGGTCTGGAAGCCTCAGCCGTCGATACGGCGAGTCGGGTCGAGCAGCTTTTGGAGGTACAGAAGTCGTTCCGAACTCGATTGAGAGAGGCCAACGCAAGGGGAATAGTACGAGACGTGGCCGAATCGTTAATTGTTTCCCCATACATTACAATTCCCAGCGTCGCCGATAAGACAGGTAAGTCGTTCCAGGCAGCAAGTAACGCCGTCCGAAAATTGGTAGAGCTCGGCATTCTCAATGAGCGGCGGGGAAGGAGTATTCCTCGAATGTTCGGAGCAACAGAAATTGTGGAGGTCTTAGTCCGAGAGTAAACACATCCATTTCGCCGTTCCATACAAGACCGGGTCGAACTCGTCGAATTCGTCTCGTCTTGATCTCGTCGGTCTCGCTGAACCAGGAGCCCCCGGGTCCGCCAGCCGGCGGCGGGAACGGGACAGGTGATACCTCGTGACCAAATCCGCCCTAAACGCGACCTCGGTGGCATCCGCCGATGCTGTGACCTGCGCGGATGCCGCCAAGGGTGAGCGGTGGCGGTGGGATTTGAACCCACGGAGGAGTTGCCCCCTCACACGCTTTCGAGGCGTGCTCCTTAGGCCGCTCGGACACGCCACCGGGGCAAAGGTTACCGGAGCACCCTCCGGGCCACGAAGACGGCGAGGCCCGGTCAGAGCGAGCGGTGGGAATCGAAGAACTCACGCAACAGCGCCCCGCACTCGTCGGCGAGAACGCCGGCAACGACCTCCGGCCGGTGGTTGAGCCGGCGGTCGCGGACCAGGTCCCACAGGGAGCCGACCGCGCCCGCCTTCGGGTCGACGGCCCCGTAGACCAGCCGCGACACCCGCGCCAGCACCAATGCGCCCGCGCACATTGAGCAGGGCTCCAACGTGACGACGAGCGTGCAATCGTCTAGCCGCCAGGACCTTCGGACCCCGGCCGCCGCCTGCAACGCCATGACCTCGGCGTGCGCGGTCGGGTCGGCGAGCGC
>Ga0184612_10000718_pt1 | contig 15590 bp, 20 predicted proteins | sample PLM3_60_coex_FD_133163 | JGI IMG/M metagenome (GOLD analysis project Ga0184612, IMG submission 133163) | Groundwater sediment microbial communities from an aquifer in East River, Colorado, USA - PLM3_60_coex | ecosystem: Environmental > Terrestrial > Soil > Riparian zone | place: USA: East... | reverse complement strand
GTGACCAACACGATCCCCCTGAAGAACAAAGATCACATCTGCCCAAAGCTGAAAGTCTTATCGGTCGCGTCCTTATTGGGTGAGGCGATCAAGCGCATTCACGAGGAAGAATCGGTCAGTTCCCTGTTTGTCTAATGTGAACAACAAGAGGTCACATCATGCAGTTTGATATGAAGGCGGTGTCCCGCAACAAAGTCGGGAAGGGTGCGGCACGGTCCCTTCGGCGAGAGGGCAAGATTCCGGGGATTTTGTACGGCCAGAACGAATGCGTGCCGCTCACCCTGGAGCCGACCGAGATTCAAAAGGTATTGCATTCCGAGTCCGGCTCCAATGCTCTCCTGAATCTCAATATCCTCGGCGGCAACAAAGAGATGAAACGGACAGCCATGCTCCGGGACTATCAACGGGATCCGGTGACCGGGGCCATTCTCCACGCTGATCTGTTTGAAGTGGCCATGGACAAGCCGGTCCGGGTCCGTGTGCCGGTGGCGGTGACGGAAGGAACCCCGGTCGGCGTGGCGGAGGGTGGTGTCCTTCAGCACAACTTGCGGGAACTGCATATCGAATGCTTGCCAAGCCAAATTCCCACAGCCCTCGTGGTGGATCCCACAGCCCTTCGCATCAACCAGGGAATTCACGTGAAAGAGGTGCCAATTCCCAGCGGCATACGCATGCTGGATGATCCCGACATGATGGTGATCAGCGTGGTCGCACCGATCTCTGAAGCGAAGCTAGAAGCCTTGCTGGCGGCCACACCGGCAGGCGAAGGCGCCGTGGAGCCCGAGGTGATCGGGAAGAAGCCGGAGGAGGTCACGGAAGAGGGAGCGCCGGTGGCTGCGAAGCCAGGAGCCAAGGCGGGTGCTGCCCCGGGGACCGAACCGAAGGAAGAAAAGAAAGACGAGAAAAAGGAAGGCAAAGAACCTAAAGGGGAGAAAAAGAAGTAACGTTGCGGCTGATCGTCGGACTCGGCAATCCCGGCCCGGCGTACGCCAAGACCCGTCACAATATCGGCTTTGGAGTGTTGGACGCCCTGGCGGCCGAAGCGGGCATGGGCTTCCGGCGACATGGACAGTCTCTCATCGCGCATGGCTCCCTGAACGGACGAGATCTCACCTTAGCCAAGCCGCAGACATTCATGAATGCATGCGGTCCGGCTGTGGCCGAGCTGGTTGCAAAGCTTGAGCAGGACGCCGGTGACCTCCGGGATCTGATCGTCGTGCATGACGACCTTGATCTCGACCCCGGCCGCGTGCGGCTGAAAGCCCATGGCGGTCACGGGGGGCACAACGGGGTGCTCTCCATTATCACCGCCCTGCAGACCGATCGGTTTGCGCGCTTGAAGATTGGAATCGGGCGTCCGCCGATGGGAACGGATCCGGCTGACTACGTCCTCGCGCCGGTTGACCACCGGGAGCGAGTCATCCTGGCTGAAGCGATGGAGCGAGGGGTGGAGGTCTTACATTGCTGGCTTTCCGAGGGATTGATGGCCGCAATGAATCGGTTCAACCGGCCTCCCGTCCCGTAGCCACCGCCCGGACTAATACGCGAGCAAGAGCATGGCATTGAATTGCGGAATCATTGGGCTGCCGAACGTCGGGAAGTCCACCATTTTTAATGCGTTGGTCGGAGGAAAGGCGGTGGTCGCGAGCTTTCCATTTTCGACCGTCGAGCCCAATGTGGGAGTCGCGGTGGTTCCGGACGAACGGTTGACTCGCCTGACACGGATCTTCACATCAAGGAAAACCACGCCGGCTTCCATCGAGTTCCGCGATATCGCCGGACTGGTTCAAGGGGCCAGCCAGGGTGAGGGGTTGGGCAATCAATTCCTGGGCCAGGTTCGCGAGGCGGATCTTTTGGTGCATGTGGCGCGATGTTTTGAAGATCCCGACGTTGTGCATGTCGTCGGGCCGGTGAATCCGGAGCGCGATATCGGGCTCATTGAGGCCGAATTGATTCTGGCCGACCTGGAGGTGATGGAGCGGCGGCGCGAACGACTCGAAAAAAAGGCCCGGGCTGGCGAGGCTGTGAAGGAGATGCCGTTTCTCCTCGGTCTGATTGAACAGCTCGGCAAGGGCGAATGGATTGGGCTTCGAACATTTTCGGCTGAAGAGCAGGCGTGGCTGCGGGAGTACCAGCTGCTGACCGCGAAGCCGGTAGTATTTGTGGCGAACGTAGGTGAGGGACAAGAGGAGAACCCGGCGGTCCGTCAGCTTGAAACCCTGGTGCAAAGCCGTAGCGCTCGTCTCGTCAAGCTGTCCGGCCGGATCGAGGCTGAAATTGCCGCGCTCGAGGCGGCGGAGCGAGCCGACTATCTCCGGGAGCTGGGGATGGGGGAGCCGGGACTCGTGCGCCTGATTCGCAGCGCCTACGAACTGTTGGGCCTCATCACCTTTTTTACGGCCGGAGAAACAGAATCGCGAGCCTGGACCGTTCGGATGGGAACGAAGGCGGCGCAGGCCGCCGGCAAGATCCACTCGGACATGGAGCGGGGTTTTATCCGCGCCGAGGTCTATCACTATGACGATCTTATTTCGTGCGGAAGCGAAGCGGGAGTCAAAGAGAAAGGGTTATTCAGATTGGAAGGTCGGGATTATGTAATCAAAGACGGAGACGTGATGTTTTTCCGCTTCAACGTCTAGACCTGGTCGGTTCCCTTGATTCCCTGAGATGGCTATGTTACCGTGAGCCGCTTCGCACCACCCTTGCTCCGGACCTGGTTCCGGGGCTTTACCCGGAAGGAGAAGCTTCATGCCCCAACTGTACGAATCCCTCTTTATCCTACGTCCCTCACTGGCTGATGAAGACGTTGCGAAAACATTGGAAAAGGCCAAAGGCACGCTTGAAAAAGCCGGCGGGACTGTTGAACATCTAGAGAATTGGGGCAAGCGCAAACTGGCGTATGAAGTCAAAGCGGAGAAGAAGGGCGTGTACGTCCAGCTGCATTTTCGCGGCAATGGCGCGTCGGTTGCCGAGTTGGAGCGTTTTTTCCGTTTGGAGGATGGCATCATAAAATTTCTCACTGTCAAACTCGAAGCGCAGCCCCCCCGACCTGCCGCGGTTGAAGCCTCCTTGGAGCCCGAGCATGGCCGGGTTTAACAAGGTCATTCTCATGGGGAACCTGACGAGAGACCCTGAGATCCGGTATGCACCGAACGGCACCCCTGTCGCCAATTTCGGCTTGGCGGTAAACCGCCGGTATCGCCAGGGCGAAGAGATGCGGGACGATGTCTGCTTTGTTGACATCGTCGTCTTCGGCAAGCAGGCGGAGACCTGCGGTCAATACCTCAGCAAAGGTCAGGGGGCTCTGATCGAAGGACGGCTGCAAATGCGCAAGTTCGAGACCAAAGAGGGTCAGAAGGTGACGAAGCACGAGGTGGTCGCGGAGAACGTGCGATTTCTCTCAAGACGGCCTGATCAAGGCGGGGACCGCGAACCCAAGGAACCGGTGGACGAGGTCAGCCATTCTGAGTCGGACGAAACATTATAGGCCTAAGAAAGGGTACGGACGAAGTGGAACGAGGACGATCATTTCAACGCCGGCGGGTATGTCGGTTTTGCCACGATAAGATCGCAATTGACTATAAGGATGTCGGGTTAATACGGAATTTTCTGACCGAACGCGGCCGGATCATTCCCCGGCGCATCTCCGGGAATTGCATGGGGCACCAACGGGAACTCACGATCGCCATCAAACGAGCACGGAGCATCGCGCTCGTGTCGTTCGCGGAAGAGCACTAGGTCCCCTGAGCGATGTCTCATGCGGATACCGTGTTCTTAGGGAAGCGGACTATGACCGAAGTGATTGTTTCAGATATTCCTCCAGAAGGTCGTGAATTGACCTTTGCGGAAGATACCGAAGCCCTGGATCTCAGTGCGGATGGCGCCCGGTTCATTCAGCCGATCGCTGCGGATCTGCTGTTACAGAAGACAGGGGACGCGGTCAGAGTGATGGGACACCTGGCCCTGTCGGTCATGTTTGAGTGCGTCGGATGTCTGCGAGAATATATGGCCTCGTTCGACATCCCCGTCGACGCGCAGTATCTTCCAGGTTCCCCCGCCACATTACCTGGGGAGCACCCGATGCCGCCGCAGGAAGCAGAGAACTATTACTATCGCGACCACACCATTCTGCTGGACGAGCTTGTTCGTGAAGAGGTACTGCTGGCGATGCCCTACAAGCCGCTGTGCAAATCGGATTGCCGGGGCCTGTGTGCGCAATGCGGGCAGGACTTAAATATCGAGACCTGCCGGTGCGCCCCCCCGCCGGACCCGCGGCTGGCCGCCCTCAGGGAGTATTTTAAAAAGTAAGGTTGATTGGAGAACGAACGTCCATGCCGAATCCCAAACACAAACATTCCAAAGCCCGTCGCGATAAGCGGCGTACGGCCAAAGTCAAACTCCGTCCGCAAACCCTGTCCGTCTGCCCGCAGTGTCACCAGCCGAAACCCCCACACTACACCTGCCTCACCTGCGGGACGTACAAAGGGCAAGAAGTCATCGCGGTCGAAGAAACTTAGCCCCCCATGAAGATCGCGCTGGATGCTATGGGAGGCGATCACGCTCCCGCGGCCGAAGTCGAGGGCGCAGCTCATGCCGTCAGAGAATACGGCGTGGAAGTTGTGCTGGTCGGCGATGAAACGTTGGTGAAGGAAGAGATCCGACGACAAGGTCTGGATGGACTGCCTGGCCTGACGCTGCACCATGCGTCCCAGCGGGTGGAGATGCATGAGAAGCCGTCGCAGGTCGTGCGCCGCAAGCGTGACTCTTCCATCTGGATCGCGACCGAACTGTTGAAAAAGGGGGAGGCCGAGGCGGTCATCAGCGCGGGAAATACCGGCGCCACCGTCGTCACGGCCTTCTTTCTGTTGGGCGTCTTAAAGGGAGTCGAGCGGCCGGCGATTGCGGCATTGCTTCCAACCCTCACGGGCCAAGTCATCCTGGTGGACGTCGGCGCCACCGTGGATTGCACCGCGGAGCATTTGACACAATTCGCCTGGATGGGACACGAGTATGCCCAACATGTGCTGCACAAGGCGCATCCCACCGTCGGCCTGCTGAGCATCGGCGAAGAGGAGACCAAGGGCAACGAGGTAACCAAGGAAACCTTTAAGCGGCTCAAGGAGACGCCGTTGAACTTTGTCGGGAACGTTGAAGGTCGGGAGATTATCATCGGCAAAGCCGACGTGGTGGTGTGCGACGGCTTTATCGGAAATGTGGCGCTTAAGATCACCGAGGGGGTGGCTGAGGCGGTCAAAAAGATGTTGGTCAAGGAGATCGCGGCCGGCTCGTTTCTGAACCGCCTCGGCTACGTCTTGTTGAGGCCGGCCTTCGCCCGCTATAAACGACGATTGGACTACGCCGAGTTCGGCGGGGCGTGCCTGCTTGGCGTCAACGGCATTTGCATCATCAGTCATGGCCGCTCGTCCGGGAGGGCCATCAAGAATGCGATTCGCGTCGCAAAAGAAATCTTCGAAGGACGGGTGAATGAGCGCATTCAGCGCGACATCGAAGAAAATTTGACCATGCTCGAAAGTACCCCCGGAGACGACGCGCAATGAGGGGCCGGTCATGATGGCGCGCATCGTGGCGACCGGCTCCTCGGTCCCCACGCGCGTGTTGCGCAATGCGGACCTCGAGCGCATGGTGGCGACCTCGGATGAGTGGATTCGGGAACGGACCGGCATCCACGAGCGTCGAGTAGTGTCGGACGGCATTGCCAGTTCCGATCTCGGCACCGAGGCGGCGCAGGGGGCTTTGGCCACAGCCGGCTGGGACCCGGACAGCTTGGACCTGATCCTTGTGGCGACCTGCACCCCTGATATGCCGTTGCCTTCCACGGCCTGCCTCGTTCAACGGAACCTCAAGGCCGCCAAGGCCTTCGCCTTTGACATCTCTGCGGCCTGCACCGGATTTTTATACGGCCTGTCGGTGGCTGATCTGTATGTGCGCTCCGGGACCTGTCGGCGCGTCCTGCTGGTGGGAACCGAAGTGATGTCGGCGATCATGGACTGGACGGACCGGAACACCTGTATTCTATTTGGGGACGGCGCTGGCGCCGTGCTGCTTGAGGCATCGGCGGGGGATGCTGGAATTCTGTCAACCCATCTGCATTCCGACGGCAATCTCTGGGATTTGGTGTGCGTGTACGGCGGTGGTTCGCGCATGCCGGCTTCGCCGAAGATGCTGGAGGATCGGCAGCAGTTTATGAAGATGAAGGGCAATGAAACCTTCAAAGTGGCCGTCAAAACCTTGGAAGCGACCGCCCGCGAAGCCCTGGCCGCGAACAACCTGGATATCAAGGATGTGGATCTCTTCATTCCTCACCAGGCGAACCTCCGGATCCTGCATGCCGTGGCGGAGCGGTTGGGATTGGACCGGGACCGGCTCGTTGTCAATATGGATCGCTACGGCAACACGTCAGCCGCATCTATCCCGTTGGCCTTGGACGAAGCCTTGAAGGCGGGGCGCATCAAACCGGGGAGCCGGATCTTGATGGCGGCATTCGGATCAGGTTTGACGTGGGCCTCGGCTCTCGTGAAATGGTGAGGGGCGAAGGCAGAAGGGGGACAGCGTGAGCGCGGAAGGGCAGCGGCAAAAGGCCGATTGGGCGCTGATCCTGGGTGCGTCCAGCGGATTCGGCGAGGCGGCGGCGTTGGAGCTTGCCGCTCTGGGCATGAACATCCTCGGCGTGCACTTGGACAGGAAGTCCACCATGCCGAACGCAGAGCGCATCACGGGGGCAATTAAGTCAAAAGGGCGTGACGCGCTCTTTTTCAACGTGAATGCGGCCGATCCCGACAAGCGGCGTGAAGTGTTGGATGCATTTTGCGAACACCATGGAGTGGTAGAGGATACCCCGCTGATCCGCGTGTTCCTCCATTCGCTGGCTTTTGGGACGCTCAAGCCGTTCCTCGCGGACAGCGAGGAGGAGACGCTGACACAGGCCCAGATGGATATGACGCTCGATGTCATGGCGAACACCCTGGTGTATTGGACTCAGGACCTGATCAAGCGTCGCTTGATGGGAGCAGGGGGCCGGGTCTTTGCCATGACAAGCGCTGGGGGCGCCCGGGTATGGAAGACCTATGGCGCGGTTTCAGCGGCCAAAGCGGCCCTTGAGTCCCATGTCCGGCAATTGACTCTGGAACTGGGGCCGTTAGGGGTCACCGTGAATGCGATCATGGCAGGAGTGACCGATACGCCGGCCCTGCGGAAAATTCCAGGCGCGGACCGGATGATCAAAATGGCGTTGGCGAAGAATCCATCCGGGCGATTGACGACGCCTCGGGACGTCGCCGAGGCGATCGGCTTGTTATCCGATCCCAAAGCGCACTGGATTACGGGGAATGTGATCTGTGTGGACGGGGGGGAATTCATCGTTGATTAGGGCATCGGATGAACGTCAGTTCCGGGTAGGGTTTCGGGGGTAGTTTTCAGTTGACAAGCTGTGAGCAATTCCATCATATGTGTACGCCATGACTGGGGCCGCAGCATGGATGTTTCCTGGTCAAGGGTCCCAGATCGTGGGCATGGGACGCGAGTTTTTTGAGCAGGACGCCGACGCGCGGTCGCTCTTCGCCGAAGCCAGCGGGGTGCTGGGTTATGACGTGGCTCGGCTCTGCTTTGACGGTCCCAGGGAGCAGCTCAACTTAACCGAGTACACCCAACCCTCTCTCCTGACGGCCAGCGTGGCGGCGCTGCGCTGCCTTCAGCGGGCGGGGCTGAGGCCGATCGCGGTCGCCGGCCACAGCCTCGGCGAATATACCGCGTTGGTGGCGGCCGGCGGGTTGGCATTCTCAGACGCGGTCGCACTCGTGCGGTCGCGCGGCCGGTACATGCAAGCGGCGGTCGAAGACGGGAAAGGATTAGTCTGCGCGCTGCTGGGGCTCGACCGCGAAATCGTGGCTGAGGTGTGCCGGGAAGCATCGGCCATGGGAGTTGTTTCGCCGGCCAATTTTAACGCACCGGGGCAGATTGTGATCGCCGGTGACAAAGCTGCGGTTGAGGAAGCGATGCGTTTGGCGAAGACCAAAGGCTGCCGCAAAGCGATTCCCCTGGCGGTCAGCGTTCCGGTCCACACCTGTCTGATGTCGCCGGCAGCCGAACGGCTTGCGGTTGAAGTGATGCGCGTGCCGCTGAAAGATCTGGAGGTACCGCTGATCAATAACGCTGAGGCCAAGCCGATTCAAAAGGCCTCCGAGGTCCGGAAGTCTCTTATCAAACAGCTCGCCTCGTCGGTCCTATGGGAGGACTCGGTGCGGGTCATGCAGCGCATGGGAATCGGAACGCTCATTGAGATCGGCCCTGGAACCGTCCTGTGCGGCCTGGCCAAGCGGATCGCCCCTGAGTTGCGGTTGCTGAACGTGCAGAATCCGGCCAGCTTGGCATCCACCGTCGAGGCGCTCGCTGCCTAAGTCCCCTTCTGAGGTACGGACGTGGAACTGGACGGCAAAGTTGCGATTGTGACCGGCGGGGCGCAAGGCATCGGCCGCGCCATCGCCGAGACGCTCGCCGGAGCGGGCGCAGATGTGGCTGTGGTAGACGTTGAGGTCAATCGCGCGCATGACACGGTGGCAGCGGTGATCGCGCTGGGGCGCCGGGCGCTTGCGGTGAAGGCGAACGTGGCAGAGTGGACTGACGTGAAGGCGATGGCTGATCAGGTGGCGATGGAGCTGGGGCGGGTGGATATCCTCATCAACAATGCGGGCATTACGCGGGACGGTCTGCTTCTGCGGATGAAAGAGGAGGACTGGAACCTGGTCCTGGATGTGAACCTGAAAGGGACGTTTCACTGTACCAAAGCCGTGCTGCCTGCTCTGATGAAACAACGCGGTGGCGCTATCGTGAACATTGCCTCGGTCGTCGGAGTGATGGGCAACGCCGGGCAGGCGAATTATGCGGCCTCCAAGGCGGCTGTCATTGGATTTACGAAGACTGTCGCGCGGGAATATGCAAGTCGGGGCGTCCGAGTGAATGCGGTGGCGCCGGGATTTATTGATACCGCCATGACGCACGGGCTGGCGGCCGACGCGCGGGACGCGCTCCTGAAGCAGATTCCGCTAGGACGCTTGGGAACCCCGGGAGATGTCGCCGAGGCTGTGCGATTCCTGGTTTCCTCTGCCGCGGCGTACATCACGGGACATGTCTTGCACGTCAATGGAGGGATGCTGATGGGATGAGACGTCGCAGTCTCGTCCACCAGCGTTTGGGGAGGAGGTGGAAGGATCTATGGCAGCAGTGGAAGAACGGGTCAAAAAGATCATCGCGGAGCAGTTGGGGGTGGAAGAAGACGATGTTGTCCCGGACGCGAAGTTCGTTGAGGACCTCGGCGCCGATTCCTTGGATACTGTGGAGCTGGTCATGGCCTTCGAAGAAGCGTTCGATATCGAGATCCCGGACGACAAGGCGGAAAAGATCCTGACAGTGCAGGACGCGGTGGACTATATCAAAGAAAATATTTAAGCGGAGCGTCAGGGTTCGCATGATGAGTCGAGAAATTCTCAGGAGGCGGGTAGCGGTGACAGGCGTCGGCGTGATCACCCCGCTCGGCAGCGGGGTGGAGAAGACCTGGAGCGCGCTCTGTGCAGGCCAATCCGGGATTCATCGAATCACCCGCTTCGATCCCTCGGCCCACGACTGCCAGATCGCCGGCGAGATCAATGATTTCAATCCCGGAGACTATATCGAAAAGAAAGACCTCAAGAAGATGGATCTGTTCATCCAGTATGCCGTCGGCGCCAGCCAGATGGCCTTGGAAGATTCCGGCTTCAAAATTACCGAGGACACGGCGGACAGAGTCGGGGTGTACATCGGATCGGGCATCGGCGGGCTCCCTGCCATTGAACACCACCATAAGATTCTCATGGAAAAGGGGCCAAGCCGTGTGACCCCCTTTTTCATTCCCATGACCATCATTAATATGGCTTCCGGCCATGTCTCCATAAGAACCGGAGCTCGGGGCCCCAATTCCTGTGCGGTCACCGCCTGCGCGACCGGGAATCACTGCATCGGGGACGCCTTCCGGATTATTCAACGAGGGGAAGCGGACGTCATGATTGCGGGGGGCGCCGAGGCGGCGATTACGCCGCTCAGTGTGGCCGGGTTTTCCGCCGCCCGCGCGTTATCGACCCGCAACGCCGAACCGGCGCGCGCCAGTCGGCCCTTTGACAAGGAGCGGGACGGATTTGTATTGGGCGAAGGGGCCGGGGTGGTGGTGCTCGAAGAACTGGAATCGGCTCGCCGACGCAACGCCCAGATCTATGCCGAGGTGATGGGGTACAGCATGACCGCCGACGCCTACCATATCACGGCGCCACCCGATGACGGGCGGGGCGCGGTCGCGTGCATGAGACGGGCCCTCGAGGACGCCGGATTGGCTCCGGAGGAGATTCAATATGTGAATGCGCACGCGACCTCCACGATGGCCGACCGGATAGAGACGGCCGCGATCAAACAGGTGTTCGGCTCGCATGCGGCCCGCTTAGCGGTCAGCTCCACGAAATCCATGACCGGCCACCTGCTTGGCGCCGCCGGCGGCGTGGAAGCGGTCTTCAGCGTGCTGGCCATCCATCGGGGCATTCTTCCTCCCACCATCAACCAGGACGTTCCGGACCCCGACTGCGATCTCGATTATGTGGCCAATACGGCCAGGCGGGCGTCTGTGCAAGCGGTCCTCAGCAACTCCTTCGGTTTTGGCGGCGTGAACGCCTGTCTGATTTTTGCCCGGCATTCAGCGTGAATTGCGATGTCGGCGAGTGGGCTGGATGAGGTTCAGCGCCGGCTGGGGTATCGTTTCCAGCGGCCCGCGCTGCTCCTCGAAGCGTTAACCCATACGTCCTATCTCAATGAATCAGGAAAAAGTGGAGAGGCCGACAACGAACGGCTGGAGTTTCTGGGAGATGTGGTCTTGAATCTGGTGACCAGCGCCTATCTGTTTGAGGCGTTTCCGGACGCCACCGAAGGGGAATTGTCCAAGCTGCGGGCGCGACTCGTCAGCGAGGATACGCTTGCCGGGGTGGCTCGCCGGCTGGGTCTCGGCGAAGCGTTACGTCTCGGAAAAGGCGAAACCGTCACGCAGGGACACGACAAACCGTCAATCCTGGCGGACGCGCTCGAAGCCGTGCTCGCAGGGATCTACCTTGATGGAGGCTTGGAGCCGGCGGCCGCCTGGATCAAGACGCAGTTTGCTGATGAGTTGGCCTCCTGCGATCAGGTTTCGGGGGGGCGCGCTGATTACAAGACCGACCTGCAGGAGCTCTGTCAACGAGAGTTTGAGTTGCTTCCGCAATACCGGACGACGGGGGAGTCGGGTCCCGACCATCAGAAGATGTTTGAAGTGGAGGTCTTGATTCGCGGAAGCCGGTACGGCATCGGGACGGGAAGGAGCAAAAAGGAGGCTGAGCAAATGGCCGCCAAGCAAGCGCTGGAACAGTTGAGCCGAAACTAAGGGGGAATCATGGGACAACGATGGGGAATGCTGGCCTGCATCCTGATGCTGCTCGGAACGGCGGGAACGGTCTGGGCCGAGGATCAGAAGAAAGGGACAGGGGGACAGAAGATGGAGCCGCACGCGATCATTAAAACGAAGTTCGGGGAGATGGAGATCCGATTTTTTCCGGACGTCGCGCCGAAACATGTGGAGAATTTCATAAACCTGGCGAAGACCGGATTCTACAATGGGACCATCTTTCATCGGGTGATTCCGGGTTTCATGATCCAGGGAGGAGATCCCAATACCAAGGACCTCAATAAGAAGAGCGAATACGGGATGGGCGGGCCTCCCGGGGTGCGCTTGAAGGCGGAGTTCAATGCCAAACCGCACAAGCGGGGGGTGGTATCCATGGCCCGCTCCAACCATCCGGACAGCGCCGGCTCGCAATTTTTCATTGTCGTGAAGGACTCGAACTTTCTTGATCGGCAATACACGGCCTTCGGCGAGGTGATCAGAGGCATGGAAGTGGCGGATCAGATTGTGAATCTCCCGAAGGAAGCCGGGGATCTGCCGCTCGAGCGCGTTGAGATGTCGGTCTCCATCGTCGAGAAGCCGGCGAGCTAAGATTTGTCGCGATTCACATTGTCCGTTTCCCTGATCCTTGCGCCGATCGTGTTGCTCGCGGGGTTCCTGATTGCCGGGGAGGCGTCGGGGGCCTCCGCGCCGGAGCTTCGCCCGCCTCCCGGAAAACCCGAATCGCAATCGCCGCTCGCTGCTGGTCCACCCGGAAAGCTCCCTCGTGCGATTCTCGAAACGGATCGAGGCAGCATTACGCTGGAGCTGTTTCCGGATGTGGCGCCGAAGACCGTGGCCCGCTTTATCGAGCTGTCGAAGAAGGGCTTCTACAACGGTCTGACCTTTCGGGTGGTGCCGAAGTTTCTGATCCAAACCGGGGATCCTCTCGGGGACGGAACCGGCGGGTCAGGGCAGAGCCTGCCGGCCGAGTTCAATGAAAAGAACCATGGGCTGGGGACGGTGGGAATGGCCCGGAAGCATGAGCCGGACAGCGCCGATAGCCAGTTCTATATCTGCCTGGAATCCCAACCATTTCTGGACGGCAACTACACGGTATTCGGACAGGTCAGCGAAGGCTTGGAGATTCTTCCGAAAATTCAAGAGCGGGACATCATCCGAAAGCTCACCTTGAAGCCGTAATTTCCTATCGCGTCACCAGCCCCGCTTCTACAAGTCCACCGATGGCCGCTTAGGCGAATGGCGGGTCGGTGCCCTCTGCGGTCGCAGACTCCTCGGTGGCCGATTCCAGTTCGGACTGCATCTCATCATCCAGATCTTCACCCATCTCGCCGGCCATTTCTTTCATCCATCGCGCCATACTCTTCGGATCATTCTCATCGAGGCCACTGAGCGCGGCGGGTTCCGCCAAGCTGTCCAGCCGGCTTTCTTCAGATTTGGGCGTGGCGACACGCGAGATCAGACGGGTGAGGCGCTCGTGTTGGCAGTAGCCGCACCGAACAGCCGGCGGATGGCTGATGCTGCGAACAAAAATACTCGACTGTTTGTGACACGCGTCACAGCGATATTCATAAATCGGCATGCTCCCCCCGGTCGGACCGTAGTGCTGGAAACTTTGCGCAGTCTTCGTTATGCTGAAGATGCCTCGCATCATAACTCTTATTACGGAGGGGGGCAATGGACATTCGTACCGAAAGCCGCAACCTGACGATGACCCCGCTGTGGCAAAAGGAGATCGAATCTCGTTTGCATGCGCTTCAGGACGGGCACGACGACATTCTGCATGCCAGAATGATCCTTGAAAAGAATCACCATCATAAGAAAGGGCCTAAAATTGCGTCGGCCAGGCTGGTCTGTAATGTTCGGGGGGGAACCTTTACAGCCAGCAAGACCGAGAAAACGTTCGAAGAAGCGATCCGGGCGACCTTTTCCGCGATGAGAGAAGAGCTTCAAAGCTACCGGGAAAAGCGCCAACGCAAGTCGCGGACCGAATTCGCCCGGAGGCTCCCTTCGAGAGCCCCACGCCGTTAGAACTCCTCTGGGTTTTTGGGCGTGTCGAATGCTCAATCGCCTGATTTCACATCACTTATCGCCCCTCCGGTTTCTTGACAGTGTTGCCCCTCTATGATAGCGTGGCCGAGTTTTCTCCGACCCTCTCTCCCCTGATGTAAGGAGACCAGCGGCATGTTGAAACGCTATCTCTTGGCCCCCGGGCCGACACAAGTTCCGCCTGAAGTCCTGCTGGCCATGGCCAAGCCGATTCTCCATCATCGGGGTCCCGAGTTTGCTGCGCTTTTTGCCGAAATCCGGCAGGACCTGAAGTGGCTCGTTCAGACCCAAGCTGACGTACTGACACTGGTGTCCTCCGGCACCGGCGCGATGGAAGCAGCAGTCTCCAATTTTCTGTCACCCGGAGACAAGGCGCTGTGTGTGAATGGAGGGAAGTTTGGCGAGCGCTGGGGAAGATTGTGCAAGACCTTCGGCGTGGAGGCCACGGAGATCAAGGTGGAGTGGGGCCAGGCGGTGGATCCGCAAGCGGTCGCGGGCGCCCTCAAGCAAGACCCTTCCATCAAAGCGGTCTACATCCAGGCGAGTGAAACCTCCACCGGCGTCGCGCATGATACCCGGGCCATTGCGGACATCGTGAGAAGCCGGGATCAGACGATCCTCGTGGTGGATGCGATCACCGCCCTGGGGGTCTTTGATCTCAAGACCGATGACTGGGGCATTGATGTGTTAGTCGCCGGCTCGCAAAAGGCGCTGATGCTTCCGCCGGGTCTTGCCTTTGTCAGTGTGAGCGACAAGGCCTGGGGATTCGCCGACAAGGCCAAGAATGCCGCCTTCTATTTCAACTTAAAGAAGGAACGCGAAGCCCAGCAGAAGAACCAGACGGCCTATACCGCGGGGGTCTCCCTGATGGTCGGTCTGAAGGAAGTGCTCGGCATGCTCAAGGCTGAGGGACTGGGGAATATCTTTGCGCGCCATGCCCGGCTGGCCCATGCTATGCGGGAGGGGATGAAGGCGGCCGGTCTGTCCCTGTTTCCCAAGCAGAGTCCGAGCGACGCGCTCACTGTCGTCTGTGCGCCGGACGGCGTGGACGGACAGGCGGTCTACAAGAACCTCCGCGAACAGTACGGCATCACGGCGGCGGGTGGACAGGATCATCTGAAGGGGAAGATCTTCCGGATCTCGCACATGGGGTACATTGATACCTTCGATGTGATCCAGGCGCTGGCCGCAACCGAAATGGTGCTCAAGGGCTTGGGCTATCCGATCAAGCTCGGGGCCGGTGTCGGGAAGGCCCAGGAATTGTTGCTGAAGAAATGAAAATTCTGATCAGTGACAGTCTTTCCAAGCAAGGGGTGGAGATTCTCCAGAAGGCGGGCCTGACCGTAGAGGTCAAGACCAAAATGCCCAAGGATGAGCTACTCCGGGAGATCAAGCGCTATGAGGGCTTGATCGTGCGCAGCGCGACAAAGGTGACCGCCGAGGTGATCGCCAGCGCCCCGAAGCTGCGCATCATCGGCCGCGCCGGCTCCGGGCTGGATAACGTGGATGTGACCGCCGCGACCAAGCGCGGCATTGTGGTGATGAACACGCCCGGTGGCAACACCGTCACCACCGCCGAGCACACCCTGGCCATGATCCTCGCATTGGTCCGCAAGATCCCCCAAGCGACCGGTTCCATGAAGAACGGCAAGTGGGAGAAGGACCGGTTCATGGGGATGGAGCTCTACAACAAAAACTTAGGCATCGTGGGGATGGGGCAGATCGGGAGCTACCTCGCCAAGCTCGCCCAAGGGGTGATGATGAATGTCATCGTCTTTGATCCCTATCTGGCCGAGGATCGGGCGCGCAAAATGGGCGTCGAAATGATGACCCTCCAGGACCTCTTCCGGCGGGCGGACATCATTTCGGTGCATACGCCGCTGACGCCCGAAACCAAGAACATCATTAACGCCGCAACGATCAGCACCATGAAGGATGGCGTCAAGATCATCAATTGTGCGCGCGGGGGCATCATCAATGAAGCGGATCTGCTGGAGGCGCTCAAGAGCGGCAAGGTCGGGGGCGCCGCCTTCGACGTGTTCGAGGAGGAGCCGATGAAGCCGGGTCATCCGCTGCT
>Ga0184612_10000717_pt1 | contig 15613 bp, 13 predicted proteins | sample PLM3_60_coex_FD_133163 | JGI IMG/M metagenome (GOLD analysis project Ga0184612, IMG submission 133163) | Groundwater sediment microbial communities from an aquifer in East River, Colorado, USA - PLM3_60_coex | ecosystem: Environmental > Terrestrial > Soil > Riparian zone | place: USA: East... | reverse complement strand
TGGCGCCGAGCTCGACCCCTTCCAGCTCGTCGTTCGGAAGCTCGGCCGTGATCACCTGGCCGTCGGGCAGCCGCAGCATGACCCGCGACAGCCACCCCAGCGTCGTGATGCGTTCCACCGTGGCCTCGAGCGACCCGCCCTCGCGGCCGCCGGCGAAGACCCGCACGTCGTGCGGCCGGACGAAGGCCCGGGCCTCCGTACCCTCCTCGAGGTGACCCGCGCCGCCCACCCGGTGCTCGCCGAACTGCACGTGGCCGTCGACGACGTGGCCGTGGAGCACGCTCGCGCTCCCGACGAACCCGGCGACGAACGCGGTGGCCGGGTCGTTGTAGATCTCGTTTGGGGATCCCACCTGCTCGATGGACCCCTCGTGCATCACGACGACCCGGTTGGCCAGCTCCAACGCCTCGTCCTGGTCGTGAGTGACCAGGAGGCTCGTGACCCCGAGCTCTCGATGGAGGTCGTCGAGCCATCGCCGGAGATCCTGGCGGACCCGAGCATCGAGGGCGCCGAACGGCTCGTCCAGCAGCAGGACCTTGGGGCGCGGCGCGAGCGCCCGGGCCAGCGCCACACGCTGCCGCTGTCCCCCCGACAGCTGGTCGGGGTACCGGTCCCGCAAGCCGGAGAGCTGCACGAGCTCCAGCAGCTCGTCGACGCGCTTTCCCTGGTCCTGCTTCGGCACCTTGCGCACCGACAGGCCGAAGGCGATGTTCTGGGCCACGTTCATGTGCCGGAACAGCGAGTAATGCTGGAAGACGAACCCCACCCGCCGCTCCTGCACGGTCTTGTATGTCTGCTCCTCGTCGCCCATCCAGATCCGGCCCGAGGTCGGAGCATCGAGCCCGGCGATCACCCGCAGGACGGTGCTCTTGCCCGAGCCGCTCGGGCCGAGCAGCGCGGTGATGCTGCCGGCCTCCGCGGTGAACGTGACCCCTCTGACCGCCTCGAAGGTGCCGAAGCGCTTGCTGAGGCCCTCGACCCTGATCGGCGTGCTCATCGGATGCCTCCCCGGGTCATGTCCGCAGCTCCCTCTCCTCCCGCCGCTTGAACGCCTCGATACCCACCAGGAGGACGATCGAGACCAGGGCGAGGGTCAACGCGACGACGTATCCGGATGGGTCCTGATTCTGGTCGAAGGCCCGCAGGATGTACAGGGTCGCCGTCTCGGTCTTGCCGGTGATGGATCCGCTCACGATCAGGATGGCGCCGATCTCCCCGATGGCCCGCGCCGTCGTGAGCGCGATGCCGTACAGCAGACCCCATCGGATGTTCTTGAGCGTCACCCGGAAGAACGTCTGCCACGACGACGCGCCGAGCGTGCTGGCGGCCTCCTCCTCGGAGACACCCAGCTCCTGCAGCACCGGGACCACCTCGCGGATGACGAACGGGATGCAGATGAAGATCGTGACCAGGACCATCGATGGAAGCGCGAAGAGGATCTGGATCCCGCGCGCCGAGAACCACGGCTCGAACCAGCCGCCCCGGCCGAACAGCAGGACGGCCATGACGCCGACGATGACGGGAGACACGGCCAGGGGAAGATCGACGAAGGCGCTCAGCAGGGAGCGGCCGGGGAACCGGTCGCGCGTGATGACGAGCGCGACCACCACGCCGAGCACGGTCGTGACGAAGAAGGTTATCGCGGTGATGATCCCGGTGATCAGGTACGCATGCACGACGTCGGGTTGCGCGAGGGTCGACGTCCAGGTCGACAGGCCCCCTCGGAGGGCGGCCCACGCGATGCCGATGAGCGGGGCGACTACCAGCACGCCGACGTACAAGATGGCGATGGCCGTGAACCCTCCATGGACCAGGAGCCGTCGGGTCGATCCCGACAACCGGGGGGTCCGCACCTCGGCGCTCACGAAGCTTCCTTCCTGCCCGTGGAGAGCAGGCGTTCGGTCACCAGGACCAGCACGAAGGACAGCCCGAAGAGGAGCGTCGCCACCGCCGCCGCGTCTTCGGGCTTTCCGCCGTTGATCAGCTGGGTGATTAGAACGGGAGCCGTGAGCGTCTTGCCGATGATGTTCCCCGAGACGATGACGACGGCGCCGAACTCACCAAGCGCGCGAGCGAAGGCGAGCAACCCGCCGGCGACGATCCCCGGACGCAGCTTGGGGAACACGACGCGGCGGAAGGTCAGCCACCGGCTCGCGCCCAGCACGCGGGCCGCCTCCTCCTCGGTCTCGTCGAGCTCGAGGAGGACCGGCTGCACAGTGCGGACGACGAGCGGCAAGGTCACGAACAGCAGGGCCAGCAGGATCCCAGCCTGGGCGAAGATCACCTGGATCCCGTGCCGGTCGAGGAACGCGCCTACCGGGGAGATGGGGCCGTACAGGGCCCGCAGCATGACGCCGGTCACGAGAGTCGGGATGGCGAACGGGATGTCCACGATCGTCGACAGGAGGCGGCGGCCCGGGAAGCGGTACCGGACGAGCACGTAGGCCAGCTCCGTCCCGAAGACGACGTTGATGACGGCGGTGACGGCGGCCAGGCCGACCGTCAGGATGATGGCTTCCCGCGCCCCCGGGGTCGTCAGGGCGTCGCGGAACGCCGTGAGGCCCTTGCCGAACCCACGGGCCACGACGACCACCGTGGGAAGGACGATCAACAGGCCGAGGTAGAGCAGCGCGGTCCCGCGGAGGCCCCATCGGGCCATCGCGGCCCGCGCGGTGACCCACGGCCGCGGTCCCGGGCCCCGTTGGGGGCGCGGGACCGACGGCCGGTCCAGGGTCTGCGTGCTCACGCTATCCCGTGACCGTCTGCTGGGCCTTCGTGAACGCGCCGTCCGGACCGAACACGGTGTCGCTCTGCAGCTGGTCCCAGCCACCGAGGTCGTCCGTGGTGAACAGGTCCTTGACGGCGGGATACGTTCCGCCGCCGCCGGCCTTCGCCTGCTTGAGGTTCACGGACCGCTCGTACCCCACGCTCGTGAAGAGGTCTTCCGCCTCCTTGGTGTGGAGGTACTTCACGAACGCGTTCGCGATGTCCTCGACGCAGTGCTCCTGGGCGTACTCGTCGACCACCGCGACGGGGGTCTGGATGGAGACCGTCGACGACGGGATCACCGCCTCGTCGGGGAGCCCGGCCTTCTGGGCGGCCAGCACCGCGTACTCGTACGTGATCGCGACGTCGCCGTTGCCGGACTGGAAGTCCTTGATCGAGTCGTTCGCGCTCTTGTCCATCACGGTGACGTTCTTGAAGATCCCTTCGAGCAGCTTCTCCGCCGCCGCCGGATCGTTCGCCGCGTATCCGGGCACGTGCCCCCGCATCGAGGCCCCGTAGGCGGCAACGATGTTCCACCGGGCGCCCCCGCTCTGTGCGGGGTCCGGGGTGAGGATCTCCAGGCCGGGCTGAGTCAGGTCGTCCCAGTTCTCGATGTGCTTGGGGTTGCCGGGCCGGACGTCGAACACGACCACGGACGTGGCCATGATCCCGCCGTCCGTCGCTTGCGTCCAGTCGTGCGTTATGAGGCCGGCGTCCTGGATCATCTGGACGTCGGGAGCGAGCGAAAGGGCCACGATGTCGGCCGGGAAGCCGTTCACCACATTCTGGGCCTGCGTGGTGCTGCCGGCGAACGAGGTCTGGAAGATGACCTGCTGGCCATCGTGGCTGTCCTTCCACTCCGTCTGGAAGTTGGAGATCAGCTTGCCATACACGTCGTAGACGTTGCTGTAGGCCGCAAGCGTGATGACCGGGCTCTCCTGCTGGGTGCAGGTCCCCGGACTCCCATCCGTCCCTCCGCTGCTGTTGGTGGCGCAGGCGGACGCCAGAACGGCGGCGGCCGCGACGAGACCGAGAGCTCGCGCCCCGAGGGGCCGAGATTGCATGACCGACTCCTTTCGATGACCGGGTGGGACTCGCCGATGCGGCCTCCGGATGTCCGGTCAACCGACAAGGTGCGAGACGGATCCGACCGACGCGACACAGTGGACCTACGTCGTGGATCCGAGGGAGTCGCCTATCTCCGGTGGTCCGGTCGATCGGCCTCGTACACGACTATCAAGGGTCCGGCGGGCTGTCAACCCGCCTTCAGCGTAGTCGGATCTTCTCCGCCATCTCGATCTGGACGACCTTCCCGTCCTGCACGACCAGCAAGACGGTGCCGAAGCGGAGCTTGCGGAGCAGCCGGACCACCTCGAGGATCACTTCCTGCTCCTCCTGGGTCAGCGGCTCGAACTCCCGCGGGGTATCTGGCGAGGCCATCCTGGGGGCGACGATACCGCATCGATCGGCCCGCCCGGCCGCCGGGTATCGCTCCCAGCTACCAGGCGTAGGCCTCCGGTGCCGGCCCGCCCGGGCCGGGGAAGAGCTGGTCCAGCCGTCGCATGGTCGCTTCGTCGAGCCGGAGCTCGAGGGCCCGGAGCGCCCCGTCGAGCTGTTCGAGGGTGCGAGGGCCGATGATCGGCGCCGTGACCGCGGGGTTGGCCAGCAGCCAGGCCAGGGCCACGTCGGCGGGTTGCTCGCCCAGATCGGCGCACAGCTTCTCGTAGGCCTCCAGCGTGTCGCGCCTACGCTCGATCTCCCTCTGCATGTCCTTCGACGCCCGGCGGCCCTCGGCGATCTTCTGCAGCACCCCACCGAGCAGTCCGCCCGCGAGGGGACTCCAGGGGATCACGCCCATGCCGTAGCCCTGGCACGCGGGGAGCACCTCGAGCTCGCTCGTCCTCTCGTTCAGGTTGTACAGGCACTGCTCGGAGGCCAGGCCGAGGAGGTTCCGGCTGTTCGCGGTGTCGTTGGCGCGCGCGATGTGCCAACCGGCGAAGTTGCTGCTGCCCACGTACAGCACCTTCCCCTGCTGGATCAGATTCCCCATGGCCTGCCAGATCTCCTCCCACGGCGTCTCGCGATCGACGTGATGCATCTGATACAGGTCGATGTGGTCCGTCTGGAGACGTCGAAGACTGTCGTCACAGGCCCGGCGGACGTGCAGCGCGGAAAGGCGGGACTCGTTCGGCCAGTCGCCCATCCTCCCGTAGACCTTGGAGGCCAGGACGACCTTCTCGCGCCGTCCTTCGCCCTTGGCGAACCAGCGGCCCAGGATCTGCTCGGTCGCGCCCACGCCCTTGCTCCGGCCGTAGACGTTGGCCGTGTCGAAGAAGTTGATGCCGTGCTCTAGGGCCCGGTCCATGATGGCGTGGGAGTCATCCTCGGAGGTCTGCGGCCCGAAGTTCATGGTCCCCAGGCAGAACCGGCTGACCATGAGCCCCAGCCGACCCAGGTGCGTGTACTCCATGGGCTCCTCCTCGTTGGTCTTCCCGATTTGAACAGATTCTGCGTCGAAAGGCGTAGGCCGGAGCGCGGCCGGGGGGCCCCGATTACGACGAACGACGCGTTGACCCGGGGCTCCGGTCTCTCCTACGGTTGCCGTAGGACACCCCAGGGCCGATCGGAGGACACGATGAGGCGCCGCCAAGCAATCGTGCTGATCGTGGTGTTCGGCCTCTCGCTCTTGCCCGGTCGGGCCTGGGCCGGCCAGCCCGATCGACAGCCCATCCCCACGGAGGACCTTTCCATCCCCGCGGGGGCGTGTCCGTTCCCCGTTTCCTTCCATGTCCTCAAGAACAACGAGTACACCATCGACTTCTTCGACGACCAAGGGAACCTGGTCAGGACGATCATCCAGGGACAGGTCGTCCTCGTGATCACGAACGGGGACACGGGGGTCTCGATCGTCAGGAACGTCTCGGGACCAGGGACGATCACCTATGCGGATCAGATGTTCGTGGGGAGGGGATCCGGGCTCTTCTTCTTCTTCCCCGGGGATCTCGGACCGGGAACGCCGGGGTCGATGTTCATCAACCGCGGACGGGTCGTCGAGTTCCTGGGCGAGCCCCGCAAGATCCTCAGCCAGACGGGACAGCAGGAAGACCTCTGCGCGACGCTGGGCGGGAACCCTTAGGGCGATGCGCGCCCGGAGGGAGTCGAACCCCCAACCTTCTGATCCGTAGTCAGACGCTCTGTCCATTGAGCTACGGGCGCTTCCGCTAAGCATACCGAGGTCCCTCCCACCGCGGCGCACGTGACCGTGGGACCAGCCCCTCGAAGCCGCGCAACCTTCCGACTCTGAGCGGACTCTCAGCTGGAACCAAGCCGAGCCAGAGGTGGCGATGTTGGAGTGTCGGCGAGAGGACGTAAGGAGGTGATCCTTGATGAAGTCCCTGGTACGGCGCTCGCTCGTTTCGGCGGCGGTGGGAGGCGGGGTGATACTCGCCGGCCTTACCGGCCTGGCCCATGCGAACGCCGCTTCGAGCTCGAGCAGCTCGGCGTCGACGAAGGCAACGACCTCCGCGTCGGCCACGCATCACTGCGACGGCGACGGGAACGACAATTCGTCGAACAACAGCTCGTCGACGTCGACCTGACGGACGGCGGTTGAGGACCGCCGGTGGCACTGAAGGGGGCGCTGCCCCGCCCGCGGGGCAGCACCCCTCCGCGACTTCAACCCAAAGGATCGCCTGGGGGCGGCGCTCCTTCGTCCTCCGCTTCATCGCCAACGGTGGGGAGCCGGACCTCGAACGTCGCGCCCGCTCCTTCCTCCGATCGCACGGTGACGGTTCCCCCGTGGGCCTCGATGATGGCGGCGACGATCGAGAGCCCCAGCCCGGCTCCGCCCATCGTCCGGGAACGGGACGGATCACCTCGGTAGAACCGCTCGAACGCTCGGTTCGCGACCTCCGACGGGAGACCGGGACCCTCGTCCTTCACCGACAGCACCACGGCCTTGTCGTCCAGCTCGACCTTGACCCGCACCGGCGATCTCGCCGGGGTATGGACCCGGGCGTTGTCAAGCAGGTTGTCCACCGCTTGGCGGAGCCGTCCCTCGTCTCCCCGCACCGAGGCCGGGCCACCAACGTCGAGGGCGATGGGACGGTCGGGCTCGACGGCGCGAGCGCTATCGACGGCCTCCTCGACGATACGAGCGAGGTCGACAGGCTCCCGCTCGAGCGGCCGGCCCTGGTCCAGCCGGGCCAACAGCAACAGGTCGTCCACGAGCACGCCCATCCGCGCCGCCTCGACCTCGATGCGCTGCATGGACTTGGCCAGGTCCTCGGGCCTGGAGTCGGCTCCGCGCCGGAACAGCTCCGCGTACCCCCTGATCGACGTGAGTGGCGTGCGGAGCTCGTGGGAGGCGTCGGCCACGAAGCGGCGCAAGCGGTTCTCCGACACCCGGCGCTCCTCGAACGCCGCCTCGATCTGGGCCAGCATCGCGTTCAGGGCTAGACCCAGGCGGCCCACCTCCGTGCGTTCGGTCGCCGGCTCGACCCGGCGCGAGAGGTCACCGGCCGCGATGGCGCCGGCGGTCGCACCGATCCCCTCGAGTGGCCGAAGCCCCAGCCTCACCAGCCACAGGGCGAACCCCGCGACCAAGAGCAGCGCGATGCCGCTCACCATCAGCTCAACGACGAGCAGGCGATCGAGCGTCGCCGACACCTCCGTGAGCGGGATGGCCACGATCAGTGTTCCCGGGCTCGGACTGAGGGCGGTCGCAACGGCCCGGTACGTCGGGGCCCCTCCACCCGCGGGGGTGGTGGTGAAGAAGCTCGGACCCACCTGCGTCGACGCGGCCGACCCGGGGAGGTCCCGGGGGCAGACGGGACGGAGCTTCGCCTCACCCTCGTATCCGAAGAACTTCCAGACCAGGGGAGCTCCGGAACCGTTTCGAACCTCTGCGTACGTCCCCAGAGGCACCACGAACGTCGGCGCCGGATGACCCTGGACGTCACCGCCGAACTGGAGGGCATCCAGGATGGGTGCCTGCGCCGCCTCCAGCTGATCGTCCACCCGGTGCAGCAGGAAGTTCGACAGGAGCCGGTACGTCGCGACGTTCGCGACGAGCAACCCGGCGGCCACCAGGACGACCGACGTGATCAGCAGACGAGCCCGGAGCGACACGACTCACCCCGGGGGGAGGCGGAGGACGTATCCCACGCCCCGCACCGTGTGGATCAGCCGGGGCTCGTCGGCGTCGACCTTCTTCCGCAGGTAGCTCACGTACGTCTCCACGATCGAGGAGTCGCCGCCGAAGTCGTAGTTCCACACGTGGTCCAGGATCTGGTCCTTCGACAGGACCCGCCGGGGGTTTGCCAGGAGGAACCTGAGGAGGCTGAACTCCGTGGGGGTGAGGTCGATGGTGCGGCCCCTTCGCCATACCTCATGGGAGTCCTCGTCCATCTCCAGGTCCGAGAACTGAAGGCGCGCCACGGGAGGAGCGGCCCCGTGGGCTCGACGGAGCACCGCCCGGATCCGCGCGATCAGCTCCTCCAAGCTGAAAGGCTTCGTGACGTAATCGTCGCCACCGATCGTCAGGCCCCGCACCTTGTCCTCGGTGGCGTCGCGGGCCGTGAGGAACAGGACCGGGGCCGGCCGTCCCCGGTCCACCAGCCGCTTCTGCACCTCGAACCCGTCGAGGTCGGGGAGCATGACGTCGAGGACGACCAGGTGGGGCCGGAACGACTCGACGAGCTTGAGAGCCTCCCGGCCGTTCCCGGCCGCCGCGACCTCGAAGCCCTCGTACCGAAGGGCCGTCGCGACCAGGTCGGTGATGTTCGGCTCGTCGTCCACGACGAGCACCCGCCGCGTGTCGGCTGTGGCAGAAGCGTCGGGTGCCGGGGACTGGTTCGGTGGCGTCGCCCTCGCCTCCTACGAAGCCTTGCGGTCCATCTCGCCTCGAGCGTACCGGAGGCGGAGCTGGGGGAATGACACCCACCAGCCGTGGTCATCGTACGGTTCGGCCTGACGGAGCCCCATGGATCGGACACCTCCCGCGTTGCTTCCGGCTTCCAGTGGAGCATCCGAACCTGGGAGAACGCTGAGAACTCCCCAAGAGTCTCACGAAGAGGGCGCGGTTGTGCCCAAGGACCCGTCGCGCTCCGGGTCTCTGGCACCGGGGAGGAACATCACCGCGAGCGTGATCGCACCCCCCAGGATCCCGGCCAGGACGAGCGTCGTGCGGGCACCGATGGCGGAGGCCACCGGGCCGACGATCGCGAACGACAGCGGCACGCCGGCGATCGAGATCATCCAGTCCAGGCTGCTAACCCGGCCGAGCAGGTCCTGGGGGACCAGGCGCTGGACGAGCGTGAACCAGATGACGACCAGGACTGTGATGCACGCCTCGGTCCCCAGAGCCACGAGCATGGCCTGCCACACCCCCGTCACCAGCCCGAACCCGGCAGTGCCGAACATGGCGATGGCCCACGCGATGTACAGCGCCGTCACGGGCTTTCGCGGCAGGGTTCCTCGCTGCCCGAAGAACAGGGCCGCGGCCACCGACCCGAGCCCGCCGGCGCCGAACACCAGGCCAAGAGCGGTGGGGCCGCCGTGCAGCTCGTTCTTGATGACGTAGGGGACGAGGGTCTCCCATGGACCCCACGTGGCGAGCAGGCTGACGGTCGCCCCCACCATGGCCAGGATCAGCCATCGGTGCGCAATCACGTAGCGAAGTCCCTCGGCCACCTCGGACATCAGCCGCTCGCCCGAGTCCGCGTCGCGCGGCTCGGAGCGGGTCCGCATCAACAGGATCATCAGCGCGGAGAACGCGAACGTCCCTCCGTCGAACACGAACGCCCACCCGGTACTGAAGACGGCGATCAGCACCCCGCCGACCAGGGGTCCGAGCAGCATCATGGCGAAGGGCCGCACGAACTGGGCAAGCGAGTTCGCCTCGACGAGGAGGTGTCCGGGCACGATCGTTGGCACGATCGCCGAGAAGGACGGCTGGAAGATGGCCTGGCCGATCCCATAGACGACGACGAGCCCGACGACGAGCGGGATCGTCAGCCTTCCGGCGATGGACAGGGCCCCGATCGTCGCGATCGCGGCACAGCGGATGAGGTCGCCGGCGATCATCAGCTTGCGCCGGTCGAACCTGTCCGCCAGGGCGCCGGAGAGGAGCATCAACAGCACCTGCGGCAGCGACCAGGCCACGCCGACGAGCGCCAACGCCGATGGGCGGTTCGAGATCTCATAGACCTGCCAGGCGACCGCGACGACGTAGACACCGTCCCCGACCATCGAGATGGCCATCCCGGTCCAGAGCAGGGCGAAGTCGCGAAGGCGGAGCGGACGCAGGATGCCGATCCGGCTCGGGAGCTCGTCGGTCACGGGTGGAGGATACGGGAGTCTCCCGCTCGACAGATGACGTCGGGTTGTTGTCTACGCCGACGGCGGTGAGAAGTATTCGACCCGGATACCCTGGAGGACCGAACGGATGAACGCAGGATCGCCGTAGATGCTGGCGAAGACGCTCCCCTCCCCCAGGCAGTTGGAGCCGTAGTAGTCGAGATGCTCAGGATCGAACTCGGGCCCCCCGGAGCATCCGTCCGGCGATAGGAAGACGGTGCCGTCGAGGAGGCCGCTCACAACGTCCGGCACGGCGTTCGCGTCGCCAAGCGTGAGGACGGGCCCCTCGCTCTCCCCGAATCCCTCGGCGAGCGCGAGAGGACCCGACGCCATGACGGAGGGGAAGCCGGTTTCCGATTCGGATACGGACAGCGAACCGGCAAGCACATCCGCGCTGGACTCCTGCTGGAGCGAGGCGAGGATCGCCCACGAGTCCGTTCGGTAAACGACCCACCAGCGGATGTCACGATGCCGAGTGAACTGCGACTCAGATGCCGCCCACAGAGCCGCCTCGCCTCCACCGGGGAGCGGCAACGCCGCCCGAGGCTCGCCCTCGACGTACTCGACCTCGACGCCGGGCGGCCCATGTAGGAAAACGATGGGATGAGTGGACGGTGGATCGTCGGCCCACAAATACGAGACGTCGGGCTGGATCCCGCGGGATTCGAGATCAAGTTCGGCGGGGTAGACGAGTGTGGCCGCGCTCCCGTCCGGCCAGGTCACGTCGAGGCGAGCCGACCCATCCTCGATCGTCGGATCGGGGACGAACGGTGTCGGTTCCGCCGCCTTCGGAGGATCATCGGTGGCTACCGGCTCCGATGCCGAAGGTCCGTCGCTCGGTGTAGCGCTCATCTCACCGGCAGCCATCGGCTGCCAGGCCTGGCAACAGGCCTGCGCGCCCGTATCGAGCAGCTGATGGAGATCGGTGCCATCCGAGTTCATGACGTAGATACCAACGTCTCCGTCGCGGTCGCTCTCGAAGGCGATCTTCGAGCGGTCGGGTGACCAGATCGGGTTCCAGTCGTGGCTCGTGTCGTGGGTCAGCCTGATCTCCTTCGAGCTGTCCACGTTCATCACGTAGATCTCGGGGTTGCCATCCTTGGTGCTCGCGAACGCGATCCAAGCGTCGTACGCGGACCAAGCCGGATCGAAGCCTTCGGAGTCAGTCAGCCTGATGACTCCCGAACCATCGGGGTTCATTACGTAGATCCGATTGCGACCATCCCTGTTCGACTGGAAGGCGATTCTGGTTCCGTTCGGGGACCAGCTCGGCGACAGGTCCTCGTCCGCGTCGGCGGTCAAACGCTTCTGGCCGGAACCGTCGGCGTTCATCACGTAGATCTCGTCGTTCCCGTCACGATTGCTGACGAATGCGATTGAAGCTCCATCAGGTGACCAGGCTGGGAGGTAGTTCCAACCCGGGCCCTCGGTGAGCGTCTGAAGGTTGGAGCCGTCGACGTCCATAATGTCGATCTGCATTCCTTCGCCTTGTGCGTCGAAGGCGATCCTGGTGCCGTCGGGGGACCAGGCCGGATGGAACTGGTCGGTCGGCAGGTCGGTGAGCGGTGTCATCACCGTTCCGTTCGCGTTGACGGTGACGATCTGCCATTGACCGCTAACGCTCGTCGCGAACGCGATCTTGCCATTGGTCGCCGTGGCCGCCGGACGGGTTCGCTCACCCGTCCGGGATGCGACCACCGCGAACCCGACGCCCGCGGCGGCCATGAGGAGCGCCGCCAGTGCCGCTAGAACCCGGCGAGGCGTGCTGCCGCGCCCACTCACGGTCGGCTTCTCCACGGCGGTCGGTGGCGGAGACTCAACGAGTCTGCTCATCCAGGAGAAAGGGACTCCGGAGGAGTAGGAAAAGGTCCCGGCCGCGTACCAGTCGGGGTATCTATTCGTGACCTCACGTGGAGTCGAGCCGGGGGGACGACCATCGTGCTGCTACACGCGCCTGACCGAGCGCCGACTTCCTAAACCGCGTGTCGCAGGCTCGACTCCTACCGGGGCCACCGATGCAAGGCTTCCGAACGTCTATCGTGGGCGTCTCGTTTGAGTGTCGGCCCAAAGACTCGGGAACCGACCTGGCGACGCCGGCAGTCATTTGTTGGTAGTGCGAAGGTGGGCATTGCAGCTGCCGCCGCGGCCAGAGCGGCTGTGTTGCGCCGGCGACGGCACACACGAAGCCAGCCCCAGCTCCACGGGGGAGGGATCCAAACGTGAGGCATGAGGACGGACTCCGCCGCGCGCTGAGCGAGGACGAATCGGGTGACCCCTCGCAGGAGGCCCGGCCGTCGACCGTGCCCCGCCCAGAGCGCGAAGGTCGCGGTTCCCGGGTCGCGGCGATCGCAGTCGCGCTCACGCTGTCTGCCGTCACCTTCACTGCCCTGTGGTTGGGGTTCAGGTCGGCCCCTGTCGACAGGAGCGGCGGCGAGACCACCCAAGAGCCCGTCGATCTGGAGCCTCGCGTGACCGCGGTGGTGCCGGTCGGACCGTACCCGGCGGACATAGCCGTCGGGGAGGGCGCCGTATGGGTCAGCGTACCGGCGCAACAGCCAGAGGAGGACAACCTGATCGTTCGGATCGACGCGGTCACCAACGAGGTGGTGGCCCGGATACCGGTGGACGACTACATCGAGGAGATCGCCGCGGGTGCGGGCGGCGTCTGGGGCGTGGGCGTTCAGGGCACCGGCGCGGCGAATCTCAGTTTCTCCGTGGAGCGGATCGATCCGGCCACGGACCAGGTCGTTGCCCAAATCCCGGACGTCAGCGGGCCTTTGGCGGTCGGCGAGGGGGCCCTCTGGGCGGTCGATCGCGCGGGAGCTCGTGCAGGTCCCGAAGGGAGCAGCCTCCTCCGGATCAATCCGGCAACGAACCAGGTCGTTGCGACGATCCCGCTCGGTGTCGCCGCCTGGGACATCGAGTTCGGCGAGGAGTACCTGTGGGTACTTCCCCTGGAGCCCAGCGCCGGTGAGGGCGACATCCTGCAGGTCGATCCCACGACGAACGAGGTCGTGGCGAGGATTGAGATCCCACTTCCGGAGACCGGATATCTACCCACCGTGTACACGCCGGCGTTCGGAGAGGGCTCGGCCTGGGTGCCCGTGTGTTGTCCCGACAACGAGCTGATGCTGGTCCGGGTCGATGTGGGCACGAGCACAATCGTGGGCGAGCCGATCAGGTTGCGGGGAGGGGCTCCGTTCGCCGTTGCGGCGGGGCACGTGTGGTTCGTCGAGGAACGGGGGGCCCTGTACGGGCTGAACCTGGCCACGCTCGAGGTGGACGAGACCGTCTCGGGCTTCGATTGGCCCGCCGGAGGCTTCCCCGATCAGAGCACCGAACTGGATCCAGGCCAGCTCGCGGTATGGGTCGTCAACTCCGACCAGGACTCCGTGACCCGGATCGACCTCGCCGCGCAGGCAACGCCGTCGCCAGAGCCCACGGTGACCTCGGCGCCTCCGGAAGGGAGGCTGCTCCTGCAAATCTTGGATCGGGTCGAGGTTCTCAACCGAGATGGCACGCAGCGGGTTCTCGGCGACGACCTCGTCGCTCTCGATCTCTCTCCGGACGGCTCCTTAGCGCTCGTCTCAACGAGGCCCGAGAGCGACAGGGCAGGGGCAGAACTCCTCACGATCGACCTCGTGAGCGGTGAGCGCTCAACGATCGCGACGACCGGCATTGTTCCCTACCCCGCCCGCTGGTCGCCCGATGGATCGATGATCGCGTACCGAGAAGACGACGTGCTCTGCTTCGTCGAGGCCCAGGGCGGCGCTCCGACATGCATGCCGGATCTGGGTCGCGTCTACTGGTTCGACTGGGCCCCCGACAGCCGGAGGCTCGTCCTCGGCCTACCTCCCCCAGAGCCGCTAACCGTGCTCGACGTCGTGTCGGGTCAGGTAACACCGCTGGTTCTCTCCAACGACGAGCACGTCCTGTCGGCTCTCGAGCAAGCGGGCTTCGGACGGGCCACCCGCGTCCAGTTCGAGAGCCCCAAGTGGTCTTCCTCCGGCAAGTACATCGCGACACTTGCGATGGTCTTCGAGACGGTGGGTGGACAAGAGGGAAACCTCGTCCTGGTCTTCGACACCGATGGGAGTCTGGTCGCACGAGGCAAGCCGATGAACGAGTACTCGGACGCCCGAGGTTGGTCACTCGCGGCGGACGTATTCGCGTACGGATGGGGCGGCGCACCGTACGACATCGTCCAGGCTCGGGCAATCGACCTTGCCACCGGCGAGGATCAAGCCATCTTTTCCATAGAGGACGTGGGACGGGAGACCGTTCGAGACCTTGCCTGGAGTCCCAGCGGCCGATGGGTAGTCGTCGTCACCGTAACGGCAGGAGAGAGCACCTACGCGCTGAGAGTCTCGTTCGTCGACTCCGCGACCCTTGAGACCGTCGGCGGGTTCGAGTTCCAAGACGTAACGCTGGCTGACTGGGGAGGGTAGCCGACCTGGATCACGGACCGTCGGTCCTCGACTTTCCGGTGGCCCCTCTGAGCTGGTGTGCTGCCCGGGGAAATCCTCTATCTTCACTGGGTCTGCGCACCCGCTGCGCACTTGTGCTGGTCAGAGGCAGATTAGCGGAGACGGGAGGATTCGAACCTCCGGGGGACTGTTACGCCCCCAACCGCTTAGCAGGCGGCTGCTTTCGGCCACTCAGCCACGTCTCCGGGCCGATTCTACGAAAAGCTCTGGGGGCGCCGGCCGGTAGGCTACGCGCATGGCGGGCTCGGACGTCGTGATCGTGGGCGGCGGCATCATCGGGGCGGCGTGCGCGTACGAGCTGGCGCGCTCGGGCGCGAGCGTCACGCTCCTCGAGCGGGGCGAGCTCGCGGCGGGCGCGTCCGGCCGGAACATCGGGTTCTTCGGGCTGCCCTGGGATCCGGTGCTCGATCCGATGGCCAGGTCGTCGCTCCAGATGTACCTGGAGATGACGGCGGACCCGCCGATCCCCGTTCACTTCGACCGGGAACCGATCGGGACCCTGGCCGTCGCCCTCGACGAGGACGACGCCGCGATGGTTCGGGAGGAGGCGGCGGCGGCCGGGCGCGCCGGCCTTCGGGCGGAGCGCCTGGACGCCGCCGGCCTGAAGGAGCTCGAGCCGGAGGTGACCTCGGACGTGTCGGAGGCGTGGCTGTTCCACGAAGGAAGGCGGGTCGACCCCGGTGCGCTGACCCTCGCGCTGGCCGAGCTCGCGCGCCGGGCCGGCGCGAGCATCCGCCATCACCTCCCGGGCCGGCGACTGCTCACGCGGGGAGAGTCCGTGACCGGCGTCGCCACGGACGAGGGGGTGATCGAGAGCGGCACGGTGGTCCTCGCGGCGGGGCCGTGGTCGACGAGCCTGCTCCTGCCCCTCGGCATCCACATCCGGGTGAGTGGGGCGCGAGGATGGCTGATCCAGCTGGCGCCGCCCCGGCCACTGCTCTCGCACTGGGTCGAGGGCTCGGCCCGAACCCTGTGGCGCCGCGAGGTCGAGCCCGTCACCG